>ERZ791922.1088-NODE-1088-length-11702-cov-2.065510_pt1 | contig 11702 bp, 12 predicted proteins | sample MGYA00510134_ERZ791922 | MGnify/ENA primary metagenome ERZ791922 (study PRJEB30046, sample SAMN00792101) | human gut metagenome | study: EMG produced TPA metagenomics assembly of the A metagenome-wide association study of gut microbiota in type 2...
TGCGGGTAAAACAATAGAGCAGATCAACAGGTGCGCCGTGAACGGCGTTGCCGACGCCCACATCAAGGCGGGCATACCGGTGATCAGGATAAGCGTGCCGAGGGTCGACGAGGAGATCACAGGCGAGCTGCTATACTATTTCGAGATCCAGTGCGGGGTCTCCGCCCTTCTTTCGGGCGTGGATCCTTTTGATCAGCCGGGAGTTGAAGCATACAAGAAAGAGATGAGGAGCTATATAGAGGCCCTCTAGAGACGGGAGTTAATGTTGAAGACTATATACTTTGCAGGAGGATGCTTCTGGGGGACTCAGAAATTCTTCGACCAGTTCGATGGTGTCCTGTCCACCACGGTGGGCTACGCCAACGGCAGGACAGATCATCCGACCTATGAGCAGCTGTACAGGACCGGCCATGCTGAGACGGTGAAGGTGGACTACGATCCCTGGAGGATCACCCTTCCGGAGCTCCTGGACTACTTCTTCATGGTGATCGACCCGACTTCGCTCAACAGGCAGGGTGCGGACATGGGGACCCAGTACAGGACCGGAGTTTACTACACGGACCAGGAGCAGAGGCCTATCATAAGGGCCGCCTTCAAGAAGGCCCAGAAGAACTACGATGATCCCATCGTGGTGGAGGCTCAGGAGCTTGAGAACTTCTGGCCGGCGGAGGAGTACCACCAGAAATATCTGGACCGCAACCCGGGAGGATACTGCCACATCTCAGGAAGGTCCTTTGATCTTCAGAAGAAGAGAAAAGAGAGATCTATGCGTTTCTACCTGCTGCGCCATGGGCGCACGGAGCTGAACCTGGAGCGGCGTCTCCAGGGGAGGATGGACATCCCGCTGAACGATACGGGCAAGGAGCAGGCGAGGGAAATGGCAGAGGTGGTCAGGGAAAAGGGGATCACCTTTGACAGGATCTACTGCAGCCCGCTGATCCGTGCGATCCAGACCTGCGAGCTCGTAACGGGAGTGAGCAGGGAGGACTTCACCATCGAAGACCGCCTTGCTGAGATGTCCTTTGGCCCGATAGAAGGGCAGAAATACGCGGAACTCACGGACGACCAGAAATACTTTTTCACGGCACCCGAGAAATACGTTCCACTTGAGGGCGGAGAGACATACCAGGAGCTGACCGAAAGGCTCATGGGCCTGATGAATGAACTCAAAGACACGGCTCCCGGGAAGAACATCCTCCTCACGTCCCACGGGACGGCCATCCATTCCATACTAGCGGCTATCAGGGACAAGGATCTTGAGTATTTCTGGGACGAGAACGTGGGAAACTGCGATATCTATATCATCGACGTGGTGGACGGCGAGTTCCTGATAAGGGACGAGAAGCTTTCAATACCGTCAGGACTCATCCCGAGGGGAGTGTCATTCAGGAAGTGAGCCCGGTCCGATGTCCTGCATCCAGGCCGTGACCGGCTTCGGAGAATTGTATACAGGGGAGAGAAAAATATGATCGGAATTATTGATGTAGGCGGCGGCCTGAGAGGGATCTTCGGCGCCGGAGTTACGGATTTCCTCATGGACAGGAAGATAATGCTTGATTACTGCATCGGCGTTTCCGCCGGCAGCGCCAATCTTTGTTCATATGAGGCGGGCCAGATGTTCAGAAATTATGATTTCTACACCGACTACTGCTTCAGGGGAGAGACCATGAGCTGGCACAATTTCGCAAAGACCGGCTCATATGTGGACCTCGAGTACACATATGGCGAGCTTTCTGCAGATGACGGTGAATATCCGCTGGACTACGAGGCCATGAGCAGCTGCGGGTCTCCGTTCGTGATAGTGGCCACCAATGCGGAGACCGGGATGCCGAGGTATTTCACCAAGGAGGACATGTCCAACGGAGACTACAGGGTGATAATGGCGTCATCAACGGTCCCGGTGATCAACAAGCCGTACGAGATAGGCGGTGTGAAATACCTGGACGGAGGCCTGAGCGATCCCATCCCTTACAAGAAGGCCTTTGAGGACGGATGCGACGCCCTCGTGGTGGTCCTTACGAGGCCGAAAGGCGAGTGGAGAAAGCCAGGTAAGGATGAGGCTTTCGCAAGGGTGCTGAACTTCAGCTATTCCGAGTCGGCGAAGCGCCTGTGGGAGCGGGCCGATCTCTACAACACACAGATGGCCGAGGTGATGCAGCTTGAGGCAGACGGGGATGTCCTGATCGTGGCTCCCGAGGACATCAGCGGCCTGAAGACCCTGACCAGGAACATCGACCAGCTGAAGAGCCTTTACAGGCAGGGACTCGTCGCTGCTCAGGCGATCCCGAACTTCCTTAAATACCACGGCTGGACGGGAGATCAGAAGTAGGTCGTGAACACGAAATGAAAAAAAGGCAGATCTTCACACATACTGCGGGGATCTGCCCTTTTTTTTCGGCTGTCGCGAGGCTGCGGGAGCATCAGCGTGGCGCTCTTCGCAATTTATCACGCCGTGCCAGCTTTCCCATGCACGTGTCTACTTGTTCTTTTCTTTCAGGAATTCGATGTACTCCCTGCCCCACACTTCGATGCTGTCGAGCACAGGCTTGAACCTGGCCCCGATGTCGGTCAGGGAGTATTCCACCCGTGGCGGTACCTCAGGATACACAGTCCTGGAGACGAGTCCTTCGGATTCCAGTGCTTTCAACTGGTTTGACAGAGTGGCCTGAGTGATGTCGATCTCACGCTGTATCTGGTTGAATCTCTTTGTGCCGTCGGCGAGTGTGTGGAGGATGAGAATGGCCCACTTTCCGGACAGCAGCTGCTGAGCGGTGACGTAAGGGCACATGCCGAACTGATTCGCCTTTTCACACGTTTCTTTTTTCATGTCGTTTCCTCGAAATATCTGATCGCGGCGCAGGCCGCCGGGTGATAACAACGAAATATATATTATTTAGTAAGTCGGGATTTTAGAGCTCTACTTCATTCCGGCACATCTCATGAATGAGATCGTCCATGATTTCAATATAGTGGCGCGCGACCTCTGAAAGTCTGGTATCTTTTCTGCTGATCCAGCCAAGTGTACATTTCATGGATTCATCGCTCATCGGGATGAATCTCAGTCCCTCGGCCTGGTAGAATTCCCGGTAGAGCTCGCGGTCATCGGTCTCGATCAGGACGCCGTCTGTTTCTGCGACCAGCCTGAGGGCGCAGGCCAGGTCTGTCACCTGTATCACAGAGCGGAGTGGATCCCTTTTTTCCATAAATCTTTCCATTGAGAACTCCGTGACTGAATCGTAGTTCAGAAAATAAGGGAAACCGCTCAGATCTTCCAGGCTCACTCTTTCCACGTCTTTGGAAAAAAACGGATTGCGCGTTCCGACGACCGCGTACAGCCTGCGCTCCGTAAGTGGATGGAAGAGGACGCCTGCGTTTTCCATACGTGTCTCGGCGATAGATTCGCTGCCGTGGAAGAGAGAAACGACGCCGAGGTCTGCGATGCCTCTGGAGACCATGTCTATGAGAAGCTGCAGTTGTTCGAGTTTCATTTTTCCTCCCTGATGCTCCGGAATCACCGGAAATTATATATCGCCTGGCGTCAGGTCCGCAAGGACAGGCAGAGTGGTGTTCGGAATATTCGAACGCATCAGCACGTCAACTTGAACGGCCGGGATCCATTCATTCCGTGTAAAATATTTCCGTATGATAAGCAAGAAGTTGAAAACGTTTTTCAGAGGGGGGTATTATGGCAGAAAAGATACTCGTAATAAATCCCGGTTCTACATCCACGAAGATCGCTTTGTTTGACGGCGAAAATCAGGAATTCGTTGAATCGGTGGACCATCCTGCGGAGGTGATAGGCTCATTCAAAACGATACCGGAACAGCTGGACATGCGCACAGATGTCGTCTGGGATACGCTGAAAGAGCATTCCGTGAGCATAGACGGCCTGGATGCGGTCATCGGCCGCGGCGGCATGCTGTACAACATCGAGGCAGGCGGGTACAAGGTCAACGATGACATGGTGACAGCACTGATGACCGGGCAGTGCTATCCCCATGCATCGAACCTCGGGGCGCTTATAGCCTCGCGCATAGCGAGTCAGGCGGGCATTCCCGCATTTATTTCCGACTGCGTCACCGCAGACGAGTGGGACGACATCGCCAGAATATCCGGATCCGCTGCGCTGATCAGGGTGCCGGGATGCCACGTTCTCAATCAGAAGGCGGTGGGGAGGATCGTCGCCGGGAAATACAACAGATCCTACGATGAGATGAACATGGTGATCCTTCACATGGGTGGAGGAGTTTCTGTTGGCGCCCATGATCATGGAAGGATCGTGGACAACGTCAGGGATGACGAAGGAGCCTTCTCGCCACAGCGTACCGGTGAGCTGCCGCTGATGCAGTTCCTTCAGATGGCAGAGAGGGAGCACTACTCCATCGATCAGCTCAAGTCCATGGTACGTGGAAAAGGTGGGGTCACGTCTTACCTTGGGACTGCGGACATGCGCGAGGTAGAGAAGCGTGCAGGCAGTGGAGACGAAAAGGCGAAGCAGGTACTGGATGCATTTATTTACCAGGTGTCTAAGGACGCGGGTGCAATGGCTTCTGTTCTTTCTTTCGATGTCGACTGCATAGTTCTGACCGGCGGTATAGCATACTCCGAATACGTGACGAGCGGGATCTCGGCCAGAATAGGAAAGATCGCTCCGGTCGAGATCGTGCCGGGAGAGGACGAGATGAATGCGCTCTCCAGTGCTTGTCTGGCAATGCTGCGAGGTGAGATGGAGATAAAGGAATATAAGCTGAAGCAGTAAGAGCGACAGAACGGGTGATCCGGCATTTTCGTATGACCTTCCGGAGACGTCTGAGTATGGTGAAAGATACTTACTAAATGAAAAAATCCTTCTTGACGTAAACGCTGTGCAGTACGATACTTTGAGCAAGTCAGAAAATTAAAGCGCAAATCGTCAAGACGATCCACCTTACAAAGGAAAAGAGGCTTTGGGCCGATGTTCCGGATCAGATAGGAGGTAGAAACATGAACGAAAAGAGAATGCCGGTGATATTCTCGGGACATGGCAGCCCTATGCTTGCACTTGAGGACACCGAGGTGACAAGAGGACTGAGGGCCATCGGAGATGAGGTCCTGGAGAAATTCGGAAGGCCGAAGGGTATCCTGGCGGTCTCCGCTCACTGGTACGCCTACGGTACCTATGTGCAGACGGAGGAGGAGCCGAAGCAGGTTTACGACATGTACGGGTTCCCTCAGGAACTCTACGATTTCAAGTATCCGGTGAAGGGCTCTCCCGATCTCGGGAACAGGGCTCTTGAGCTGATCAACAGCGCCGCTCCAGGTGGGATACAGGCGGGAGTGAACAACGACTGGGGCATCGACCACGGCACGTGGACGGTCCTCTGCCACATGTTCCCTAAGGCCGACATCCCGGTGGTACAGCTCACCGTCGATGCCTCCGCATCATCCGAGACCCTTTACGAACTAGGTCAGGCGCTGGCGCCGCTGAGGGACGATGGATATCTGATCTTCGCCAGCGGCAACGTGGTCCACAACCTCTCATATGTTGAGTGGGACAACAGGGGGGGCTCAAAGATGACGGAAGCCTTTAACAAAACTGTGAGAGACCTGGTGCTCGAGAGAGACGACAAGGCTGTGATGGAGTACAAGGCCCTGCCGTACACCCAGTATGCCGTACCTACTCCTGAGCACTACCTGCCTCTCATTTACATGCTGGGCGCCGCGAAGGGAGAGAAGGCCCGAGTGTTCAACGACCACTGCGAGCTGGGGGCCATCGCCATGACCGGTTTTGCTTTTGGCCTGTAAAAAGAGGAGCCGCAGGGCAGGAATGTTTGCGGCCAAATAGTAAAGATAGCGCCGTGCGGTCAGTCATAGATAATAACTATGGCTGACCGCATTGTTTTTGTAATTTACACACCAAAATGGTAGGTTTATAATTCGCCATACGAATTCAAATCGGAAGAGAAAACATACCAACATAGTACATAACGGAATGAGAGGAAAAGGAGCACAAATTATGAGCAGAGTAAACCCACCATTCAGATACGATGTAGTAGGAAGCTTTCTGAGACCGGCCGACCTTAAAGAAGCCAGGGCTCAGCACGAAGAAGGCAAGATCACAGACCAGGCTCTCAGAGACAAGGAAGACGGCGCCATCAGGGAGCTGATCGCAAAGGAGAAGACCGCGGGACTCAAGGCCGTGACAGATGGAGAGTTCAGAAGGGCGTACTGGCACCTCGATTTTCTTGCTGGCCTCGACGGGATCACTGAGGTCAGGGCGGATGCCTGGTCCGTGAAGTTCAAGGGTGCGAACCCTAAGGCCAGGACCATAGTCATCTCGGACAAGATCGACTTCAGCGATCACCCTTTCCTCGAGCACTTCAAGTTCACGAAGGAGGCCGCCGGAGATACCCTGGTGAAGCAGACCATCCCGTCTCCTTCGATGCTCCACCTCATCCCGTGTGTGAGGGAGGAAAACTATGAGCCTATAGACAGGTACAAGGACGAGGATGTGCTCTTCGACGACATCGCAAACGCGTACATCAAGGCGGTAAGGAAGTTCTACGACCTGGGATGCCGCTACCTGCAGCTGGACGATACATCCTGGGGCGAGTTCTGCGACCTTTCCAAGAGAAAGGCCTACGAGGAAAGAGGCCTTGATCTGGACCACATCGAGAGGAAATACGTCGAGGTGATCAACAAGATAATCGCCTCCAAGCCGGACGACCTCACCATCACCATGCACATCTGCAGAGGGAACTTCCGGTCTACCTGGTTCTCTTCAGGCGGATACGAGCCGGTTGCGGAGATCCTCTTCGGAAACTGCAACGTGGACGGGTTCTTCCTGGAGTACGACTCGGACCGTGCGGGAGATTTCAGCCCTCTGAGATACATAAAGGACCAGACTGTGGTACTCGGGCTGGTGACATCCAAGTTCCCTGATCTGGAGGATCCCGATGCAGTCAGGGCGCGCATCAAAGAGGCGGAAAAATACGTTCCTCTGGATCAGCTCTGCCTGTCGCCTCAGTGCGGATTCTCCTCTACGGAGGAGGGAAATGTGCTGACCGAGGAGCAGCAGTGGGCGAAGATCGCACTCATCAGGGAGATCGCAGGGTCTGTCTGGAAGGACTGCTAGAGGGGGCGGCCCGTACAGCGGCGCAGAGGAGCCTCGCTCTGCGTTGAATTCGGGGAGGCAATGGAGTAAAATCTGCTCGTGATCAAAATTTATCTGACATATTTTAAAATTGTGTGAAATGTGGAGGGATATCTATGCTTGACAAGAATGTTAGCAGACTGATCAACGAGCAGGTCACAGCGGAGTTTTATTCTGCTTATCTGTATCTTGATTTTGCGAATTATTACTATGATGAGGGACTGGACGGGTTCGGCCACTGGTACGACATCCAGGCTCAGGAGGAGAGGGATCATGCGATGCTGATGCGCACCTATCTCCAGAACAACGGTGAGAAGGTGAAGTTTGAGGCGATCCAGAAGCCGGACAAGGAGTACAGATCCCTGGAGGATCCGCTGAAGTTCGGGCTGGAGCACGAGGAGTACGTGACATCCCTGATCAACGGGATATACAAGGCCGCAAAGGATGTGGACGACTTCCGCACGATGCAGTGCTTTGACTGGTTCGTGAAGGAGCAGGGCGAAGAAGAGAAGAGCGCAGACGATCTGATCAAGAAGTTCAAGCTCTTCGGGAACGATCCTAAGGGCCTGTATGCGCTGAACCAGGAGCTGCTGGCCAGAGTGTATACTGCGCCGTCACTGGTGCTCTAGGCTGAGTGGCCTCAACGCATATCACTGCGGGCATGCACAGAGCGTGCCCGCTTTTTTCGTTTGTTGATGAATTCTGTTTACCATGTTAATGTATAGATGTTTTTCAGAATACACTTACAGGGAATTCAAGCAAAAGGAGAAACGGGTATGTCTGATTTTTTTCACTACGTGAACAGAACAGGATACGACCACATCTACAACACCCTGTCCTTTGAACACATGCTGATCTTCGTGTGCTTCGTTCTGGGATTCATCCAGATGATCCGCATGGCCCGCAGGCCGGGACACGAAAAGACCCTCATCAGGCTGGAAAAGGTCTCGCTCACGGTGATGGGCGCCGGTCAGATGATATACTTCTGCTGGTTTTTCATCGTGGACGCGGGGGGAGATAAATGGCCTCTCTACGCCTGCAGGATGGCGTGCATACTTCTTATCATCACCTATTTCGTGAGGTGGATGCCTCTGGAGCACTTTTCCATATACACCGCTCTCTACGGCGGCATCAGTTCTGTCTTTTACTCCACGCCTAAACCCTTCGCGTTCCCGCATGTAACCAGGATAGCCTTTTTCATGACACACATCGGCCTGGCGTACAGCGCGCTTCTCAGGATACTTAACCACGATGAGGAGATAGACAGAAGGTCGCTCATCGGGGCGGAGATCGTGAACCTCGTGGCCATCGGCGGTGTCCTTGCCATCGACATTATATTCGGCTGGAACTACATGTTCCTCATGGCGCCGCAGCTGCCGACGAGGTTCATCAGCCAGCCGGTGCCGGGATATCTGAGGGTGCTGGGCACCGTGGGCGTGGTGGCCGTGTATATTTTCGCGCTGTTCGCGGCATGGGTCTTCGCCTTCTGGATACAGCACAAGTTCACCCCGTACCACTACAGGGTACAGAACATGGCTCCGTCCGTGCGCCAGTCTGCGAAGCCGGAGGCCGTAAAGAGGATACAGAGCCGGAGAGAGGATCTGGAAAAGGAAGTGGAAAAGATGGTGGACGACCAGATCATTGAGGAACGCCAGGATCTGGAGGAGCGCAGGAAAGAGTAGCAGACAAAGATGCCTATTGTTTTTTCAAGCTACACGGGGATTTCATACCAGTGTGGTATGATTTTGATCTGTAAAAGGAGGAAGGGATCATGTTTGATCACTATCGCTACAACGGAAAGAAGCATTTTGACATCAATGAGGCGTCCACACATGACACAAGTCTTGTGAAGAACAGGGAAGAGGCCGAGTTCCTCCTCGACAAGAACAATTTCGAGATAGACCAGCTGCAGCAGAAGCTCTACGCTGAAAAGAAAGAGGGAGTGATATTTCTCTTTCAGGCCATGGACGCTGCGGGTAAGGATGGTACCATCCGGGCCGTGCTCCAGTGCCTTTCGCCGCACGGAGTCCACGAGGCGGCCTTCAAGAGCCCGTCATCTGAGGATCTGTCCCACGATTACCTGTGGAGGATAGAGAAGGAGGTCCCGGCCAAAGGCGAGATCGCTATTTTCAACAGATCCCACTACGAGGAGGTGCTGATCTACAGGGTCAAGGAACTCTGGAAGAACCAGGCAAACGCCGACAGGATCAAGACCGGCAAGATCATGGAGCACCGTTACGAGGACATCAGGAACTACGAGAAGTACCTCTGGCACAACAACGTGAGGGTGGTGAAGATCTTCCTCCACGTTTCAAAGGATGAGCAGGCGAGGCGCTTTCTGGATCGCATAGAGGAGCCGGAAAAGCACTGGAAGTTTTCTGCGGCGGACTATGAGGAAAGACAGTACTGGGATCTGTACCAGGAGGCCTTCCAGGATGCCATCAACAAGACCGCCACGAAGCACTGCCCGTGGTTCGTGGTTCCGGCAGACCACAAGTGGTATATGCGTTACGTGGTCAGCGAGATAATACTGGATACGCTTAAGGACATGGATCCGCATTACCCTCAGGTGTCCCGGGAGAGGATGAGCCGTTTCGACGAGATCAGGACAGCTCTGGAAAAAGAACTCGGGGAAGGCCGCAAGGATGGCGACAAGGCCCGGGAGAAGTGATTTTGGAGAGACGATCGATAAGTAACAGGACAAAAAGCAAGGCGTTCGCCGCCAGGGCCGCTGCCCTGGCGGTCGCTCTGCTGCTGACTGTGGCATCCCTGTCCTCCTGCGGCGGATCGCCCGGGGATTCCGCAGCATCAGGATCCTCTTCGACGGCTTCAGGAAAAGATGGCAGGCTCAAGGTGGTGACCACATCCTTTGCTGCCTGGGACTGGACCAGGCAGGTACTCGGAGACAGGGCGGATGATGTCCAGGTCACATACCTCCTGGACAACGGCGTGGACATGCACAGCTACCAGCCCGACGCGGAGGACATAGGAAAGATACTGGACGCCGATCTGTTCATATACGTGGGCGGTACTTCGGACAGCTGGGTGAAGGACGTGCTGAAAAGCGCTGATGACCCGCCCGAGACCATAGACCTCATGAAGACCCTCGGATGCGCCGTGAAGCTGGAGGAGCGGGTCCAGGGAATGGAAGAGGAGCCGGATGAAGAGACCGGCCATGAGCACGGCAGCGAGGACGGTCACACCCATTCCGACCTTGAATACGATGAGCACGTGTGGATGTCGCCTGCCAACGCCATTCTTTTCACTGAGGCTATACAGGAAAAGCTTTCGTCCATAGACCCGGAGCACGCCGGTGAGTACGGCGAAAATGCCGCAGCTTACACTTCTCGTCTGGAGAAGCTCCAGCGGGACTATCAGGATGCGGTTGACGGCTCGGAACACAGGACCATCATCGTGGCCGACAGGTTCCCGTTCAGATATCTGACAGATGAATTCGGCATAAAATATTACGCCGCTTTCGCGGGATGCTCCGCCGAGAGTGAGGCCAGCTTTGACACGGTCATTTTCCTGGCTGGAAAGGTCCGGGAGCTGAATGCCCCTGTGGTCCTCAGGACAGAGACCGGCACCGACGACCTTCCGGACACCATCATCGAGGCATCGGGACAAAAAAATGTGAAGGTTGGAGTCCTGGATTCCATGCAGTCCGTCAGATCGTCCCAGATGGAAAACGGGATGACATATATTTCGATAATGAGAAAGAATCTGAAGGTTATTAAAGAGGCGCTGAACTGAGCCTTCAAGCCTTCAGGAGAGGAAACGCAATGGCGCAGATAGAATGCAGAAACCTGACGCTGGGATACGAAAACGTCCCCGTGGTCAGCGATCTGTCCTTTTCCGTGGAAAAGGGAAATTATTTATGCATAGTGGGGGAGAACGGCGCGGGGAAGTCCACGCTTATGAAGGCTATCCTCGGGCTGCACAAACCCATTTCCGGCCAGATCACGAGAGGTGACGGCCTTGAAAAAGGCAGCATCGGGTACCTTCCGCAACAGACGGACATCCAGAAGGATTTCCCGGCATCTGTAGGAGAGATAGTGTTGTCCGGCTGTCAGGGAGGAAGGGGCTTCAGGCCATTCTACACGAAGCTCCAGAAGGCCCGGGCCCGCATGTGCATGGAGTGGCTGAACATCGGCGGACTGAGCAGGTCCTGCTACAGAAACCTGTCGGGAGGGCAGCAGCAGAGGGTCCTCCTGGCCCGGGCCCTGGCGGCATCCGGGGAGCTGCTGGTGATGGATGAGCCGTTTACCGGCCTGGATCCCCTTGTGACCCAGGAGATCTACGATCTCATAAGGCACATAAACAAGCTCCACGAGGTGACGATCATCATGGTCACCCACGACATGGAGGGAGCCATCAAGAACGCGGACCATATTCTCCACCTGGGTGACAGCATCTTTTTCGGCTCGGTGGAGGAATACCTGGAGACGGAAGAAGGCAAGGCCTTTGCCTCGACGGAAAAGGGAGGTGACAGACGATGAACAGCGGGCTGTCACTCGCTTTCGAGTATTTGAGGATCTATCCATTCGTGAGGTATGCGGTGATCGTAGGG
>ERZ791922.1093-NODE-1093-length-11643-cov-3.446755_pt1 | contig 11643 bp, 5 predicted proteins | sample MGYA00510134_ERZ791922 | MGnify/ENA primary metagenome ERZ791922 (study PRJEB30046, sample SAMN00792101) | human gut metagenome | study: EMG produced TPA metagenomics assembly of the A metagenome-wide association study of gut microbiota in type 2...
AGCGAGAAGGCGGGGAATGCCATCACGCTGCCGGAATATTTTTCCAACCGCTTCCATGAAAAACGCAAAGTGATCATGACGATCTCAGCGGTGTTTATCTTGGTCTTTTTTACAGTGTACGCGGCGAGCTGCCTTGTGACATGCGGAAAGCTCTTCTCCACACTGTTTGACCTGCCCTACATCCCGATGATGATCGTAGGCGCGGTGTTTGTACTGATCTATACGATCATCGGGGGCTTCCTCGCGGAGAGTGCCTCGGACTTCATGCAGGCGGTGGTGATGATCATCGCCCTCGGCGTGATCGTCTGTGTGGGCACGGCGTCAGCGGGAGGTCTCGGCGCTGTGATCGATAATGTAAAAGAGATCCCGGGCTTCCTTGATTTCTTCGGGATCGCCACGCCCCAGACCGTGGACGGCGTACAGCAGGCGGCGGACGGAGTGCCGCTCTTCGGCGAGGCAGGAGTGTATGGATTCCTTCCTGTGGCGTCTGCCCTTGCGTGGGGACTCGGATATTTCGGAATGCCTCAGGTGCTCCTGCGCTTTATGGCGATCCGCCGGGAGGAGGAGCTGACACGCTCCCGCCGCATAGCAGTCGTATGGGTGATTATTTCCCTGACGATCGCTGTGTTTATCGGACTTGTGGGCCGTACGCTGTTCCCGACGGCGCTTACGACGTCTTCCGAGGCGGAGAATGTATTCATCCTCCTGTCCACGAACCTGCTCCCGCCGCTGATCGCGGGATTCGTGATGGCGGGCATCCTGGCGGCGACGATCAGTTCATCGGATTCTTATCTTCTGATCGCTGCTTCTGCGTTCGCGAAGAACATCTACCAGGGACTGTTCCGCAGGAAAGCGTCTGACAGGGAAGTGCTGAATATTTCCAGGATCACGCTTCTTCTGATCGCTGTGGTGGCGATCATCATTGCCCTGGATGAGAACAGTGTGATCTTCACGATCGTAAGCTTTGCGTGGGCAGGCTTCGGCGCGACCTTCGGACCGCTGATGCTCTTCAGCCTGTTCTGGAAGAGGACGACAAGGGCAGGGGCAGTTGCCGGTATGATCGGGGGCGGAGTGATGGTCTTCGTCTGGAATCTGCTCGTGCGCCCGCTGGGCGGCCTGTGGGATATCTACGAGCTGCTTCCGGCGTTTCTCTTCTCCTGCCTGTGCATCATCGTGGTATCCCTGCTGACACCGGAACCGTCGGAGGAGATCCGCAGAGAGTTCGCGGAAGTGAAGGAAGGCAGATGATCTGCGGCGCTTATCTGACATCCTGACTCCGCATAACATTCGTATAACCGGCGGGACGGCGGTCAGGCCTGCAGGAACATCTTGCGGTAGGCTGACGGCGTCATGCCGATGATATGAAAGAACAGTTTGGAAAAATGCTGGGAGTCTTTCAGCCCGATCCTGCCGGAAATCTCGGTCAGGGTGAGGGAGGTGGTCTCCATCAGCTCGATTGCCCGGTTGATCCGGTAAATATTGATATAGTTGCCCGGAGAGACGTTCATGTAGCGCGCGAACAGCTTTCCGAGATATCTGGAGGATATGTGCAGTTCTTTTGCGATATCCTCCAGAAGTATTTTATGCATATAATTGTTTTCGATATAATTCAGGGCAAAGGAGACATACTTCTCCTGAAACTCGGGCTGGGAGCGGACCGTGCCGTCCCAGCCTGAGCAGTGCAGGACATGCATGAGCAGGCAGAGCAGGAGAGAGTTGATCTCAGCGGGAGAGTATGCGCCGGACTGATACATGCGGATAACGGACTCGGTGAGTTCTTCCAGTTCACTGTCGGCAGTCTGCCTGTGGCAGGCGGGGGAGGCGAACAGCAGGGCATGGATCAGGTTGACAGGCGTATTCTCGCTGGGGAAGATCCGGGAGAAAAGCCCTGTAAAAAAGTGAATGTGGCAGAAAGTGCATTCATCGCTGCCATCCAGATAGAAAGAGTGCACCACATTGGGGAAAATCATGACAAAGTCCCCCTTTGAACAGTGGATGGTAGTGCCTCCGATATCCATGGAGCAGTTCCCGGAACGGATCAGATAGATCTCCATGCTGGTGTGCAGATGTTTGCCGAAACTGTACCGGTCCGCCCTGTGCTGTACTGTAGCGCCCGCGATGGAATTGATATAAAAAGGGATTGCGGTCGTGTCGTTTTTCATTCTCTTCTCTCCTTTGCATGTGTCAGAATGGAAGCTGCCGCTCACTGTTATTATTATAGAACGGGAACAGGGAGAAGTAAATTGCTCAGTTCCTGATTATACAAAAAATGCCATTAACAGTTTCAGATTATACAAGCCAAAAAGATGCACAAGGATTATAATTAAGAAGTATGGAAGGTTGTGCATGTTGACATGAAAAAGACTGGGAAAGTCAAGATTTTTATTGTTATTGCTGCTGTCCTTCTGGCTTCTGTGGCTGCCGCCGGTATTATTTTATCCGTGGCGGCGGGCGGGGAACGCCTGCGTCTGCGGATCAACGGGACCGAAATCTCCGAGGAGGAGTACCTGCAGGCTGTAAAAGACGTCCGGTATGATGTGGCGGCGTATTTTGCCGGCGCATACGGCGCGAAGGAGGAAGGCAGCTTCTGGTCCGGGGAATACGGAGGCGAAGTCCCCTGTGAAAAGCTGGCTGAAGAGGCCGTGGAGCGGCTGAAATATATCCATGCGGTGTACGGGCTGGCAGAGGAAAAGGGCTATATCGACGACGCGGGGTATGAGGCCCTTGTGAGGAGGCTGGAGGACGAGAACGCCTCCCGGAAGGAAAAGATCGAGGCCGGGGAAGCGGTCTACGGGCTGTCTGAATATACGCTGGACCTTTTTATGGAATATGAGATCAGCAGCTTTAAGGAAAGATACTGCAATGACACGGAAAATGAAGGGATGGACCTGACAGAAGAAGAGATCAGGGAGCATTATGAGAGCAGGGAGTGGATCGTCGGTGAAAGCGGGGATAAGCTGGAGCTGGAAGAGGCGCGCCCTGCGGTAGAGCAGGAACTCCGGGAAATGAAATATGACGATATGATCCTGCGGCTTGAAGAAGATTCTCAGGTGGAGACGGACAGAGAGGCTCTGTACCGGTTCACTTTGGAAAAGATATAAAAGGAGGGAAAATATGAAAAGGAAATGGATTGCAGGCGCGCTTGCGCTGGCGCTTACAGCCACAACGATCTTTGCAGCAGCACCGTCTGCGGTGGCGGCAGCCGGTGACGGAGAGAATGATCATGGGATCGGATCAGGAACTACGTATTACGTAAGTTCGGAAAACGGCAGTGATTCAAACGGCGGGAAGTCGGAAAGCCAGGCGTTCCAGACATTGGACAAGATCAATGAGATCACGCTCCAGCCGGGAGACCGGGTGCTCCTGGAGAACGGCTCTGTGTTTGAGGATCAGTATCTCCATATTAAGGGGAGCGGTACGGAAGAGGCCTATATCGAGATCTCAACCTATGGGGATGAGAGTGAGGGCAGACCGCTGATCAACACAAACGGAAAGGGTGTGTGGTATCAGGATTACGGACACCAGTTGGACAACCAAAACCATAAATATCAGGGAAACGTTTCAAGTTCCATACTGTTGAAAGACGTAGAATATATCGAGGTGCGCGGGCTTGAGATCACGAATGACAGGACGAAGGGCATTGACGAGGCCGATAAAGGGCTTGCGTATAACGATTACCGCGTGATGGACAGGACCGGTGTGGCGGGAGTCGCCCAGAATAAAGGGACTCTGGAGCATATTGTGCTGGACGATCTGTACATCCATGACGTGACTGGAAATGTCCAGAACAAGCATATGGCAAACGGAGGAATCTACTTTATAGTCCAGGAACCTGCGGATGAGCAGACAACGGGAATCGCGAAATATGACGACCTGGTGATCGAAAACTGCCGCCTTGAGAGGGTAAACCGGTGGGGGATAGCGGCGGCTTATACGACTTATCACGGGAAATTCGGGGCAGCGGCTATCCCGGATGATCTGATCAGAAAATACGGCGCTACGAATGTAGTGATCCAGAACAATTATATTAAAGAAGCGGGCGGAGACTCCATTACAACGATGTACTGTGACAGACCGATTATCCAGAACAATGTTTCGGAAGATGCTGCTGCGCAGATCAAAAATGGTGTTTATGATGCTCCTGGAATGCCTGGTGGGGCAACATTTGGAAAGGTTGCAGCGGCAATCTGGCCGTGGAAGTGTAAAGACGCGGTGTTCCAGTACAATGAGTGCTTTGATACGCTGAATGCCTTCAACGGGAACGGAGACGGACAGGCATGGGATGCGGACTATGGCGACGGAACGCTGTATCAGTATAACTACAGCCACGGGAATACGGGCGGGACGGTGATGTTCTGCGGCGTGGATTCCATCAACAATACATTCCGCTACAATATCAGCCAGAACGAGGGGATGGGGCCTCTTGACCCGGCAGGCAACACGGGTATCTGCCATGTGTACAACAATACCTTCTACATAAAAGAAGGACTGAATACGATCTGGAGCACCGCTCATGCCAATAACGGACCGGTCACAATGGAAAATAATATTTTCTATTTTGCGGGAGATACGCCGAGAAGTGGGATCAACTGGCAGCCGTCCACAAACAATAACAAGGTATACGACAATAACCTGTACTATAATCTTGCTGAGAATAACCGTCCATCAGATTCCAATGGGATCTATATGAGCGCGGGAGAAGCTCTGCTCGCGGACGCAGGAAACGGACCGACAGCGCCGGCAGCTGATCTGACGGCAAGGGTACATAATGATCCAAACGCGGCAACAGAGTTTGACGGCTATAAGCTGGCGGAAAATTCTCCGGCGATCAATGCCGGAAAGATCATCACCGACCAGAACGGCTTTGAGATCGAGCATGACTTCTTCGGCCATAAGATCACGGCGACACCGGAGATCGGAGCGGCTGAGAGCGATGTGCCGTCAGTCGGGCTTGGATCGACTGTGTACATGACGGATGAGGATAAGAAGCTGATCTACATCCCGTTTACAGCTAAAAATCCGACGACAGCCGGAGAAGTGATCATGAACGTGACCACAGATGACACGGCGATCGTGTCGGTAGTCAATGCGGACGGAACTGCGATCGGCTATACAGATGCTGTTGCAGAAGATATGAAACTCCGCATCAGCGACGGCGGAGACAATGTCAATGAATATACGATCAAACAGAAAAATACATACCAGTGGGCGAAGGATTACGTCCACAGACAGCAGGGCAATGTATGGTTTGCGCAGGCTCTGATCGGCGGCGAGTGGCAGAACATGACCACAGTAGATAAAGACGGCTGGCCGAACTGGGCGCTGGATACCTATTATGGACCAGGCGTAGACGCGCCTCCGAATACAACGTCAGGTTATGGCGATGATGTCCACGGCCTGATCTCCACGCCGCTTAAGACGGCGACAGCGGAAGGAACAGCGATGGCGTTCCGCGCGCCGAAATCAGGAACAGTCAATTTCAGTGTAAAGGATGATGAGCCGTATCTGAGACAGACTGGAAATACAGGCGGCAGAGTAAAGATCACGCTCTATGTCAACGGTGAGTCGAGGCGAGAATGCACAATGTCTGTCAGCGAAGAAAAGGCAAACTTCCAGGATTTAAATAACATCGAAGTGAAGCAGGGCGACTGGATCCGCGTAGTGGCGACTAACATTGATAGCCCGAGCAAGGGCAGCGTCCATATCACGCCGACGATCGTATATCAGGATGCGGAAGCTGACGATACGACAGCGCCGAGAGCGCCCAGGAATGTCGATGTATCCGATATTGATAAAACCACAGCGACAGTGACCTGGGATGAGGCGATCGACAATGTCGCCGTCACAGGATACAACATCTACCTCGGAGACAGCGAGGAAGCGCTGAACGGAGAGGAACTGGTAACAGATCGGTCTTATAAACTGGAAAACCTGGATGCGGGGACATCCTATACGGTATCTGTTGAGGCAGTCGATGCGGCTGGCAATAAATCTGATCAGGCATCCGCTGATTTCACAACCGTAAGAGACGGGGACATAACACCGCCGTCTGCGCCGACAGACCTGAAAGTGGATGAGAGAACGGATGAAAGCATCACGGTATCATGGACAGCGTCCACAGACAATACAGGGGTGACGGGATATAAGGTCTTTGTAGACGGCGAGGAAAAAGCTGACGTAACAGGAACAGAGTGTACGGTCAAAGGGCTGGAAGCAGGGACAGAGTACACGGTCAGCGTAAAAGCATATGACGCGGAAGGAAATGAATCCGAAGCATCAGAAGCAGTAACAGTTACTACGCTGAGCGATAACTGCAGCCTTGTAGACAGTATGTACATGACGGACGAAGAATCCTTAGTGATCTATGTGCCGTTTACGGAGAATAACCCGACGACTGCTGCGGAACTGCTTGGAAATGTAACGGTCGATGCAAAAGCAAAGGCCGGAGTAGTGACCGGTGGTGATGCGTTCAGCCCTGATTGGGCTGCCGGTACAGATAAGATCGCAGAGAATATGCTTCTCCGCATTACTGCAGAGAATGGAGATACAAAGGACTATACGATCCACCAGAAAAACGAATACAGCTGGACAAAGGATTACGCAGGGCCGCAGCAGGGCAATGTGTGGTTCGGACAGATGAAGACAGGTGCAGACGGAGCATGGGGAAATATAGAAGCTTATGACCCAACATACCCGAACTGGCAGGTTGACAAATTTTACGGACCGGGCGTTGACGCTCAGACCCATGACGCTGTGATCACGAATGAGACCCACGGGCTTCTCTCCGCTCCGCCGAATTCTGATGTCTATACGGCAATGGCGTTCCGCGCGCCGAAGACCGGAACGGTTTCCTTTGAAGTGAAGGATGATGAGCCGTACCTGAGGCAGAGCGGAAACACAGGCGGTACGGTAACACTGTCTCTCCTCGTGAATGACGAAGTAAAACACTCTGTTACATTGGAAACAAGCCTTGAGAAGGCGGAAGGCTGGGCGGACTTTGATCCGATCGAAGTGACAGCCGGCGATTATATCCGTGTGGCAGCGAAAACAAATGGAGGCGCATCGAAGCCGTCTCTCCATGTGAGTCCGGTCATTACATATCTTGATGTTCCGGTAAAAGACACGACCGCGCCGGGCGCGCCGGGCAATGTGACCGTGTCTGACATCACAGAAGACAGCGTGGCAGTGTCCTGGGAGGAAGCAGCAGATAATGTTGCAGTCGCCGGATATAATATTTATCTGGATGGCAGCGAGACTCCGGTGAACGGAGAGCAGCTTGTGACAGAGCTTACTTACACACTGACAGGCCTGGATGCGGCGACAGAGTATACAGTTAAAGTTGAAGCAGTAGACACATCGGGCAATAAGTCGGAGACGATGGCTAAGGCGGACTTCACCACGCTCGAGGCGCAGGAGCCGGAAGAGCCGGATAAGAAGGCTCCGACAAAGCCGACGGATGTAAAAGTCGATGCAAAGACTGAGGACAGTATCACGATTTCCTGGACAGCGTCAACGGACAATGTCGGCGTCAAGGGCTACAAAATCCTTGTGGACGGCATGGAAAAAGCGAATGTAACAGAAGGGACAACCTGTACGATCACAGGGCTTGAGCCGGGAACAGAATACAAGATCGTTGTGATCGCTTATGACGCGATGAACAGTACAGCATCATCAGACGTCCTTACAGTCAGCACACTTCCAGAGTCAGGGGAAGAGCCTGGCGAGGAACCGGGAGTGAAACCGGACGATAAGCCTGCCAAAGATCCGGTGAAGGAAGAAGATAAGGCAGTACAGACCGGCGATGCGGCTGACTTCCCGGTATGGGCGGCAGCGCTGTTCGTATCAGCGGGAGCGGTTGTCGCGGTCAGAATGAGGAAAAAGGAAAGCTAAGGCCGGAAAAAGCCAAAAAGAACTGAATAAGATCAAAGCGAACCGCCTGCGGGGATGACCTGCAGGCGGTTCGCTGCGTCTGATGAAACGTTTTTTTAGTTTACACAGTGAGGGTGTCGGTGCCATCCTTCTGAGAAAGCTCCTGGTGCAGCCGGAAAAGGATGACGGCTGACAGCGCGGCGACAAGGACGGATGTCCCGGCGAAATTGAGCCAGATCCCGGTGAGCCCGAGAGACCAGAGCGCTGCGATCAGTATCACGGGAAAAACAAGCGCCGTAGATACAGAAATCAGAGACGCGGGCAGAGGTTTCTCTATGGCAAGCATATAGCTTTGAGTGGCAAAAGAAAACCATCGTGTAATGTAGGTCAGGCTGAAAAGCCGGAGCGCTGTGACGGACATGGCAAGGACATCTTTGTCGGCTCCGGATATAAACAGCCTGGTCGCCTGCTCCGGAAAAAAGGCTATAACCAGCACTGACAAAAAAGACAGGATACCGCTTGCTGTAAAACAGCATTTTTCGATGGCGCGCACCCGGGAAAACTTCTGCGCTCCCCAATTGTATCCCACTGCCGGTTGGAGTGAATCGCACATTCCGTAGAGAAGAGGTTGGATAAGTCCTTCTGCAAACATGAGGATGCCGTACACGGACACGGCCATTTCGCCTCCGAGACGGACCAGGATGATATTCATCAATATAGAAGTGATCCTGCCGGCGATATTGTTTAAAAAATTCGGGGCGCCGCAGGAGATGATCTGACGGATAAGGCTGACAGTAAAATGCGGCCTGCAAAATCTGAGCGCCGCCTTTCCCCGGAAAAAGGGGAGAAAGGCGATGACGGCGCAGATGAACATACCGGTGCAGGTAGCGAGCGCCGCCGCCCATATACCCCAGCGGAAAACCCCGAGAAAAAGGAACTCCAGCACTGCGCTCAATATGGACATAAGCAGGTTGATGAACAGGCTTCCTCTGATATACCCGCAGATCCGCAGGTAATTATCTACGGCAAAAATGATCGTCGTCACAGGAGAACAGAGCGCGTACACTCTCAGGTACTGCACTGCCAGCGCTGCAAAATCTCCGTCGGCGCCCATCAGCCGTATCAGGAAGGGGGCGGCTGCGTACATGGCGGCGCCGACCAACACTCCGGCAGCAATGATCATGAGGCAGGCACAGGTAAAGAGATTGTCAGCCTCCTGTTTCTGCTCTTTGCCAAGACTGATGGAAATGGGGATCGAAGAGCCGACGCCGATAAGATCCGCCAGTGAAAAGTTGATGACCACGAACGGCATAGCGAGATTCAGCGCGGCGAATGCCGTCTCCCCGAGGAACTGTCCCACAAAGATCCCGTCCAGGGTGTAGTACAGGGCGCTTGCAAGCATGCTGACAGCTCCGGGGATGGAAGCGAGAAAGAAAAGTTTCAGGGGTGGTGTTTTTATAAATAGTTCATTTGATCTCATACTCATACTCATACTCTGTTTCCCTTGTAATAGTCTGTGCTCTCGGGGAGTATAATTCCAAATCATACAAAAGTCAACGCTTTTGACAGGAAAAGAACGGTAGAATCGAAATCGGGGTAAAATATAGAAGAGACACTTGTAAAAAGAATAAAAATTCAGGTTAAAAGCCAGAAAAGATGAAAAAGTATGTCAAAAAAGAGTGCAACAAATTATTGACAAAAAATTAGGAGGAGGTATAATATACAAACATAATTAGCAGAGCGAATGTGCTGTGTTATAAATAAAGATATATCGAGGTGGATAGGAGTATGAAGAAAAAACTATTGGCGGGACTGATGTCGCTGTGTATGCTGGCATGTCTTCTGCCGGTGTCGGCACTGGCTGTGGCGGCGGATTGTAGCAGTTGGGACAGCTGCGATCATGCGGCGTATATAGAAGATACACCTGGGGTACATTATAGCACTATTCAGGAGGCAATCACTGACGCTGGCGCTGGCGATACTGTGGTAGTAAAGGCGGGAGAGCACAACGAACAGTTGACTATTTCTGGAAAAACAAACCTTACGCTGCGGGGCGAGGAAGGGGCTATTATTAAGCCGGACACTGTTAGTGCAATCAGCGGTATGTATCCGGTTGTTTCAGTTTCCGGTGGAAGTAATATAACAATAAGTAATTTGACTATTAATGGAGAGACTGCTGCGGCAACGCCGGCTCTGCTGTCATCATCGAACTGGTATCTTGGTATATTGATCAACACGGCAAGAGATGTCAATATTGATTCCTGTATAGTGACCAAAATAGATACGTCAACTACCCGCGGGAACATAGAATATTACAAGGATTGTGCCATTGCCGCGATACAAAATGGTCCTGTAAACATTATTAATACAACAATTTCTGATTTTGGAACTACAGGTGTAAATCCGGGCACAGCGACGGATTATGAAGGGGCTCGTGTGAATTTGACAGATTGTACGATCATCGGACAGGGGACAGATGCGGAAGCTGTACAAAACGGTGTGACGACAAAACAGCATATGACGATCGAGAACTGTGAGTTCCGAAATTTACAATGGAAAGATGCTAATAACTATAATGACAATATGGGAGGATTTGTGAATGCCTATGCTATAACTACGGCGAACCCTGCCAGTGACAATGAATTTACGCCACAAATTGTGCTGCGCGAAGTTACCTGCGAAAAAGTATTAGCTTCTGTTTATATGTCTTGTGGAAAGGCTTTCATTGAAAGCGGTACTTATGTCGGAGGGGTTCAGGCAGCTTCTACCCAATATTCTACTGGCCAACTCGAGATCAAAGGCGGAACCTTTACGCAAGTGCAGAATGAAGGTACAGATGCAAACGGAAACCCGATTGTGCTTACACGTAAAATAAATGGAGCAACTACAGATGTTACTATTACAGAAGAGGCTTTTGAAGGGGTTGCGGCCTTTGATTACCCTGTAGGCGAGTATGTGGTTCCTGATTATATCGAGGCCTACAATAAGGGAACAGGGCTTTATACTTATCACTCTTCGAAGCCAGCTGCTCAGAAAGCGGCAGGAGCAAACGGCTTTATCACGATACCGGCCGATGGAGAATGGGAAGTAGCGTTGGTTTATGAAAATGGTGTGCATCCGACAGAGTACACAAATGTAAATGATAATCATATATTCACACTTCCCACGGCAACGCGTCCCGACCATATATTCAGAGGCTGGAGTAGTGGGAATGAGACATATCAGCCGGGTGATCAAGTTACGATCACGGCTAATACGACTTTTACCGCTCAGTGGGAGGCAATCACTCTTTCCATCAGTCCGTCTGCGGAAACTCTGAAAGGCGGCGGAGAAGTGACGCTGACAGTAGCTACGAATCTCACCGGGACGGATGCGAATGCGATTACTTTGACCGATAATAATGGAACTCCATATACACTGACAGCGAACGGAAACGGAACATACGGAACGACAGTAACCCTTCCGAACGCAGATGCAACATATACATTCACAGCGGCTTATGGAACGATCAGTGACAGCTGTACAGTGACAGCCACATATGTTGCTCCGCCGGCCGGTCCGGATACAGATACAGGCGCAGATACAAATACAGGAGCAGATACAGGCGCTGACGCACAGCAGACACCTGGAGCGGTACAGACCGGCGATAGCAGTTCTGTTCAGATATTTGTTCTGATAGCGGCAGCTGCACTGGCGGCAGGTGTCACCGTGATCGTGATCAGAAAGCGCAGGAGCATATAATAATAAGCAATTTATAGAAGATAAATTACAGAG
>ERZ791922.1096-NODE-1096-length-11612-cov-7.182314_pt1 | contig 11612 bp, 8 predicted proteins | sample MGYA00510134_ERZ791922 | MGnify/ENA primary metagenome ERZ791922 (study PRJEB30046, sample SAMN00792101) | human gut metagenome | study: EMG produced TPA metagenomics assembly of the A metagenome-wide association study of gut microbiota in type 2...
CGATTCGCGGCGGCCTATGCCGCCGTCAGTGTCGAAAAGCAAGGCGCCTCATCTTTACCTGAGTACCTGGAGGCACAGGAACGGCTTCTCCGTGCCGCCGCTGATTATGAAATGGCATAAACCCTACTGTATAAAAAACATGAAGAGGATAGCTCAATGAGTACGCTAATCACGGATAAGGTCGATAACGCAGCGGTCCAAAAAGAAAAACTGGACACCAGTGCGTATTTACCCCATACCCCCTGGCTGCAATTTTTACTGGTCTGTTGCCTGTTTGCGCTATGGGGGATGGCGGGCAACCTGAATGATATTTTGATCGCCCAGTTTAAAAAGGGCTTCGATTTAACGGATACCCAGACAGCGCTGGTGCAGTCGATTTTTTTCCTCGGCTACTTTTTTGTCGCCCTGCCCGCGGCGGCGCTGATTAAGCGTTTCTCCTATAAAGCGGCGATTATTATTGGGCTGTGCCTGTACGCCCTCGGCTGCTTCCTGTTCGTTCCGGCCGCACAGATCATGACCTACGGCGCGTTCCTCGCCTGCCTCGGAGTTATCGCCTGCGGACTCTCTTTTCTGGAAACGTCGGCAAACACCTACTCCAGCCTGCTGGGTCCGATTCAATCCTCCACCCAGCGTATTAACTTTTCGCAGATCTTCAACTCGCTGGGCGTGATCTCCGGCGTATTAATTGGCCAGCTGATGGTCTTTGGCGAAAACGATCCGAGTCATGAACAACTGCTGGCGATGCCCGCCGCCGCTGCAGACGTTGCACGCCATCAGATGGTTGGTCAGGTGGTCGGGCCCTATCTGATTATCGGCTCCGTACTGGTGGTGCTGGCGCTGGTGTTCGTGTTTATTAAATTCCCGTCGTGCAAGGGCGCGCCCGCTCAACAACAGCAACTCCCGACGGAAAGCATGGGGCCAACGCTGAAACGCCTGTTTGCTATCCCGCGCTTTCGCCTCGGGATCCTGTCGCAGTTTTTGTACGTCGGCGCCCAGGTTGGCGTATGGAGCTTCACGATTCGCTTTGTGCAGCTCGTGCAGCAAGGCACCAGCGAGCACTCCGCGACTTACTGGCTGCTGGCTTCTCTGGTGATTTACGCCGTGGGAAAAACCGTGGCCACCTGGTTGATGAACCGTCTGAATCCGGCGATGCTGCTCGGAACGTTTGCCCTGGCCGCCACCGCCCTGTTACTTATTGCCGTTTTCAGCGGTTCAATGCTGGCGGTCTATGCGCTCATTCTGGTCAGCTTCTGTATGGCGCCATGCTGGCCGACGAACTTTGGTCTGGTGATCAAAGGGATGGGGAAAGATACCCAGACCGCAGGCTCGATCGTGGTGATGTCGATTATCGGCGGGGCCGTAATTCCTCTGGTGATGGGCATTATCTCGGATATGAACGGCGGCAATATGCAAATCGCCTTTATCGCTCCGCTCCTGTGCTTTGTGTATGTCGCTTTCTACGGCTTCTGGTGCGTGCGTAAGGGGGTATAACATGCGCGAACTTATCAACACGATTGCTCATATTGGCTATCAGGTCAGTGACTTAACGCGTTCGCTTGCCTTCTATGAACCGCTGGGCTTTCAGCGCCAGCAGCGGTTTAGCAAGCCATCGCCACAGGGCACTATTGAAGTTGCGTTCCTGGAAATGGCGGGCGCCGTCCTCGAGCTGTATCAGCTTCCCGCTGGAACGCCCTTTGACGCCCCTCGCTGCGGTATCGATCATCTGGCGCTGGAAGTCAGCGACCTGGATGCGGTGCAGCAGCGGCTGGCGGCGCTCGGTTATCCGCTCGATGAAGGGCCGATAGAAGAAGACAACGTGCGCTTCCTACTTATTCGCGGCCCCGATGGCGAACGGCTCGAGTTCGATGCCTGTAAACGCTAAGCGGCAGGGCTGACCCCTTCACTCTTTTAGGCCCGGTTAATACGGGTCTAAAAGATAGCGTCCTCTGGCATTATTCACGTCGGTTTGATTCGCGGATATCTCTCCCCCACCCGGTCTCTCCTGCCCATTGTGCAATGTTACAAAATTGCTTCTGTTTTGTTGATTTTCTATTGTGAGCCATTCGGCAATTTCCTCTCCTGAAATTCCCCAGACTACTCCTACTCAATACGCGATATCAGGAGAGACACATGAACAGCACCTCCGCCGACTTCCAGAATCTGTACCAGGCCCTGAGCCGCAGCGCCGCCCGCAGCCCGGATGCCCTGGTGCTGGCGTTTGAGGATCGGCGCTATCTGTACCGCGATTTTCATCTGCGGGTACAGCGAGCGATGGCGCAGCTTGATCGCGGCTGGTCGCTGCGCAAAGGCGACCGTATTCTGCTGGCCTGGGGCAATCACCCCGCTTTTTGCGAAGTCCTTTTTGCCGCGCTGGGTTTGGGCATCGAAGTGGTGCCTTTCAGCACCAAGCTTAAGCAGGCCGAAAGCGAGGCGCTGGTAGGCCATATCGCTCCCCGGGTTGTCCTGTTCGATGCGACCGTGCAGGACTGGCTGAAAAACACCCCTGACGCGCGTGCGGTTTCTCTCAGCGAATGGCAGGCGCTCTGCCTTCCCGAACCGCTGACCCGCCCGCCGGTCCCGGTTAACCGCGACGATACGGCGGTGATGATGTTCACCTCCGGCACCACCGGAGAGCCTAAAGGGGCGATTATCACCCACAATAACCTGCTCTGCGCGATTGACGCCTATACGCAAAGACTGAATCTCACCGCCGCGGATAGCACCATTCTGGCGGTTCCTATCTATCACATCACCGGCCTGTCGGCACTGCTGGCGCTGTTTATTAGCCTCGGCGCGAGCATCTGGCTGCAGCATCGGTTCAATGCCCCGCAGGTGATCACCACCCTGCGCGAGCAGAACATTACCTTTCTGCACGGCTCGCCCACCATTTTTATCCTTCTTTGTCAGGCTGCGCGTGAGCAGAGCGCCAGCCATCCCGGCGATTTTCCGGCATTGCGCACGATTGCCTGCGGCGCGGGCCACCTGAGCGATGGACTGATCAAGGAGTTAAAAACCCTGTTCCCGCATACCGCGATTCAGCCAATCTACGGCCTCACCGAAACGACCTCGCCTGCGACGATTTTTCCGGGCGACGTCTGGGGCAGCGATAAATGCGGCAGTTCAGGTCAGGCGATCCCGGGTCTCGCCATTACCATCCGCAACGATCGCCAGCAGCCCCTCCCCGCCGGGCAAATCGGCCATATCTGGCTAAAAGGCGATGTGGTGATCCGCGAATACTGGCAGCACAGCGAGCGACGCCCGAGCTGCGATGCGCAGGGCTGGTTTTGTACCGGCGATCTGGGCTATCTCGACGACGAAGGCTGGCTGTACATCAAAGACCGCAGCAAGGACATGATCAATCGCGGCGGCGAGAAAATTTACTCACTGGAGCTGGAAAACATTCTCTCTACCTATCGGGGAGTACGGGAAGTTGCCGTCATCCCGACCCCCAGCCCGGTCTACGGCGAAGAGCCCGTGGCGTTTATCGTGCCGGATGGCCAGCATCACCTGACCAGCGAAGAGATCCTCGACTGGCTCAAGGTCAAAATCGCCCGTTTTAAGCTACCGGCGCGCATTATTTTCACCCGTGCTTTACCGCGTACCCACAACGGCAAAGTGAGTAAACAGCAGCTCAAAACGCGTCTCGCAGAATCCATCATCACGCTATCAACGGAGGATAAAAAGTGAGCAGCAAATTTATCGACGCCCATGAGGCGGCGCGGTGGGTTGCCAGCGGCGACACCGTCTGCACCGTCGGGATGACGCTTATCGGCGCGGCGGAGTCCATTTTAAGCGCCATCGAAGCGCGCTTTCTGACCGCGGGCGAACCGCGTGACCTGACGCTACTGCATGCCGCGGGGCAAAGCGATCGCCAGCGCGGTATCCAGCACTTTGCCCATCCGGGTATGGTGACCCGCCTTATCGGTTCGCACTGGGGCCTGGCGCCGCGCTGGATGGCGATGATCAACAACAACGAAGTGGAAGCCTGGTGCCTGCCGCAGGGGCAGATCGTTCATCTCTATAGCGCGATGGCCGCCGGACTGCCGGGGCGGCTTTCTCCCGTCGGTCTCGGTACCTTTGTCGATCCGCGCATAGAGGGCGGAAGGATGAACGCCCGCACCCGCGAACGACCCAATCTGATCGAGCACGTCACGTTTCGCGGCGACGAATATCTGTTTTATCCGGCTCTTCCTCTGGACGTGGTCATTGTGCGCGGCACCCATGCTGATGAAGACGGCAACCTCACGACCGATGAAGAGGTGATGAAGCTGGAAGTCCTGCACGCCGTTCTCGCCGCCAGACGCTACGGGGCGAAGGTGCTGGCGCAGGTGAAATATCGCGTAGCGAAAGGCTCGCTGCATCCGAAAAGCATCACCGTTCCCGGCAACCTGATCGACGCCATCGTGGTATGCGAAGAGCCGCAGACGGATCACCGCCAGACTTCAAGCTGGGCCTTCGACCCAGCGCTGTGCGGCGATATCCAGCTGCCCGCCGCGCAAAATGCGCCGCTGCCGCTGGACCTGCGCAAGCTTATCGGGCGGATTGCCTGCCGCTATCTGACCCCCGGCTGCGTCATCAATCTCGGCACCGGTATTCCCAATGACGTGATTGGCGCCATCATTCACGAGGAACAGCTCGGGGAGCAGGTCACCATCACCGTCGAGTCAGGGATCTACGGTGGGCAGCAGGCGGGTGGCGTGGATTTTGGTATCGGCCGTAATCTGAGCGCGATGATTAGCCACCAGGATCAAATGCTCTACTACAACGGCGCAGGGGTCGACATCACCTTTATGGGCGCCGGCGAGATGGACCCGCACGGGCACGTCAATGCCACACGGCTCGGCGCATCCTGCCCCGGCGCGGGCGGTTTTATCGATATCACCCAGAATGCCCGCCACGTCGTGTTCTGCTCCTCTTTTACCGCCAAGGGGCTGGAGATCGCCTATGAACACGGGGCGCTGCATATCCGCCGCGAAGGCGAAGTGCGTAAATTCGTCGCCGGGGTAAACCAGATTTCTTACAACGGCGAACTGGCCCGCGCCAAAGGACAAACCATGCATTACGTCACCGAACGGGCGGTTTTCGAACTGCGCCCGGAAGGACCGGTGCTGACGGAAATCGCCCCCGGCATCGATCTTGAGCGCGACATCCTGGCGCATATGGATTTTCATCCGGCGATCGCCGCGGATCTTCAGGTTATGGACAGCCGTTTGTTCACCCCGCCGCCCTGCGGTCTCGCGGAACATCTGTCCCGGAATTCATCCTCTGACTCATAAGGAACGTTGCTATGAAACTTGCCAGTAAAACCGCCATTGTCACCGGCGCCGCACGCGGTATCGGCTTTGGCATTGCCCAGGTGCTTGCGCGGGAAGGCGCGCGAGTGATTATCGCCGATCGTGATGCACACGGCGAAGCCGCCGCCGCTTCCCTGCGCGAATCGGGCGCGCAGGCGCTGTTTATCAGCTGCAATATCGCTGAAAAAACGCAGGTCGAAGCCCTGTTTTCCCAGGCCGAAGAGGCGTTTGGCCCGGTAGACATTCTGGTGAATAACGCCGGAATCAACCGCGACGCCATGCTGCATAAATTAACGGAAGCGGACTGGGACACGGTTATCGACGTTAACCTGAAAGGCACTTTCCTCTGTATGCAGCAGGCCGCTATCCGCATGCGCGAGCGCGGCGCGGGCCGCATTATCAATATCGCTTCCGCCAGTTGGCTTGGCAACGTGGGGCAAACCAACTATTCGGCGTCAAAAGCCGGCGTGGTGGGAATGACCAAAACCGCCTGCCGCGAACTGGCGAAAAAAGGTGTCACAGTGAATGCCATCTGCCCGGGCTTTATCGATACCGACATGACGCGCGGCGTACCGGAAAACGTCTGGCAAATCATGATCAGCAAAATCCCCGCGGGTTACGCCGGCGAGGCGAAAGACGTCGGCGAGTGCGTGGCGTTTCTGGCGTCCGATGGCGCGCGCTATATCAATGGTGAAGTGATTAACGTCGGCGGCGGCATGGTGCTGTAAGGAGAAAAACAATGACCCAGGCTAATGATATTGTGATTGTCAGCGGCGTCCGTACCGCTATTGGCACGTTTAACGGCAGTCTTAAACATACCCATCAGCATGACCTTGGGGCCGCCGTCATTCGCGAAGCGATCGCCCGCGCCGGGATTGCGCCGCAGGATATCGACGAAACGATCGTCGGCAACGTCGGGCAAATCGCCGAAAGCGGTTTTATCGCCCGCATCTGTCAGCTGCGCGCGGGGATCCCGCAGGAGAGCACCGCCTATTCCGTTAACCGCCAGTGCGGCTCCGGACTTCAGGCCCTGGCGGACGGCATGATGCAGCTGCAAAGCGGCCAGGCCGAGGTGGTCGTCGCCTGCGGCACTGAAAATATGACCCAGCTGCCCTACTACCTGCGTAAAGCGCGCGATGGCTATCGCATGGGCCATGGCGAGCTGGAAGATGGCCTGATCTCCATTCTCACCTGGCCGGAAGGCCCTTATCACAACGGCATCACCGCGGAAAACGTCGCGCAACGCTTCGGTATTACCCGCGAAGCGATGGACGATTTTGCCTGGTCGAGCCAGCAGAAGGCGCTGAAGGCGATCGCGGAGGGTCGCTTTCGCGAGCAGATCCTGGCCCTTGAGGTGCCGGACGGCAAAAAAGCGACCCGCCTGTTTGCGACCGATGAACACCCGCGCGACACCCCGCGTGAAAAGCTCGCCACGCTGCGTCCGGCGTTTAAAGCCGACGGCGTGGTGACGGCGGCCAACTCATCGGGCATTAACGACGGCGCGGCGGCGCTGGTGATGATGACCCGCCAGCAGGCGGAAAAACGCGGCTTAACCCCGCGCATGCGTATTCGCGGTTGGGCGGTCGCCGGCTGCGGGGCGGAGATTATGGGGTTTGGTCCCTCTCCCGCTACCCGACGCCTGATGGACCGTCTCAATATAGATGTGCAGTCAATTGATTTAATTGAACTCAATGAGGCCTTCGCCGCTCAGGCGCTGGCGGTGATGAACGATCTGCGTCTCGACCCGGCCCGCGTTAACGTCAACGGCGGCGCGATCGCTCTCGGCCACCCGGTAGGCGCCAGCGGTGCGATCCTGCCGGTCAAACTGATGTATGAAATGGCGCGCAGCGGCGCACGCACTGGTCTGGTCACCATGTGCATCGGCGGCGGCCAGGGGATTTCTATGCTGTTCGAGCGCGAAGGCGCTTAGCAAAAGACGGCCCGAAGTGGGGCTTCGGGCCGGGCGTCGTTCGGGTCAGCACCCGGCGACAACCTGTGAGCTGACGAACGGGATCGTCTCGATCCCGGCAAGGCTTCTGACCACGAATACGGGGAAATAATAACCATGTCCGCAATAAATGAAAAGGCGGTAAACGGGACGCAGCTGCAACGCACCCATAAAAAAATCTACCGCCATTTGATGCCGCTGCTTATCGTGGCGTACATCATCAGCTTTATTGATCGTACCAATATTGGCATGGCGAAAGCGACCATGTCGGTGGATATCGGCCTTTCCGCAACCGCATTCGGCCTCGGGGCCGGGTTGTTTTTTCTCACCTACGCAGTGCTGGAGATCCCCAGTAACCTGTTTCTCACCCGGATTGGCGCACGGCGCTGGATAGCTCGCATCATGATTACCTGGGGCATCCTCTCCTGCGGTATGGCGTTTGTCACCGGGCCTACATCCTTTTACGTGATGCGCCTTCTGCTCGGCGCCGCCGAAGCGGGACTCTATCCGGGCATTATTTACTACCTCACCCTCTGGTTTGGCCGCGAAGAGCGCGCAAAAGCCACCGGCCTGTTCCTGCTGGGGGTCTGTCTGGCCAATATTATCGGCGCGCCGCTGGGCGGATTGTTATTAAGCCTTGATGGCATGTCCGGCTGGCACGGCTGGCAGTGGATGTTCTTTATCGAAGGGCTGCCTGCGATAGCGCTGGCGTTCGTCGTCTGGCGCAGACTGCCGGATAAACCAGCCGACGCCCGCTGGCTGGACAGCGACGATGTGCAAGCCATTAACGCAGTACTGGCGAAAGAAGCCGAGGAAACGCGCCATACGCCGAGCCGTTTCTCCCTGAAAACCGCGCTGTCCACCCGAGTCTTTTTGTTGCTGGTGCTGATTTACTTTACCCACCAGTTTTCGGTTTACGGCCTGAGTTATTTCCTGCCGGGGATCATCGGTAGCTGGGGCCAGCTTACTCCGCTGCAGATTGGTCTGCTGACCGCCATCCCGTGGATTGCCGCCGCCGCGGGTGGGATCCTGCTGCCGCGATTCGCCCGCACGGAACAGCGTTCCCGCAGCATGCTGATGGCCGGATATCTGGTCATGGCGACCGGCATGGCGATTGGCGCCATTGCCGGCCACGGTGTGGCGCTGCTTGGCTTCTCGCTGGCCGCTTTCATGTTCTTCGCTATGCAATCCATCATCTTTAACTGGCTCCCGTCCATCATGAGCGGGCATATGCTGGCGGGCAGCTTCGGCCTGCTCAACTGCCTCGGGCTGTGCGGGGGCTTTCTCGGGCCGTTTATTCTCGGCGCGTTTGAGGACCGCACCGGTGCGGCAACGTCCGGCTTATGGTTCGCTGTCGCGCTACTGATTATCGGCGCGCTGGTGTCCCTGTTTCTCAAAAGTTCCTCATCCCCAGGCTCCGTATCGGCGAAACAGGCCCACGGCGAAAAAGTGTAATCAGGAGGCCATTATGCGCATTGAAGTGTTACTGGATTTAAAAACCCGACTCGGCGAAAGCCCGGTCTGGGATGTCGAACAGCAGCGTCTTTGGTGGGTGGACAGCCTCGACGGGCGCCTGTTCGCCTGCAACGCGCAGGGCGGCGCGATCAAGAGCTGGGACGTGCGACAGAAAATTGGCTCTTTCGCCCTGCGCCAGAACGGCGAAGGCGCGGTGGTGGCGCTGCAGAATGGCGTTCATCTGCTCGACTTCGCCAGCGGCGAGCTGACGCTGTTGCACCATCCGGAAGCGGACCGACCCTTTAACCGGCTCAACGACGGCAAAGTCGATCGTCAGGGACGCTTTCTGTTCGGGTCAATGGATATGCGCGAAGAGGAACCGAGCGGCGCGCTATATCGCCTGGACCCGGATCTGTCCCTGCACGTGCTGAAGAAAGACATTATCGTCTCTAACGCCCCCTGCTGGAGCCCCTCCGGCGAGACCTTCTATTTTGCCGATACCTGGACGGGCGAAATCTGCGCCTGGGACTACAACACCGCGACCGGCGATCTTTCCGGCGAACGGGTCTTTTGCCATGTCGATCGCAGCGAAGGCGGCGCGGCGGACGGCGCCACCGTGGACAGCGAAGGCTATCTGTGGAACGCGCTGGTCTACGCGGGCAAGCTGGTGCGCTATACCCCGGAGGGCAAGGTCGATCGCATCATTGAGATGCCGGTGAAAAAAGTGACCAGCGTGATGTTCGGCGGCGAAAACCTTGATGTGCTGTACGTCACCTCCATGGCGCAGCCGCCCCTGCCGCGCTTCCCGGAAGATAATCAGCTGCGCGGCAGCCTGTTTGCCATTTACGACCTGGGCGTGACCGGCGTAGCGGAACGGCGCTTCGCCGGCTAAACGAACCACCGGCTCGCCGCGATAACAATAATACCCGGCGAACTGACTCTGACCCTGACACCAGGCGGCGCGCATCATGCTGTCGCGACGCCGCGGAGTAAACACGACTATGACAACAATCAATCACACACCTGCCGGTGAACAACGTGGCAAAAAGCGGCTGATACATCGCTTCTCCTGGGTTTCGCTACTGGTTTGCTGGCTAATCTGGGTGCTTAACGCCTACGATCGCGAGATGATCCTGCGCCTTGGCCCGGTCATCTCTAAGGAGTTCTCGCTCTCGCCGGAACAGTGGGGCAATATCGTCGCCCTGATCATGGTAGCCCTTGCGGTGCTGGATATTCCCGGCTCCATCTGGAGCGATCGCTACGGGTCTGGCTGGAAACGAGCGCGCTTTCAGGTACCGCTGGTGCTGGGCTATACCGCGCTGTCTTTTATTTCCGGGATAAAAGCGATCAGCCACGGGCTGACGGCCTTTGTGCTGCTGCGCGTGGGCGTCAACCTTGGGGCCGGCTGGGGCGAACCCGTCGGCGTCAGCAACACCGCGGAGTGGTGGCCGAAAGAGAAGCGCGGTTTTGCGCTGGGGGTGCATCATACCGGCTATCCGATTGGCGCGCTGCTGAGCGGCGTGGTGGCAAGCCTGGTGCTTGCCACGTTTGGCGAAGGCAGCTGGCGCTACTGCTTCCTGCTGGCGCTGCTCGTCGCCATCCCGCTAATGATCTTCTGGGCAAAATATTCTACCGCCGACCGCATCAACACGCTTTATCAGCATATCGACAGCCAGGGGTTGACGCGCCCGGCGACGCAGGAAAGCAGCCATGTCGCCAAAGGCGAAGGGATGAAGACCTTTTTACGCACCCTGCGCAACCGCAATATTTCGCTGACGGCGGGCAATACCCTGCTGACGCAAATCGTCTATATGGGCATTAACGTTGTACTGCCCCCGTATCTTTATCACGTCTCCGGCCTGTCGCTGGCGGCGTCCGCCGGGCTGAGTATTATCTTCACGCTTACCGGTACCCTGGGTCAGGTAATCTGGCCCTGGCTGTCGGATAGCTTTGGCCGTAAACGAACCCTGATCGTCTGCGGTCTGTGGATGAGTATCGGCATTGCGCTGTTCTATTTCGCCACCAATATGCCGCGCCTTATCGCCATTCAGCTATTTTTTGGCCTGGTGGCCAACGCCGTGTGGCCTATCTACTACGCCATGGCGTCGGACTCCGCCGAAGAACGCGCCACCTCTACCGCTAACGGAATTATCACCACGGCGATGTTTATCGGCGGCGGCATTTCGCCATTGCTTATGGGCTGGCTCATTCAGTTTGGCGGCGGCTGGGAAAATCCAGCGGGTTATATCTACGCCTTCTTTACCATGGCGGGATGTGCGCTGCTGGGGATGTTATTACAGCTCATGACCACCGATAAAACGCCGCGCAAAGCGCATTAACGCAGGAGAACGTATGAAGATTGTTATCGCGCTGGATTCGTTTAAAGGTAGCTGTAGCGCGCAGGCCGCTTGCGCAGCGGTAGCCCAGGGATTGCGCCGGGTTGACCAGACGCTGGAGCTGGTCGAAATGCCCGTGTCCGACGGCGGAGAGGGACTGCTGTCGACTCTGGCGGATAGTCCGTTGCTTGAGGGGGCGGTGTGGCAACAGCAGCGCTGTACCTCGCCTTATGGCCTCTCCCTGCAGGCGGATTTCCTGATCCTGCCCGGCGAGCGGGCCATTATCGAGATGGCGCAAAGCTGTGGGCTCGAACTCACGCCGCCAGCGCAGCGGGATGTGCGTCAGGCCAGCAGCTACGGGCTGGGCGAACAGGTAAAGGCGGCGCTGGACGCCGGGTGTCGGCATTTGATTATCGGCCTGGGCGGCAGCGCGACCAACGATGGCGGCATCGGTTTTGCCCAGGCGCTCGGCGCGCGCTTCTGGCGTAAGGACGGCACCCTGCTGCCGGCTCCCGCAGCAGGTCAGGACCTGGCGCATATTCAGCGCATCAATTTGAGCGGTCTGGACCCGCGTCTACA
>ERZ791922.1097-NODE-1097-length-11606-cov-2.131417_pt1 | contig 11606 bp, 13 predicted proteins | sample MGYA00510134_ERZ791922 | MGnify/ENA primary metagenome ERZ791922 (study PRJEB30046, sample SAMN00792101) | human gut metagenome | study: EMG produced TPA metagenomics assembly of the A metagenome-wide association study of gut microbiota in type 2...
GCCCGAGGAATACAATATCGGAGAGATACTCGAGATAACCGAGGGGAGTCTTGCGCCTGTAGAATGTCTGAAAAACGATCACGTATCCTGCGAGAAGGCGGCATCCTGCGGTACCCTGCCTCTGTGGCTGGGGCTGGACATGGTTATAGACAACTATCTTGAGAACATAACCCTTCGCGATATCATAGACGGGAACATGGACAGGATCCTTCCAAAGGGGATAACCATGGCGGATTACAAGGAGTCCTGCCGGGCGAAGAGGCGCGCCGCGGAGGAGAAAATGCAAGGTGAAATATAAACTTTACCTGAACGTAAAGAATGTACAGATTATTGCACAACCTCTATTGAATAATTCCTATTGACACGCTAGGAATTAAGTGCTAATTTATCCCATGGAAAGAAAAACGAAAGAAACTCAATGGGGTTCCCAGACGATCAGCCTCGCATCTTACAGAAGGGCGGGCTATTGATAAACAGGAGGAGAACATGAGAGTATATGCAGACAATGCAGCCACTACGTACATGAGCGAGACATCGATGAAGGTCATGGTGGACTGCCTGAAAAATGCCAACGGCAACCCTAACAGCCTGCATTCTGAAGGACAGGCCACTAAGGAAGTCCTCGAGGATGCCAGAGCCAAGGTGGCGAAGGCGATCAACGCCGCAAATCCGAACGAGATCTACTTCACTTCCGGTGGAAGCGAGGCGGACAACCAGGCCCTGATATCCGCCGCGAGAGGGTTGAAGAGCAAGGGCAAGAACCATCTGATAACCATGAGCATCGAGCACGATGCCATTCTGAATACCATGAAGAAGCTGAAGAAGGAAGGGTTCGACGTGACCATCCTGGATCCTCAGCCGGACGGCATCATCTCTGTTGACGACATAGAGAAGGCGATCAGACCGGACACGGCGCTGGTGTCGATCATGTTCGCCAACAACGAGATCGGCTCTATCCAGCCTGTGGCTGAGATCGGAAAACTCTGCCACGAGAAGGGAGTCCTTTTCCACACAGATGCTGTACAGGCGACCGCTCACCTGCCTATCGACGTACAGGCCATGAACATCGACATGTTGTCTATGTCCGGCCACAAGTTCCACGGCCCTAAGGGTGTGGGAGCTCTGTATGCCAGAAAGGGTGTAAAGCTGCTGAACATCGTGGAGGGAGGTGCCCAGGAAAGAGGAAAGAGAGCCGGCACATCCAATACACCTGCGGCTGCCGCCATGGCTGCTGCCCTTGAAGAAGGTGTTGCCAACATGGAGGCTAACACCGCAAAGACAGTCGCCTTGAGAGACAGGCTCATTGAAGGCCTTGCGGATATTCCTCATTCGAGGCTCAACGGTCACAGGACCAAGAGACTGCCGGGCAATGTGAACTATTCCTTCGAGGGGGCAGAAGGAGAGTCCCTGCTGCTTGCTCTGGACATGTATGGGATCGAGTGCTCATCCGGATCAGCGTGCTCCAGTCAGTCTCTTGAGCCGAGCCACGTGCTCATGGGGATAGGACTTCCGGTAGAGGCCGCCCACGGGTCGCTGAGATTCAGCCTGGCCGAGGACAACACCGAGGAGCAGGTAGACTATATTATCGAGAAGGTACATCAGGTAGTAGCTCAGTTCAGAGAGATCAGTCCTTTCTGGGACGAACTGGAGAGAGGAGTCAGGAAACATGTTATATAGCGAAAAAGTAATGGATCACTTCGAGCATCCAAGAAATGTAGGAGAGATAGAGAATGCCGACGGAGTAGGTGAGGTTGGAAACCCTGTCTGCGGAGACATCATGAGGATGTACCTCAAGATAGATGACGGCATCATCACAGATTGCAAGTTCAAGACATTTGGCTGCGGTTCAGCCATCGCCACAAGTTCCATGGCGACGGAGATGATCAAGGGGAAGACGGTAAAGGAGGCGCTGGAGCTGTCCAACAAGGCTGTTGTAGAGGCACTGGACGGATTGCCTACACACAAGATCCACTGCTCGGTACTGGCCGAGGAAGCCATCAAGGCAGCGCTGGTGGATTACTACAAGAAGAACGACATGGAGCTGCCTCCGGAGATCAAGGACTTCAAGCCTGATGAGGAGAGCGACCTGTAGTTCGGGAATGATCTGAGGATATTGCGGAGTCTGCCGGATGATGAGGCGGCCTCCGCATTTTTTCTGGACACATATGGAGACTTGTGACGTCGTTTGCCGTCACATTGATGCATAAATAACCACAAATATGAAATTTATACTATAAAATTCGGCGTTTCAATTGACAATTTGTTATGCCGGGGGTAAAATTCCGATTGTGTTTTATTTTTTTCACCAACAAATGAAACCTCAGGGTATTAGGACAGGAGGACATAATGAGCACGGGTACGGTTAAATGGTTCAACAACAGCAAGGGCTATGGATTCATCGAGAACGGAGAAGGGGGCGCAGATGTGTTCGTTCACTATTCTGCCATCCAGTGCGATGGATTCAAATCTCTGAAGGATGGGGACAAGGTCACATTCGACATCGAGGACGATCCTAAGAATCCTACCAAGAAGAGAGCTGTGAACGTTACCGTCGTAGAGTAACTCACAGCAGCCTGAAAGTTAAAATCATGATCAGGTATAGACGGCCGCCCGAACGGGTGGCTTTTTTCATTATTAATACACAATTACCTGCCGACAGATGGTAAAATGTTTCGTAGATTCGGGTAAAGATAAGAGATCACGGAGGATATAAATGTTTTTCAGAGGCGGAAAGATCTACACAGACAAACACTTCGAAGACAACATCCTTTTCGATACGGAGCGCGGCTTGGCTGGCGGCTTTATTGATATTTCACAACATGACAGGGTTATCGACATTGATAACTCTTTTATTTTGCCATCCTTCTGCGACGTCCACGTTCACTTCAGGGAGCCGGGACAGGAGTACAAGGAGACGATGCTCACGGGATCGAGAGCTGCGGCGAGGGGAGGATACACAGACGTATGCACCATGCCGAACCTGAAACCGGCCCCGTCGGACCTGAGAGGCCTTAAAGCAGAGACTGACGCGATCGATGGAATACCGGAAGAGGAGCGGATCCACATCCACCCTTACGGGACGATCACGGGCGACCAGTCCGGCACAGGAGAGCTATCGCGCATGGAGGAGCTGGCCCCTCATGTAGTGGCATTCTCCGATGACGGAAGAGGCGTTCAGGACGAGGGACTGATGAGGGCGGCGATGGAAGAGGCACATGCCCTTGGAAAAATAATAGTCGCTCACTGCGAGGATGAAGCGCTTCTGGCTCAGGGAAAGGTCAGAGAAAGTGAATGGCGGCAGATCGAGAGGGACATAAAACTTGCGGATGAGACGGGAGCGTCCTATCACGTGTGCCACATATCCACCAGAGAGAGCGTGGAGGTCATAAGAGAAGGAAAAAAGAGCGGAGTAGACGTGACATGCGAGACTGCGCCACACTATCTGCTCCTGGACAGCGAAACTGTGAATGAGAGGATCGCGGCAGCGCCGGAGCTCGGAGGACGGTACAAGATGAACCCGCCGATAAAAGATCCGGAGGACAGGAGGCAGCTCATCATCGGGATTCTTGATGGCACCGTGGACATGATCGCCACAGATCACGCGCCGCACAGCGAAGAGGAAAAGAGCAGGGGGTTCCTCAAGAGCATGAACGGCATCACGGGACTTGAGTGCGCCTTTCCTGCTCTGTACACCGGTCTTGTGAGAGAGAAGATCATCACGCTGGAGAAGCTGGTGGAGCTCATGTGCATAAACCCTAGAAGTCGGTTCAACATCCCGCAGGACAACAGCTGGACTCTTGCAGAACTGGAGAAGCCGTTCGCCCTGGATAGCCGGAAATTCTTTTCCAAGGGAAAATGTACGCCATTCGACGGTCAGGAACTTTACGGACGGGTGCTGATGACCATCTGCGGAGGCAGGGTCGTATATCGGGACCCGGACATCAGATAGAGATCAGAAATACACAGGAGGGAAAGAGATGCGTAATACGAAGAGCACTATCCTGGAGAATGTTGAGATAGCTCCTGGCATATACTCCATGATGATAGAGACAGAGGGGAGTCGCTTCAGCCATCCCGGGCAGTTTGCCATGGTGCAGGTCCCTGAGAAGTTTCTGAGGAGGCCCATTTCTGTCTGCAGGTTCGACGGTGACCGGTATACCCTCGTGTACAGGGTCGTCGGAGACGGCACCAGGATCATGAGCCGCATGGAGTCCGGTGATGAGCTTGATGTGCTCACGGGACTCGGGAACGGCTATGACGTTGGCGTTTTACCGCAGGACGTATATATCATCGGTGGAGGCATCGGGATCCCTCCGATGCTGGGCCTTGTGAGGGCACTCACCATGGAAGGCAAGAGCTGTAAGGTAATACTCGGATACAATTCAGAGAAGGAAATATTCCTCCTGGATCAGTTCAGGGATCTGTGCGACGACGTTACGGTAATGACGGCTGACGGCAGTTCTGGAAAAAAGGGCTTCGTAACAGATGCCTTCGATGTCGCGGATGTGGCCTGTGCCTGTGGTCCGCTGGCCATGCTGAAGGCACTGGACCCTAAGGTAAAAGACGGGTTCTTCAGCCTGGAGGCAAGAATGGGCTGCGGTTTCGGAGCATGCATGGGCTGTTCCGTGAAGACCGTTGACGGTAGCAGGAGAGTCTGTAAGGAAGGGCCGGTGTTCCGGAAGGATGAGCTTCTGTGGGATCAGCTGGTGTGATGCCGTAGCCTGAAGGATGAACAGCGAGAAAGAGAGCGGAGGAGACTAGACAGGAGATGGATATGAGACCTGACATGAAGGTGGATCTGGCGGGGACCGAGCTTCATAACCCGGTCATGCCTGCCAGCGGAACGTTCGGATACGGGCAGGAATACAAGGATTATTTTGACCTGAGCATCCTGGGAGCGCTGGTGACCAAAAGCGTGACCTGGGAACCGAGATATGGAAATCCGCTGCCGCGGATCGCGGAGTGCAGCCAGGGTATGATGAATTCCATAGGCCTCCAGAACCCTGGTATAGAGCACTACCTGGAAGAGGACCTTCCGATGTTGAGAGAGATCTACTACGGACCGGTGATCTCGAACATCAGCGGGTCCTCGCCGGAAGAATACGGCAGGCTTGCCAGGGCCATAGACGGCCAGGAGCAGGTGGTCGCCTTAGAAGTGAATATAAGCTGCCCGAACGTCAAAGACGGAGGCGCAGCGTTCGGTGCCGACCCTGAGATCAGCAGGAGGATAACCGAAGAGGTTAAGAAAAACACCAGTCTTCCGGTATTCATGAAGCTGACGCCGAATGTCACAGACATAGCGTCGATAGCCAGGGCGTGTGAGGAGGGCGGTGCAGACGGCATCAGCCTTATCAACAATTTCAAGGCCCTCAAGATCGACCTGAAGGCCAGGAAGCCCGTTACAGCCATGAAATACGCCGGACTTTCCGGGCCCGCTATCAAGCCGATAGCCCTTCGCATGGTGAACGAGGCCTTCCATGCAGTGGATATACCGGTCATAGGAATAGGCGGCATTTCAAATGCTGATGACGTGCTCGAGATGATAATGGCTGGAGCCACCGCCGTACAGGTGGGATCGGCAAACCTGGTGGACCCGTGGACCTGCCCGGATATAATAAAGGAACTTCCGAAGCGCATGGAAGAGCTTGGCATTGAGAGTCTGGATGAGATCAGAGGAGTGATTTAGAACATGAGAGACTATAACGACATTATGATCGCACTTGATTTTCCGGGCGGTGAGGAGGCGCTTAACTTCCTCGACCGTATGGAGATCAAGGGAGAAAAGCCATTCGTCAAGGTCGGCATGGAGCTGTTTTACGCCTGTGGCCCTGACATCATAAGGGAGATCAAGGCGAGGGGATACAGGATATTCCTCGATCTTAAGCTCCACGACATCCCGAACACCGTGGGCAGTGCCATGAGAGTGCTGGCTGGCCTCGGGGTGGACATGGTGAACGTCCACGCCGCAGGAGGCAGAAAAATGATGGAGGCTGCCAGGAAGGGCCTGGACGAGGGCTGGGTCCAGGCAGGGGCTCCGGGGAAAAAGCCGTATCTCATCGCCGTGACCATGCTCACGTCGATAGACAAGGACACCATGAACGGCCAGCTCCTTATACCTGGAGAGGTTGAGGAGACCGTGGTCAGCTATGCGAGAAACGCCAGAGAAGCGGGCCTGGACGGCGTGGTATGCTCCCCTATGGAGGCCGGGACAATACACCGGTCGGTTGGAGAGGACTTCCTCACCGTGACTCCTGGCATCAGATTGCCGGGAGATTCGAAGGGCGACCAGAAGCGGGTCACCACGCCTGGAGATGCCAGAAAGGGCGGCAGCGATTTCATGGTCATAGGCAGGAGCATCACAAGGGCGGAGGATCCTTCTTCTGCCTACGAGAGGTGTCTCCGGTAAAAAAGATTTTCACATATGCCGGGTTTCCGGCTGACGAGAGAAGTTTTCGTGTTCTGGGAGGAGGCAACAGATTTGGTAAGAGACGAAAATAAGGAAAGAGAGATAGCCAGAGGGCTTCTCAAGATAAAGGCGGTATTCCTGAGGCCAGATGAACCGTTCACCTGGGCCAGCGGAATAAAGAGCCCTATCTACTGCGACAACAGGCTGATCCTCACCGCTCCGGAGGTGAGGAACGTGGTGGAAAACGAGATGGCAGAGACCATACGGGAATTCTATCCACAGTGTGAAAAACTCATGGGCACCGCCACCGCAGGCATCGCTCATGCGGCCATAGCAGCGCATATCCTTGGGATGCCGATGGGATACGTGAGGAGCAGCTCAAAGTCCCACGGAAGAAACAATCGTATAGAGGGAGAACTGAAGAGCGGGGACAAGGTAGTGGTTATTGAAGACCTTTTTTCTACTGGAGGCTCTTCCATCGAGGCTGTGAAGGCACTCAGAGAAGCAGGTGCCGATGTTCTCGGCATCGTAAGCATATTTACCTATAACACAAACAAAGCAGAGGTCAATTTCAGGGAGGCCGGAGTGGATCACAGGAGCCTGTGCACCATCGAGACTCTCATAGATGAAGCCGAGAAGGAAGACTACATCAGGACAGGGGAAGGAGAGAAGATAATCAAATGGCTAAGAGAGATCTGATCAACATCACCGACCTTTCCACAGAAGAAGTGGACGAGATGCTGGATCTTGCCGACAGGATAACGGCTGAACCGGAGAAGTACCAGGATGCCTGCGCCCACAAAAAGCTGGCTACCCTGTTCTATGAACCGTCTACCAGGACGAGGCTCAGCTTCGAGTCAGCAATGTACGAACTCGGGGGAAACGTCATCGGCTTTTCCGATGCAAATTCCACATCTGTTTCAAAAGGAGAGAGCGTCCACGACACCATGAAGGTCATCTCCTGCTTCGCCGATATCATCGCCGTGAGGCATCCTAAGGAAGGAGCCGCCTACGTCGCGGCCCACAGCTGCGACATCCCCGTGATAAACGCGGGAGACGGAGGCCATTTTCACCCTTCACAGACCCTCGCCGATCTTCTCACCATCAGAAGGGAGAAGGGCAGGCTGGATTCGATAAAGATAGGGTTCTGCGGAGACCTCAAGTTCGGGCGGACCGTCCACTCTCTCATAGACGCCCTCCTGAGATACGAGAACGTGGAGTTCTGGCTCATCTCACCGGAGGAGCTGACACTGCCAGGATACATCAAGGAGAAGATGACCGGGGCAGGGGCCGTGTGGCACGAGACCAGGAGCCTCGAGGACTCCATCCCGGAGCTGGACGTGCTCTACATGACGAGGGTCCAGAAGGAGAGATTCTTCAACGAGGAGGACTACATACGGCTGAAGAACACCTATGTGCTTGACAGGGAAAAACTGTCCGCCGCTCCTGAGGACATGATCGTCATGCATCCTCTGCCAAGGGTGAACGAGATCGAGGTGAGCGTGGATGACGACCCGCGGGCGAAGTATTTTGAACAGGTGAAAAACGGCAAGGACGTGAGGAAGGCGCTCATCCTCACACTGCTTAAGTGGAAGGAGGACTAGATGAACGTAGATGGAGTGAATACCGGGATCGTTCTTGACCACATCCATGCAGGAAAGTCCATGGTCATATACAAGCTGCTCGGACTGGACCGTCTCGACTGCACAGTGGCCGTTATCCAGAATGTGAAGAGCGCGAAGTACGGCAGAAAGGACATCATCAAGATCGATAAGATCATTGATCTGGACTTCGACGCCATAGGCTTCGTAGACCCTAACATAACGGTGAACATAGTAAAAGAAGGGAAACTGGCCAGAAAAAGCCACGTCTCCCTTCCTGATGAGCTGACCGATGTTCTCAGGTGCAGGAACCCGAGGTGTATAACGTCTTCCGAGACCGATCTTCCTCAGCGCTTCAAGCTGGTGGATCCGGAAAAAAGACTTTATCGCTGTGTGTACTGTGACGCCATGGCAAGTGAAAAACATCTGTTTTAGACGCGTGCCGAGGTGTCGCGCCGCAGCGTCACGGCCTGTATTTGTCCAGGAGATCCTGGTAACTGCTCACATTGTCGTTCTTGATTATCTTGTACGACTTGTCGATGCCGGTCGCCAGGGCCTGGGCGATTTTTTTTGACTTGTTATCGATCGCCTTGTTGTCCGACTTGTCTGTCATGAATCCCAGCTCTACGAGGCAGGACGGCATGGTCGGTATCTCGTTTTCGTAGTAGTCGTCGTTCGGATCCGGGAGAGTTCCGGATTTTACTGCCCTTGCGCTCATGGTGCCAGATGCCTTCAGTTCCTTTAGTATCTCGGATCCCAGGAGCCTGCTGTCGTCAGGGTCGGAGGAGCTTATCCACACCTCTGCGCCAGAAGCCGTGGCTGCTGCCTCGGAACCAGCGTCTCCGGTGTTTCTGTGTATGGAGACGAACAGATCGGCCTTCTTCCTGTTTGCCATCTTTCCGCGCTCTTCGCGGTCCACGCTCTTGTCGGTGGCGCGGCTCATGTAGACTGTATAACCCTTTTTCTCCAGAGCCTTTTTAGTCAGCAGCGCGATCTTGAGCGTGTCGTCCTTTTCGTTCCTTCCTGAAGTCTGAGCCCCCGGATCGCTTCCGCCGTGTCCCGGATCCAGGAATATGACTCCGCCGTTCTTCACCGCGGCCGTTTCTGATGCGCCTGAAGAAGATGATGATGTGGTACCCGAGCTTCCAGTCCTTTCGGATATGTAATCTGCGGTGACCTTTATCAGGATCCCGGCAAGGAGAGCAAAGAGGATGAGTACGATCAGCAGCATGATCAGGTTTATCTGCCTGCGCCTTCTCTTCTGCCTGCGCAGTTTAGCCTTCTTCTGCTCGACTATTATCTGGATTATTTCGTCGTCGGTGTATTGCAAATCGGTCTACCTTTATAAGCAAATATGAGTAACAAATCAAAGAAATGAGATCCCAAAAGATCTTCGCGTATTATGTTACCCTAAATGAAATCTCATGTAAATATTGGCTCCCGGCGCAAAAGGCCGCAAAAGGACTGCTTGCTCGATTGTCAGGGCGGAGTTAAGGTGATAGAATCATTATGTATTTTTATGCGCAATTCATTGAAGAGGTGAATATACATGTATGCATTGACTGCCAAGGGCATGCGTTACATCGATAAATACACGATAGATCTGGGAGTACCGTCGCCTGTGCTGATGGAAAATGCTTCCAAGGCCGTGGTAGAACTCATCCAGAAGAGATTTCCTGAAAAGAGCACCAGGATACTCGTCCTCTGCGGATCCGGAAACAACGGAGGTGACGGGGTGTGCGCGGCCAGGTGGCTGAAGCACCTGGGGTATGACGTCCTCCTGTATTTTGCAGGAAATCCCGACAGGACATCTGAGGAGTTCCTGAGGCAGATGAATATATATACAAGGACCTTCCCGGATGCGTTCATAGGCGGACTTGAAGGTGACGAGGAGGATGCGGCCGCACTGGAAGCAAAATATGACGTCATACTGGACAGCATTTTCGGGACAGGTCTGAGCAGGCGTCTCGGATACAACTTCATAAAATTCATCGAATACATAAACGGCAAGGACGCTTACAAGATATCCGTAGACATACCTTCAGGGCTGAACGCAACGACCGGGCAGAACATGGATGCCCTTTTCCTGGCAGATGAGACCGTGACCTTCGGGAGCTACAAAATAGGCATGCTCATGGGAGAGGGAAGAGCCTGCTGCGGAAAAGTGACAGTGGCGGACATCGGCCTGGTACCGTCGGCGTATGACGAGGTGCCGGACAAGCTCGTGGTATGCGACAACGCTTTTTTCCGGGAAAACTACGACAGGGCCATACTTCCGCGTCCTGAGAAGTCTCACAAGGGGACATTCGGCACAGTGGGGATCGTTGTAGGTCAGGGCAACATGATGGGGGCCAGTATCCTGGCTGCGAAGTCCGCCTACAGAGCCGGGTGCGGCCTGGTGAAGATCCTGTGCCCGAGAAAGTTCATGGGATACTTCAACATCTCCATCCCTGAGGCGGTGGTGGTGCCATACAAGCCTGAAAACGGTCCGGATGCGCTGGAGCACTTCCTCAAGGAGGTCGGGGTGGTGGTCATAGGTCCCGGCCTGGCAGAAAACGACTACGGCAGAGGTCTTCTCGATGTGGTGTTCAGGAACTCTACTCCTGCCGTCGTGGACGCCGGAGCGCTGAACCTGATATCCAGAAACGCCAGGTCATTCAGAATGAGACGCTGCGAGTGCGTGATCACTCCTCACATAGGCGAGCTTGCACGGCTGTGCGGTGAAGATATCGCCGTGGTGGAAAAAAATATCATAGGATTTGTAAAAAGATTTTCCGAGAAGTACCACGTCAGCATGGTGGCGAAGAACGATGTTTCAATCCTTTCCCTGATCAGGGGAAACGCTCAGCAGCTCTTCGTGAACACCATCGGAAATTCCGGACTTGCCACCGCCGGATCGGGAGACGTGCTCTCGGGGGCTATCGCTTCACTGGCGGCCCAGGGGAACAGCTTGAATAACAGTCTCCTTTTCGGAGTGATGCTCCACGGCAGAGCCGCAGAACGGTTCGCCAGGACCAAGAACGGGGAGAGGAAGATGATGGCAGGTGATATCGCTGACAATCTCTTCTGACCCTGAAGACTGAGATAGAACAGCGTGTCGGTAATAAAAACTGGTATTGGTTTTTTACTGATGCTATAATACAAAACGTTATGGGCGTAAGTTCCAAGCATCACTCTATATATGACAGGAGGTGAATATCAATATGGCACAGGTCGTTGTTAGAGAGAACGAAAGCTTAGAGAGCGCTCTGAAGAGATTCAAGAGAAGCTGCGCGCGTGACGGCGTCATGGCTGAGCTCAGGAAGAGAGAGCACTACGAGAAGCCAAGCGTTAAGCGCAAGAAGAAGTCTGAAGCAGCCAGAAAGAAGGCAAGAAAGTATTAATTCCCGGGGAGTTGATGGAATTGAGTCTGAAAGAACAGCTTTTAGCAGATTACAAGACAGCGATGAAGGAGCACGACGTCACCTCCAAGGAGACTGTGAACCTCATCAGAGCGGCCATTAAGCAGCACGAGATCGACCAGAGGGTGACTCTGGAAGACGATGCTGACATTATCCCAATCATCAAGAAGCAGCTGAAGATGCGCACCGACGCGCTCG
>ERZ791922.1100-NODE-1100-length-11515-cov-1.976789_pt1 | contig 11515 bp, 7 predicted proteins | sample MGYA00510134_ERZ791922 | MGnify/ENA primary metagenome ERZ791922 (study PRJEB30046, sample SAMN00792101) | human gut metagenome | study: EMG produced TPA metagenomics assembly of the A metagenome-wide association study of gut microbiota in type 2...
GAGAGCATGAGAGATATATTTTCCGGCCTCCGGGAGGAGTCCGGGTTCGATCAGCATTTTGTAAGGGCGGTCGCCCCTGATGTCCAGTTCCTTCATGAGCACCTCATTTCCTTGTAATTTTCACGGGTTATACTTTAATATTCGACTAATATTTGTATAATAAATGATAGTAGCACAAAGGGTTTTGTCTGGCAAAGACAAGGCCCGTCCGAAACGCTGATCTTATGTGGGCCCGGAGCGAGGCGAGCAGCCGGTCCAGGACCGCCAGCCATGAACGATCTGCCGAAGGCGCAGATCCCACCGGAGGCCTGCCGGTGGTTTCCACGGATCCGGATGTCACCCGGATCGATCCAAGAAGAATTTTCCCCGGAGATCTCATGATTTGGAAAAGAAGGAACTGATACCAGCAAAAGAGCAGTTTTTTGCGAATTTCAGAGGGTCAGTCGGGCGTTATCATCATATCAGGACTACAGAATAGAAGATTTTTGCAATAACAGAAAGAACGAAACGGAGTAGAGAATGGCACCAGCTAGAAAGAAGAATGACACCGAGACCGCAGCTGCCGAGGCCGAGCTGAAGGAAGCTCAGGAGCAGAAGACAGAGGCGGTGGAGAAGAGCGAGGACGAGAAAAAGGAAAAAAAGCCGGCGAAACGCCGGGGTCGTCCGCGCAAGAAGCCGGTGGAGCCGAAAGCGTCCGAAACGGCCGGGGCGGATGAGACAGCCAATGAGACCGAGGCGAACGGCGCTGCCGGGGCTGAGGATCTTAAGGATATATCTGATGCTTCCGCTGGAGAGGAGGTGGCCATTGCAGCCGAGTCCGGAGATGCCAGTACGGTAAACGATGAGACCGGCGACGAGGAGGAAAATACAAGCGACAAGGAAAACAGCAGGGAAACAGATAAGGAAAACGAAAAAGATCGCGAAAAAGAGAACGACAGGGAGAACGAGGAGGAGCGCCCTGTAGTCGAGGGGATCCTGGAGATCGCCGAGGGAGGATTCGGATTCCTGAGGTTCAACAACTTCCTGACCTCAGATAAGGACATCTACGTTTCACCTGCCCAGATCCGCCGCTTCCGCCTCAAGACGGGAGACAAAATCAACGGCATCTCGAGAAAGCCGCACAGAGACGAGCGCTTCGGCGCCCTCCTTTACGTGAACACCGTAAACGGCGACGACCCGGGAGTGTGCAGGAACCGCCCTCACTTCGACGATCTGACACCGATTTTTCCAAACGAGCGCATCAAGCTGGAGACCACCAGCATCGAGCTGTCCACCAGGCTCGTGGACCTCATCGCCCCGGTCGGAAAAGGCCAGAGGGGCCTGATCGTCGCCCAGCCTAAGGCAGGAAAGACGGTGCTCCTCAAGAAGATCGCCAATGCAGTGGAGACTAACTACCCTGACATCGAGCTGATAGTGCTCCTCATCGACGAGAGACCTGAGGAAGTCACGGACATGAAGAGGTCACTCACCAGGGGAGAGGTGATATATTCCACATTCGACGAGCTGCCGGCCCACCACGTGAAGGTGGCCGAGATGGTGAACAGCCGCGCCAAGAGACTGGCCGAGCAGGGCAAGGACGTGATGATCCTCCTGGACAGCATCACCAGGCTGGCGAGGGCGTATAATATGGAGGTGCCGAGCTCCGGACGGACACTCTCCGGAGGACTCGACCCGGGAGCGCTGCCCCCGCCGAAAAAGTTTTTCGGGACTGCCAGAAACCTCGAGGAGGGCGGAAGCGTGACGATCCTGGCTACGGCCCTGGTGGACACGGGCAGCAGGATGGACGACGTGATCTTCGAGGAGTTCAAGGGCACAGGAAACATGGAGCTGGTACTGGACAGGAAGCTGTCCGAGCGGCGCATCTTCCCGGCCATCGACCTGAGCAGATCAAGCACCCGACGTGAGGACCTCCTCCTGAGTCCTCAGGAGTGGACCGTGATGAACCTCCTGCGCAGGGCCATGGCGGACGGCAACGCCGCAGAGGTCACAGAGGATATAATAGACAACATCTCCCACACCAGGAGCAACCAGGATTTTCTCGATATAATGGAGACGGAGCTGCGCCAGGGGAGATAGCGAGAGTATATGGATTTTAAAAAGATTTTTATCCCAGGAGTCAAGCCTACGTCCATCGGTGGTCAGGCCGTGATGGACGGTGTCATGATGCGGGGACCGGACAGGATGGCCCTGGCGATGCGGCTTCCCGGGGGAGACGTATATCTGCGAACGGAAAAGCAGAAGCCGCCGGGGCGCTGGCGGAAGATCCCACTCGTGAGAGGGGTGGTGTCATTCGTACAGTCTCTTGCGACCGGCATGGGGACACTTATGGATTCCGCGGACATTCTGGAGAGATACCTGCCTGAGGAGGAGACGGAGGAGCCGACGAGATTCGAAAACTGGCTCAACGACAGATTCGGGCCAAGGGCGGCGTGGAATGTCATGCTCACCATATCGGTGATCCTGGCCATCGCCATCACGGTGCTGGGATTCGTGATCTTCCCGACCTGGGCGGTCAACTGGCTTGGGGCCTTCATCCACAGCGACATCGCGCTGAATCTGATAGAAGGCATCTTCAGAATACTGCTTTTCCTGCTGTATATCGTTGCGATACGAAGAATGGACGACGTGGACACCATGTTCCGGTACCACGGGGCAGAGCATAAGTCCATCCACACATTTGAGAGCGGTCTGGAGCTGGTCCCGGAAAACGCCAGGCAGTTCCCGACGCTCCACCCGAGGTGCGGAACAAGTTTTCTCATGTTCGTGATGATCGTGAGCCTGCTTCTGTTCTCGTTCCTTGGATGGCCAAGTCTGGGCATGCGCATCGCCTCGAGGATCCTGCTGATACCGGTGATCGCGGGCATCAGCTACGAGCTGCTGCGCTGGGCGGGCCGAAGCGACAACGTGATAGTTCGCTGGCTGTCGGTGCCAGGCCTTCTTTTCCAGAAGATCACCACGGCAGAGCCGGATGACAGCCAGGTGGAGATAGCTATGACAGCCCTGAAGGCAGTGCTGGTGGACCCGGATGCGCCGGATGTCGACGGCGTGGTCGGGGAAGATGATTCGGATGTTGACGGCGTTCCGCCGGAGTACGAGGAGGGTCAAGATGAATGACGTCACAAAAGGATATGATATCGATGAATGGCTCACCCAGGAGCTGGACAGGAATGCGGGAGAGGAAGAGCCCGAGGACGGCAGCGCTCAGGCAGGCCAAGGCGCGACGACTCAGGAAAAAGATTTTTCCGGCAGCAGCCACGCGGCCGGGGAGAGCTCTGACTATGATGACCACCTGGGCGTGATGCGGACGTTCGACGACGAGCTGATGGACAGTTTTTCAAGCGGCTCGGATAAGGACCGGACCAGAGTGGCCGGAAACTCGGTGCTCTCTGGAATATCAGAGACCGCAGGCGCCGCGGGATCTGCAGGCAGGGAAGACCTCGCCTACAACACACAGCTTTACAAATCTCAGAGGAAGAAGAGGCCTGGAACGCCGGGGAGACCAGGGAAACCTGGAAAAGCCTTTGACCTCATCGGCTCGAAGGCCGCAGAGGCGGCCGCCCGGACCTCCATGACCCGCATGGGAACACTGACCACCACGGCCCTTCAGGCTGGCGATCACAAATCAGTGACCAGGGCCGGCGGCATGGATGAAGAGATGGAAGAGATCCGCCGCCGCCGGGAGCAGGCCGACAAGATGGTGACCCAGATGCTGGAGCGCCAGCGCAGTGCGCCGATCCTGGACGAGGAGCCGGAGTCGAGAACGGAGAAGATGATCGGCCACGCGGTTGACGCCGTGGAGGAGGTCTCCCAGAAGACGCTGGAGAAGTCAAAGGGGAAGCTGTCAGAGTTCTTCGAGCGGCTTAAGAAGAAGTTCACAGAGCACGAGCCTGAGGAAGAGGAGGCAGAGGAGATAGCTCAGCTTCCGGTATCAGAGAAGTCCGACGGACAGGTCGACGAGAAGTCCGATTTGAAGGCTGCAGAGACGGTGCCAGCCGCAGCTGCGCAAGCAACAGAGGAGGCCTCCAGTGCTACGGATGCGGAACCGGCACCAGGACCTCGCCATGGCGCACACGAAGCGTCTGGAACGGCAGTTTCACCTGACTCGCCAGCCGCGGCTGGCGCAGAGCCAGAAGACTTTTACATAGGAAAACACAGCAGTGGAGCGACCGCACCGGCGGTGACCACAAAGCCTGCCGATGAGGACTCTCCGCTCAGTAAGATGGATCCGAAGAAGCGCAGGGAGACTCTGTACGAGCTCCAGGGAGAGGCCGAGGCTCTTGCCCGGTCCATAGCCGAGGCTGAGGCAAGGCTGAAGAAGAAGGAAGAGGAGACGGCAAGGGCGCAGGCCACAGCTGACCCTGCCCGCAGACCTGCACAGATACCGACGAGAACCGATGAAAAGCATGGCACTGAGAAGCAGACGCCTGAACAAACACCGAAGCCTGCTCGCAGCGACGTGACCATGCAGCTGGACGCCGTATTCGGGAATGAGTCCAAAGGCGCCAGGAAGATGGCCGAGAAGATGCGCCAGGCCGTGAGCGATGCCGCCACTGAATCTGAGGAAGCTATAAAGAAAGCGAAAAAAGAAAGCAAATTGCCTGAGGCTTCCGCCAGCGCCATGGAGTTCGCTGCAGCGGCAGAGCGGGAGATCGCCGACAAGAACCGCCGGGAGAGCTACATGAAAGTGAAGGCGACCCGGTACGGGCAGGATCACCGCACCGTGCGGAACGCCCTGAAGTACGGACGCCAGGAGCTTATGTTCGTGGAAAACGGCCGCCACGACGCCACGGAGATCTTCAGATATGTCTTCGGCTTTTCCGACAAGGACATAATCCTCCGCAGGGACGAGGTCCTGGACGACCTGGCCATCAAGGAATACGAGAAGATGATCGAGCGCCGCCTCCACGGCGAACCGCTCCAGTACATAATAGGAGTGCAGGAGTTCATGGGGCTGCCTTTCCGGGTGAACGAACACGTGCTCATACCTCGCCAGGACACCGAGGTGCTGGTGGAGCAGGTCCTCGGAGTGATCAAGGGCAGAGAGCTGGAAAAACCGGAGATCCTCGACATGTGCACCGGCAGCGGCGCCATCGGGGTATCGCTGGCATACGAAAGGCCGGACGCCCAGGTCACCATGGCAGACATCAGCACCGAGGCCATCAGCGTGGCTATGGACAACGCTCAGCTGAACGGTGTTTTCCAGAGGTGCACCTTCGTGACGGGAGACCTTTTTGACGCCCTTCCGGGCTGGAAAAAGTTCGACGTCATCGTTTGCAATCCGCCTTATATCAAATCGGATGTCATCGAGACCCTGCAGCCTGAGGTCAGGGACCACGAGCCGCGCAGGGCTCTGGACGGAGGAAAAGACGGCCTGACGGTCTATCGCAGGATCGCGAAGGAGGCCGGGGCTCACCTGGTGTCCCACGGTGTCCTCGCCCTTGAGATCGGCTACGACCAGGCGGTGGACGTGGTGACCATACTTGGCCAGGGAGGCGACTTCGACGGCGCCAGGATCATCAAGGATCTGGACAACAAGGACAGAGTAATCATCGCTTTGAAAAATAAATAATATGGAAAAAGGGGCTTTTGCCGGCAGGCGTGTTGCGGCTCGTGCGGTCAGAAGATCGCATGTCACGGCATCACTCGATATCCGGCACGCTGGCCCGCGGAACAGGAGTATTGAAAAAATGGAAATCGCAGTTATTTTCGGAGGAAAATCACCGGAGCACGAGGTATCGAGGCACTCGGCTGTAAACGTGCTGAAGGCTCTGGACAAGGACAAGTACAACGTGTGCAGAGTCGGCATAACAAAGGAAGGCAGATGGTACATGACGGAGGCAGGATATGAGGCCATCGCCGACGGCAGCTGGGAAAAAGACCCGGAAAACCGTCAGGTGGTCTTCCCTCACGATCCTGTGGTGCACGGTCTTCTTGTTTTTGACAGCGAAGACAGGGCGGAGACGAAGCACATCGACTGCGTGATCCCTGTGCTCCACGGCGCACACGGAGAGGATGGAGACATCCAGGGGCTCATGGAGCTGGCGGAGATCCCGTACGTGGGATCCGGAGTGGCAGCCATGGCGAATTCCATGGACAAGACCATAACCAAGGTGCTTGCGGCGACCACCGGGGTGAGGCAGGCGAAGCACTGCGTGCTCCAGTACCACAGCTACAAGGAGGACCCTGAGGGAGAGGTGATGAACGCGCTCACCGCCCACAACGGGAAGTTCCCTCTTTTCGTGAAGCCTTCCTCCGTGGGATCCTCGGTCGGTGCCTCCAAGGCGAAGGACGCTGAGTCCCTGAGAAAAGCCGTTGCCGAGGCCTTCAAGTACGACACCAAGGTACTCGTGGAGGAGGCGATCGTCGGCAGGGAGATCGAGTGTGCCGTCCTCGGCAACTACGATCCGAAGGCCAGCCGCGTCGGCGAGATCCTGGCGGGCGAGGAGTTCTACACCTACGATGCAAAGTACAACAACCCGAAGTCCACGACCAGAGTAGTGGACGACCTGCCAGAGGAGACTATCAACAGGATCCGGGAGTACGCCGTGGCCATATACAAGGCCATGGACTGCAGGGGACTGGCCCGCGTGGACTTCTTCTACAGCAACGAGGGTGAGATCGTCTTCAACGAGATCAATACCCTTCCGGGATTCACCAACATCAGCATGTACCCGATGCTGTGGGAGGACATGGGGCTGCCGCAGCCGCAGCTTCTGGACAGCCTGATAGAGCTGGCGATGGAAGAACACAGTACCTGGAAATAGCACGACACAGTGACGCGGGGACGTTTCGCATCGACGTGATCTGAGTCGTTACGAAACGCCCTTTTTTCAAAAGCATGATCAAAATATTCGAAACGGGAGGTGATCTGATGACTATGAGGATCGAAAATCAGGCGGTGATGTTCGCTCTTCTCTGCAAGTACACCGTTCTTGAAAAGGGAGAGCTCGGGCGTCACGTCATCCAGCAGGGGATGATCCAGTACGGCAAGGAGCGCGGCCGGCGGATGGCGGCCAACGCCAGGGCCAACGGGGACCCGATCGCCCTTTGGACGAATCAGGCCTATGGAGAATGGAAGCCGGACTACGACGGCCAGATGGAGTTCGGCACCCTGGAGAACGAACCGGAGTACAAGACTTATATCTCTAAGTGCGCATGGTGCGACGCCTGGAGAAAGTACGGTCTTCTGGAGTACGGCCGCGACTACTGCGTGAACGTGGATAAGGCGGTGTACGAGGGCTTCGACCCGGACTTCAAATGTCTTCCGGAGTACCCGACCATGAGCTGGGGCGGAGAGAAGTGCGTTTTCAACTGGACACAGCCGCTCAGCAAGAATGACCAGGAGAAAGTCAGGTCAAAAAAAGCCCAGCTCGGAACGTCCTGCATGAAGGATTTCGAGTATCACACCGCACACATCTACAACACGATCACCGGAGCTATAAGAGACGCTTTTCCGGAAGAGGCGGAGGACATCATCAGAAAAGCCTCCGATGAATACATCGGTATCTTCGGCCGCGAGGAGTTCGACCCGCTCCTGAAATACGGCCCGGAGGACTTTTTGCCGGAAAAATAGCCGCATAAATCATTGGGATATAAAATGCAGAGCATCTGCAGGAGGAGAATGAAATGGGGATCAAATTCGGAGTCATCGGATTCGGAAACATGGGAGGAGCCATCACCAGAGGCGCTGTGAACGCCGGCTATCTCTCTAAGGAAGACGTTTACGTTGCGGACATCAAGGAGGAGGCGCGGCAGGCTGCCAGGGATTTTGGCCTCACCGTTGTAAAAGACGATGAGGAGCTGGCGGCAAAGAGCGACATCGTGCTCATGGCGGTGAAGCCTCAGCAGTACGAGGAGGCGGCGGCCATGACCGGGAAAGCTCTGGACGGAAAGGCAATGCTCTCCATCGTGGCCGGTGTCACCACCGACCGGCTCCAGGCGGCGATAGACGGAACACCGAGGATCCTCAGGCTCCTGCCGAACACACCGGCGCTCGTTTATGAGGGAGCATTCGCGCTGAACAAGGGCAACGACTTTTCACCGGAAGAGGAGGCTTTCTCGGAAAAGCTTTTTGCATCTATCGGCACTGTTCTATGGGTGAAGGAGAGCGACCTTGACGCGGTGTGCGGCCTCAGCGGCGGCGGTCCGGCTTACGTGGCGATGTTCATCGAGGCGCTCGCCGACGGCGGCGTGAAGGAAGGGCTCACCAGAGATGTGGCCTACAAGCTTGCGGCACAGACCGTCCTGGGATCCGCGAAGATGATCCTGGAGACAGGCATGCACCCGGGCCAGCTGAAGGACATGGTCACGTCCCCGGCAGGCACCACTATCGAGGGCTGCGACGCACTGGAGGAAGGCGGATTCAGACATGCGGTGATAGACTGCGTGGTCAGAGCCAGCGAGAGGTCCAGGAGCCTTTAAGAGGCGAGCGAGGTACCGTGACCTGAAAACCGGTCGATGACCGAACTTGAGGACAGGGCTTGGAGACCGGCTGTGTGCCGGGATCTGGAGAACTGGATCTGAAGATCGAAAGCGGCGGCGGGGGCTGCCGCTTTTTTGTGTGCCAGTGAGAAGCGTTTTCGGTGACAAATGGCGGCACAAATAACGGTAAGTGCGCTTTTTCCTGTCCAATTATTGACACAAAAGTCCTCCGGTGGTAATACAAATGTGCACTAAAAGGATATAGTAAATATGCATCTTGGAAACAAATAATATAAAACATTCATCAGCAAGTGAGATCAGATCAAAAGGGGTGTTTTGCATGATCAGAAGAATTATGACGTCCAAGACAGAAGACAGGAACACAGGCCTGACGCCGGGGCGCAGCAGAAGTTTGTATGCCAGGTTCAACGCGTTTCTTTCCGCGGTCCTGGTGATGATGATGGTGGCTATAAGTCCGGGAGCGGTGGCCTTTGCGGCCGACTCCACTTCCGGAAACGACAGCAGCACAGCAGCTGCCGCCGCAAATGCTGCAACAGTACAGATTACATACAACGCCAACAGGGGGACTTTTAAGTCCGGTTTCACCAACAAGGTCTCGGCCGCCCCGGGGGCTCACATCACACTCCCGGGTGCTGACGTGGCGACGCTCACGGGGAATCAGGCAAGCCACCTGGCAGGATGGTCCACGAGCAGCACGACTTCCGTGCCTGAATACAAGCCGGGAGACGATTATGTTGTCCCGTCCAGCGGAGTCACACTCTATGCAGTGTGGCAGAAGAGCCTGACCCTGGCGCCGAAGCTGGAAAACATGACGGCATACTACATGGTGGTGGACACCAGCGGGAATGTACTTTCAGAGGGCCCGGTGAACGGGGCTACCCCGGTGACGGCACCTGGACCGCAGAGCTCGGAAGCCTTCGTGGAGGTGTTTGTGAAGCCTGATGCTAATTACCTGATCACCAGGATCGAATCCGCCGACGTAAACAACTTCATATACCCGCTCAATGGCAGTTACCTCGGCCGCCCGGGCAAGTACCTGAAAGCTTCGGACGTAAAGCGAATGCAGGATCAGGGGTATGTGGCCACCTTCGGATGGGGCACTGCATACCAGAAGGAAGGTAATATTCTCACCGTAGATGCCAAGGCCTTCCAGCCGGTCCCGGAGGCTAAGATCGAGCCGGACAGAACGAGTGGCCTCAAGGAAGGCGATGTGATAACGCTGACTGTTACTCTCCGTGCCGGAGACATGCAGAATCAGTACTCAGCCGCGCTGAACGGCACACCGGTGGTACACGTCGGAAAAACCAGCACCACAGATATCCCTCTTTCCAATGTGACTAAGTCTGGCAACGACACTTACACCGGCACGGTCCAGTACGCCGTGACCGCGGATGACATCAAAAGCAACAGCCTCAACGCCAGCGTGGAGGCAAACTTCACTTACAGCTACGAGTTTCCTTTCAAGGGCGCAAACAACCAGCAATACAGCGTCACGACCAACGCGACCATCGATTCTAGCAGCGATGCCATCGTGATCGACGGCTACGCAAAAGCCCACAAGGTCAGCTATAGTTACTCTTTCCTCGGCGGCGTGACTGCGCCGACCGGATTCCCGGTCCTGCCGACGGACAGCAACGCGTACACCAAGGGCAACACCGTGAGCATCTCCGCAACGCCTGCTACGGGCAGCACCGTGAGGGATGACGCAAACAGCGGCTCCTGGAACTTCACGGGCTGGTACCTCTACGACAGGCTGATCAGCGGCACCACGACCATGGGGGACGACGACCTGAATTTCGAGGGAAGATGGCTTTTCCAGGCCGATCAGGACACCCTGACCTATGACGCCAATGCCGGCAGCGATGCGTTTGAGGGGACGACCGCGCCGTCACAGGGGTACGCCGGCAGCGGTGTTTCCGTGGAAAAGAACGGTTTCACCCGCCAGGGCTACCGCTTCACCGGCTGGAACACGAAGGCCGACGGGACGGGGACGCCGTATGCGCCTGGCAGCACATATGTCCTCAACGGCAAGGCCGACGACGTGCTGTACGCCCAGTGGGAAAAGACCTACAGGGTGAATTACCAGCTGAGGTATGAAGGTGCCGATGGCATTGATACCTCCAGCTTCCCAGCAGAGGTCATCTCTGTCCCGAAGGACGGCAATGAGTATGCAAAAAACGATGCCGTCTCTGTTTCCACTGACCCGGTTCAGCGCAAGGTGAAGGATCCGATCAACGGCGGTACATGGACCTTCGGAGGCTGGACCCTCAACGGCCAGCCTGTCGAGGAAAAAGTCACCGTGGGCACCGAGGACATCACCCTCACGGGAACCTGGACATTCACCTCGGACAAAAAGACGGATCCGGGCAATGCGAATTCGAATTCAAATACGAATTCCGGCTCGACCACAAACACAAAGATCACCCGGACCGGCGATGCACAGGGCACGCCGCGTACAGGAGACGATACAGACTTTGAGCTGTACGCATCCATACTGGGCATCAGCGGGGCCGCACTGGCCGCATTTGCGATAGCAAGGCGGAGGAGAAAAGTTCAGGAAAAGTAAAGAATTAGGTTCTTCATGTTTTTTTGGGGGATGGCAGTTTGCCATCTCTCTTTTTTCGCTCTTGTCTGCTCCGAGAACGATGCCGCTGGAGACCGGCTTGCTTGTGGCCGCCTCCAGCGGCACGGCATTGTTGTTGGATAGAAGACCATTTTGGCTCAGTAGAAAGAAAACGAGGGCAATCGAATCATAGATCTTTCAAAATGTAAATATACAGTTGCTGAAATTTTTTGCCAAAACGATGAGAACAGCGGTTAAAACCCTGCATTAATATTTATTCAAATTTGTGATTCCACTCCACATGCCCGAAAATTGGCGTTTCCCCTGGAAAAATTCTGATCCAGAACTCCAAAGTGGATATCCATAGAGGAGAAACCAGATCGGTTTACGGGATGAGTCATAGCTCAGAGTCTCATTGGCATAGCATGATGCTTCATGTGACCGACATATGTGACCAAGGTCTTTGGATAGGTAATGTTATGCCATACGCGTGGCGCAACATCCCGATTG
>ERZ791922.1102-NODE-1102-length-11473-cov-4.061657_pt1 | contig 11473 bp, 9 predicted proteins | sample MGYA00510134_ERZ791922 | MGnify/ENA primary metagenome ERZ791922 (study PRJEB30046, sample SAMN00792101) | human gut metagenome | study: EMG produced TPA metagenomics assembly of the A metagenome-wide association study of gut microbiota in type 2...
TAATGTTTTATTATCAATTTTTTTGTGGAAAAGTTTTGAAATTATGTATATAATATGTAAGAAAAGTGGTGAGTAAATGAAAGATTATAGTAATTATTTTAAAAAACCTTCATTAAATGAAGCAAAAAGAAGAAGTCGTAATGAGATTGGCCGTTATGATGATGTATATCATGTTCCAGCGGATATGGTAAAAGCTGGTGTAGGTAAAAAGTATTATATCCAAACATATGGGTGTCAAGCTAATGAACGTGATAGTGAAACATTATCTGGTATATTAGAAAGTATGTCTTATAAAGCGACGGATGAAATTAAAGAAGCTGATATTATTATTTTAAATACTTGTGCGATTCGAGAAAATGCTGAAGAAAAAGTATTTGGGAAAGTTGGATATGTTAAAAATTTGAAAAAAACAAATCCAAACTTAATTTTTGCAATGTGTGGGTGTATGGCACAAGAAGAAGTTGTTGTAAATAGAATTTTAGAAAAACATCCACATGTTGATTTGATTTTTGGAACACACAATATCCATCGTCTTCCTGAGTTATTAAAAGAAGCTTTTTATAGTAAGGAAATGATAATTGAGGTGTGGTCTAAAGAAGGTGATGTTATTGAAAACGCACCAGTTAAACGTGATAGTAAACATAAAGCATGGGTAAATATTATGTATGGATGTAATAAATTTTGTACATATTGTATCGTTCCATATACTCGTGGTAAAGAACGTTCTCGTTTAGCAAAAGATATTGTCAAAGAAGTTGAAAGTTTAGTTGCTGATGGATATCAGGAAATTACTTTATTAGGGCAAAATGTTAATAGTTATGGTAAAGATCTTGGAAATGACTATTATTTCTCTAATTTGCTTGAAGATGTAGCAAAAACAGGTATACCGAGAATTAGATTTACAACTAGTCATCCATGGGATTTTAGTGAAGATATGATTAAGATTATTGCAAAATATGACAATATTATGCCAGCAATTCATTTACCGGTTCAATCTGGAAATAATGAAGTATTAAAATTAATGGGACGTCGTTATACTAGAGAACAATATTTAGAATTATTTTATAAAATTAAAAAATATATACCTGATTGTACTATTACAACTGATATTATTGTTGGTTTTCCAAATGAAACTCATGAACAATATTTAGATACATTGTCTTTATATCAGGAATGTGAATATGATTTAGCCTATACATTTGTCTATTCACCTCGTGAAGGAACACCGGCAGCTAAAATGGTTGATAATGTTTCAAGTGAGGAAAAAGATCAAAGACTATATAGATTAAATGAAATTGTAAATGAGAAAGCATATAAACAAAATCAAAGATTTTTAAATAAAACTGTTGAAGTTCTAGTTGATGGAACTTCTAAAAAAGATGATACAATGTTGACAGGATATACACGTCATCAAAAATTAGTTAATTTTAAAGGTAATCCTAAAGATATTGGTAAAATAATTAAAGTAAAAATTACTGAAGCAAAAACATGGGCTTTAAAGGGTGAAGCAATTGAATCATAGCTTGGATTATGCAAAAAAAATAAACGATTATTTATTAAATCTTGAGGTAATTAAAGAGTATCAAAAATATGAAAAAATAATCCATCAAGATAATAAAATAGTTGAATTAGAAGATAAAATAAAAGCTTATCAAAAAAAGATAGTTAATCAAAAAGCAAACCAAGATGAAAATGTTGTTAAAACAATTGAAGAGTATCAAAAAATAAAGAATGATTTTGAAAATCATCCTATAGTTGTAAATTATTTATATTTAAAAGAAGAAGTTGATGAGATTTTACAATCAATTAGTAGTTATATAAATGGGCAATTATTAAAATAAGGGTTGACTTAGTTATTAAACATAATTATAATTTTGATATTAAACTTAGAGATAAAGAAAAGGAGACATAACATGGCATATTTTTTTGATGAACCATCACGCACATTTAATGAATATCTTTTAGTACCAGGGTATTCATCTAAAGAATGTCAAACAAAAAACGTTAGTTTAAAAACTCCATTAGTAAAATTTAAAAAAGGTGAAGAACCTGCCTTATCATTAAATATTCCGTTAGTTTCAGCTATTATGCAAGCTGTTTCTAATGATACAATGGCTGTTGCACTTGCAAGAGAAGGTGGAGTTTCATTTATTTATGGATCACAAACAATTGAAGATCAAGCAGCAATGGTAAAACGTGCTAAAACTTATAAAGCAGGATTTGTACCAAGTGATTCAAATTTGAGTGTTAATGATACATTAGCAGATGTTATTGCTTTAAAAGAAAAAACAGGACATTCAACTATGGCGGTTACTGAAGACGGTAGCGCTAATGGTAAATTATTAGGGATAGTAACAGGTAGAGATTACCGTGTTTCAAGAATGGATTTAAATACTAAAGTTACTGAATTTATGACACCATATGATAAATTAGTTTGTGGACATATTGGAATTTCTTTAAAAGAAGCAAATGATTTAATATGGGATAATAAATTAAATGCTTTACCAATTATTGATGATGATCAAAAATTAGCATATTTTGTTTTTAGAAAAGATTATGAAACAAGAAAATCAAATCCAAATGAATTATTAGATGATTCAAAACGTTACGTAGTTGGTGCTGGTATTAATACACGTGATTACGCTGAGCGTGTTCCTGCTTTAGTAGAAGCTGGAGCAGATGTTTTATGTATTGATTCATCTGAAGGATTTACAGAATGGCAAAAAATGACAATTGATTGGATTAGAGAACATTATGGAGATAGTGTAAAAGTTGGTGCTGGTAATGTTGTTGATGCTGAAGGATTTAGATTCTTAGCAGAAGCAGGCGCAGATTTTGTTAAAGTTGGAATCGGTGGCGGATCAATTTGTATCACTCGTGAACAAAAAGGTATTGGACGTGGACAAGCTACTGCAACAATTGAAGTTGCAAAAGCTCGTGATGAATATTTCAAGGAAACTGGAATATATGTTCCTATTTGTTCAGATGGTGGGATCGTTCATGATTATCATATGACATTAGCTTTAGCAATGGGTTCAGATTTCATCATGTTAGGAAGATATTTCTCTAGATTTGATGAATCTCCAACTAATAAAGTAAGCATTAATGGACAATATATGAAAGAATATTGGGGTGAAGGTTCTGCTCGTGCTCGTAATTGGCAACGTTATGACATGGGTGGTGATTCAAAACTTTCATTTGAAGAAGGTGTTGACTCATATGTACCATATGCAGGAAGTTTAAAAGATAACGTTGGTTTAACTCTAAGCAAAATTAAATCGACAATGTGTAATTGTGGTGCGTTAACTATTCCTGAATTACAACAAAAAGCTAAAATTACACTTGTTTCTTCAACAAGTATTGTTGAAGGTGGAGCACATGATGTTGTTTTAAAAGATTCAACTTCAGGTAACGGACACAAAAATTAATTTTAAGTCTCTAAATACATAAAAGTATGTTTAACTTATTTAATTTAAGGAAAACATACTTTTTTAAATAGAAATTAGATTTGTTTATATGTGAATATTTGATATTGAAGTTATTGTAAAATCTAACATTTTATTATGTTTGATTTTAATAATTGGATTAGTACTTTTTTACTTATTATCTATTTTTAAAGCTATTTTGATTAGAATATTACAAAAAGTGTCTTTTATGGTATATTCTTTAAAGAAATTTGCATATATTAAAATAGGTGAGAACATGGCAAATAATATTCGTGAAATCATTACTCAGGCAGTTATTGCTAAAGGGAAAAAAAGAACCCTAAATAAATATCCTTTTGTAATAGAAAACTATGATAAAATACTAGGATGTTGGATTACAAATCATCGTTATAGTGCAACTTTTAAAAATGGTCAACCTGTGGTATTAGGGACTTTTGATGTTCATATTTGGTATAGCAATAATGATGATAGTAGTGTTTTAAAACAAACTGTTAGTTATGTAAATGATTTAGACTTGGTTAGAAAAGATAGTCGTGATTTTAATGAAAATGACGAACTAGTGGTTACATGTAATCGAGAGCCTAAATGTATTGGGGTAAATAAATCAAAAGATGATATTATAATTGAAATAGAAAAAGAAATTTCTTTGAGTGTAATTGGTAAAACAACAATGAGAGTTGAAACAAAAGTAGAAAACGAATCATGGGATGAATTAGATAATATTACTGTTGATGAAAAATTTATTAAATAAGGCGTAAGCCTTTTTTCTTTTTTTAGTTGTGTTATAATGGTGAAGTAATTTTTAGAAGTGGGGTAAATGTATGAAACCTAAATATAGTCCAATGATGATGCAGTATTTATCTATAAAGGAAGAAAATCAAGATTCAATAGTAATGTTTAGATTAGGTGATTTTTATGAAATGTTTTTTGATGATGCAATTTTAGTTTCTAAAGAATTAGAAATAGCTTTAACTGGAAAAAATGCCGGAGTTGCCCAAAGAGTTCCAATGTGCGGTGTACCTTTTCATTCAGCAGCAACATATATTCAAAAATTGGTAGATAATGGACATAAGGTTGCTATTGTTGAACAATTAAGTGAACCAGGAAAGAAAGGTATTGTTGAACGTGGTGTAGTTCAAATTATTACACCTGGTACAATTTTTGATGAATCTCTAACTAATAATAGAAATAATTATATTGCAGCGATTGAAGAATTTGACTTTAATTATACACTTGCTTTTTGCGATATTTCTACTGGTGAATTTAGTGTTGTTAACATTGATAAAAAAGATAAATTATTATTAAATCAATTACAAATGATGGCAGTTAAAGAAATTGTTTGTTTACCAGAACAGTCATTTGAATTTAAAGATATTTTATCTTCACCATTTCCTAATGATAAATATAATGATAAATATGATAAGATTTTTAGTAATATAAGTGATTTGAAGCAAAGAAAAACAGCATCATTATTATTAAACTATCTATTAGATACTCAAAAAAGAGAATTAGAACATCTTCAAAAAATAGAAGAAATTGATAATAATGAATATTTAACTATGGATATATATACTAGAAAAGCTTTAGAATTAACTGCAAATAGCAAATCTAATGAGAAATATGGTAGTTTATATTGGTTGTTAGATCAAACAAAAACAGCAATGGGATCTAGATTATTAAAACAGTGGATTGAAAGGCCGTTAATTAGTCAAGACAAAATAGAAAAACGCTTAGATATCGTTGAAATTTTTACTAATAACTTTATTCAAAGAGAAAGTATTAAAGAAATTTTAAAAGATATTTATGATTTAGAAAGACTATCATCAAGAATTGCTTTTGGAAATATTAATGCTCGAGATTTAAAATGGATCAGTAATTCGCTAAAAGTTTTACCAGAATTAAAAGGACAATTATTATCAATAAATGAACCATTATTAGATGAATTGGCTAACAGACTTGTAGATTTGAATTATATATGTGAATTAGTGGATAAAGCGATTATTGATAATCCCCCACTAACAGTAAAAGATGGTGGGATTATTAAAGATGGTTTTAATGAAGAATTGGATGAACTAAGATATATTCGTGATCATGGAAAGCAATGGTTAGCAAGCTTTGAACAAAAGGAACGCGAAAAGACAGGAATTAAAGGATTAAAGATTGGTTATAATCGTGTTTTTGGTTATTATATAGAAGTAACTAAAGCTAATTTAACATTAGTTAAAGATGAATTTAATTATACGCGCAAGCAAAGTTTAGCAAATGCTGAACGATTTGTTACACCTGAATTAAAGGATATGGAATCAAAATTATTAAGTGCACAAGATAAAATGATTAAATTAGAGTATGTATTATTTACGCAAATTCGTGATTATATAAAAAATGATGTTCATGTACTTCAGGATGTTGCTAAAATAGTTGCAATGGTAGATGTTTATCAATCAATGGCAGTATTATCAAGTGAAAATAGTTATGTTCGACCTGTTTTTAATCAGGAAAAAACATTAAAAATAGTTGATGGACGTCATGGCATAATTGAAAAAGTTATGTCACAAAGGACATATGTATCCAATGATATCGATATTGATAAGGAAAATCCAGTATTATTAATTACGGGTCCTAATATGGGTGGTAAATCAACGTATATGCGACAAATTGCATTAATTGCTTTAATGGGACAAATCGGATGCTTTGTTCCATGTAGTAAGGCTAATATTCCTATTTTTGATCAAATTTTTACTCGTATTGGTGCAAGTGATGATTTGATTTCAGGACAATCTACATTTATGGTTGAAATGTTGGAAGCAAATAATGCACTAAGATATGCAACAGAAAATTCGTTAATTATTTTTGATGAAATTGGTAGAGGAACAGCAACGTTTGATGGAATGGCGATTGCTCAATCAATGATTGAATATATTGCAACTTCAATTAAATGTATTACACTATTTTCAACCCATTATCATGAGTTAACATTTTTGGAAGAAAAAAATTTAGGGATTAAAAATGTTCATGCTAGTGCATCGATTGAAAATGATAACTTGGTATTTTTATATCGTATTAAACCAGGGCGTTCGAATAAATCATATGGAATTAATGTTGCTAAATTAGCAAAATTACCAGATGCCATATTGAATCGTGCTAATACTTTGTTAGAAAGTTTAGAAGAAAATAATATTGAACATCATTTAAGTAGTGATAAAGTAAAAGAAGTGCCAATAGTTACTAGAAGTGAAGTAGAAAAATATCTTGATAAGATAGATCCAATGACTTTGTCACCTTTAGATGCTTTATCAACATTAATAGAATTAAAAAAATTAAATGAAAGTAGGTGATATCTTTGCAAAAAATAAAACAACTTGATGATATCTTGGCTAATAAAATTGCCGCTGGAGAAGTAATTGAAAGACCTGCAAATGTAGTAAAAGAATTAGTTGAAAATAGTATTGATGCAAATAGTAATAAAATTGATGTCATTATTGAAGAAGGTGGACTAAATTTAATTCAAGTAATTGACAATGGTGAAGGAATGGTAAAAGAAGATGCTTTATTATGCTTTAGCCGTCATGCTACAAGTAAAATAAAGGATGACCAAGATTTATTTTGTATACAAACATTAGGATTTCGTGGTGAAGCGATACCATCGATTGCATCGATAAGTAATTTTGAATTAAAAACAAGTACAGGTGAAAAAGGAACAACAGTAATATATCAATATGGTAAATTCATTAGTTGTGATGAAAGTGATTGTAAAAAAGGTACTGATATAAAAGTAAAAAAATTATTTCAAAACGTACCAGCACGTTTAAAATATATTCGCTCAATTAATGCAGAATTTGCAAATATTCAAACATATTTAGAACGTCTATCACTTTCTCATCCTGATATTTCATTTACATTAATAAATAATGGAAAAATAGTTTATAAAACAAATGGTAATGGCAATTTATTAGAAGTTATTTCTAATATATACGGATTGAATGTTGCTAAAAATATGATACCGGTTAATTTTGAAGATGATGAATTTACAGTTTCTGGTTTTATTTCAAAAATTGATATTAATCGTGCTAGTAAAAATCATATAGTAACAATGGTAAATTCTCGAGTTGTTAAAAATAAAATAACTACTGATAGTATAAATAATGCATATCGGCGTTATCTTGTAGATAAACGTTTTCCTATTGCTATTGTCAATATTGAAATAGATCCGTTTTTAGTTGATGTAAATGTACATCCTTCAAAATTAGAAGTAAGATTTTCTAAAGAATATAAATTAAAAGACTTAGTATATCAAGGAATAAGTGATACTTTGTCTAAAGTTAATCTTACATATTCACCACCAGTAACTAATAATAGACCTAAATTTGTTCCTGATTTACAGCAAATGGATTTTGAATTTAAATATGACGAACAGAGTAATAATGAAAAAATAGAAAACGAAAATATCTTAGATAAGAGAGTATATCAAGAAACAATTTTAGAAAATAAAATCGATACAATAAATGAATCAAAAAAAGAATATATTGTTCCAGATAAACAAATAGTTGAAAGTAAGATAGAACCTAAACCTAAAATAATGAAGAAGAAGTTATTAGTTAAAGGACAAATTCATGGTAGTTATATTATTTGTGAAGATGACACTGGAATGTATATAGTCGATCAACATGCAGGTCAAGAAAGAATAAATTATGAATATTATTTAGAAAAATATGCTAATCTTGATTTATCGATGAGAGATTTATTGGTACCAATTACTTTAGAATATCCAATGAGTGAGTTTTTAATAATCGAAGAAAGAAAACAAATGTTGGCTAAATTAGGAATTAATTTAGAAATTTTTGGTGATAATGGTTATGTTATAAAACAATTACCAATGTGGATGCAAAATATCGATGAACATGTTTTTATTGAGGATATGGTAACACAGTTATTGCATGATAATAAAGTCGATGTAATTAAGTTACAAGAACATGCTATTGCTACATTAAGTTGTAAAGCTTCTTTAAAAGCTAATACACATTTATCACAAGAAGGAATGCAAAATTTAATTGATAATTTAATGTGTTGTGATAATCCATATGTATGTCCTCATGGTAGACCAACAATTATTTATTATTCAACATATGAAATTGAAAAATTATTTAAGCGGGTGTAATGATGGAAAAAGTTATTGTTGTAGTTGGACCAACTGGAGTTGGCAAGACTAAAATGGGAGTTGCTTTAGCAAAATATTTTAATGGTGAAGTAATTAGTGGAGATTCAATGCAAATTTATAAAACTATGGATATTGGAACTGCTAAAGTAACAAGTAATGAGATGGAAGGAATTGTTCATCATTTAATAGATATTAAAGAACCAAGTGAAAGCTATAGTGTAAAAGATTTTCAAGACGAAGTTAGATTAAAAATAAAAGAAATAAGTAGCCGTAATAAAATTCCAATTATTGTAGGAGGAACAGGATTGTATATAAAAGCAGCACTATATGATTATGAATTTAGTGATAGTCAAATTGAACATCAAGAATATATTGATAAATATAAAAATTATACTAATGATGAATTGTATAATTATTTGATGGAAATTGATCATTTATCTGCTTCTCAATTACATCCCAATAATCGTCAGCGTGTTTTAAGAGCAATTGCTATTTATGAAAGTACTGGAATAAAGAAAAGTGAAACTTTGGCTAAACAAAATCATGAATTGGTTTATGATGCAAAATTTATTGGATTAACGTTAGAAAGAAGTGTTTTATATAAACGAATTAATCAGCGTGTTGATTTAATGATTCAACAAGGTTTATTAGATGAAATAGATATGTTAATGAAAAAGAATCTTTCTGCTAACCTTCAAAGTATGAAAGCTATAGGTTATAAAGAATGGTTTGCATATTATCAAGGTGTACAAAGTTTTGAAGAAACTGTTGAGTTAATAAAAAAGAATTCCCGTAATTATGCAAAGCGTCAATATACATGGTTTAATAATCAGATGCCTGTTAAATGGTTTGATGTTAATTTAGATAATTTTAATAATACAGTAGAAGAAGTTGTTAAGTATTTAGAATATGATGAATTTTTATAAAAAATAGCATTTAAATTTATTAAGATTTAAATGCTATTTTTGTTGATTTAATTTTTTGATATTACTTGTGCGACCGTGTTTTAAAATTCGCTGATAATTTTGAGCAAGTGCTTTTTCATAATTACTTGTCATCCAAGGAATATAAAATTGCTCTCTTTCTAGTTCTTTAGGTAAATATTGTATATATTCCCATAATTCTGGTCGACTATAATCATATTTTTCATCATCATCTAATCCAACAGGAGTAAGTCTAAGATATTCAGGAATTTTTGATGAATGGGTATTTAATGAAGATATAGCAGCATCAATTGCAGCTTCACTGGATTTTGATTTTGGTGATAAACATAAATCAATGATTGCACTAGCAATAGGAATACGCGCTTCAGGAAAGCCGATTATTTTTGCTGCTTGTAACGCCATTACAGTACGCATACATGCATTTGGATTTGCTAGACCAATATCTTCGTATGCTGTAGTGATTAATCTTCTTTCTAAAGATTCAATATCATTAGCCTTAATTAATTTTGCAAAGTAATACATTGCACCATTTGGATCACTACCTCTAATAGATTTTTGTAGGCCACTTAAAGTATCATAATAATTATCTTCGTTTTTATCATATGTAATGTTGGTTGTAATGGAACTACGTTTTAAATCATCAAGAGTAATATGATTGTCTTTACAAACAATTGAACAAATTTCTAGACAATTATAACCATAACGAATATCACCATTACATGATTTAGCTATTTTATTGAATACTTCATCGTCAATAATATATTGATTATCTAAACCATTTGGTGAACTTGCTGCCTTTTTTAAACCATCTATGATTTCATCTACAGTTAATGATTTTACTTCTAAAATATGACAACGAGATCTAATTGCAGGATTTATTGAATGAAAAGGGTTTGAAGTAGTGCATCCTGCAACTATAAGTAAACCATTTTCCATGTATGATAATAAATCATCTTGTCGAGCTTTATTTAATCGGTGAATTTCATCAATGATAATAAATAATCCATCACATAGTTTAGCTTCTTCAATAATAATATCCATTTCTTTTTTATTGCCAGTTGAAGCATTAAAAAAACGACATGGAATATTAAGGTCGTTAGCTAAAGCATTTGCAATAGTTGTTTTTCCACAACCGGGATTTCCATATAAAATTATTGAAAATGGATGTCTTTTTTCAACTATTTTTGTCAAGATAGAATTTTCGCCAACTAAATGTTGTTGACCAATTACATCACATAAATTTTTAGGTCGCATACGACTTGCAAGAGTTGATATCATATTATCTTCCTTTCATTTTAAAAATCAGTTATAATAATTATAACATTTTTAAATATTGAAAGATAGGTGAATTAAATGAGATTGGTAATACAAAAAGTAAGTCAAAGTAATGTGAAAGTTGATGGAAAAATTGTCGGCGAAATTGGAAAAGGATACATGGTTTTAGTTGGGATTATTGAAGGTGATGATGAAAAGATTGTTGATAAGATGGTAGACAAATTAGTTAATCTAAGAATATTTGAAGATACAGAAAATAAAATGAATTTATCGTTAATAGATATTGGCGGAAGTATTTTATCAATATCACAATTTACGTTATATGCAAATTGTAAAAAAGGACGCAGACCAAGTTTTGTAGAAGCAGCAAAACCTGAGATTGCAAAACCACTATATGAATATTTTAATAGTAAAATAGAAGAAAAGGGTATTAAAGTAGAAAAAGGTATATTTGGGGCAATGATGGATGTATCATTGAATAATGATGGGCCAGTAACAATAGTATTGGATAGTAAAGAAATTTTTTAATAATATAAAGAGAACACAAAATTGTGTTCTTTTATATTTATAATTGTAAAAAATAGAAGATAAAGGAGAGAAAAGATAAAAAAAGGTAAAAAAAGGCTTTACAAAGGAGGAGGAATATGGTAAAT
>ERZ791922.1106-NODE-1106-length-11424-cov-4.195884_pt1 | contig 11424 bp, 11 predicted proteins | sample MGYA00510134_ERZ791922 | MGnify/ENA primary metagenome ERZ791922 (study PRJEB30046, sample SAMN00792101) | human gut metagenome | study: EMG produced TPA metagenomics assembly of the A metagenome-wide association study of gut microbiota in type 2...
TTATTTAAATAAATTATTATATTACTATCTATTATTAACTAGTAATGATAAAATATTAATAAGTAGTATATTCATTTTTAAATTATTTGAAAAGGAGGTCAAAACAATGAATCAGTTAAAAGATGCAATCGAAAAAGCAAAAGAAAATGAAAACAAATTAATATTAATTGTAGGATTACCAGGTAGTGGTAAATCAAAATTAATCCATGAATACAGTAAAGATAGTGGTATTCCAATTTTAGATTTAGATAATTTTTTAGTAACTTATAATAAAGATGTTTTATTACTAGATAATAAAACAATCCTTTATGCTAAGGATTCCAATATTGATATGTTATCATTTTTAAAAAATCTTGCAGAAAAATTAATTGTTGTCGCTACATGGAATGGAAAAGTTGATAATAATAAACTTATCCACATTCGTTCTAAATTACCTACTGATTTAACATATTCACTAGATAATGAACAACTTACTATTATTCAAAAAAGTTAACAAAATTAAAACAGCTGTAAAATACAGCTGTTTTATTATCTCTTCATTTCTTTAATAACTTTTTGACGAGTAAATTCTTCTCTTTCTTTTTCTTCTAAAGCTTCACTTATAACTTTAATTGTTGATTCAAAACGTGGAATCGAAATATTTTTTAGAGCATTTGCACGTTTTTGTGTTTTCCTAATTGTATTAGCTAAACGATAAACACTATTTTCAACTTCAGCTAATAACACAGTTAATTGTTTTACTCGATAAAAACAATTATAAGCATAATCAACTTTAGAATTAGAACGCTCAATATCATAAGTCATTTTCAATGGCTGTTGATTATAAGAAATTTTTGGAATCTCAACTCCCATAACACTACGATATGCAATCGATATTCCATAATCTTCAGGTGTACTATTTACAATCGATGAAATTAATCCCATTGAAATATTTGCTTCTTGTAAAGCATCATATGCTTCTTGATAAGAAGACGTAATTTGATCACGAATAATCTTAACATCATCTAATAAAGTCATCATTTCTTTTATTAAAACATTTCGTTTTTGATCCATTAGATTATATCCAAGATTAGCTAATTGCAATGATTTTTTCATTGCAATTAAATTACCCTTTGTCGGAACTACCTTCAAAGCCATAATTATTCACCTTCTTGCAATTCTTTAATAATCTTTTTTTCTTTTATATTAAAGCGTTCAACTGCTTTTTCATGATTATAATATTGATCCAATAGTGCATTATCCAATCGATCCAATGCTTCACGAGGTAAGACAGAAACTAAATCCCATCCTAAATCTAAAGTTTCCTCAATACTACGATTAGCGTCAAAACCTTGGTTAATAAAATATTCTTCAAACAATTTACCAAATGTTACATATTTTTTATCCATATCAGACAATTCATCTTCACCAATAACTGAAGTTAATGAACGTACATCTTGAACATGGGCATAACATGCAAACAATTGATTAGCAATATCTTGATGATCTTTTCTCGTATAGCCTTCTCCAATTCCATCTTTCATTAAACGACTTAATGAAGGTAAAACCCCAACTGGTGGATAAATTCCTGCTGAATTTAAATCAACATCTAATGTAATTTGTCCTTCTGTAATATAACCAGTTAAATCAGGAACCGGATGTGTAATATCATTATTAGGCATTGTTAAAATTGGAATTTGTGTTACAGAACCTTCTGCATCTTTAATAATTCCAGCTCTTTCATATAATGAAGCTAAATCTGAATATAAATACCCTGGATATCCTTTACGACCAGGAATTTCTCCTTTACTTGATGAGAACTCACGTAATGCTTCACAATAAGAAGTAACGTCACTGTAAATAACTAATACATGCATATTTTGTTTAAATGCTAAATATTCTGCTGCAGTTAATGCACAACGTGGTGTTAAAATACGTTCAATAATTGGATCATTTGATAGATTCAAGAACATAACAACACGTTCCATAACTCCTGCTTCTTTAAAGCTACGTTTAAAATATTCTGCAACATCGTTTGTAACACCCATAGCTGCAAAGACAACAGCAAAACCTTTTCCAGATTCATCAGCGATTTTTGCTTGTTTTACAATTTGAACTGCTAAACGATCATGAGGTAATCCTGATACTGAAAAAATTGGCAACTTTTGACCACGAATTAATGTAGTCAAACAATCAATTGAAGAAATTCCTGTATTAATATAGTTACGTGGATATACACGAGAAACCGGATTTAATGGTAATCCATTAATATCCATTTCTTCTTCAGCATAAACTTCACCTAATCCATCAATTGGTCTACCAGCACCAGAGAATATTCTTCCTAATATTTCTCTAGAAACAGGTAATTCCATTGGTTTACCTAACAATCTTGTTTTTGTATTTTCAAGTGATAAGCCGTTAGTTCCTTCAAAAACTTGAACTACGACTTTTTCACCTTCAATTTGAACAATTCGTCCTGCACGAGTTGTTCCATCATTTATTTGTATTTCAACCATTTCATCGTATGAAGCACCCTTAACGTGGTCTAAAACGACTAATGGTCCATTAATTTCATTTAATCCTACATATTGTAGAGACATAACCAATAACCTCCTACGCTACAGATTTAATTGCTTCATCGATATCATGATAATATGTATCCAACTTATCAATATTATCATTAGGGATATCATATTTCATTTTAATAACTTGATCAAAAATACCCGTATCCACAATTCTTCTTACAACTTTACCTTGATTAACCGCTTCTTTACAACGTTTATTTAAATATAAAATAACTTCCATCATCTTTAATTGTTTTTCCATTGGCACATATGTATCATCTTTATGGAAAGCATTTTGTTGTAAATAACCAACTCGAACAACTTTTGCAATTTCAATAATCAACTTTTGATCTTCAGGTAATACATCAGGTCCCATCAATTGAACAATTTCATTTAATTTAGCTTCCTCAGCTAAAATATAAGCTATTTCTTGACGATCACCAACAAATTTAGGCCCTACATTTTTGGTATACCATTTTTCAAGATCATAAACATAATCACTATAACTTTGTGTCCAGTTTATCGCAAAATAATGACGTGCGTAAGCTAACGCTTTATCTAATGCCCAAAAACAACGAACGAAACGTTTAGTATTTTGAGTAACTGGTTCAGAAAAATCAGCTCCTTGAGGTGATACCGCACCAATAATTGATACAGAACCTTCCTTCCCATTTAATGTTTTCATATATCCTGCACGTTCATAAAATTGTGATAAACGTGATGGTAAATATGCTGGGAACCCTTCTTCAGCTGGCATTTCTTCCAAACGCCCTGAAATTTCACGTAATGCCTCAGCCCATCTTGAAGTTGAATCTGCCATAATTGCAACATGATAACCCATATCGCGGTAATATTCAGCTAAAGTAATTCCTGTATAAATACTAGCTTCACGAGCAGCAACAGGCATATTTGAAGTATTTGCAATCAATACTGTTCTATCAGTTAATGGCTTACCACTTTTAGGGTCAATCAATTCACTAAATTCTTCTAGAACTTGTGTCATTTCATTTCCACGTTCACCACAACCAACATAAACAATAATATCAGCGTCACACCATTTTGCAATTTGATGTTGAGTCATTGTTTTTCCAGTTCCAAATCCACCAGGAATAGCGGCAGTCCCACCTTTAGCAATTGGGAATAATGTATCTATAACCCTTTGCCCTGTTACTAAAGGAATTGAAATTGGTAAACGATTAGATACTGGTCGTGCTTGCTTAATTGGCCATTTTTGACATAAAGTACAATCAATGATTTTTCCATTTTCATCTTCAATTTTCATAATAACATCATTGATTGTATACTCACCATCACTAACAACATCTACAACTTTACCACTAATTAAAGGACTAACCATGCATTTATGAACAATCAAGTCAGTTTCTGGAGTAGTTGCATAAATGTCACCACCCTTGACTTCATCGCCTACTTTAACACACATAGTTACATTCCATTTTTTATTTACATCTAAAGAATCAACATTACTTCCAGCATGAATAAATGCTCCTGATTCTTTTTCAAGTGCTTTTAAAGGACGTTCAATCCCATCAAAAATATTTCTTAAAATTCCTGGGCCTAACGTTGCACAAATTGGTGATCCGGTTGAAACAACAGGTTCACCTGGTTTAAGACCTGTAGTAGTTTCATAAACTTGGATAGTAGTAAATTCTTTAGAAATAGAAATTACTTCCCCCATTAATGAAGCATTGCCTACATATACCATTTCCAACATAGAAAAAGATACTGTATCTTTTACTTTTACAACAGGTCCATTAATTGAATAAATTACATTATTGCTCATATATTAACCCCCTGTCTATTTGATCATTAATCCTGATGTTTTATAAAACCATTCTTTTTGGTTTTCTAAAGCAGTATCTAATGATTCATCTACTACTACATTAGTTGCTTTATTTTCAATAATGAAACCACCTATTTTAATTTCATCACTTACTTCAACTGTTAAATCAATTCCATAAGCTTTAACTAAATCATCAGCATATTTTGTATCATTTTGTCTAAGTTTAAGAATAGAATCACTCATTTGATACAGACTGCTAATCTTTTCCATATGTTTAATAAGATACATTTTATATCCTTCACTATTTACAAATTCATTTAATCTGTTTTTAGCTTCTTTAAATATCTTTGTAACATAAGCTTCTCTTGTTTCAACTAACTTCTTAGTTTTCTCTTCTTGAGATAAAGAAGCTTCTACACTAGCATTAGAAGATATCTCTACTAATTCTTTAGCTAACAAAGCATCAGCATCTTTTTTTGCTTCAGCTTTAATTTGTTGATAAGCTTCTGCTTCAAGTTCTTTTGCTTCAGCCAAAATTTTTTCTTCTTCTAAACTAGCTAATCTTTCAATCTCTTCTTTCATATAAAGAAATACTTGTTCTTTCTTTTCCATAGCATTCCCTTTCTACAACTTAACACCTATTGCTTCAGAAACATATTTATCAATAGTTTCACCAATTTTAGATTCACCATGACGATCTGGTATCTCTACAAGCAATGGTTTTTGTTGTTTTAACTTAATTTCTGAAATAATATCAGGCGCAAGTTCAATTAGTTTAGTAGTAATTAAAATAATTCCAATCGAATCATCTTTCAATTTAGTTTCTAATAACTCTAAAAACTCTCTTCTTTTATGAACAACTTCTCCTTCAATTCCTACTAACCTAAGACCAATTTGAGTATCAACATTATCACTTATACAATAAAATCGCATAACGATCACATACTTTCAATTAAATTTTATTAATAATTAAGATTGAAATTAATAACCCATAAATTGCTACCCCTTCACCTAAGGCAACAAAAATCAAAGATTTACCAAAGTTCTTTTCATTTTCAGAAAATGCTCCAATTGCAGCTGGTGCAGCAGCAGCAACAGCAATCCCTGCTCCTAAAGCTGATAAACCAGTAGCTAATGCAGCAGCTAAAAATCCTAACCCTTGAGCAATAGTCCCTGTAATTACAGCTGCTTCTTGGGCATGAACACCATTAGTAGCAGCAGCTAAATATAACGCTAAACCAACTGCCCCAACAAATCCAGCAACATGTGTTGCTAATCTAATTTTTGCACTCTTAACACTTACATTTCCTTTAAATACCTTAATTAATGGTAATGATAATAAAATAACTAATAATGCTGGTAAAATAAATTCTAAAACTGTCATAACGACTTCCTCCTAAACTTTTATTCTTCTTTTATACTTTTAAACGGTACTCCGTTTCCTTCATAATATCTACTAAACATTTCGTAGAATTCTAAACGTAATACTTGAATTCCAACAATCAATCCTTCCAAGCACATTACAAATACGTTACCAAAGATAATAACAATTATCTCACCTACTCCACCAACCATTTCTGCAAGAGTATAAACCACAAGCATCATTCCAGCATGTGATAAAACAAATCCACCTACTCTTAAAAATGACATAGTATTAGTAATAAATGATAACACTACTTCAAATAATTCAAAGAATCCTTCAACAAAAAATGCACCGAATCCATTTGGAAACATTTTTTCATCTTCTTCAAATTTTCTAATCAATGGCTCTTTTAGGAAAATGAAAAATAATGGTAAAATAATCAAACAAATAACATATACCACATTTACAAAATCCAATCCTAAAAACATATTAATCACTAAACCTAAAATAGAAATATAGAAAAGCAATCCACAAATTCCATTTTGGCTCAAAATAGCTTCACCTATCTGCTTTTTCTTAAAATTCAAAAAAACATTAAATGTCATAGAAATTACGATTAAAACAATTCCCAAACAAATTGCTGCAATCAATAATGTCATTGTATTATCTGGGGACATAGCATTAAACATCGGAATCAAAATTTCTTCATTTCCAAATACCGAACCAAAAACAATCCCAAACAATGTACTAGATATTCCTAAACGAACACCTACCGCTCCTAACTGTAAGCCAAACTTTTTATAAGCAATTAAACCAACTAGAGATAAAATTATCCCTTGGCCTACATCACCAAACATAATCCCAAATAATAAAGTATATGATAATGAAACTAATAAAGTTGGATCAGCATCATTATATTTAGGTACTCCATACATCTCCACAAACATCCTAAATGGTTTTGAAAACCAATTATTTTTAAGCAATGTCGGTGGTGATAAACGTACATCACTATTAGCTGGTTTAATGTCAACCATTACTCCATCAAGTGCTTCAAAATCATCTTTAAATTTTTTTACATTTTTAGTTGGGACAAACCCATTAACTGAAAGTTTATCACCAATTACAACTACATACTTTTGCATCACATACACATCATTTAAATGTTTAGCAACAGTATAAATTTTATTTAATTCATCACGTTCATTTTCAAAAATTTTAGCAATCCGTTCATTTAATTTATTACTGTGTTCCTTAGCCACATTTGCTTCTTCTTCAATTTCATGAATTGCCAGTTCTGGTGAACCATGAACAAAATACGGAATATGAATTCTTTCAAAATACAGTGATGAAAAAATATTATCAACTTCTGGTGCATCACTAGGAGTTGTAATATACATACACCATGTATAATGATTATCATGTTCAAACGCTTTAAATACAAATGGTAGCGATTCATAGTAATCTAACTTTGAAATATTATTTACTGGTAATTTACCAAATCTTATTTGAAGATATTTACAACTAAATAAATCATCAAAATCAACATCAATATCTGCTACATGACGCAATTGAATAACCGCTTCTTGATTTTCAATAATCATAGTATCTAACTGCTCTATTACAGCATGTATTCGTTCAACATCTAATAACAAATCATCTAAATATTCTTTTACTTTTAATATATTGATTTGATTATTTTCTACTTCAACTTCTTCTAACTTAAAGTTATATTTATTTGAAGCATCATTTAAACGAACAAGAATTTCTTCATAAAGATTATCTTGATTATAGACACTAAGTCCCGTTACACTGTCAATAAACTTAGATGCCAATTCGGGATGAAAATCATCATGACTAAAAAGTTTTAACAAAACTTCATTATAACGATATTTATCAAAATTAATACTAACTAAGTTTAATCTTGAAATAGCCATTTTATCCCCCCTTATATATCAACAGATTTACGTAATATCTTCTTTACAATGATTAACACTACAATTAAAACAACCCACAGACAAACACCAAACATAAAAGTATGCACAATATGTACTGGTAATGTAAGTAGTGGTTCATATAATTCAATCCGGTAAAATACAGTTCCATAAAATAAACCACCAATAAATATTGCTGTTCCTACACGTTTTAAAATATTCCCAAAATTATTAGGCTTTTTAATCGTAAATAATAACCCTAATAAAATTATTAATATTCCAACCCCAATGTCTCCTATACATACCGCTCCAATTAACATTGAAATTATTGCAACTAATACTGTTGGATCAAAAGTATCACCAATAGTAGTACTCAGTATATTTTCAAACGGTTGAAATAACGAATTATTCTTTATTAATACCGGTGCAACAATATTTTTATTTTCATAAATATTAACTGGTAATTCAATTACTCTAACACTATCTATGTCACTAAACTTAGATTCTATTTCTTTAATATCAAAACTACTAAATGCATATATCGCTGCTTTTTGTGAAAAATCAACAACATAACGACATTTATCATATAATCTTTTTAGATTATATAATCTTGTAAATACTTCTAATAGCTTTTCACTATATTCATTTTTTACTTCTTCAATTTTTGTATCCATCTTTTTAATATATTGTTCCATTGCTGTTGATTCTTCATTTAATTCATCAATTGCTTCACAAACTTTTCCATGAGCAAATTCTGGAATATTAATTTGTTCAAAAGACATTGAAGAAAAAGCATTATCAATTTCAGAAATATTATTTGTAAGACCCGCATAAACAATCCATACATATTGTTTAGAACGATTTAACTCTACAAAAATAAATTCATAATCGCGATAATATTGAATCTTATTAAATTCTGCTAGTGGTATTTTACCAAAACGACATGTAATATACTTAGTATTTTGAACATCATCGACACTAATTTTAGAATCTTTAAGATTCTTTAATAAAACAATCGCTTCATCATTTTCATGTTTTTCTTTAATAATATCTTCACGAACATTGATAATATTATCAATTTTTTCATTAATTTCATCTATTAACTTATTTACCTCAAATAAATTAATTTCCTCAAACTCATTATCTTTAACTCGAGTATCTAAACTTAACCGATTAAAAATATGATAGATATTATCAAGCGGTTCATTATACGGATTTACATCATCCATTACTGATACTCCTTTAACGTTATGAGCTATCTTTTTTGAATCTTGTGGAAACATTTCTTCTTGATATTCAGTCATCTTGATCAACATTTTTATTAAATCTTTTTGTTCAAAGGAAATATTAAAGAAATGTGTTTTAATAATAGCCACTCAACAATCCCTCCTATGCAAAGATTAGCATCTCTTCAATACTTGATGCATCTCTTTTATATCGTATTCCTTCGATAATATGTTTCAAATTATCGATTTCTACTTTTTGTAGAATTGAATAGGTTAAATATACTAATGGCGCATTACTTGAAAAGCGCATATATCGTTTAGCAATATTATATTTAATCTCTTCAACATAATATTCAATATAAGTATAGTCTTTATCTCCGATATATAACTTATATTTAGAATTAGATAATAACTCTAATACTTCCTCACCACTACGTGCTTCAATTAACGAATCTAACATTGCTTTAGACATTCGACAATGTTCTAAATATAAAGATTTTCTAATTGTTTCATTTGACTCTTTAAAATACTTTTTAAAGCGATAAATTTTAGTAATATTAGCTAGTTCAATTGATGTAGATAAAATCTCCATCAACTCCTTTTGTTTACTACCCTTAAAATTACTTTTAATTGAATCAACATACATATCATAATACAAAGACTTTAATTGACGTTCCAATAAATTAATATCTATTGGTGCCGTAAAATCAAAATTAGATAATATCTTATAATATCTAGTATTTTTTAGATACATAACTAAATCCTTATAATTATCAACATTTACCAATCCATAAATATTAAAACTAATTTTACTCGCTAAATAATCAGGAATTTCTAAAGAAAAGCTCGCTTGATCTTTTTCTTTAATACTAACAACTTTATCAACAATCAATTGAACCTCAATTCCAATAACCTCCTGGTTATAAAAATCCTGATTCTTTTTTGGTGCATATTTCATCAATCTAGCACACCGCTCAAAATATTCTTTATTTAAAGCAGCTTCTAACTGTCGACGACGAACATTTCTAACATTGATGTCTTTTAATACATCACTATACTTTGTTTGCGATTTTAGATAAGTCACCATCTCACCAAGCGTTTGTTTTCTACACAAATCACTATAACTTTCTTCATTAAGACGATATCCATACATCGCTTTTGCCTTTGCACATAGTGCATTTGACGACAAAGCCATACATTCACCTTCTTACTTTAAACATCTTTCAACAATTTCATTTATCCATTTATCTTTATTTGAATTATAAAGATTTTCCAAGTTATTTAAAACATTTTTAAATTCTTGGTCTTGTTGTTTTGCATTTTCTTGATTTTTATTTATCAATTCACTTTTATAATCTTCAATTTTTTGATTTTGTTCCAAAACAAAACCATCATATATTTCTTTTCTCTTTTCATTCATATTAGTTTGAGCATCAAGTTTTTTAGCTTTTGCCTTTTCAACTCGTTCGACACATTTACGGTCAATCTCTACTAATCTTTGAATAACATCATCCATACTATGCCCCCTTTGCCTGAGATAAGTATACTCCTATATTTTAAAAATGCAATGGTAATAATCTATCATTTTTAAAAATCTTGATTTTCTTGTAACCCCTAGAAATATATAAAGTTTACAAGATTTTAAAGTTATTTATATAAATATTATTACCATATTTAAATACCTTGTTTAAATTAGTTTGAAATATCAATAAAAATTCGCATTTTAATATTTATAAAACATAAAATTTAATCAATCATTAGACACATCTACAATATAGCCATAATGTTTTTGTTATTAATGATTTTTAAACTTTTAATAAAATACAATTTTATTTAGCTGTATTGCATCTACAATACTCTAAATAAACGTAATTTCTTTAATTTTTACTGCTTACAAAATATTTTATACACATTTTTTCTAACTGACGAACAACAGCACCTCCATAAAAAATTTGCCAAGCTAAAGCCATTGGAAAATTTAACACTGTTGTTTCTAACCACACCGCTATAAACTCTATACCAGCATCTTTAAATAACAATGTCGCTATAAAACTCATAATAGGACACATTAAACAAACAATCATTGTAGAAATAGTAATTTGGATACGATGTGAATCAGCATTTTTATCTAATTTTTTAAAAGCTAAATAAACAGCTATTCTTTCTACAAAACACAGCTCTAAAATAATTGCTATAGGCCACATGATCCATAATTCATGAAATGCCATTATAAAAACTGTAGTAGTCATCCCTCCAATATTTAAAGAAATGTTATAGCAAATCATGGCATAAACCATAATAAATGCCATTGCAACTGTAAATAAAAAGTGATGTAATTTTGATTTTTCCATAAAACTTCCTCCTACTTTCATGTAAAATATGTGTGTTGTTCATAACCATGAGCTCACATACATGTACCGTTTCCAATTTTCACCACCATTTTTTACACAATTTATTAACGAGTCATAATTTATCATAAATATTTTTTTATGTAAGAATTTTTTACTAATTTAATCAATCATAAATTACGCATTTAAAATATTTCTGATAAATTTAAAAT
>ERZ791922.1107-NODE-1107-length-11413-cov-3.468656_pt1 | contig 11413 bp, 9 predicted proteins | sample MGYA00510134_ERZ791922 | MGnify/ENA primary metagenome ERZ791922 (study PRJEB30046, sample SAMN00792101) | human gut metagenome | study: EMG produced TPA metagenomics assembly of the A metagenome-wide association study of gut microbiota in type 2...
TTTCTAGAAGAACCTGTTTACACATAATATTTTACACTACCAATCCGAAAAACTATATTATTAAAACAAATGCATGTTTTAATAATCCGAAAAGATATATTATTAATACAAATACATGTTTTAATAATCCAAAAAGATATATTATTAAAATAAAATTCATGGAGTAACTATATGAGCATATACAAGTCAAAAGAAGGACGAAAAAAATCGCTTGAATTATACGATATGCAACTTTCAAGATTGGGTTTGCCCTGTTTAGATGTTTATGTAGAAACATCATTCGGTAAAACCCATATAGTCGAAACTGGAAATAGAGAGGGAACTCCATTGCTTGTATTTCATGGGGGTAACAGTACATCAGCATATAATTTGCTAATGTGTAATTTTCTTATCAATGATTTTCACCTATATGCAGTAGATATAATTGGACATCCAGGAAAAAGTGATGAAGTATGTTTGTCGCATAGAGGATATGACTATGGAAAATGGGCAAGTGAGGTTATTGAAAAAATTGGTTACGAAAAAATCTCTTGTTTTGGCGGTTCGTTCGGTGGTGGTGTCTTAGCCAAACTAATGTGTGTTGCTCCAGAAAAGGTTGAAAAAGCAGTTTTAGTTGTACCCGCAGGAATAGATAATGCCTTCCCAATATCATCAATGAAAATGATGATACCTTTATTGCAATACTGTATTACGAAAAAAGATAAATTTCTTATAAAAACTGCGTTACATATGGCATTAAACGAAGATGTTCTTGATAAAGATACTTTAGATATAATAAAAGATAGCTTTGATAATGTAAAAACAAAAACTGGTATGCCAACAAATGTTGAAGCCACAAAAATGTCTGCTTATAATTCTCCAACACTTGTTATTGCTTCCGAGAAGGATTGTCTGTTTCCTGCTAAAAAAGTTTTAACAAGAGCAAAGCAAATCATTTCAAATTGTAGCACTTATGAACTGAAAGATAGTGGTCATATGCACATTATGCCTCAAAGTATAAAAAATGTCATAGTAGACTTTTTAAAAAAATAGTTTTTTAAATAAATTTAATGAAAAATATTCATTTACTACAAACTGTATTATAATAGTAGTCTTTTATTGCCCAAACTAGAGTTTAAAATAGCTCTACATCCTCTACTTAGGCATGCTTTAGAATAACATACTCAGGGTTTGACATAGAGCTAGAAAAAAAGAGCTTTTTCTACATAGATAATCACTTATCTATATGGAAAAGCTCTTTATTCTGATTACTTATTCTTCTATAATTTTAGCAAACTCTATGCTAGCAATTTTTCAAACTGGCTGTTATAAAGATTTGCATAAAAACCGCCAAGTTTCATGAGTTCTTCATGATTACCCTGCTCAACAATATCGCCATCCTTCATACAAAGGATAATATCTGCATTTCGAATGGTAGAGAGACGGTGAGCAATGATAAAGCTAGTTCTACCCTTCATTAAGTTATCCATTGCCTTTTGTATTAATACTTCTGTTCTGGTATCAACAGAACTTGTAGCCTCATCTAAGATAAGTATCTTAGAATCTGCAAGTACTGCTCTTGCTATCGTTAACAACTGCTTCTGTCCTTGGGATATATTACTTGCCTCTTCATTTAATACCATCTGATATCCATCAGGTAACGTACGAACAAAGTGATCCACTTGGGCAGCCTTTGCTGCTTTTATTACTTCTTCATCAGTTGCATCTAATTTACCATATCGGATGTTATCCATAATGGTGCCGTTATATAACCAAGTATCCTGAAGTACCATACCAAACTCGGTACGAAGGTCAGAACGAGAGAAATCTTTGGTGTTATGACCATCAACATAGATGGCACCACTATTGATTTCATGGAATCTCATTAATAACTTAACCATCGTTGTTTTTCCGGCACCTGTTGGTCCAACAATCGCTACCTTTTGTCCTGCTTTTACCTTAACAGAGAAGTCTTTAATAACCACCTGATCGGTATCCTCATAACCAAAACGTACATGCTCAAAAGTTACATCACCCTTTAGATCAATATCCTTCATAGCAACCTTTGCTTCATCTGCGCTTTCTTCTTTTTCATCTAAGAATTCAAAAACACGCTCCGCAGCTGCTACCATCTGCTGAATCTGATTTGAGATGTTTGCAATTTGGGTAATTGGCTGAGTAAAGGAACGAACATATTGGATAAATGCCTGGATACCACCAATTGTCATAGTACCGCCTGCTGCCATCGATGCACCAACGATACAAATTAATACATAACCAAGATTACCTACAAAACTCATAATCGGCATCATTAATCCAGAAAGGAAATTTGATTTCCAAGCACTCTCATAAAGCTTTTCATTCTCTTGATCAAACTTTTCAAGAGATTTTTCTTCTCCATTAAAGGCTTTAACAACCAAGTGTCCGCCATACATCTCTTCGATATGTCCATTGACGCGACCAAGATATTTTTGCTGACCTTGGAAATACTTTTGAGATTTCTTCACTACTCCCATTACTAAAAGTAAGGAGAATGGAAGGATTAAAACTGCTATGATAGTTAACTTCCAACTGATAGAAAGCATCATGATTAATACACCAATCACCGAAGTTACTGAAGTGATCATTTGGGTAATACTCTGATTTAACGTCATATTTAAAGTATCGACATCGTTCGTAATTCTTGATAATACTTCTCCATGACTGGTTTTGTTATAGTAGCTAAATGGTAGCTTATTCATCTTCTTCATAATTGCATTTCTAAGATTATAAGCCATATCCGTGGAAACTCCAGCCATTAGATGTCCCTGCATATAGGAAAATATCGCGCTAATTACATAAAGAAGTACTAACCACAACATGATCATCGCGATGTAGGAAAAATCAATTCCTCCACCTTTTCCGCTGATTTTACCCATGATGCCATTCGTTAATTCATCGATTGCTTTCGCTAATATCTTAGGGCCTACAATTGTAAATACCGTGGAAATAGCAGCAAACACGATAACAAAGATAATTTGTATACGAAACGGTGCCAGATATGACATTAACTTTCTTAAGCTACCTTTAAAGTTCTTTGCCTTCTCACCGCCCATTCCCATGCCGCCCATCGGACCACCCATTGGTCCTTTCATTCGGCGCTGCGGGCTCTTAGGAGTTATGCCTCTTTCTTCACTCATGCTAATTCCTCCTTTGACAACTGGCTTTCCGCAATTTCTTGATACTCTTTACAATTAGCCAGAAGCTCTTTATGAGTACCAATACCAACTACTTTACCTTCATCTAACACAATAATTTGTTCTGCATTCATTATTGTGCTAACACGCTGCGCAACAATTAATACGGTTGCATTGGAAGTGTATTTCTTTAAAGCAGCACGAAGTGCGGAATCTGTCTTAAAGTCTAATGCAGAAAAACTATCGTCAAAGATATAGATTGGTGTTTTTTTTACTAATGCTCTAGCAATGGACAAACGCTGTTTCTGTCCACCACTGACATTGGTACCTCCTTGTGCAATCGGTGTCTTGATACCATCCTCTGTAGAATCAACAAATTCCTTTGCTTGAGCAACCTCAATTGCTTTATCAATTTCAGAAATTTCTGCCAACTCTTTACCGTAACGAATGTTAGATTCGATATCACCAGTAAATAAAACACCCTTTTGCGGTATATACCCGATTAAATCTCGAAGTTCTTCTTGTTTTAAGTCTCTAATATCAACACCATCAATTTCGATACTACCTTTCGTAACATCATAAAATCTAGGAACTAAATTAATGAGTGTTGATTTACCAGAACCAGTCGAACCGATAAATGCAGTAGTTTCACCTGGTTTTGCAGTAAAGCTAATATTCTCTAACACATCGGATTCCGCATTGTGATAACGGAAAGATACATCTTTAAATACAACTCTTCCCTGTACGCTTTTCCCATTTTTCTTAGCATCTTCCACTAAGCTAACAGTCTTCTTTTTGTCAGTAATCTCTAGATTAGTATCTAGTACTTCACGAATACGTACCGCAGAAACAGAAGCTCTTGGAACCATAATAAACATCATTGCGATCATTAAGAAGGACATGATGATTTGCATTGCATATTGCATAAAGGCAAGCATATCACCAATCTGTAAGGTAGAGTCCGCTATCGCATGGCTACCACTCCATACAATTACTAATGTAACACAGTTCATTAAAAGCATCATGGCTGGCATCATAAAGGCCATCGTTCTTTGTACAAAACGATTTGTTTTACTTAACTCACCGTTAGCAACTTCAAAACGATTTTCTTCATAACCTTCATTTCCAAATGCACGAATTACCATCATACCACTTAAGTTCTCACGGCTAACCAAGTTAAGTCGGTCGATTAACTTTTGTAACGCTTTAAACTTTGGTAACGCGACCCCGAATATAATCGCTATTAATCCGAGTAATACAAGTACTGCAACTGCGATAATCCAGCTTAAGGATACGGATTTGTTTACCGCAAAGATAATACCGCCGATACCCATAATTGGTGCATAACACATCATTCGAACGCCCATACCAATTAGCATCTGAACCTGTTGTATATCGTTTGTAGTTCTTGTAATCAAAGATGCTGTAGAGAATTTATCGTATTCGGCACTTGAAAAGCTTTCTACCTTAGAAAATACATCTCTTCTCATACGCTGTGCCACTCTCGCTGACATTCTAGAAGCAAAAAATCCAACTAAGATTGCAGCAATCACACCAGCTAATGCAATAGCAAGCATCTTTAGTCCAGTAAGTATAATATAAGTTCTTTGTATATGGTTGATATTTATACCAAGTTCTTCATAAAACATCTTGGTAAATGTAACACCCATCTGTGCATGAAGGAAAGAATCACTTGCTGATGCAACCTGTATAAATTCCGCCATAACTTCCTTTGGCATTGCCTCGATCATTGGTAGAACTTCATATAGCTTTTCTGTCGTCATTCCAGCAAAATTTTCATCCTCTGAGTTGCTTGTTTCGTTTTTCTGTCCAGCTTGTTGTTCCATCTGCTTTTGCATCATGGTTACAAAAGCTAATGTAGCCTTACCATAACTGTCTTCTATTGGAACTAATTCTTCTTTACTTAAATTTTTTCTTACATATATAGATTCCTGGTCTAATAACTCATAGTCATTACGATATTCGCTTGCTTCCTCGGAATCTTTATCTATGAAATGGTATGAGTTAAGAAACTGTTGTTTGTCTTCCTCTGTCATAAAGGCTGTAATAAGGGTCATCCCTTTCTCACTAATTGCCTTTGGTGCCTGTTCTTCAATACCACTTTTTTGTATACCATTCGTTACAATGTCACTCATTAGGGTTGGTAAGCTTAAATCACTCATCGCCTGCCCAAACAAAAGCAAAATACAAAGCACCACAACCCCTGCAAAGGGTTTTAGGTATCTCATTATTAATTTCATGCTTTTTCCTCCTTGTCATTTTCCATATCATCTACTGCTTTCGCTATTTTAAACATTATCTCTCGCACAGCTTTTATCTCTTCTTCGGTCAATGACTCAATAAGCTGTTGATGAAATTTTTTCATCGTACAGCCTACCTCCTGCGCTATATTCTTCCCCTCCTCACTTAGAATTATCTTATATTTTAAAACCCCAGCACTCGTATAATCTCTAAATACATAACCTTTTTCTTCTAATACATTAACGGCTCTGGAGGTATTTGCCTTATCGACACAAAGCTTTTCACAAATCTCTTTGAATGTCATACCCTCTGGTTGATGCATCAATACCACAAGATACATGGCATGAATACTGGAAAGGCCATAAGGTTTTAATGCTTCCTGCTGTCGTCTTTGTGCTATTTTTTTAATTTTATCAAACCAGATTGGAAAATATTCTGACCTATGTTCATACATGATAATCCTCCCTACCTTATCATTTCTATAAAAAATAACGAGCCATTTGATAAAACCATCCACTTTACAGTCACACGATTTTTATCTTTTACTGAGCGTTCTACTTAATAAAACACTGTTTCTTAAAAACTAAAAATGTTGACTACTCAACAGATTGCTATTCTAGCACCATTTTGTTGAGTAGTCAACAGATTTATTTAGATTTAATTTTTATTTAAGCAAATACTAATATTTTAAATTTAGTATTTACTTCCTTCTCTTTTTTATCCTTTCTAGTAATCAAAATACCTTATCTTTGACATATCTGCGTCATACTTTTGTCATTTTTTTACTATAAATTAATCTTGAAGCTTAAATCACAATGTTAGGAGGTTGAACATGAAACTAAAGAAAATTACTAAGATCTTATTCTCTTTTTTCCTTACTATACTCATGAGTTTTCCATACAGTACTGTTAATGCTGCCAGTCTCCCTGCTGGGAAATTTGATGCAGCTACTGACACAGCTTATAAACTAGAGCTTGATTATCAACTGTTAAATCTAATCTTTAGCACGAATGATAATGCAAATTCTGTTACTTCCTCAATTACTCTTCCAACTGTTTGTGCTAATCAATCAACCGTAATCTGGTATTCCGATAATCCAGCAATTATTAGCACCACTGGTAAGGTTACTAGGCCAACTGGTTCGGATACTTATGTAACTTTATCAGCAATCTTAATTAACAATAATCAGACAAGAGTAAAGCAATTTTCCGTAATTGTAAAAGGTACTCAAGTTATCGTCCCTAACTTAACTGGTGTTAGTGATAACTATGTTGTTGCGGAGGAAGAAACCTTATTCCTTAGTGGTATGGTATATGCCACCTCAAAATTAACAAATGTCACCGTACAGCTTTGTAGAAACGATTGGTATAATACAAAAGTTATAACAGAAGTCAAAGTAAATCCACAAGCAACCAGTTATAATTTAAGTAGCATATCCTTTGATACAGATTATCTAGATTTATCAGAAGGTACGTATCAAATAAAGATTTTTGTTACTTCAGAAAATTATTTTGATTCCACAAATCCACTGAAAGTGAGTACCTTAACAATTACAGAAGATAAAAAAGATTTATTAGAGGATGAAAGCGATATCCTCTCCATTATCTTTTCAAACAATGATAAATCCAGTAGTGTTATTTCAAATCTTATACTACCGGTATTAGGAAAATACGGATGTACTATAACATGGCAATCTTCTGATCCATCCATAATAAGCGCTCAAGGTATTGTAACTAGACCATTATATGATACGAAAGTAAAGTTAACCGCTACGTTATCATTTTACGGGATAAGTGTAAAGAAATCATTTAACCTGGTAGTTCTCGGTACTTATGTAAAAAATTCAATCACTATAAAACAATCTGATAATGTTAATAACAATAACAAGAATACGGTTTCTCTAAGCTGGAGCTCTAATCTTCGGGGCCGTGATCACAAATCAGTCCGTCAAACATCGATCCAGATTTACACATATGGAACGAATGAACTTCGTTTTGAAATGACTGCAGATACTACTCTTACTTCCTGTACTACAAGGCTTGATCCTGGGGTTTATACCGTACGAATCACCTATTACTCCTCATCACGTAAGGCTTTGGCATCTGGAGAGACAACTATTGTCATGAAATAGGTACTCGAAACAAGAACACTTAGTGTTATTCTTTACATTCGATTTTTTCATCGAAGTTTCGTCATAACTAAAATCCATTCTAAGTAGAAAGCACCCAGTTAAGAATTCCTTCTTAACTGGGTGCTTTCTACTTAGATCAATATAATATTATAATACTTTTGATAAGAAATCCTTTAATCGCTTATTCTGTGGATTCCCAAAAAATTCAGCAGGACTATTTTGTTCCTGAATAACACCTTGATCAATAAAAATAACACGGTCTGCCACTTCTTTCGCAAAACCCATCTCATGAGTAACAACAACCATCGTCATTCCTTCTCTACCAAGTTCCTTCATAATGTCAAGAACTTCACCAACCATCTCAGGATCTAAGGCAGAGGTTGGTTCATCGAATAGCATAACATCAGGATCCATTGCAAGTGCTCTAACAATTGCAATTCTTTGTTTTTGACCACCAGATAATTGGGATGGATATGCATCCGCACGATGAGCCAATCCAACACGATCTAATAACTCAAGCGCCTTCTTCTTTGCTTCTTCTTCACTTTTTCCTTGAAGTTTCATAGGTGCTATCATAAGATTTTTTAACACTGTCATATGAGGAAAGAGGTTAAAATGTTGGAATACCATTCCCATTCTTTGACGGTGCTTATTGATGTCTGTCGCCTTGTCTGTAATGTCTGTTCCTTCAAAATATATCTTGCCTTCTGTTGGAACTTCTAATAAGTTTAATGATCTTAAAAAGGTTGATTTTCCAGAACCGGATGGTCCAACAACGACAACAACCTCGCCTCTTCTTATCTCTTCATTGATTCCATTTAATGCATGTACCTTATTGTAGACCTTATGAAGATTTTCAACTTTGATTATTACTTCTGCATCAGTGGTCACTGCTTCTCAACCTCCTCTCCAATGAGTTAACTAGTTTCGTAAAGATAATAACTAATACCAGATAAATTAATGCAACTGCGATGAGTGGCATAAAAGCATCATAGGTACGGCCACGAATAATATCTCCAGCTTTTGTTAAATCCTCTAATGCGATATAACCACAAATTGAGGTTTCCTTTAATAAAACAATAAACTCATTTCCGAGTGCAGGTAAGATATTCTTAATTGCCTGAGGTAAAATAATGATTCGCATAGTCTGAGCATAGGTAAATCCAAGACTTCTACCTGCTTCAAACTGCCCTTCATCCACTGCCATAATACCAGAACGTACAATCTCTGCTACATAAGCACCAGAATTTAATCCAAAGGCTAACACTGCTACAAATACTTTATTTATATTAACGGAACCAAAAATAACAAAATAAATAATTAATAATTGAACCATAACTGGTGTACCACGAATTACTGTAATATAGATATTACATAAAAAATTTAAGATACGTAACTTACCAGTTTTGGTATAAGTGGAGCGAATTAACGCTATGATAAAACCAAGTAATGCACCTATCAGAACAGCAAAAAAGGTTACTACTAACGTAATCATTAACCCCTTTACTAGGTACATATAACGGTCATCCTCTATAAAATTCAATACAAATCGATCACAAAACTTTTGAAACTTTTCTTCTATTTTCTCAAACATTGTTAACTCAACACTTCCAAACAAACCGCAACCCCCTTACAAAGTATATCTTTACTTCACTTCCAAGTGCTCCTACCCAAAAATCACGCAAAGAAACGTTCGCATTAGCGGACGTTTCCTTATGCCTAGCACTATCTTATCAGCTTCAATTCTTACTCTTTTATATAAATTTTCTTACTCTTTTACGATGATTACTTGTCGTCCAGTATAATAGCTTTCTGAGAAGTCAATGGACTGTCTACGTTCTTCATTATCCGTTAAACCTGCTACACCAATATCAGCTTTACCAGAAGTAATATTTGCAATGATAGAGTCAAATGCCATATCTTCTACCTCAAGCTCCATACCTAAAATATCTGCAATTGCCTGTGCCATATCTACGTCAAGTCCAACAACTGTACTATTTTCAATGTATTCATATGGAGGAAACTCTGCATTCGTAGCCATAACTAAAGTTCCATTTGGACGTTCCACATCTTTTTTAAAGTAAGGAGTGGATCCTTCCACATTTCCAATATAATAATCAATAATTCCTTGTAGTGTTCCATCTTCTTTAATCTGTGCAATGGCTGCGTTGATTTTATCTTTTAACTCCGTATTATCCTTTGCGATACCAATTGCATATGCTTCTGTAGTATATTCTTCATCTATAATCTTTAATCCTTTGTTCTGCTCAACAAAAACCTTCGCTGGTTGATCATCAATAACCACTGCATCAATCTTACCTTGCATTAAAGCTTGAACTGCTTCAAATCCTTTATTGTAATGTTCTACTGTTTTAACTCCAAGCTCTTTATCATCCGTAACTAAAATATCACCTGTGGTACCTGTCTGAACACCTACCGTTGTTCCCTTTAAATCTGCAATTGTATTAATCTTAACATTGCTTTTGGTTCCACACCCTGCAAGAGATGCCATCATCACTCCTGCTAATACTACGGACATAATTTTTTTCATCTTCATAACGATTCCTCCTCTTATCTAATAGGAAAGACTATTCTAATAACAATCTCACATTTTCCTTATGTATTTTCCTTTATCTTTGTTGCAATTCGAATTATAACACCCCTTTTATAAAAATGCAACAATTATTTATAAATATTAGTTATTTTTATTTTTTACTTCTAAATATACATCTATCAATGTATTCAATCATTGCATATTATTGTTGTTTTTACTGAATTTATCTTGGGTTTTATGGATTAAATCCAATATTATATTTATGCATGTCCATCTGTTTTTTATACATTAAGTGAAAAAATTATACATATAATGTTTTTGTTTAGAAAACCGACTCCTTTCTTTTTATTCATCACATATTCGACTTTACCGCATAAATTAATATAGAAAGGAGTTGAAAATTATGTCTTGTTGTTGTTGTTTATTAGGTTTAGGCTTATGTGGTTGTAGAGGATGTCGTTGCCGTCGTTGTTGTTGCTGTAATTGTGATAGGGATAGAGATAGGGACAGAGATCGAGACAGGGATCGTGATAGGGATAGAGATCGAGATTGTGATTTTATTTGTTGTAGAAATAGAGATCAAGATCGAGATTGTGATTTCATTTGTTGCAGGAATCGAGATCGAGACAGGGATAGGGACAGAGATAGAGATAGAGACAGAGATAGAGACAGAGATAGAGATAGAGATAGAGATCGTGATCGTGACAGGGACCGTGATTGCTTCTGCATCAGCAGATGTCGTCGTGATTGTGACAGAGATAGGGATAGGGATAGAGATAGAGACAGGGACAGGGATCGAGACAGAGACAGAGATCGTGACAGGGATAGAGACAGGGACAGGGATCGTGATTGCTTCTGCATCAGCAGTTGTTGCCGTGATTGTGACAGAGATAGGGATAGAGATAGGGACAGAGATAGGGATAGAGATAGGGATAGAGATAGAGACAGGGACAGAGACAGGGATTGTGATTGTTTCTCATGTTCCTTCGACTGCCATGATCGAGGATGTTGTTGTGCTTCTGGAAGTCATTGCAGAGAAGAGGAATTTCGTAACGGTATCTGCTCCGATGGCTTTAGTTCCTCCAGCGGGTTTAGCGGCTTGAAATGTCCAAATGGATCAGGTAATTGTTTTTCACCATTCTAATTAGCAAAAATAATTCTTTATTCATAGTAAAAGGAGACTTTGCATAATCCTGCTAAGTCTCCCTTTATAATTTAAAATACAATTATTCTTTAATAAAATCTCAATTTATTATTTTAGTGCTAGTATATAACAGTGGACACGAAAAGTTTAACACGTTAGAATAGCTT
>ERZ791922.1114-NODE-1114-length-11357-cov-3.048133_pt1 | contig 11357 bp, 11 predicted proteins | sample MGYA00510134_ERZ791922 | MGnify/ENA primary metagenome ERZ791922 (study PRJEB30046, sample SAMN00792101) | human gut metagenome | study: EMG produced TPA metagenomics assembly of the A metagenome-wide association study of gut microbiota in type 2...
GAAAAAGGATGTACCGCACAAAACAGTACATCCTTTAACAGCAAATTTTTGTATACTTTTTCAGGTGTTTTTACCCGGTATCAGATTATACTCTTGACAGGTATTCTCCTGTACGTGTATCAATCTTCAGCACATCGCCAGTCTCACAGAACAGCGGCACCATGACAGTTGCTCCCGTCTCAACAGTTGCCGGTTTTGTAGCTCCCTGAGCTGTATCTCCCTTGAAGCCCGGCTCCGTCTCTGTGATCGCCAGTTCAACGAAAAGCGGCGGCTCAACAGAGAACACATTTCCCTTGTGGGAACAGATCTTAACTGTCTCATTCTCTTTTACAAATTTCAGCGCATCGCCTACCACATCTGAATTTAATGCGATCTGGTCGTATGTCTCTACATCCATGAAGTTATAAAGATCGCCGTCCTGGTAGAGATACTGCATCTCTTTCCTGTCAATATGCGCGTTCTCAAATTTCTCAGTCGGACGGAATGTCTTCTCAACCACACCGCCGCTGATGATGTTTTTTAACTTCGTTCTTACGAAAGCTGCACCTTTTCCCGGTTTTACATGCTGGAATTCCAAAATCTGATAAATATTTCCATCAATCTCTACGGTAATGCCGTTCTTAAAATCTCCTGCTGCGACCATTTGTCTTCCTCCTTCAATCGTGCATCTGAGCAGACGCTCTATCTTTAGATTTTATACTAATTTCTGCTATTTTTCAATCTTTTTTTATAGAAATAGAGGACAATCTTCTCCAGATATCGCTTCAACACAATCTGGATCTCCTCTTTCGGGTGGATCGGCCTGACAAGAATATTGCGGATCCCCGCCCTTTTCGCTCCCCACACATCCGTAAAGAGCTGATCTCCCACAAAGACCGTGTTCGTCCGATCCGTGCCCATGATCTCCATGGCGCGGATGTAATTTTTTGTCGATGGCTTGTGGGCATTATAAATATAGTCGGTCCCTATATCCTTATTAAACATTTTCACTCTTGCCTCCTGGTTATTGGAGATGAGGCATGAGGAAAAGCCGATATCCGAAAGCCTTTTAAACAGCTTTCTCGCCCTGTCATCCGCAGGAGCTCCGTGGGGCACCAGTGTATTGTCAATATCAAATATAACGCCCCTGTAACCTTCTTCATACAGTTTTTCAAATGGAATGACATATGTGGAAGCCACATACTCATCCGGAAAAAATTTTTCAAACATTATCCTTTATCCAACTCCGCAAGTTTTGTGAGCAGTTCCTCCGAGATCTGCAGGACTGTTTTTCCATCTGTACGGATGACCACATCAGCCGCAGCCTCATATTTTTCCCTGCGTTTCTCCATCAGTTCCGCAATATATTCCACATTGTTATTTCCGTTGAGAAGAGGTCTGTCATTGCTGTCCTTGACCCTTTCATAGATCGTCTCGGGACTTGCTGTCAGCAGGACGACCCTTCCATTTTTCTTCATCTCCCTGACATTTTCTTCCCTGAGCGCCACCCCGCCGCCACAGGATATAATACAGTTTCTGCCAGTCTGGAGTTCTTTTAACAGGCTTGTCTCAAGGTTTCTGAAATACTCTTCTCCATATGTGGCGAAAATATCCGGGATACTCATTTCTTCCCTCTCGGAAATCTCCTGATCCATCTCGACCAGTCTCATATCAAACATCGTGCTCAGGTAATCTGACACTGTAGATTTTCCGGATCCCATAAAACCGATCAGCACGATATTATAAGAAAAAAGCTTCCTGGCCTGTATCCGTTTGCTATTCCTTAAGATCCTTTTAAACACATCCTGGATCTCTTCCTGATACTTATTATCCTTCAGCTTTTCATCCAGCCTTCTCTGCTGCTTTGCCTCCTGTGCAGGCTGCAGGATCGGCATTCCGTACTTTTCTTTATATGCCATAATCTTCTCGATAATGGCGTTTCTCTCCACGAGCGCGTCAATGATCTTATCATCACATAACGCGAGCTGCTCGCGGTACATTTCCAGATCGTTCATCTCTCTCCTCCATATCCCGTCATTCACATGGCAAAATCCTTGTTCTGTACACATGCGGGTCTGACGGTCACATTATAACAACTTTCTATTCTGATAGCAAGGAATAAACTATCCCTGTGTTTTTTTGACCGCGTCTTCTACATTTGCCTTAAAATCAGCCCACGCGTCCTCATGCTCCACGAAATATTTGGGGCAGATTTTTCCGGTGACATCATAATGCCGGATCACGTCATCCGTGGTCAGGTCAAATTTTACGCAAAGCCATGCCGCCAGCTGCACGAGAGACCGGTAAGTCTCATCCGTAAATTTCCCGGTCTCATCCGGATGGCAGACCTCGATGGACACGGTATCCGAATTGCGCTCATTTGAAGCATACGCAATCTCCCACGTGGGGACACACTGGATGATCTCTCCTTCCAGGCCTACGATGAAATTACTGCTTGCTTCCGTCTCCTGTGAATACTGAAGCCCGTTAAAATAATCCCTGTTCTCCTGAGCCGTGCTCCCCGGGTTCGCTGTGTAATGTATCACCACTCCCCGCACCCCGTCGCTCTGGATCCCCGGTCTGGAGTAGGGGTTTATATCAAGAAGCTGTACATCCAGCTGAGGCTCAGAGGCGTCTACATCCGCATAGTAACCGTTCCTCGACACACAGGAATAGATACCCAGCGCCGCGGTCAGGAGCACAAGAAGCAGAATACCTGCGGACACATACGGTTTTCTCCGCAGCACGCTCTTCCACCTGTTCTTTCTCCTGCCTCTTTTTCCCGTCTGCACCGGTCTCTGTTTTTTTCTTTTGTTCCCACTGTACGAACTCATCTTTACGCCCCGCTGTCTTTCGTCTTCCAACTGAACATCGGATTCCGGAGCAGCTGCTCCCTCTATCCGTCCTCCGGCAGTTATCCCGCTAATTTTTTAGTGTATCACGGAAATGTTTCCGCTCTGTAAATAAAATCTTATGATTTTATGAAAGCAGCAGCCAGTTTGCCCGAAACGGGCGCATCAGATTCCAGTACCACGCACCGGAAAGGCTGAACTCTTTTACCAGGTTCCACTTTGCCTCGATGCTCCTCACATCCTCGAACCAGACCACATGCTCCATTCCGTTCTGGCGGTAAGTATACCACGGACTCTGCGCAATGGGCGCATATTCAATAACAGCGCCATACTGCGCCGCGATCTCTACTGCCTCCACATTTCCGAGCGTCCGAGCCCTTGTTATCCCCCTCTCATAAGGAAGCGTCCAGTCATAGCCATAATTCGGGATGCCCAGGACCAGTTTTTCCGACGGAATCCTCGTCACCGCGTATTCCACGACCTGACGGACTTTATCCAGCGGAGCCACAGCCATGGGAGGTCCATAGGTATACCCCCACTCATATGTCATAAGGAATACTGCGTCTGCATTTTCGCCAAGGGCAGCATAATCCATCCCCTCCACGAGCAGCCCCCGCTGGGAATCTGACACTTTCGGAGCCACAGCGACAGAGACACGGTATCCGTTCTCATTCATCACACGCCGGACTTTCCCTGCAAATTCAGCGTACCCGGTCCGATCCTCCGGGAGAACATATTCAAAATCAATGTCAACACCAGCATATCCCCTGTCCCGGACTGTCTCCAGCATCTGGCTGATCAGTTTTTCCTGTATCTCAACATTTTCCACCAGCACTTTTACCAGCTGGTTATTAAATGCTCCGCCCGAAAACGGAGTCAGAACCATGAAAGGTTCCGCCCCGTTGTTCCACGCTGTCTCCACCATCCACAGATCATCCTGAGGCGGAGGAACAAGATTCCCTTCAAAAGTAAATCCATAAGAAAATACAAGCAGTTCTTTCAAGGCCGGAAACGCCTGCCCCAGTATCTCCGGCTCGACAAACGGATAGGCATATCCGCCCACAGTCCCGCCCCCGGAGATTTCCTCTTTTTCTCCCGGAGGAAGGATAAGGAGCGCCTGCCCCGGCACAAGGCTGTTTCTATCGGAAAGCTGGTTGTCATAGACAATCTTCCATACAGGAACTCCCGACTGCCGCGAGACTGCTTCCAGCGTATCGCCATTTTTCACCACATAGATCAAAAAAGTCACCCCCGTGCAGAAAGCATATGCTCCTGCAGAGGGGATTATGACTCCTGCATAAAAAGAGCAACACACTGGGATCCCCGGGATACAAATGCATGCTCGAACCTATCCCGGCTGTATACGCGCAGACCGGAGAGCGGATCAGCTATGGTTACCATGGCATTGCTGCAGCCGATCAGCACGGCGCCGTGATCGTTCCGGCTCCATTCCATCCACCTTCCGTCCGCTGTATACCATCCCTGCACTTCATCGCGTTCCGCCATCCCGATCGTCACCCAGACCAGGACCGGCGTGCCGTCTCTGACAAGTGCATACAACTCCGGAAGCGGCGTGCCGGTCAGGTCTTTTGCTCTGAGTGCGCTGTCCCGGTCTTCAAGGTACGCGTCCGCGGCAGAGCGGATTGCTCCGGTTCCGCATATATAACCGGAAGCGGAAGGATCTCCCACAAAAAAATTATCCATGTCAGGGCCATACACTCTTCCGTCCGCCCCTTCATAAAACTCTGCCGGGATGACAGGCAGATATTCCGAAGCCATTGTCATTTTGTCCACACTGTACCCATAATAATTCAGCATCATAGTCAGAGCCGTGATCTCGCATCCCGTAGGAAGTTCAGGCATCTGCCGGATGATTTCAAACTCTGCCGGCAGTGCTCCTTTCCCTGAGAGTCCCCCCGCTTTATCCGTCCTGCTGCCCTCCTGATCTTCCTGCGCTTCATCTGAAAGTCCCGGCATCTGATCCGTTTCCTGTAATCCTGTCATATCCCGGGCAGATGCATAGCCAAATACCCCATACTGTCCGAGCGACAGAGGCTGCCAGAAGCTCCCCGCAAAATATAAGACTGCCGCAAGCATCAGACAGAGAAAAGCTGTTTTTTTCATAAAGGACCGCCTCCTTTATGTATTAGACGGTACACTTTTGAAAATCGCTGCAATGCACCTGCTTCTCTCCCTTTTCTTTCTCACGGTTATCCTATGAGCTGATACAAGCTGATTATGCCATAACAGAACTACCGGATAAACATTGCGTCGCCGAAGCTGAAGAATCGGTATTTCTCCCTGACAGCTTCCTCATACGCCGCGAGCACATGATCTCTCCCCGCCAGCGCCGATACGAGCATGACCAGTGTTGACTCCGGAAGGTGGAAATTTGTGATCAGGGCATCCAGTATCTTAAACTGATACCCCGGATAAATAAAGATATCCGTCCACCCGCTGCACGCCTTCAGCCTTCCGTTTTCGTCAGCCGCAGATTCGATCGTCCGGCAGCTCGTTGTCCCTACACAGATCACGCGCTTCCCGTTCTCTTTCGCACGGTTGATTTTCTCTGCCGCTGTCTCATCGATCATATAAAATTCAGAGTGCATGTGGTGATTCTCCACATCATCCACCTTGACCGGGCGGAATGTCCCCAGCCCTACATGGAGCGTCACATGGGCGATATCCACACCTTTATCCCTGATCTTCTCCAGAAGCTCCGGCGTGAAATGAAGCCCCGCCGTGGGAGCCGCCGCAGATCCCGGATGTTCCGCATACACCGTGTTGTACCTGTCCTTGTCTTTCAACTGGTGTGTGATATAAGGAGGGAGAGGCATCTGCCCGAGCCGGTCAAGGATCTCCTCAAAGATTCCATCATACTCAAAGCGGATCAGACGGTTTCCTTCATCCACAATATCCACGACCTCTCCTGTGAGAAGACCGTCGCCAAAACTGATCCTTGTTCCCGGCTTTGCCTTGCGCCCCGGCTTCACCAGAGTCTCCCACACATCATCCGCCCCGCGCTTTAAGAGGAGCACTTCGATCTTTGCCCCGGTCTCTTCCTTCGCGCCGATCAGACGAGCCGGGATCACTTTCGTGTCATTGATGACAAGGCAGTCCCCAGGATCAAGATAGTTCACGATCTCCCGGAATACATGGTGCTCCGTCTCTCCGGTTTTCTTATCCAAAACAAGGAGCCTGGAAGAAGAACGGTCCTCAAGCGGATCCTGAGCGATCAGCTCTTCCGGAAGATCATAATAAAAATCACTTGTTTTCACTCAATTTACCCTTTCTGTCTGACAATTCTACCCAACGGGGTCAGACCCCTTTTAAAAGGGGTCTGACCCCGTTCACACATTTTTCACATTTTACTGTCTCAATTCAATTCCCATCTCTTCAAGAGCACCCAGGATCTTCTTCATCGCAGAGGTCACATCAGCCTCTTCCAGTGTCCTGTCCTTTGCGCGGAATACGATCGAGTAAGCCACAGATTTGAATCCCTCCTTGATCTGCGCTCCCTCGTACAGGTCGAACAGACGGTAGCTCTCCAGGTGAGCGCCGCCCTTCTGCTCAATCACTTCCTCAATCTGTCCCACAAGGATACCTTTTGGAACGACCATGCTGATATCTCTTGTAACAGACGGATATTTCGCGATACCGGTATACTTTCTGTCAAATGTCGCATACGGCAGGATCTCCGGCATATCGATCACAGCAATATACGCCCGCTCCCCGATGCCGTATGTGTCAGCCACTTCCGGATGTACTTCTCCGAGATATCCTACGACCTTTCCTTCATAGATGATATTTGCCTGACGTCCCGGGTGAAGGTATGGCTTGCCTGCGCTGGGATCATATTTCTCCCTCTTCTTCATGCCGATCTTCTCAAAGAATTCTTCCACCACGCCTTTCATGGTAAAGAAATCTCCGCCTCCATACATTCCGAGAGTAAACTGCATCCTCTCCTCCGGGAGCTCTGTCAGCGGCAGCGCCTTCGGAAGATAGATGTTTCCGAGCTCATACAGACGCACATCCTTGTTTCTCCGGTTATAATTCGTAGCAAGGGATGTAAGCATTCCGTTCAGAGATGTTGTTCTCATAATGCTGTAATCCTCCCCCAGCGGGTTCATGATCTCTACCACATTACGCAGCGGAGAATCTGCCGGAATGAGCAATTTGTCAAACACTTTCGGGCTCTCAAAGGAATAGGTCATTCCCTGGCTGAAACCGCAGAATTCCGCGATGTCTCTCGCTGCCTGCTCGATCCTGAGCTTAAAAGAGAGCTTTCCTGTGGTTGACTCTCCCGAAGGAAGAGTGGTCGGAATATTGTCATATCCGTAGAATCTCGCCACCTCTTCAGCAAGATCCGCAAGACGGAATAAATCATGTCGGAAAGTCGGAGCGATCACTTCCTTTGTCTCTGCGTCATACTCAAGGTCAAGCATATTGAAATATCCGAGCATCTCCTCCTCAGAGATATCTGTGCCCAGCAGCTCATTGATCTTGCCCGCATCGAACGGTACTCTTACAGGCTCTTTCTTCTTTCCATACACATCCACGGTACCGCCGACCACTTCTCCGGCTCCCATCTCTTCCACGAGCTGGCACGCGCGGTCAATCGCTGCCTGCGCATTGTTAGGATCAAGTCCTTTCTCAAATTTTGCGGAGGCATCTGTCCTCAGACCGATCCTCTTACTGGACTTACGGATATTCACTCCGTCAAAGCAGGCCGCCTCGAACAGCATAGTCTTTACGTCATCAGTAATCATCGAGTTCTCGCCGCCCATGATCCCGGCAATGCCTATCTCTTTCTCGCCATCGCAGATCATCAGCACATCTTCATCCATTGTCCTCTCCTGACCGTCCAGGGTGGTAAATTTATCTCCGTTCTTGGCAGTCTTTACAATGATCTGCCTTCCGAAAATGGTATCCAGGTCATAGGCATGCATAGGCTGCCCATATTCTTCCATCACATAGTTTGTGATATCCACAAGGTTGTTTATCGGACGGATTCCCACGGATGCAAGCCTTCTCTGCATCCATTTCGGAGACGGACCAATCTTGATGTTCTTAACCACTCTTGCACAGTAGCGCGGACAGAGATCTGTATTTTCCACTGACACTTTGATATAGTCATTAACATCTTCATTATTTCCCGTCGGAGTGACCACCGGTGGATGGAATTCCTTGCGGAATGTAGCCGCCGCTTCTCTGGCAATCCCGACAACACTGAAGCAGTCCACACGGTTTGACGTGATCTCATACTCAAAAATGGCGTCGTCCAGGCCCAGCGCCTTAATCGCGCTCTCACCTACCACTGCGTCCTCCGGGAAAATGTAAATTCCGTATTCCGGCGCTTCGGGATACATCTCACGGCTGGATCCCATCTCTTCAATAGAGCACATCATACCGGCGCTCTCCACGCCGCGCAGTTTTCCTTTTTTGATCTTAATGCCGCCTTCGACTTTCTGTCCCGGCTCATGTCCTCCCGCAACGCGGCCTCCGTCCAGAACGACCGGAACTTTATCTCCCTCTTTTACATTCGGCGCTCCTGTCACGATCTGAATCGTCTCTGTGCCGATATTCACCTGACAGATGATCAGCTTATCTGCATCCGGATGCTTCTCGATCTTATCGATCTGACCGATTACGATCTTGTCCAGATCTGCATCCAGTTTCTCATATCCCTCAACCTTTGTCCCGGACAGTGTCATTGCGTCTGTATATTCCTGCGCAGTCACGTCAAGGTCCGGAACATATGCCTTTATCCATGATAATGAAGTATTCATATCTCTAACCTTTCCTTCCTTCTATTTACAAAATCGTTGTCCTAAAACTGTTTCAGGAACCGTATGTCATTCTCATACAGCAGCCGCATATCATCGATCTCATATTTCAAAAGCGCAATACGCTCAAGTCCCACACCGAATGCAAATCCGCCGTATACCTCGGGATCGATGCCGCACATTTCGAGCACATGCGGGTGTACCATGCCGCAGCCGAGGATTTCGATCCATCCGGAGCCTTTGCAGAAACGGCATCCCTTGCCGCCGCACTTAAAGCAGCTTACATCCACCTCTGCGCTTGGCTCTGTGAACGGGAAATGATGGGGACGGAATTTAGTCTTTGTCTCAGGTCCGAACAGCTCTTTTGCAAATACTTCCAATGTTCCTTTCAGGTCTGCAAAGGAAATATTCTTGTCAATGACAAGTCCTTCGATCTGATGGAAGGACGGCGAATGCGTAGCGTCCACCTCGTCGGAGCGGAACACACGCCCGGGCGCGATCATTCGGATCGGCAGTTTGCCCTGCTCCATCACGCGGGCCTGTACAGGTGAGGTCTGGGTGCGCAGTACGATATCTTTGTTAATATAGAACGTATCCTGCTCATCCTTTGCCGGATGGTCTGCCGGGATGTTCAGCTTCTCAAAGTTGTACTCATCGTACTCGACCTCAGGTCCTTCAACAACCTCGTATCCCATGCCCACAAAGATCCGCTCTACTTCCTCGAGGGCAATGGTATTCGGGTGTCTGTGTCCCATAATATTTTTCTTTGAGGGGAGAGTCACGTCAATGACCTCCTCTTTCATCTTCTGTTCCCGGATTGCTCTTTCCATTTTAGTCTTCGATTCTTCCAGGAGCGCTTCAATGGCAGCTCTCGTGTCATTGACCATCTGACCGACTTTCGGTCTGTCTTCCGGAGCCACATCTTTCATTCCTTTTAACACTGCCGTCAGTTCACCTTTTTTCCCAAGGTATCTGACGCGCACGTCATTGAGTTTCTCCGGGGCGTCTGCCGCCTGTATCCGGGCGACTGCCTCCACCTTGATCTGTTCCAGTTTTTCTTTCATCTTTCCTTTTACTCCTTTCCCGTATAACTCCCATCTATCCGTACATACACTGCTGCGTGCAGGGCTGCAGGGCATCTGCCCCGCACAGAAAAAGCCCCGTCCCTGAAATAGGGACGAGGCTGTATAACCCGCGGTACCACCCTGTTTCCCACGCAGAAAACGCGCGGGCACTCGGTATGTGTAACGTACAATCTACGGCGCAGTCTACTGATCCGCCCTGCGGATCGTTCAAAAGCGCAGCTAACGTGGGAAATTCGATCGCCATCTGAACTAAAGAAAACTTGCAGCCGGTGATTTTCTCTCTCTGTTAGAAAATGGGTCTCTACTTTACACGATCATAGCTTTTTTCAAAATTACTTTTACATTTTATCATATGTTTTCAGTTTGTCAACCCTGATGACTGCTCTTTCGTTCATGCCTGCTGACATGCCCGTGCCTTCTCTGTCCGGTATATCCGTACCCTTCCAAAATAGCATTGATCTCTCCCCCAAGGAGAATAATATACATACACACATACAGCCACAGCAGGATTAGTATCAGTGTAGTCATTCCCCCATACATACTGGAAAAGCCGGTAAAAATATCCAGGTAAACAGAAAAGAAAAACGAGATCAGAAGCCACCCGCATGCGGTGAACACGGCGCCCGGGAGCTGTCTGCGCATAGTCGTCTTTGCTCCATGCCCCCTGTTCGGCAGAAATTTATACACAAGATCCCAGAAAATCGTCAGGACGATGAGTGTGACAAATGTCCGGATCCGCATGATAAAGTCTACCACCTTGCTGAGAAACGGGATATACTCATATACCATCACACTGATACTGTTTCCGAAGACAGAAATGATCAGAGAAAGCATGATCGCCAGAAGGAACAGGACCGTGTAGACCGATGCTCTGATCCTCAGATAAAAGTAATTCCTTGTCTCTGTATTTGAATAAATGCGGTTCAATCCTGACGTAACAGAAAGCACGCCCTTTCCGGCTGACCAGAGGGCAACGATCACGGTAAGCGGTATAAACCCGTCCGATATGTTATATACCTGGATCACGATACTTCTGATCAGCCAGGTAACAGAGTCCGGGAACACCGGCAGGACCGCATCCAGGACATCATTCATTGTGACATCCGTATACTGGACCATCGTGATCAAAAGGAGAAAGATCGGTATCAGGGACAGCACGAAAAAATATGCTGCCTGAGCCGCATAGGCACCTGTTTGATGAGAATTAACCGTCTCCAATATCTTTCCTATCTGCTCTTTGACCTGTTTTCTCTTTTCCATACTAATCCCCCTGAAGCTCTGACGGTACCCGTATCGAAAAAATCCGCAGTATTATGTGGAAAAGCGGCCGCACAAGACGACCGCCTTTATCTTTCGCAGTAACCCAAAATGCCGGTCCTGTATTTTGAGTCCTAGCCGCAGCCAGGTGGGCAACCGCATCTGCTTTTCTGTCGTCCACTGCATATCGGAGGCCTGACATATTACAGAAATTTAGGAATCCCGTTTAAACAAATGTAGGTTCAAAATTACAGGGTTGTCGCACATCCCAGGTTGACTTTCTTATTTACTCTACAAGTATTATACTCCGGTTGCTTATTTTTTACAACTGATTCTTTTTTCCAATCAGACAGGACTGTTGTATATCTCTCCAAAAGCCTGTCAATGCAGCTTTTTTT
>ERZ791922.1115-NODE-1115-length-11312-cov-4.846229_pt1 | contig 11312 bp, 9 predicted proteins | sample MGYA00510134_ERZ791922 | MGnify/ENA primary metagenome ERZ791922 (study PRJEB30046, sample SAMN00792101) | human gut metagenome | study: EMG produced TPA metagenomics assembly of the A metagenome-wide association study of gut microbiota in type 2...
AACCCCCGGGACGAAAGACTCATATACACACCCCACCACCCCGTCCGCTGGCCGTTCCGGCGGCGTCCTCACCTGCTTAACTAAATCTCCATGTTCTCATACCTTGCATCCCGGTAAAATTTGTTGTAGGATAGTAATAACGACAGATACAGACAGGAATGAAGGGAGAAATTACATGCTCAATGAAAGCTATGCAGAATGCCTGATTAAAAAGAAACCGCCGGGGCCGGCGCCGTTAATAAAGATATTATTGGCAGTGGGACTACTTATTACAGCCGGTTCCATTCTCTTGTTTGGTCTGGCAGGATTTATTGCTTTTGCGGCAATGTGCGCTTTTGCTTATCACACAATTCAAAACCTGAATGTGGAGTATGAGTATCTGCTGGTGGATAAGATTTTTTCCGTAGACCGTATTTTAAATAAGATGCGTAGAAAAAAGGCGGCCGAATACACGCTGGAGGATATTCAGGTTATCGCACCTGAAAATTCCGGCAGAATCAGGGAGTACGATAATCAGGTGAAAAAAGTAAGCGATTATACATCGGGAGACGCGGGAGCGGTCCGGTATGCCTTTATCTATACAAAGAGCGGTGCGGGCGAAAAGGTTCTTTTTGAACCGGATGATAAAATGCTGCGCTGCATTAAGCAGATGGCTCCAAGAAAAATGTTTGAAAATTAGATGTAACAGTTCATGCTGTCTGAGCCGTTGCAATTCGATGATACGGTACCCGGTAACAGTTCAGCCGTGATGCATTCCGCGAGGTGTTTTCGCTGTTTTTTGCGAAAATCCCGAGTTGTGCGGCGCGAAACGGCGTTTTTTTGCCGTTTCTGTGCATCATTTGTTGCAGTTTGGCCGAAGGCTGAACTGTAACGGTTCCCGGAAAAACGTCAACGTGTGTGGTTGACATCACTCGCCAAATTTGATAGTATTAGATACTAATAACTCAAAATTCAGGAATAAGAGAGTTTATTTGACAAAAGAAGGCATGAGGCCAAACCACGCATCTGTATAAGATGTGGCCGCACTCTGTGAAATTACCGGGTGTGGATTGAAACAATCATAATACGAAAGTGAGGAAGAATTAATGGGTAAGATTATTGGCGATGGCATTACATTTGATGATGTACTGCTCGTACCGTCATATTCAGAAATCATTCCGAATCAGGTTGATTTAAGCACGCATCTGACGAAAAAAATTAAGCTGAATATCCCTTTGATGAGCGCCGGGATGGATACCGTTACCGAGCACAGAATGGCGATAGCCATGGCAAGACAGGGAGGTATCGGCATTATTCACAAGAATATGTCTATTGAAGAGCAGGCAGAGGAAGTCGATAAGGTTAAGCGTTCAGAGAACGGTGTCATCACAGACCCATTTTATCTATCCCCGGAACATACATTAAAGGATGCCGACGAGCTGATGGGCAAATTCCGCATTTCCGGTGTGCCGATCACAGAGGGAAGAAAGCTGGTTGGCATCATCACGAACCGCGACCTCAAGTTCGAGGAGGATTTCTCCAGAAAGATTAAAGAGTGCATGACCTCCAGGAATCTGGTGACGGCAAAAGAGGGAATCACCCTGACTGAGGCGAAGAAAATCCTGGCAAAGGCCAGAGTGGAGAAGCTTCCTATCGTGGATGACGACTTCAACTTAAAGGGACTTATCACTATTAAAGATATTGAGAAACAGATTAAATATCCGTTTTCAGCAAAGGATGAACAGGGCAGGCTTCTCTGCGGCGCAGGCGTCGGCATTACCGCCAATGTGCTGGAGCGCGTGGATGCACTGGTCAAGGCAAAGGTGGATGTGGTTGTGCTGGATTCTGCACACGGCCACTCGGAGAACGTGCTTCGCTGTGTAAGGATGATCAAGGAAGCTTACCCGGACGTTCAGGTTATTGCGGGCAACGTTGCGACAGGCGCTGCCACAAGAGCGCTGATTGAAGCCGGTGTGGATGCCGTCAAAGTCGGTATCGGACCTGGTTCCATCTGTACCACCCGTGTGGTTGCCGGTATCGGCGTACCGCAGATCACGGCCGTGATGGACTGCTATGAGGTAGCAAAAGAATATGATATACCGATTATTGCAGACGGCGGCATCAAGTATTCGGGCGATGTGACGAAAGCAATCGCGGCCGGCGGAAGCGTATGTATGATGGGCTCCATGTTTGCAGGCTGCGACGAGAGTCCGGGCACATTTGAGTTATACCAGGGAAGAAAATATAAAGTATACCGCGGTATGGGGTCTATTGCGGCCATGGAGAACGGAAGCAAGGACCGCTACTTCCAGAGCGATGCGAAAAAGCTGGTTCCGGAAGGCGTCGAAGGACGTGTGGCATATAAGGGCATGGTGGAAGATACGGTATTCCAGCTTCTGGGCGGCCTTCGCTCAGGCATGGGCTACTGCGGTGCGGCCGATATCAGGACGCTTCAGGAGACGGGAAGCTTTATCAAGATTTCCGCTGCCTCCCTGAAAGAGAGCCATCCTCACGATATCCATATTACAAAGGAAGCTCCGAATTACAGTATCGAATAAATACCGTTGATTTTTGGCATGGTATATCCTGCAATGGAAAGATGGCCTTTGGGCCTGATAATAACAGGTGATGTCCTTCAGAGGGTGTCACCTGTTTATTTGTATCGGCAGATTTGTGGATAAGAATCATATTAAACAGCATTTTTGGGGAAAATGTCAGCAGGGAAGGTATGAAAGGAAGGGGAATAGGAATGGTAAAACTTCGTGAAAGGATTTCGGTAAAAGATGTGGGGCTGCTTCTGATTGGGGCTGTGATTTACAGTATCGGCACGCATGCATTTATGGTTCCGGCCAACATAGCGCCGGGCGGTGCGTCCGGCATCGCGCTGATGGTCAATTATCTGACGGATCTGCCGGTGGGAGCTTTGACTCTGGTATTAAATATACCACTTTTAATACTGGCCTGGTTTTATCTCAGCCGCCGTTTCGCCGTCACAACGGCAGCAGCGAGCATCGTATGCTCTCTGATTCTGGATCTGGCGGTGGCTCCCATCTGCCCGGTGTATAATGGGGACAGGATGCTTTGCAGCCTGTACGGGGGAGTACTGGTCGGTGTGGGCATGGCCATGATTTTTATGACGGGGACGACCACGGGTGGGACGGATATAATCGGTTACCTGCTCCAGAAGAAGAGGCCTCATATGTCCATTGGAAGAGCCTTGCTGGTGGTGGACAGCGTGATATTAATGTTTTCAATATTTGTATTCGGCAATATTGAAGCAGCTCTTTTTGGACTGATTGCGCTGTATGCACAGACGAAAGTGATCGATTCCATTATTTACGGCGGTGATGCGGGAAGTATGGCAACGATTGTGACCGGGAATCCGGACGGCATAGCTGCCAAGGTGATTTATGAGCTGGACCGGACGGCGACGGTGCTTCCGGCAAAAGGGGCATACAGCAGGAAGGATACCAGCGTTCTTTTATGTACGGTGAGAAAGTCTCAGTTTGTCAAGCTGAAAAGAATTGTATATGAAGAAGATCCCGATGCATTTGTCATGGTTACGGAGACATCGGAGGTACTTGGGCTGGGGTTCCGCGCGTTTAAGGATTCGTTATGAAATAAGGCAGAGCAGAGTGCTGCGATTCAAGTTTAACTTGAGTTGCAGTTCTTTTTTTCATAGGAAAGCATGCTGGCTGCAGATGTATAGAAATTGGTTTAAAATGTAATAAATATAGTAACCGGACAATGAAATCCTCATGTGTTCACATAATCTTCATATAATCCCCACATTTATATGATAATTTGTAACAGAAATGTAATATTTAGATTTGAAACACAGGAGGAAAAAAGATGCGGACAGGCAAATTAATGGCGGCTTTAATGATTGGAATGGTTCTGACATCAGTCAACAGTCATCCTGCCCAGGCAAAGAATTCTGCGGCAAGGGCTGCGGTGTATGAGAAATCAAGGTCAGATGAAATACAAAAGACAGAAACGCAGGAGAAAGAAACTGGGAAGATAGAACTGCAGAAGATAGGACCGCAGAAGGAGGAAACACAGAAGATTGGGAAAGCGGCGGAGGAGGAGATAAGAGATGCGTCGGGGCCTGGGAAAGAAATCATACAGGAGCAGTCACAGATGCAGGAACAGCTTCCGCCACAGGCAGCAGCCCAGGAGACGGAAAAAGTGGATAAGGGAGCAGAGGTTGTCGCATTTGCCACCCAATTTGTCGGAAATCCATACAAGTATGGCGGAACCAGCCTGACGGGAGGCGCCGACTGTTCCGGGTTTGTCATGAGCGTTTTCAAGCAGTTTGGTATAGAGCTTCCAAGAACATCCAGGGAACAGGGCCGGGCGGGAACTGAAGTGGGAGGTTTGGAAAATGCGGTGCCGGGAGATATTATATCTTATAAAGGACATATAGGCATTTACATAGGTCAGAATCAGTTAGTACATGCAAGTAACGAGAGGGAAGGAATCAAAATTTCTCCGGCAACCTATAAGCGTATTCTTTCTATAAGAAGAGTAATTTAAAGAGAGCTGCAGTTTTCGGCAGGCCCGGACTGTGATAGAATAAAGCGTCTGCCCGGCTTGGCAGGTTAATGAAAATGAAAAAACAGGACATGGTGATCAGTTATGGGAAAAAACAGGACGATTCTTCTGGTAGATGATGAAGAGAAGATAGTGGAGGTTTTGCAGGCTTATCTGGAAAAAACGGGATATGAGGTCCTGTGTGCCTATGACGGCGCGGCAGCTATGGAGCTGTTCAGAAATAACGATATCTCATTGATACTTTTGGATTTAATGCTTCCGGATATCATGGGGGAGGAAATATGCAGGATGGTGCGCGCTGTTTCCCGTGTACCGATTATTATGCTGACGGCGAAGACAGAGGAAAATGATTTGATAAAGGGACTCAGGCTTGGCGCGGACGATTATATTTTTAAACCGTTCAGCCCGAGAACCGTGGTGGCAAAGGCAGAAGCAGTCTTGAGAAGGGTGGAGAGCGATAAACTTATCAGCGTCCCGGTTTCCTATAATCAGGGGAACCTTGTGATAGATTTTCAAAACGGAGACGTTAAGGCCGGGGGACAGGATGCCGGCCTGACACCGACGGAATACAAAATTCTGGCTACAATGGCTAAGGCTCCGAACCGGACATTTACCAGAGAACAGCTCATCACCTATGCTTTGGATGATAATTTTGACGGATATGACAGAAGTATTGACACCTATATAAAAAGTATCCGCTCTAAAATTGAGGAGGATCGGAAAAATCCCGTTTTTATCGTCACGGTACACGGGATTGGGTATAGATTTGTAGGGGTTACCGAATGAAAAAAACATTAAAAAGCACCTTGATTATTCCGTATTCTTTGATTGCAGTGCTGCTGGTCCTGACATTGAGCGTTCTATTCAATGTCACGGAAACCAGGACATTTGAACAATATGCAAAAAAGCAGCGGAAAAACCAAATCAGCCGGATTGTGGCTCAGGTCGGCATGCTCTATGATGAGCAGACAGGAAGCTATGATCAGAGAGGCATTGAAATGGTTGGGTATGCCGCATTACAAAACGGGATAATTATGCAGCTTGAGAACGAAGACAAAACTCTGGACTGGGATATAAGGAGCCACAGGGCAGAAGAGTGTTCGATGGTGCTGCAGCATGCGGAAGAGAATATGAACCAGAAGTATCCTAATTTCAAAGGCGGGTACACGGAAGAGCAGTATCCGTTGATTCAGGACGGAAAGGTCACAGGCACGTTAAAATTAGGGTATTACGGTCCGTATTCTCTGAGTGACGGCGAATTAGAGCTGATGAAAAGCCTCGATAAATCACTTTTGATTATCGGTGCGGCAGCTCTTTGCATTGTGGCTGTTCTTGGTATGTTAATCGCACGGGCTGTCACCGATCCGGTTACAGGCGTGATACGGACGGCACAGAGGATAGCCGGCGGTGAGTACGGGACACAGGCGGAAAAAAATTCCTCCATTGCAGAGACGGCCCTTCTGATTGAAGCGATCAACGAAATGTCGCTTAAGCTGGAAGAAAATGAAAAGCAAAAGCGCCGGATTACGTCGGATGTGGCCCACGAACTTCGTACGCCGCTTACGAATCTGCAGACCCATATGGAGGCAATGATAGACGGGGTTTGGGAGACAACGGCAGCCAGGCTGGAAAGCTGTCACGCGGAAATTCTGAGGCTGGTCGGGATTGTGGAGCAGCTCCAGGAACTCTATCTGCTTGAAAATAAGGAGCAGGCGCCAGATAAACGGAGATTTGATTTCAGGGAGTTATGCATGGAGGTATTTGACGGCTTTGAAATCAAGGCAAAGGAGAAAAATATAAGGCTTCTAATGGTAATGCCGCCTAAGACGCCCGTTTATGCGGATTATTACCGTCTGAAGCAGTGTATGATAAATCTGATCTCCAATGCTCTGGCTTATACGCCCGGAGGCGGTCATATTGCAGTAGAATACAGAATGCGGGAAGGACACGTGGAGATAAAGGTCCGGGACGACGGTCCTGGTATACCTGAGGAGGATATTTCACATCTGTTTGAGCGGTTTTACCGGGTTGACAAATCCCGCAGCAAAAAGACAGGAGGCATGGGAATCGGATTGGCCATTACAAAGGCGATTGTAAAAATGCACGGAGGGGAGATTTCGGCAGAGAACCAGAATGGACAGGGGGCGGTATTCACAATCAAGCTGCCGTACCAGGCTGGATAGGGTTACTGGTAACAGTTCATCCTTCGGCTAAACCGTAACAAATGATGCACAGAAACGGCAAAAAAACGCCGTTTCGCGCCGCACAACTCGGGATTTTCGCAAAAACGGCGAAAACACCTCGCGGAATACATCATGGCTGAACTGTTACGGTTACTGTCCACACCCAATGTCAATGTATTTACATTTTTTGCCGGCTGGCGTATAATAATTGCATCACAAATTCTGAAAGGGACAAAAATGGTATTTAAAATTGCACTGCTGCTAAAAGAACACTTTCGGGAGAGAATCAGCAGCTATATGTCAAACAAACCGGAAGATGTTGTCATTGATTTTATCCCATATTCGACGGTGAGAGAGGTACAGGATATTTTTCTCTCTATAAAAGATCAATATGACGGATTTTTTGTAAGCGGCCTTATCCCTTTCCAGGCCATTAAAATATTAGGTGAAAAAAGTGAAGACGCGATAATAGGCCATGCTTCCGTAAATGTGGAAAATGCTTACCAGGCGCTTCTCCACCACATTGTTACGGAAGGTGTGGAGCATGTGGATCTTTCCCGCGTGGGGATGGATTTCCTTGATGACAAAAAGACGCTGAAAGAGCTGATTAGGGAGGAAAAATTTGCCCAGGCCGCTTATAAACATGAGGCGTATTGGAGCAGTATGCAGAGTCTGGAAGAGATTGAGAAGGAAGAGCAGCGTGTCCAGGACTTCTATGTGAAACAGTATGAGGAGGGGAAACTGGATCTCATCATTACCTATTATCAAAGTGTCATAGAGCGGATGAAGGATAAAGATATTCCCTGTTATTACGTGTACCGCGGCGAGTGGGCGTTCTGGAATAGCATAGAAGAACTGAAAAAGAGTATATATATCAAGAAATTTAATAAGAGCCGTTCCGCGGTCATCCATGTCAATACGGAAAGAGCCAGGGATCTGTATAAAGACAAATATGACCTGTTCCGTCTCGAACTGGTGCGCATGGTAATACAGTTTAACCAGATTCATTTTAATAAGGCTATTTTCAAGGCAAATTACGATGAGCTGGAGCTGTATATGGACTGCGAGACGATGGAGCAGCTGACAGAGGGGTTCCATCAATGCCAGCTCTTACCGTTCTTAATCAGGGAACTGGATTTTCCGGGTTCCGTGGGCTATGGAATCGGGGACAATATTTATCAGGCCAGGCTGAATGCCATTAATGCCAGCCATTTCGGCCGGAGCAGGGGAAAGGACAATATCGGAAGCTTTCTTCTTGACCAGAATGAATCCCTGATTTTCCTGACAGCCGATGTGGATTCAGGGATCGGACCGGTTTTTTCCGTCAGGGCGGGGTCTGTCTCAGAGATAGCGGATAAGGTGAAGCTGTCGTCCGAGACGGTGGTACGGATTGCGGAAGTCCTGAACGCGGTTGAGAGTAAGGAAATCACTTCCCAGGATTTGATAGACGGACTGGGGATTTCCCTCCGCAGCGCCAATAAATTTTTATCCAATCTGGAGAAGGGCGGATATGCATCCGTCTGCGGACAGAAGAGAAATGGAAATAAAGGAAGACCCATTAATATTTATCATGTGGATCTCAAATTGAAAACGCAGTAGAAGGTCCGGAAAAAGCCGGACAAAAAAGGCAGCACCGGGCAGTTGAATTTCAACTGTCCGGTACTGCCTTTCTGCATGAAAGCCGGTGACCTGTACATTCTGCTTGCAGGTTATCGTTGAAGTCGGTGACCTGTGCGCTCTGCGAGCCGGTTATCGTTACCAGATAACGACGGAGACAGCCATCAGTATGCTCTGCGTAAGAACGAGTACGATAAAGACAGGGACAAACCATTTCCACCATTTTTCAATCTTGACACCGGCGATACCGCAGATGATTGGCGTCATCGATGTAGGCCAGATGATATTGGAAAGGCCGTCGCCAAACTGGAATGCCAGTACGGCCGACTGTCTGGAGATGCCAATCAGGTCTGCCAGAGGTGCCATAATCGGCATACTTGTCACCGCCTGGCCGGAACCGGACGGGATGAAGAAATTAATTCCGGTCTGAACCAGGAACATTGCAACAGCGGAGATGGCTCCCGGAAGCTTGGAAAGCGGGATAGACAGGTAGTATACGATAGTATCGATAATATGGCCTGCCTGTAGAACCACCAGAATGCCGCGGGCAATACCTATCATCATACAGGCAACGGCAATCTCGGAGAAGCTCTTCGCCACTTTCTCGGCTATTTCATTGGGTCCCCAGCCCATGATGAAACCGCTTACAAGTCCCATCAAAAGGAATACTGCGCTCAGTTCCGCAAAATACCATCCCTTGGCTTTCGTTCCCCACACGATCACAACGATACCGGCAACGAGAGTGGCTAACACCAGTTTTTCCCTGATCCCAAACGGCTTGTTTTCGATATGATCCGAATCCATGGCAAGGCTGCTGAAATCATCACCGTAAACAAGGCTTTTTGTCGGATCGGCCTGGATTTTTAATGCGTACCGGATAACGAAGAAGGAGGCGACCGCAATCAGGATGATATGACAGATAATCCGGTAACCGGCGCCCGACATCTGCGGGACATCGGCAATACTCTGCGCCATGCCGACCGTAAACGGGTTCATGACGGCGCCGCTGTAGCCGAGGCCGGTGCCAAGAGCGACAATGGCAAGGCCGACAATGGCATCATAGCCCATGGCAATGGCAATTCCCACAAAAATCGGAATAAACGGGAACATTTCCTCAAATACGCCGATGGTTGAGCTGGCGCATCCAATCAGGGTGATAAATACAGGGATAATAATGGCACGTGCAGATCCCTTTAATATCCTGAGCATGCTGGCGACGAGGCCGTTAAAAGCGCCGCTGGCAATGATCAGGCCGATGGATGCATAGGAAATAAATACGAAGAAGATTACTCCGGCTGCGTCCACGGTGCCGTTATAAATAGACTGGACAAGGGTGAAGAAGCCTACCGGTGTGGATTCAATTACATGATATGTACCGGGAACCACCATTTCCCTTCCGGCATCGCTAAGCGCCCGTTCAAATTCACCGGCCGGAAGAAACCAGGATGCGGCGGCACAAATAATTGTAATCGAAATAAGAAGCACATAAATGTGCGGCATCTTCATTTTTTTTGTTTTTTTCGTTTTTGCTGCAGACTCACTGCTCATACGTTTTCTCCTCTCATAAAAAAAAACCATTTACTTTCTTTTTTCTACCTGTTCCTGAAATTCCGCATACACCTTGTTTCTGAAGGCCTCATCATTAAATGTCCTAAGAGCCGTCAGCGCCAGGATACAGGCTCCCTTCTCCATTGCCTCCTCTGCCTGAGGCAGGGCAGTTGCATCCCTGAATGCCGCCGTGTGCAGCGCATAATCCTCATCTGTGACAGCTAACAGAGGCTGGATGGCAGGGCACCGGTAGCTGACGTTGCCCACATCAGAGGAACCGCTGGCAGCTTCAACCCCCGTTGTCGGCATGCCGAATGCCTCAAACTGCCGTATGATCTCCTCCTCAAGTGTCATGTTGCGTACCATATCTGCAAATTCAAAAACAGAGGTGAATTTCACGGTACAATCCAGAGCCATGGCAGCGCCGTCCGCACATTTTTTCACCATTTCATCCACTGCTCCCATGGATTTCATCGTTGCGGTTCTGAATTCCATCCTGAGTTTTACATAGTCCGGTATGATATTGGGCGCTTTTCCTCCGTCCAGAATGATACTGTTTACATGGACATCCGGAGTGAAGCATTCGCGCCGCGCATCAATCAAATCCAGAAACTTCCTGGCCGCCGCCAGAGCGCTTTTGCCCTCCCACGGTGCGGCAACCGCATGAGCCGCCTGTCCGTAAAATTCTACAAAATAGCATTGCAGGCTCAGCGCGTCCATATCGGCCCGGCACTTGCCCCCCGACCAGCTGTGCATCATCATGGCCAGAGACATGTTGTCAAAGATGCCCTGGGCAGCCATGCCTATCTTAGCGCCGTTTTCTTCCTCTGCAGGGGTCCCAATCACATGCACTTTTCCCCTGTAAAACTCCTTTAGATCTTTAAGCGCCAGACCTGTCAGTACGGAAAGAGAGCCGTGAAGATTGTGGCCGCAGCCATGTCCGATTTCAGGAAGTGCATCGTATTCCGCCAGAATTGCCACTTCCGGGCCGTCACCGTTGTCGAAGAGGGCATGGAATGCCGTCTCATATCCGGCGAAGGGGTATGTAACCTCGAACCCGGCTTCCTTCAGGATCTCCACCATCTTTCTGCTGGATTCAAATTCCTGATCCGGAAGTTCCGGATGCTCTCTCAGGTAACAGCTCAGTTCAGCAGCTTTCTTAAAATGTGTTCCAATAACTTTTTTTACTGACGACAGTTCGTAATCTGTCATAACACCATCCTTTCTGAGTCCCCCCCCCACAATCAGTTCCGCATCAGGAGGTAGGTTTGATAGTAATTTTGTATGCTTTTATTTGCAGCATACTTAAAGAAGAGTTCTTTAAAACGGATTATAGCATAGAAATGTGGGTTGATCAATGATTTTTGTAAATTAAATATTTTTTTGTAATTTTTCAGTTAAAGAGATTTAGTTAAGCAGGTGAGGACGCCG
>ERZ791922.1117-NODE-1117-length-11265-cov-3.765120_pt1 | contig 11265 bp, 7 predicted proteins | sample MGYA00510134_ERZ791922 | MGnify/ENA primary metagenome ERZ791922 (study PRJEB30046, sample SAMN00792101) | human gut metagenome | study: EMG produced TPA metagenomics assembly of the A metagenome-wide association study of gut microbiota in type 2...
AATTATTAATTCTAACTTAGATTACCATATCTTTTTCCATCCAAGAATAACTATCTTTTTTAGAATTTTAATCATTATTGAATTTTTTATTTTACCAAGTCTTATTTTTATAAAACAGTCTATAAAAAATAATAAAAGTATTTTAAAAATAATCATATCTAGCTTTTTTGTATGTTTAGGTTATTTTATCTTAACTATGATTATAAGTATTTTTGCATTATTTTTTGATAAAGCTGTTTTTAATATAGATACTATTAGTCTTTCTTACGATGATAAAACTGTAACAGAAAGTCATACTGTTTGGCTTGAAAATGAACCTATCTATAATACATACATAGTTAAAAACTTCTTTTTTGTAGAATATAAATAGGCGTTAGTAATCACTAACGTCTAAATTTTATGCATTTACTTAGCATCATTTTCTATCAAAACTACTTTAAATCACAATAAGCAGCAATTATTTTTCTAATTTCTACTAATCTATTTTCAAATCCAGGATTTGCTTTAAACCACCGCATATTTAAAGGTGATGGATGAGGTAATACAATTGTAAGTTTATTATTTAATCTTTGATTTTCAAAAACTAAATCCGTTAACTTTTTATCAGGAAAAAATAATTTTGCACTATAGCTACCAACAATAATATAAATCTCATTATTAACTAGTTTCATTTCCTGATTTAACCACTTTTGATAACAACATTTAGGAGGTGGTCGATCTCCACTACCAGCTGCTTTTCCAGGATAACAATGTGCTAACGATGTCAAATAAAAAATATCTTGATTATAAAAAGTTTCTTGATCAATTTGATACCATTGTAATAATCTTTTACCACTTAAATCCCTGAAAGGAACTAAATTTTGATTAACTTTATTTGAAGGAGCTTGACCAATTTGCATAATTTTAGCGTTTTGATGACCCCAAACTACTGGATGAAATTCATGATCAAATTTATTTTCACAATAATGGCACTCTTTTATCTCTCGTATTAATTTATCAAATTCTTTCATTATCTCACCTCTACTTTAATTTTTATTTAATATTAACATATTCATCATATCTTCAATTTATTTTATTATTTATATAATTTTAAAAAAGACATTATTTTATATTTCAATAACGTCTTTCTAGTGATACTGAGAATTGATGTTTTCATTCCTTGATTTGAAATTTTCAGTTTATTTCCTTTTTTTACTTCTATTATATGAATAGTTGTTTAATCATTTTTTAATATAATTTTTCTATTTGCATATCTTTTGGCTTAACAGTTTTTAATTACATCACTTTTATTAACATATGATTATTATAATTCAAATATTCATAATTTTAGTTTATTTTTTCTATTCTACATATATGTTTTTTTGTTTTCTTGTCATAAGTTATTCCTACTATCAGTAAGTTATCTTTATATTCTTCCAATACTTTTGGATATTTTTTCTCTTTAATTTGAGTGATTGCTGTTTCAACATCCTGATTCCACTTCAATTCTATAATCATTGCCGGCTTATCATCTTTAGGTATCAATACCATATCTGCATAACCTTTTCCACTTGGCATCTCTCTTACAATTGTATAATAATTCCTTGCATACATATATGCAATTGATATTGTATATGAAAGGGCATTTTCATTATTATATGTCAGTATTGATGTATCCAAGTGAGCTTCTTCTATATATTTGGCTACCTTCTTTTCATCTTGATTCCATGTTGCTTCTAACAGTTCTCTACTGTTTAATAATGCCTTCGTTGTTTCATTCCATGATGAATCTTCAACTGACGCAACAAATGAACTTGTTACTTCCTTGTTTGGTATATAGCATGTCTGATTGGAACTGTTATATCCTAGATATCCCAGATGTATAAGTAATGTCAAAATATCATCCTTTGATTTAAAAGTGGTCATATCATTTTGAAACTTGTTGGTATTCAAATATACCTCTTCTCCTGCCAACAACTTTACAACATCATCCCTTAATCCATCATAGTTCATATCTATATAGACTCTTAATGCTTCATAGGTTTCAGTTGTACTCCAGTAGTTTTCATATTTTCTGTCCATCAAAGCATAGACAACAGAACGGTGATTATAAACTGATAAGTCATCTGTCATTCTGTATCCGTCATACCAGTCCTTCATTTTTTCATAGTCCATATTATATTTTTTACAGAGCTCTTCTACTTCCTTTTCGGTAAAACCCATAAACTCTTCTAATGGCGTTGGATTGAGTATTGATATTTCCTTAAACATATTCAAGGCACTATGAGTTCCATATTTTTTAATAGGCAATATACCTGTCATATAAGCAAGCTTTACATAAGGCTTATCTTTCAATAGATTTCTTAAAAAATCTAAATATCGATTCTGTGCTTCTTTATTTTTTGAATATTCCCTAAAAATACAGTCCCATTCATCTATAATAAATATAAACTGTTCATTAGTTGCACTGTAAACATCTTCTAGTGACATTGATAAAATACTTTCATCGAATAGTTCAACATTATAACTTTTTTTTAGATCATTTATAATTCTTCTTGTCAAAAGAATAATCATTTTATCAACATCATGTGTATAACCTAAAAAATCCTGCATATTAACATGAATGACATTATGTTGATTCAGATGTTTATAGTATAATTCTGTCTGACTGATTTTCAAGTCATTAAAAATATGAGATGAATCACATCCCTTGGAATAATAAGCTACAAGCATATTAGCATCGGTACTCTTTCCAAATCGTCTTGGTCGTGATACACAAATATATTTATTCACTTTTTCTTTTAAATACTCGATTCTTTCAATTAATAAGGATTTATCAACATATATTTCCTTATTAACTGCTTCATAAAAATTTTGATTATTTGGATTTAAATAGATTCCCATACTTATCACTCCTCATATTAATTATTGTAACATTTTTTAGCTGCTTATTCATCACAATTTGATGCTACTCATTGTTTAATATCACCAATTTAATCAATCATATATACCTATAGATCTTGAATTAAGTCTCCCATTAAATAAAAGAATATAAATTTTTAGCATTAGTACCTTTTCAACATCTCCATCAAATTAATTTCCAGCATTATAAATATGCTGAATTTAGTAATATCTGGTTTTCATACAACGTATTAAAAATATAATATCTTCATCTATCAATTCACAACGAAAAAGACGCTAATTATTCTAACTAACGTCTCATCATAAATTATATTTTTTTATTAAATCACTACAATGATACTGTAGTTTTTTATTTAACAACAATATTACAAATTTTGTTTTTAACAACAATCACTTTAACAATATTTTTACCATCAGTATGAGCTTTAACATTTTCTTGTGCAAAAGCTAATTCTTTAACACTTTCATCATCTGCATCTTTAGCAATTTGAATTTTAGCTCTTAATTTACCATTTACTTGAACACCCATTTCAACAGTTTCACTAACTAACATACTTTCATCATATGTTGGCCATGATTCATAAGCAAGTGTGTTATCATGTCCTAATAATTGCCACATTTCTTCACAAACGTGAGGCGCAATACAAGAAAGCATTTTAATGAAGTTGAATGCATATTCTTTATATACTGTTGGTGCTTTATAACATTCATTGATGAAAATCATCATTTGAGAAATTGCTGTATTGAATCCTAATGATTCAAAATCATCTGTTACTTTCTTAACAGTTTGGTGATAAACACGGTCTAAACTATGATCATTTTCATCACTTAATTTATCTTGTTCAATAAATAAACGATAAACACGATCTAACCATTTACGTGCTCCATCAAGTCCATTTGTTGACCATGGAAGTGCTGCTTCAAGTGGTCCCATAAACATTTCATATAATCTAAGAGCATCTGCTCCATGACTTGCAACAATATCATCAGGATTTACTACATTTCCACGTGATTTAGACATTTTTTCATTATTGTCACCTAAAATCATTCCTTGATGGAATAAACGTTGCCATGGTTCTTTACATTTTACAACTCCAGCATCATATAATACTTTATGCCAGAAACGTGAGTATAAAAGATGTAATACCGCATGTTCAGCTCCACCAATATATAAATCAACTGGTAACCATTTTTCTAATAATTTTGGATCACAAATTGCTTCGCTATTATGAGGATCAATATAACGAATATAATACCAACAAGATCCTGCCCATTGTGGCATCGTATTTGTTTCACGGCGACCTTTTTTACCATCAATTTCTACTTCTAACCAATCTTCACAGTTTGCAAGTGGTGATTCACCACTTTCATGTGGTTGGAAGTTTTTAGTTGCCGGTAATTCTAATGGTAATTCTTCAAGTGGAACAGTTCTCATTGTTCCATCTTCCATATGAATAATTGGAATTGGTTCTCCCCAATAACGTTGACGTGAAAATAACCAATCTCTTAATTTATAAGATACTTTCTTTTGTCCACATTTATGTTCTTCTAACCAAGCAACCATTTTATCGATTGCTTCTTGTTTTCCTAAACCATCAAGCCAACTTGAATTAATATGAACACCATCTTCAACATATGCTTCTTTTTCAACATTCCCACCTTCTAATACTGGAATAATTTCGATGCCGAATTTTTTTGCAAATTCCCAGTCACGTTGATCGTGAGCAGGAACCGCCATGATTGCACCAGTACCATAGCTTGCAAGAACATAGTCAGAAATCCAAATTGGAATTTTTTTACCATTTACCGGATTAATTGCATATGCTCCTGTAAATACTCCTGTTTTATCTTTATTTAATTCTGTTCTTTCTAAGTCAGATTTACTAATACAACTTTGTTTATAAGCTTCGATTGCTTCTTTTTGTTCAGGAGTCGTAATTTCATCTACATATGGATGTTCTGGTGCCATTACACAGTATGTAGCTCCAAACAAAGTATCACAACGTGTTGTAAATACTGTAAAGATTTTATCTGTTCCATCAATTCTAAAATCAACATTAGCCCCTACTGATTTACCAATCCAATTACGTTGCATTTGTTTAGTAGCTTCTGGCCAATCTAAATCATCAAGATCTTTTAATAATCTTTCAGCATATTCAGTAATTTTTAATACCCATTGACGCATTGGTTTACGAATTACTGGATATCCTCCACGTTCACTTTTACCATCAATTACTTCTTCATTTGCTAAAACGGCTTTTAGCTCAGGACACCAGTTAACTGGAATTTCATCAACATATGCAAGTCCAGCATCATATAATTTAGTAAAAATCCATTGTGTCCATTTATAATATTCAGGATCACTTGTTGCAATTTCACGATCCCAATCATATGAAAAACCTAAAGATTTAATTTGTCCTTTAAAAACTTCAATATTTTTCTTAGTAAATTCTGCAGGATGATGTCCTGTTTGAATTGCAAACTGTTCAGCTGGTAAACCAAATGAATCAAATCCCATCGGATGTAATACATTATACCCTTGCATTCTTTTCATTCTTGAAACAATATCAGTTGCAGTATATCCTTCAGGATGTCCTACATGAAGACCATTTCCTGATGGATAAGGAAACATATCTACACAATAATATTTTGGTTTACTATCATCATAACAATCAGTTTTAAATGTTTTATGTTCATCCCAATATTTTTGCCATTTTGGCTCAATTTCTTTGTGATTAAACGGCATTTTATAATTCCTCCTTAAAATAATAAAAAGTCATCCTATCTAAGGACGACTTCAATATCGCGTTACCACCTTAGTTCAAAGCCTAAAAAAGGCTAAGCCCTCGAAACTTTAACGCAGTCAACGGCAACGACTACTGTTAATTCACCGTTGCATCTCCTAGGTGAGTTCATAATCTGCTTTATCAGTTTTCACCACCCACTGACTCTCTAAATAAAAGCATAAATTACTACTAGTCCTATTCATAGATTTTTTTTGTTACTCATCCATTATATCACAAAACTAATCATATGCAACATAATTCATCAATTAATATCTTTGATATTTTAAAGATTTAACAGGATCCAAACGACTAGCATAATAAGCTGGAAAACAGCTACTAAGCAATCCAAAAAGCAGTGCTCCTATATATATAATTATTAATAACTGATTATCAATTTGAATAAAGGCCTTGGATAAATTTAATTGCAACCCCATTTCAACAATCTCATTAATTAGATTAACTAATTGATTAAAAATTAAATATGATAACAAATATGCTATTGTAACTAACATAAAACATTCAAATAAAACTAATAATCGAAGCTGTAATTTACTAGCTCCTAAACACTTAAAAATCCCAATATCTTTTGTCTTTTCAACAACTGATAAATACAATACCTCTCCTATTAAAAAACAAGCTGATACAATTGCAAGTAAAGAAAATAAAACCAATACTCGATGTACCTGCAACAAAAAATCATCAATTCTATCACTAATATCATCACCTGCAACTTTAAACTCAAAATTCTTATTTTCTTTTCTTAATTTTTCTAAACTATTATCAACATCAACTTGATTATCTATATTAATCATTCCAATTGAAAAAACAAGCTCATTAATATCTTTATCAAATATCTCACTTACATGTTTAACATTAGCTAATTCATTAATATAAATAGTATCAAAAACAGTTGTTTCATTGCTGATTCCAACTACTTTTAAAACAACTCTTTTGATAACATCACCATGCAAATAATATCCATAGATATTTTTATTCAACAACTGCTCATAATCTTTATTTAAATGAATTGCTGTAGTTTTTGATAAAACAATTTCATTATCATTTTTAATTTTTCTTCCTTTTTCTAACTTATTATTTTTCAATTCTTTAGTCATATCACTAATATAAATAGTTTTATCACTTTGATAACTTTCCAGTAAAGATATCCCCATAAACTCATAATCTTTCATTTCACCATATAAATATGTAATATCTTTATTATTTTTTAAATCAGCTAAATCTTGATACTTTAAAGGAGTATTATTACGTGTTTGTAAAGATACAAGCTGACTTGGAAAAATATTACTAAGTTGTTTTTGAATTTGTTTAGTTAGTGAATCACTTAAAGTAAAAGTAATCATAATGCATAATAGCGCCATTACAACACCTGTTACAATTTTTGTATTCCTAAAAAAATTAGCCCGATATTGCATCAATACTAATTTATATATATCAAATGGATTTTTCTTTTCTTTAAGACGACAATAAAAATTATCACTTTTATCTTTTCGATATTTACCTAACAATTTACCATTTTGAAAAGTAAATATTTGATTTGCATACTGATAAGCAAGTTGTTCATTATGAGTAATTACAATTACTAATCTTTCCTTTGCTTCTTGTTTTAATAATTCAAAAATTACTTTTGCATTATCATCATCTAAAGATCCTGTCGGTTCATCACAAAGCAAGATATCCACATTTTTTATCATTGCTCTTAACATTGCTACTCTTTGTTTTTGCCCTCCTGATAAAAGTGCAGGTTTCTTTTTTAAAAAAGATGTTAGTTCTAATTTTTCACGACGATCTTCTACTTCTCTTTTGAAAATTATATTACCAAAAAATTTTGGTAGTATATAGTTTTCCTTAGCATTTAACCAATTGACTAAATTAAAATTTTGGAAAATAAAGCCTACATGTTTTCGACAATAATTTTTGATTGTTTTAATATTTTGTTGATCAAATAATACCTCACCGTCATATTCTTGATCAATTCCTCCTAGAATATTTAATAATGTTGTTTTACCGCAACCTGACTTTCCTACAATCACGATCATTCCTGTACTTGGAAAACAAATTGACAAATTATCAATAATGATATCATCATATCGTTTAGATAACTTTTTTATCTCTAACATCTTAATTAATCCTCCTTCAACAATACACTCATATCCATTTTACTAATTTGAAAGCTTGTTATAATTCCCACCAAAAAACATGCACCAATGTAAATTAAAATCATAACAAAATACAAATCATACTTAGATAAAAATAATTTTGGTAAAACAAATAAATCCGGTATCTTAAATACCAGATCACTTATCTTAAAAATATCGATCATCATCAATAAAAATTGTGAAATGAACATTGCTATGATTCCTATTATCATCCCTATCAATGCTGCTTCTTTAGCAAACAATCTCTTTGCTTTATTTAATAACAAACCATTAGATAACATTAAACATACATCTTTTTTTCTTTCAATTAAGATTGTTTTTAATATAATTGAAATTAAGATCAATGAAATACCAAAACTTATTATCAAAAAACAAATGGCAACCATTATTGCCATATCAATTAATGTACGATAACTATTAAAATATTCATTATGTAAATTAATAACAAAATAATCTTGATCATATTTTTTTAACACTTGTTGATAATTTTTACTTTTAACAATTACACTTGCTTTACTAATTACTTTTTCTTGTAAGTTTTTATTAAGATAATTACTATCAACATAAACATTAGTTCCATTATTTACATTATCATTAATAATTGCACAAATAGTTAATGAAAATTTTTGTTTATCAATAATAAAATCAAGCTCATCATTAACTTTTATATTATATTTTTTAAAAGCATCTTGATTTATCATTATTTCATTTTCATAATCAGGATAACTGCCTTCAACAAAATCAATATTATTACTTTTATAAACCTGATAACTTGTTAAATCAATTTCTTTATCATTATTAAAACTACCCAAATTAAAATCAAGTTTATAAGAAAGTTGATCAATTAATTTATCTTTTTTTAATTCATTAATTTGTTCATCACTAAAAAATATTTGATCATAATCCTTTTTACTAATTTCTATGATTTCTTTAAGTGGATCACTATTAAAATTACTTTTTAAATATTCCCACCCACCATTTATCCCACTTATCAACAAAACAAAAGTACAAACTGCAAAAATTTGCGAACACAACATCATTATTATCTTATTTCTTTGATAAATTATTTGTCTTTTCAAATAAAAATTTAAATTACTTACTTTTTTAGTTATATTAAAAAAATATTTATGATAATCAATTTGATGATGAAAATCATAAATATTTTGTCTGCTATCCAAATCTATAATCATTTTAGTATATTTAGATACTAAATTAAAATTATGTGAGATAATAATAACTAAATGCTTTTTTGAATACCACTTTAAAAGTTTCATTACCTCATTTGCCATTTGATCGTTTAATGCTCCAGTTGGTTCATCTGCAAGTAAAATTGGTGTATTACATAAAAAAGCTCGAACTAAGCTGACTCTTTGTTTTTGTCCACCAGATAATTCTCGAGGAAATTTTTTTAATAATGGAGTAATTTCTAATTTATCACTAAATTGATATAGTTTATCTAATGAAAATGACTTTCCTTTTATTTTAGCTAGTAAAACTATATTTTCTTGTACTGTTAATGACTCTACTAAATTATAAAACTGGTAAACATAACTTATATAGTTACTTTGATACTCAGTAATTTGACGATAATCCAATTCGTATCCATCAATCAATACTTTTCCACTACTCGGTTTTTCAATTCCGGCAATTAAATTCAATAACGTCGATTTTCCACTACCACTTTTACCAATAATTGCTACCATTCCAATTTTAGGAAATTTAACTGTAAAATCATTAATAATTATTTGTTTATTTTTGTCATATGTATAAAATTTTGTAACATGTTCAAGTTGTAATACCATATTTTTCTCCTTGTGTTATAATATCTTAGGTGATAAAAATGAATGTTTTTAAATTTAGTAATGATAACAAGCGTTATCACACTTTTAATTATTATTTAAAAAATAAATATCATCATAAAGTTGCCAAAGTAAGTCTTAATGCTAATTTTACTTGTCCAAATCGTGATGGTACTAAAGGAATTGGTGGTTGCATTTTTTGTAGTAGTAGTGGTTCTGGTGATTTTGCGGGAAATGTAAAAGATTCACTTGAAAAACAGTTTGATGATGTTAGTGCGGTTTTACAAAAAAAATGGCCTGGTTGTAAATATATTGCTTATTTTCAAGCTAATAGTAATACATATGGTCCCGTAGAAAAACTACGCGATTGTATTGAACCATTTATAAATAAAAAAGACGTAGTTGCAATTAGTATTGCAACTCGTCCTGATTGTTTAGAAGATGATATATTAAAATATTTAGATAGCGTTAATAAACGATGCGATTTATGGGTTGAATTAGGATTACAGACAATCCATGATAAAACGGCTAAATTAATTAATCGTGGTCATAGTTATTTAGAATTTATTGATGGTTTAAATAAATTACGCCAGCTTAATATTAATGTTTGTGTCCACGTTATCAATGGTTTACCTTTTGAAACTCATGAGATGATGCTAACAACAGCTAAAGAAATCGGTAAATTAGATATTCAAGCTTTAAAAATTCATATGCTTTATGTAATAAAAAATACTAAGTTAAATCAAATGTATCAAAACAATCAATTTACTATGCTTACTCGTGATGAATATATTGATTTAGTTACTGAACAATTAAGTTATTTACCAGAAAATATTGTGATTGAACGTCTAACCGGAGATGGCAATGTTGATGATCTTGTTGCTCCTGACTGGTCAATTAAAAAAGTTACTATTTTAAATGATATCGATAAGTTAATGGTCAAGAAAAATTATGTTCAAGGTTGCAACCTTGTCCAAAAATAAAAAGCCCTTTTGGGCTTTTTATTTTGTTAAATTATCACATTAAAATTATATTAATCTGTTTCAATTAAACCATAGTCACCATCATTACGACGATATACTATGCTTATAGAATCACTTTCAGCATCACGATAAACGAAGAATGAATGTCCAATCAATTCCATTTGCATAATTGCTTCTTCCATATCCATTGGCTTAGGTGTAATAGATTTTACTTTTACTAAAACATCATCGTCTGTTTCAACATCTTCAATTGAAGATAAGTTGAACGCAAGTTTATTATCTTTTGATTTACGACTTAATCTAGTTTTGTACTTTCTAATTTGCCCTTCTAGTTTATCTACTACTAAATCCATTGCAGTATATAAGTCACTATCTACTACTTCAGCTCTTAAAAGTACATATTCAGTAGGAATCGTAACTTCAAGTTTTTGTCCATAAGGATAAACTCGACATAATACTTTTGCTTCAACATTGTCACTTACAATGAAATATTTATCTAGTTTAGATAATTTATCTGAAATTTTTGATTCGATTGCTTCTGTGATTTCAATGTTTTTTCCTCTTACTGAGATTTTCATAAGAATTCCTCCTTTGTATATGAATATTATACAATATAAAT
>ERZ791922.1132-NODE-1132-length-11059-cov-2.031443_pt1 | contig 11059 bp, 6 predicted proteins | sample MGYA00510134_ERZ791922 | MGnify/ENA primary metagenome ERZ791922 (study PRJEB30046, sample SAMN00792101) | human gut metagenome | study: EMG produced TPA metagenomics assembly of the A metagenome-wide association study of gut microbiota in type 2...
ATTTTTAAAATATCTGCCGTCTGCGGAAACAGCAGTGATCGTCAGTTCGAATGCCTTGATTATACTACATTTTCCGGGACCCTGACATCAAAGCTGGTGTTAAGATCATGTGAATCGGAGAGAGAGGCGGCCATTTCATTGAAAAGGCCTCTGGTTTGGAATATTATAAACATAATAAACAGGAAAATTTATTGGCGGTCCTCACAGGAATTCCGCGGCGGGGAGGCGAATATTTATGCAGAAAAAGACGGCCATCGCGAAAGATGATAATTCCCAGCACAGATACCTGTTCCACAAGGGAAGAGATTACAGGGCCTACGAGTACTTTGGAGCCCACAGGACCGCAGCAGACGGAAAAGAAGGTTTCGTGTTCCGGGTGTGGGCGCCGCGGGCTGTGGAGGTCTCCCTCGTGGGATCCTTCAATGAGTGGGATCTTGAGAAAGGGAAGATGCACACCTTGGAGACCGACAGCAGTATATACGAGCTCTTTTCCCCGGATGCCGCTCTGGGAGATCTCTACAAGTTCGCCATAACATCGGATGATGGGAAAACCGTCTACAAGGCGGATCCTTATGGCTTCGCCTCGGAAAAAGATGTGGACGGACAGCTCAACATGAGGGCCTCCGTGGTCAGGGACATCAGCGAGCCCTTTGAGTGGCACGACGAGCAGTGGATAGAAAAGAGAGACAGCAGCAATCCATATGAGTCTCCAATGAACATATACGAGGTCCATCTCGGATCCTGGAGGCGCCACGAAGACGGGAGCTACCTTTCATACGAAGAGCTGGCGGATCAGCTGATCCCATATGTGCACCACATGGGGTACACCCACATAGAGCTGCTCCCGGTGATGGAGCATCCTTTTGATGGATCCTGGGGATATCAGGTGACAGGATACTACAGCGTCACATCCAGATATGGAGATGCGGACGGCTTCAGGATCCTGGTGGACAGGGCCCACGAGGCCGGGATAGGAGTGATCCTGGACTGGGTGCCGGCCCACTTCCCAAAAGACGAGTTCGGGCTCATCAACTTCGACGGGCACCCGCTTTACGAATACACGGATCCTCTGAAGATGGAGCACAAGGGCTGGGGCACCAGGGCCTTCGACTTCGGCAGGCCGGAGGTGGTCAGTTTCCTGATCTCTAACGCCTTTTATTACTGCGACTGCTTCCACGCGGACGGACTGAGGGTCGATGCAGTTGCCGCTATGCTCTACCTGAACTACGACAGAGCGGACGGTGAATGGACGCCTAACGACGAGGGAGGAGTGGAGAACAAGGAGGCGATAGCCTTTTTCCAGAACCTCAACCAGGACATTCTCACCAACCACAAGGGCGTCGTCATGATCGCCGAAGAGTCCACAGCCTGGCCGAACGTCACGAAACCGCCTTCAGTGGGAGGCCTCGGGTTCAATTTCAAGTGGAACATGGGGTGGATGAACGACGTGCTGGACTACTTCCAGACGGATCCCCTTTTCAGGAAGGGTGTCCACAACAAGCTGACTTTCGCCATAACCTATGCATATAGTGAAAACTACATACTTCCGGTCTCTCACGATGAGGTGGTCCACGGGAAAAAGTCTCTTCTGGACAAGATGCCGGGAGAATACGAGGACAAGTTCAAGGGGCTTAAGAGTTTTCTGGTTTACATGTACACGCATCCGGGAAAAAAGCTGACCTTCATGGGCACAGAGATCGCCCAGTTCACGGAGTGGAACGAGAAAAAGGAGCTGGACTGGATGCTCCTGGACTACGAGACTCACAGAAGCGTCCGGGAGTTCGTAAGGGTGCTCAATCACTATTACCTGAGCACTCCGGCGCTGTGGAAGACCGACGATGATTTCAACGGCTTCAACTGGATCGATGCGGATAACGCGTCAGATAACGTCTATACGTATTTCCGCATTCTGGAGGAAGATCGGGAGAAGAAGGAGAGGTCAGACAAGAAGAAAAAGAAAGGTAAGAAGCCTGTGGACAGGCGTTCGGTGGTGCTTACGGCCCTCAACCTGTCGGGAAAGGGCTTTGAGGAATACGACATTGGCGTTCCTGACGGCAAAGGCTATCAGGTGGTCATAGATACTGAGACAGACGGTGAGGAAGGATCCGCTGCCTCGGAGCAAAATAAAATGTTTTATCCTGTGAAGCCGGGAGCTGTGAACGGCTATGAGCAGCACATCACGGTGAAGCTCCCTGCATTGTCCGCTGTTATCCTTGAAAGAATCGTTTGAGAAAGGCAGATAGCATGAGCAGAAAGAAACAATGCATCGCCATGCTCCTGGCGGGAGGTCAGGGCAGCAGGCTGGCACCACTTACATCCAACATCGCCAAGCCGGCGGTGAACTTTGGCTCCAGGTACAGAATCATCGACTTCTCCCTGTCCAACTGCGTCAACTCCGGAATAGACACGGTCGGAGTTCTGACACAGTATCAGCCGATGGAGCTGAATGACTATCTTGGTATGGGAAGTCCCTGGGATCTGGACATCCGGTTCGGAGGGCTCCACGTGCTTCCTCCGTATCAGGCCGTTAAGGGCGGGGACTGGTTCAAGGGGACCGCGAACGCCATTTACCAGAACATCAGGTTCATAAAGAGATACGATCCCGACTACGTTCTCATCCTGTCCGGGGATCATATCTACAAGATGGATTATTCGATCATGCTCCAGGAGCACATCGAAAACGACGCTGACTGCACCATCGCAGTCATAGATGTTCCGATCGAAGAAGCATCACGTTTCGGGATCATGAACACGGACAGCAAGGGCAGGATACTGGAATTCGAGGAAAAACCGCCACATCCGAAGAGCACCCAGGCATCCATGGGCGTCTACATCTTCAAGACGGACAAGCTCATCAGATATCTGGAGATGGATGAGGCAGATCCGGATTCTTCGAATGACTTTGGGAAGAACGTCATCCCGGCCATGCTGAAGGACGGCCAGCGCATGTTTGCCTACCTCTACAAGGGCTACTGGAGAGACGTGGGCACCCTGAAGTCATTCTGGGAGGCCAACATGGACGCTATAGGAGACGACCCTGAGCTCCGGCTCAATGACCCGGGCTGGAGGATCTTCTTCAGGCACTCCTTCAACAGGCCGCAGTATGTCGGCCCGGGAGCGCAGATCAGAAGGTCCATATGCGGAGACGGCAACGACATCTACGGATCTGTTTATCATTCGGTGATCTTCAACAAGATAAATATGCACCCGGGAGCCTCCGTGAGTGACAGCATAATCATGAGTGATGTCCAGCTCATGGAGGACTGCAGCGTGAACTGCGCCATCGTGGACAGGGGCGCCAGGATCGGAAAGGGCGCTGTGATCGGTGAAAAAGGAAAAGAGGATGAACTGACGGTCATCGCCAGAGATGTGGAGATAGGTCCCGGTGTCGTGATAAAGCCGGGAGAGATCGTCACTGAGGACAGACTTTAGAGACAGGGGGTTGAGAATATGGTGAAAAACAAAATGGCTGGCCTGATCTTCGGAGACTCCTACGATGTTGAACTCAAGGAGATGCTGGACAAGCGCACTCTGGCGGGGATCCCCTTCGGAGCCCGGTACAGGGTGATAGACTTTTTCCTGTCCGACATGGCAAACGCCAGCATAACCAATATAGGAGTGATAGTCACACAGAAGTATCTGAGCCTGGTGAGACATGTGAATTCAGGCGCCCCATGGGATCTGGACAGGAAAAATTCAGGAATAAACTTCCTGCCTCCGTTCAATTCCAACGATGTGAAGGCTGTATACGAGAACCGGCTGGAGGCCATGCAGGCAAACCTGCCGTGGCTCAGGACCGTGGAGGAAGAGTATATCCTGTTGACCAGCTGCAATTACGTGGCGAATATAGACTTCAGCAGGATGATGGACTTCCATCAGAAGTCAGGCGCTGTTATTACGGCCCTGTACACGAAAAACCATCAGAACAAGAAAGACGGCGTTGAGATCACCGAGTTTGACGTAGACGCAAACGGAGTCGTGGAGGATTGCAGAATCTCCAGCGAGCTGATCAAGGGGCTGGAGATCGGGCTGAACGCCTACATCATGAAGACGTCAGATCTGATCAAGTGTGTTGAGGACAGCATCAAAAAGGGCCAGAACAGCTTCAGGCGTGACATTCTCATGCCTGCCATAAAGCACGGCAGGGTCATGGGATACGAGGCAGAGGATGAAGTGCTGTTCATGGATGACATATCCTGCTACCTGAAGAGCAACCTGGCACTGCTGAAAAAAGACGTGAGGGATTCCATATTCGCCCACGAGGACCGGCCTGTGATGACGAAGGTCAAGGACAGCCCTCCTACCAGGTACGGAGAAAACGCGGTGGTGGAGAATTCTCTCATCGCGGATGGAGTGATAGTCGAAGGTACCGTGAGGAACTCCATCATCTTCAGGGGCGCCGTGATCGGAAAGGGCACTGTTGTGGAAAACAGTCTCATCATGCACGACAGCAAGGTGGGAGAGAACTGTACCCTGAATTACACGGTGGTGGACAGGAATTCGGTGATCCACGACGACAGGAGCCTTTCGGGATACATAACGCATCCGTTCTATCTCGAATACAACGGAAGGGTCTGAGTTCAAAGTAAAAGCAAGTGACAGCCGGCATCATGGCCGGCTGTTCAGGTATTGGAGCTGCATCAAGTGAAAAAAGAATCGGTTATTTTCAATTCCAGGGACGGCAGGTTCAAGAAGCCGACGGGCGCCATCCGGTCAGGAGATGTCCTGGAGCTCAGGATATACGTTCACTCCGATCTGGATCCTCTGGGCGTGAGAGTTTTCTTCCTGTACGACCGCCACACGCAGCCTGCCCTCTACGAGATGGATCCGGCAGGTACCGGAGCTGCGGACGGCAGCTATATACAGTACGAGACGTCTTTTCCTGTCTACGATACCGGGTTGTACTGGTATTATTTTCAGATCGAGACGGGGAAGGGGATCATCAACGTCGGCCGTGACGGAGGTACTGGCTGCATGATCACGGGCAGTCCCATGAGCTGGCAGCAGACCGTCTACAAAAGGGAATACCAGGTCCCGGAATGGCTCCAGGGAGGGATCATATATCACATTTTCGTGGACAGGTTTTCCAGGTCAGCAGGATACGACGAGCTTAAGGAGAGGCTGAAGCTCGCGCCCACTGCAAATTCCCCGGAGAGACACCTCCACCACATCTGGGGACAGCAGCCTGACTATAAGCCGGTGAACGGCAGGATAATGAACAACGACTTTTACGGGGGAGACCTGCAGGGGATAATATCCCGGCTGGATTACCTGAAGAAACTCGGCGTCACCTGCATCTACCTTAGCCCTATCTTCCGGGCCTATTCAAACCACAAGTACGACACCATGGACTACATGGAGATAGATCCGTCCTTCGGCACCGAAGATGACTTCAGGGAGCTCTGCGAGAAGGCCGGGGGAATGGGCATGCGCGTCATCCTGGACGGCGTCTTCGCCCACACGGGTTCTGATTCGGTCTACTTCGACCGTGAACATCGCTTCGGCGGCGGAGCGTACGGAGACCCGGAAAGTTCCTACAGAGACTGGTACTTTTTCCACCCGGACGGCACCTACGACACCTGGTGGGGCATAGACACGCTGCCAAAGCTGAACAAGGAGGATCCCGGATACCGCCGGTTCATCTGCGGCGAAGATGGCGTAGCACGAAAATGGCTGCGTGCCGGGGCTTCCGGATGGAGGCTGGACGTGGCAGATGAGCTGCCGGTGGACTTCCTTGAAGAGCTGACAGAGGCCGTGAAGGATGAGAAGCCCGACGCACTGGTCCTGGGAGAAGTGTGGGAGGACGCCTCCTCCAAGGTGGCCTACGGCCAGCGAAAAAACTATTTCGAGGGGAACAAGCTGGATTCGGTGATGAATTATCCGCTCAGGCAGGGTATCATAGACTTCGTGAGGGGCGGTCATCCGGGCCTCCTGGTCGGCACCGTGGAGCAGCTCCAGGAAAATTACCCTCCCGAGGTCACGAGCTGCCTCATGAACATCCTGGGTACGCACGACACGCAGCGGATCATCACGGCCCTGGCAGGGCAGATCCCGCCCGGGAACGCTTCCATGGACTGGATGGCGTCGGCGGCACTGAGCGCCCGCGAGCGCAGCGAGGGAAGGCGCCTTCTCAAGATCGCTTCCGCTCTTCAGATGACCCTTCCCGGGGTGCCGTGCATCTACTACGGAGACGAGACCGGCATGGAGGGCTATCGTGATCCCTTCAACCGCGGTTGCTTCCCTTGGAACGATCCTGACGAGGATCTCGTCGGTTGGTACAGGCGGCTCAGCATGATCCGCAGGGAGCACTACGTGTACCGGTCCGGCGGTTACCGCACGGTACAGGCGATAGAGGGGCTTTATGCCTTTCAGCGTTTCCTTACGGAGGGAGACAGAGAGAGGCTGGAAAAAGAATGTTGCCCATCTGGCGGCGGTTTATGTAAGTTCTCATCTGTGATCACTGCGGCGAACTGCGGCGGTTCGGCAGAAGAGCTCCATCTCACAGGCAGCTGGTGCGACCTGCTCACCGGGCGGCTCCTGTGGGGAAACACATCGGTGCTTCCGGGAGAGCTGATGATACTGGAAGAGGCGCCGGAAGACATACTTTGACGGACCGGATATTTTTCATAACAACAGGCACGAAGATACGAGGAGACGGAAAATGAGCTATATGGATGAATACAGGAAGTGGCTTGACAGTCCGGTGGTGGACGGTGAGACGAAGGAGGAGCTGAGATCTCTTGACGGAAATGATGAGGAGATCCGCCTTCGCTTCTCGGGTATGATGAACTTCGGCACCGCCGGACTCAGGGAAGTCATGAGAGCAGGAATGAACGGCATGAACGTCTATACCGTGAGATATGCCACCCAGGGGCTGGCTGACCTGATAAGGAACTGCGGAGAGGATGTGGGAGGAGGAGTGACCATATCCTACGATTCCAGGAACAACAGCAGACGTTTTGCTGAGGAGTCGGCCGGAGTCCTTGCGGCCAACGGGATACACGTAAACATTTTCGACGAGCTGAGACCGACGCCTGAGCTCAGCTTCGCTCTGAGGGAGACTGGTTCCATCGCCGGGATCAACATTACCGCAAGCCACAACACGAAGGAATACAACGGCTACAAGGTCTACTGGTCTGACGGGGCACAGCTCCCGCCTGAACACGCCGCTCAGGTATCGGCCTCAATGGAAAGGAACGACATCTTCGACGACGTTATGACCATGGGGTTCGAAGAAGGGATAGAAAAGGGACTGATCACCGTCATCGGACGAGATATCGATGAAAAGTACATGTCGAAGGTCCTGGAGCAGTCGGTGGGCGGAAAGTACGTCGAAAAGGCGGCAGATGACTTCACCATCATTTATACGCCTTTCCACGGCACCGGATACAAGCTGGTGCCTGAAGTCCTGAAGAGACTGGGCATGAAACACGTTCTCATCGTCTCTGAGCAGATGGTGATCGACGGTGATTTTCCTACCGTGAAGTCACCGAACCCGGAATACATCGAAGGATTCCACCTGGCTGTGGACATGGCCAGGAAAAACAACGTGGACCTTATCATCGGCACGGATCCTGACGGGGACCGCTGCGGGATCGTGGTGAGAAACGGAGATGACTACGAGACCCTGACGGGAAACCAGATAGGAGTCCTGCTGCTCAACTACCTCATAACAGCCAGGAGAGAGCAGGGCACGTTGCCGGAGAACGCCGCGGCCGTTAAGAGCATCGTTTCCACCACCATGGCGAACGAGATCTGCAATGCTAACGGCATCGAGATCTTCGAGACCCTGACGGGCTTCAAGTACATAGGAGAGAAGATAAAGGAGTTCCAGGCCTCTGGAGACCACACATTCCTCTTCGGATTCGAGGAGAGCAACGGCTACCTTGCCGGAACGTACGCGAGAGACAAGGACGCCGTGGTGGCATCCATGCTCATCGCCGAGATGGGTTGCATGTACAAGCTGAGAGGGATGAGCCTGTATCAGGGGATGCAGGAGCTCTACGAAAAATACGGATATTTCAAGGAAGGTGTCGTTTCGGTCCCGTTCACGGGGCTGGGCGCCAGGGAGAAGATGTCCTCCATCATGGACGGTCTCCGCAGCGATCCGCCTGAAAAGCTCTGCCTGAAGGTGGACAGGATAAGAGACTACAAGACCGGGGAGATCCGGGACCTGAGAGATGGTTCTGTATCATCCACAGGCCTCCCGGAGAGCAACGTCCTCTTCTACGATCTGGAGGGAGGCTGCTCCATGATAGTTCGCCCTTCTGGCACAGAGCCTAAGGTGAAGCTGTACATCATGACTAAGGGGAAGGACGGCAGAGAGGCAGAAGAACTCTTCGAAAAGATAAAAACAGAAGGGATGAAGCGCCTGTCATAGGCGCGATCCCTCCTGCGGTGTTCCGTGTTAGTTGTTCCTCCCACACCTCCTGCATGAGCTCCTTATGGAAGCGGCGAGCTCAGGAGTGAAAGCATCTTTTTCCATGCGCCACTCCCAGTTCCCTTTTACAGTGCCAGGGGTGTTGATCCGCCCCTGTGAGCCGAGAAGGAGATAGTCTCCCATGGGGATGATGCACATGTATGCCCTGGTCATCAGGGCGTTCTGCATCAATGAAATTGCGGCTGACTGTGAACTGAACACCGGGGCTCTGCCGGCGGCGGACATGCGGATGCCTTCTCTCTCTCTCAGGTAGAGAGTGATCTTCTCACGTGTGCCCTGGTCGAGCGAGCTGAACCATCCGACGGAGGTGTCGTTATCGTGGGTGCCGGTGTAGACTACACTGTTTTCCCTGATGTTTTCGGGGAGATACGGGTTGTCCGGATCGCCGTCGAAGGCGAACTGGAGGACCTTCATACCGGGGAGACCGGCGGCCCTGACCATCTCCACCACATCGTCTGTAATGAATCCGAGGTCCTCGGCTATGAGATCACATGGCCCGAGGGCCTTTTCTACTGCGCGGAAAAACTCCAGGCCAGGGCCTGCCTCCCAGTGTCCGTGAAGTCCGGTGGCCTCTCCTGCAGGCACGGAATAGTAGGCGCAGAAGCCCCTGGTATGGTCCAGACGCAGTGTGTCGAACATAGATAAATTGTGCCTTATCCTGGAGATCCACCAGCTGAAGTCGGTATTCCGGTGGTATTTCCAGTCGTAGAGCGGGTTGCCCCATACCTGCCCCTCCGGATTGAAACCGTCTGGGGGCGCACCGGAAACGTCGGCCCGCTTAAGGTCGGAGTCCAGCTGGAAGAGCTCGGGATGAGCCCAGCAGTCCGCACTCTCGTAGGACGCATATATCGGGAGATCGCCGATGATATTTATCCCTCTCTGATGAGCAAATCTGAGAATGGCATTCCATTCCTGGAAGAACTCGAACTGGAGCCATTTGTTCATGTCGATGAGCTTCCAGTGTTTCGAAGTCCACCGCTTCAGGGCATCCGGATCCCGGAAGCGCAGCTCATCCGGCCAGCGGTCCCATGAGCTGGTGCCGAATACAGTGCTCATGGACTCGAAGAGTGCGTAGTCCTCGAGCCAGAAGCGGTTTTCCTGTTCGAAATCCGCGTAATCCTGATCCGGGACGAAGCGGTCGAAGGCCTTCTGGAAAATGTATTCTCTTCCATTTCTAACGGCATGGTAATTCACGGCTCTTAGTGAGCGCGAGCCGGAAGCCTCCGGGGATGCCTTCATGATCCCCTTCATCTCCACCACCTCTCTCGGTGTGATGAGATTTTTTTCCAGGAGACGTACAGGATCGATGTATATCGGATCACCTGCGAAGCAGGATCGTGGCTGGTAGGGGGAATTTCCCTCGCCCACGGGCCCAAGTGGGAGTATCTGCCATCGCGACTGCCCGGCGACCGCCAGCATGGTGATGAACTCCCGTGCCTCCTTGTCGAAGCATCCAATGCCGTGCTCCGATGGAAGGGAAAAAACCGGCATCAGTATGCCGGCACATCTGCGTCTGTCTCTCGTTTGAAGTGCTGCGCTCATTGGCACGCCCGTCCTTTCTCGGAAAAGATTCCGACCAATGATACCACAAGTTAGACAATCCTTGAATCAGATATTATAATTATTACGCATGAGTTTCAGAACCAGTAAGGAGATGACGATGGATATCAAAGCAGATCTCACATACGGTGGACTTGATGTCAGAGAGATAGAAAAGAGAAGGGAAGATGCGGCCGGTGCCCTGGACAGACTGTGGTCAGGCGAGCTTCATTTTACCGGCTGGGTCAACGACCCTCACACATTTACGGATGAGATGGTCAGAGAGCTGGAGGACACGGCGGCAGAGATACGCGGAAAGAGCGACTTCTTCGTTGTCCTTGGAGTTGGCGGCTCCTTCATGGGAGCGAAGGCCGTCATAGACCTGCTGGAGCCTGTGGATGAAAAAGACAGGACCAGGGTGATCTTCGCCGGGTACAATTTCAGCGGAAGGTATATACAGGAGGTAAAGCGGCAGATCGGTGACAGCGACTTCTCCCTGTGTGTGATCTCGAAATCCGGGAGCACCACGGAGACGCTCAGCGCATACGGCATCTTCAAGGAGATGATGCTTGAGAAATACGGGCCGGAGGAGACTGCGAAGAGGACTTACGTGGTCACGGAGCACAAGTCCAGCTTCCTCTTCGATCAGGCTTCTGAAGAGGGGTGCAGGATCTTCGATCTTGCCCTGGATATCGGAGGACGGTACTCCGTGCTCACGCCGGTGGGGCTCCTGCCGATCGCCGTCGCAGGCATCGATATCGAGAAGATCATGAAGGGTGCCCGGAGCATCGCAGACAAGGAGTCCTTCGCTGGTGACGGGCTGGATTACAGCATTGCCAGAAACCTTCAATATGAAAAGGGGAAGAAGATCGAGGTATTCGAGTTCTTCGACCCGTATTTCGCTTACTTCGGCGAGTGGCTCAAGCAGCTCTTCGGCGAGAGCGAGGGCAAAGAGGGAAAAGGACTTTTTCCTGCCTCTCTCATGTTCAGCCGCGATCTCCACTCAATGGGGCAGTTCCTGCAGCAGGGTACACAGTGCTTCTTCGAGACCTTCATCACCGCCGATGATGCGGCCGCCGA
>ERZ791922.1134-NODE-1134-length-11046-cov-1.907379_pt1 | contig 11046 bp, 12 predicted proteins | sample MGYA00510134_ERZ791922 | MGnify/ENA primary metagenome ERZ791922 (study PRJEB30046, sample SAMN00792101) | human gut metagenome | study: EMG produced TPA metagenomics assembly of the A metagenome-wide association study of gut microbiota in type 2...
CTCCTTAACTCTGGCCATGTCATCCAGCACAAATTTCGCGGCTGCCCGGCCATTGGTGATCTGAGGTCCCATTCCATCTCCATCGATGGAGTGGGCTCCGGCGAACTCCAGCCCGTCTATGAACTTATCTTCATTGACCATCTGAAGCCTTGCCACAACATGATCATCCATGGAGTGAGAATAACCGTAAATACTTCCCTTCCATGCGCCTACGTAATGAGAGATGGTCATCGGAGTAGATATTTCGATTTCCGATATTCTTTCTCTGAAGTCCACATGACTTACTTCCTGGATATACCGTTCCATCATTTCGCTGGCAAGCCTGCGTTTCAGGTCAAGATAATCTTCTTTCTTCACATCCTTGAAGGCTGACACAGGCACCAGTGCTGTAATGGAAGCCTGTGTATATCCCTCAGGGATATTGTCCGGGTTGGCATAATTAAGGCAGATCGTAGTAATGTAGTTATATGGTTCCTCAAGATTGGAATAGTTTTCCCAGATCTTGTTTGTATCCATGGTTTCGCCGGAGAAGGTGGAGTAATTGTAAAATCCGTTTTCTTCCGGATCCCCCTCTATCATCATCATTACTGATACAGGGCAGACAGAAAGGCGGCGGCCGTTGATCATCTTGATGGCCCCTTCAGGCACCTCACTGAGGGGTTCTATCATCTGGGTGTATACCTTGTTCGGGTATGCTCCGGAGACCACGTAGTCGCAGTGGATCTCGTCGCCCCTCTTTGTGCGTACACCGTATACTTTTCCATTTTTTACGAGGATCTTTTCCACTTCCTGGCAATACTCGTACTGGGCGCCGTTGTCCATCACCTTTTTCTGCATCTTAAGTGACATTTCGTGGCTGAACCCCCGGCAGACATAGGAGCCGGTAAAATAGTCGGCCATGAGGAAAGCGTAGATTGTGAATGGAAGGGTATCCATAGGATTTCCCACGTATATCCAGTAAGCAGTAAGGATGTCTACAGCTTTCTGAGGAAGGTCGAAGGTCTTTATTACTTCTGTAGCACTGTAACCCAGGGTTTTTACCAGATCCGGATGCTTCTTCAGCATTTCCAGCTTGCTCATACTGACTCCAGCCACAGCGTTGATACTGTCGTATACCCTTCGGCAGAGGAGCATCAGCTCGTGAACTTTTTCATAAGTACCAGGAACTGCGGCATCCACCTCTCTCGCCATACGTTCATATCCTTCATGGAGTGTGATGTCTATGTCCTCTCCTGGCACAACGAGTCTGTAGCATTCGGGAACCGGGAGCCAGTCGATGTCTATGCCCATATCATCGAAGAACTTCCCCACCTTCAGGCGGTGTTCTTTTGTACCGATAGACATCATCTCGTGCAGGGTAGCTTCTATCTCTACTCCATTCCTGACATAATCAGTGGCCAGTCCGCCAGGCAGGTTGTGTTTCTCCAGGATCAGAATGTCCTTCACACCACTGTCCTGAAGGGCAAGAGCTGTGGTCATTCCTGCCAGGGCGCCGCCGATTATGACTACATCATAATGGCTTTTGTAAAAGCTCATAATCGTCTCCTTTCTGTGGAAACAGGATAAGGAAATGGGCAGGCTGTATTATATGCAGTCCTGCCCACCCCCGTTAATGCAGAGCGTATGCTGTCGCTGTCATGTGACTGCACTGTTCTGCATTAATATGTTCCGTTTGTCATATCCTTAAAAGAATCTGTCAACAAGCTCCCGGGAGTACTCGGCAGTTTCGTCCATGTCACCGAAGCTCATCACCTCGCCAGCATAGTAAGTATCGTACTTACCCTGCATAGCCTCAACGTCATCGTACCATCCGGCTGCGTAATCTTCACTGAGGACATGTGGGAAGTAATAGGTGGACCACTCGTTTACCACCCGATCAGCCGGAGAATGACATGTTGCCATATCTTTCAGAACGTTGGACCTGAACTCTCCATAAGGGATCTCGTCGCAGTCCTTATGCTTTCTGAGAGCGTAACTCGTCAGTATCTGATCCAGCTTATCTACCCATCTGCGATAGTAGATCATCATGTGTCCAACTCTGTCAGGAGTAATGTTTCCCCACATGTAGTATGAGCACTTAGGCTGATCTTCTGATTTTGTTTCCAGCGCCATAACAGCATAGCGCTCGTAGTCTATCTTCGAGAAGTACTTTTCCTCGTCCTCTCTGATGTCGCAGTACTCGCCCATCTTCTGCAGTGGAGCTGTGATGATCAGCTTATCGAATCAAGTGTCGTGTCGTTATAATGAACGATTACCTTTCCATCCTTTCTCTCAATGGATGTGATGTCACAGTTCAATGATGCCGGATGCTTGAGATGGTTGTTCAGAGACTCCCAGATGGACTGTGTTCCGTCCTTCCAAGTCCAGAGATTTGCGTGAAGGAAGTTCATGGTGGTCTGGAAATCCAGGTATTTCAACACGTAAGCCGCAGGGATCTCATTGAAGTACCCATAGCCGAATGTTGTGAACGGACCTGCCCAATAATCCATTACCAGCGGCACACCGTTCATTTCCATGAAGTCCTTGAACGGCATGGCAAGGTCCTTCAGGTTAGGGTTCTCCCCTTCTACGTGTTCTCTGTCAGGTGTTACCGCGCACCCGTCGTATCTGCCCTGGGCAACTCCCCTGTGGCCGTTGACGTCATAGCCCTTGTACTTTGTCTCAAGAAGAACGGCGAATTTCTTGAGCTGCTCATTTCTTTCCTCGTAATTCGGCTCTCCTGGAACGAATGGAGTGATCGTATCTCCATTATTATCCTTAAATTCGTTCATAAGTGCGGGACCATCGTGGGTAATACCACAGAATTCTTCCACGTCATGAACTGCATAGTATGACGGAACTCCCATTATAGCGCCCATTTCGTAACGGCGGCCCTTATATTCAGGAGACCAGCACTTACCACCTACACGGTCGCTCTTCTCCATTACCATGTAGTTCTCGTATCCCTTCTTTTCCAGATACATGGCTGCGCTGAGACCGGCAGGACCGCCACCAATGATACAGATTCTTGCGTTCTTATCCATAATAAGACCTCCAATAGATGAAAAATGTCTGAGATGAACAGGCCCGGCCGGTTTTTCTTATACCGTTCGCCTCAAACAGATTGTTAATTTATTTACATTGTACCAATGTGAATATTTGTTTCAATAGGCGTATAAAGGAATTTCAAAAGTCGGAAAAAAATGGTCCAGGCGTTGATACAAAAGGGATACATGAGTTTGATATTTTAGACACAATGTAGTACTATGTATATGGATTTGGACACATGGTCCAGGAAAGGATCTATCATGAAAGAACATCAGGTAACGGAGAAACTGAAAAAAGTGGCGATCGATCTGTTTAAGACATATGGCTACAATAACGTCTCGGTACGGCAGATCTGTAATGCCGCTGGTGTCCCTCGTTCCACTTTTTACAGCATGTACAGCAGTAAGGATGATCTGGTCATCAGCATATACACTGTCAACATGGATATATCAGAAGAAAAGCTGGAGGAACTGGCGCACACGAAAAATGATCTTGAGCGGATATGGGCTATATACTCACAGTACATAAAACTGGCGATGAATGTGGGAACTGAGGTCAGTGCCGCACTGATGATCATTGAACTTAACCGCAATGTTGGGATCTACGATGCCATGAAAAAGGTCCGCCGGTATTCAGTAGCATTATGCCAGAACTGTCAGGAACAGGGTCTCGTAACGAATCCCTGGCCTGCAGAACAGTTGATCCCTATGGTTTCAGCATCGCTGAACAATCAGGTCTTTGAATGGTGCCGGCGTAAGGGGGACTATCCGCTCATGAAAAACGCCCGGATGACATTTGAAGCATTGCTGAATGTTCCTGAGAAATACAGATGCAATTAATAAATCTATGGCACCTTTAAGGGATCATCTGTGATTTTGTGGAAATTAAAGTGAATACATACAACAGAACGGGAGATTTAATATGGAAAATGAGAAAAATGATAATTACGATGTCTTCAACATATTCAAAGACCGCTGGGCTCTTGTTGCGGCCGGCGACATGGAAAACCACAATGCGTGCACTATAGGCTGGGGCAGCATGGGAACTCTCTGGTCCCGGCCTGATCACGACGGGAAGTCTGTGATCGTGTACCTCCACCCTTCCCGCTATACCCGCCAGCTGGTGCAGAACAGCGATTACTTCACAGTCAGCTTTTTTCCTGATGAATACAAAAAAGCCCTGGGATACATGGGATCTCATTCCGGCCGGAACGAAGACAAAGTAGCAGGTGCCGGCCTTACGCCTGTTGAAATGGGGGAATCCATCGGTTTCAAGGAAGCAGAGCTGACATTTGTCTGCAGAAAGCTTTATCAGCACCTGCTGTCCAAAGATGACCTGGCCCCTGAGATCCAGGAATACTACAAGAATAACCAGAAGGCTTTTCCTCTTGATGAAAATGGAGACTGGCAGCCACACTGGGTATTTGTGGGAGAAGTTACGGACATTGTCAGAAAATAAAAGTTTTCAGCCCCTTACCGGGGCTTTTTCATTGCCTGTTTTTATTGAATTTCTTTGCCTTTTCCGACATCTCCGCCAGGCGCTCCGGTGGCAGCTCTTCCAGATGCATCAGATCGTCCATGAATTCTTCCATTGAATCTCTGTAGCGCATCTTTGCAGCATCCATGAAAAAACTGGTGATCACTCCTGTGAGTATCGCGAATACCAGCATGGAGTAGATTGACAGAAGTATCGTCATCAGGCGGCCTATAAACGTGACGGCAACATAGTCGCCGAACCCTATGGTCATGACGCTCACGAAGGAATACCACACCCCCTCCCCAAAGGTCTTTATCCCCGGTTCACTGGCGGTGATAATCAGTGCGGATATAAAGAAAAATATCAGATAGACTCTTAGTATTCTGTCTGCATGGGTCCGGCTGTAGATGTTCCGTATCATTCTGATCTGTTTCATTTTATCTCCCTTTTGTATATGTTGTATCTGAAATACTGCTGTTTGTGTTTGTCAAATGTGATTAAATACCGATTTTATCACAGTACAGATTTCTTATTATCCGGTTGGCTTCTTTCAGGCAAGAACCTGAACCAGAGTTATTTATTATTATATCCTAGAATCAATTTACAATATCACAGAAACTCACAGAATCTTAGAATTGGACGCCAGTTAATATACACTGGCTGCTGATGGAACGGCGTCCGGAATTGCAGCTATCTTGGCAGAGGACGCCAGGTGGCTTGGCGGTGGCGTCCACCTTCCACTCCATCCCTGATTCTGGACGCCACACCAACTTGACAATGGTGCAGGTGACGTCCATATCATGTAAAATAGATTCAACACTTTTAGTTTATCTAGTCAAACCGCTGCTTTGAAAGGATCGTCATGAAGAATTCCAGGGTAATGCACCTTTACGCTATAGGCACCATATTGCTGTGGGCTACTGCTTTTCCCATCACCAGGATTGTGGGAAAAGCCATGGATCCCATCCCTCTGGGCACCATCCGCTGCACAGCTGCAGCTGTTTTCCTTGTAATAGTTGGCATGATAAATAGAATCCGCCTTCCGAAAACCTTCAAGGACGGATGTCTCCTGGCTCTGGCCGGAGCCTGCGGCTTTGGATTCTACATGATTTTTTTCAACACGGGAATAATGACGCTCACATCAGCTACTTCCAGCATCGTAATAGCCACCACCCCTGTGATGACCGCCCTCGCGGCCAGCCGGATCTACGGCGAAAAGCTCACCGGGATCGGATACGCAGCTATCGCCTGCGCCTTCCTGGGAGTGGGCATGCTTTTACTCTGGGACGGCACACTCTCCATAAACGTGGGAGTGCTCTGGACACTCGGGGCGGCTGTCCTCTTCTGCTGCTACAACCTGCTGAACAGGAAGCTGCAGGCCGATGGATACTCTTCCGTGGAGATCATGACTTACGCGATGATCAGCGCTGCCATCATTCTCATCATCGCGGCTCCGCATGCCTTTTCCGATTTCGCCGGGATAGGCAATGTGGACAAAGCGCTGGCGCTCTACATGGGGATCGTTGTCAGCGCCGTCGCATATTTCCTGTGGGCCAAGGCATTTGAACACGCGCGCCACACCAGCGACGTGACCAACTACATGTTCCTTACGCCACTTGTTACCACGGTTCTGGGCTTTGTCATGCTCAGGGAGATCCCGGACTGGGGCACGGTGGTCGGCGGAGCGATGATCATCTCCAGCGTGGTGGTGTTCAACCTCAAGGGGAAAGCCAACTGATGCTCTTTTAACGAAACAACCGCCCCCGTCGTTCAATGTGTATCTATTCGGTGCTACTATAGATGAGCACTTTTGATATACCATCAGACGAGGGGGCGATTTTTTTATGGAAAAAGAGACTGTCACTAATGCCGAGGTGGACGAACACAGCAACCTGATAGTGGATCCGAAGGCGAAGACAATGAGCAGGCACAAGACGGAAGGGCTTGCCGCGCTCATCTTTCTTCTCGCCATTGGAATGCTGACCGTATCGGGAGACTTCCTGGGTCCGGCTCATTCATCCATATTCAAATACATCGAAGTCTACAGCTCATTCCTGCTGCTTCTGACATACATCGTGCCGTTCATCATTTTCATGAGATGGCTATGCAAAAAATATTCGATCGGCGGACTTGAGCTCCTGCTGGCCGCGTTCTGCGGCGCTATAATTCCCACACCTTTTGCAGGTACCCTGAACGACGACTTCACCCACAGCATGTCTCACCTCATGGGGCACTACTACCACGATGCGTGGATGGGCTCCGTGGAGGTCGGGATCGTGGAGGAGCTCCTGAAGCTCGGCACCACCGCGCTCATACTGTACGTTCTCGGGCGAAGATCGCTGAAGAACTATGTGAGCATCGGAATGTGCGTCGGCATGGGCTTCCAGATAGAGGAAGACATTTCCTACATCACCCAGAGCGGCTTTAAGCACGTGAACGAAGCGTTCCCTATCGCGATCGGCAGGATCCAGGGGTCGCTCGCATCACACTGGTCCTACGCCGCAATCACGGCCGCCGGCCTGTACCTCATCGTCACCGCCCGGGGCGACAGGAAGAGGCGGAACCGGGGGATCGGCCTGATCGTTCTGGTCATGGCGGATCACTTCCTGTACGACACGCCGATAGGCGAGATAAACCTTTTCAGCGCGCTCTTGTCCGTTGCGATTCTTGTGCCGCTGGTGCTGATCTTTAAAAGTCCTGAGATGTCATCGGCGGATGCCGGTACCAACAGCGACGACGGGTGCAGCGACCGCCACGGCGATGCCGCAAACGCATCTCTATAGAGAAAGGATTTTTTACCATGGCAAAACGAAGAAGACCTAAAATAAGGCTCACGATCACCGACCGCCGCGGAAAAACGGGATGTCATCGCGGGCACCACGTTGGCGAGGTGTTCGACTACGACGAAGACCGTGGAAAAATATGCCCTATGGCCATGCACTGTGCCTTCCCTTACATAGATATTCTGAGATACGGAGGGATAATACCGGGACAGCCGGAGGGGACGGCTGAGTTCTGCTGTTCTGACGCGGACACCATAATGGTTTTCAAGGCCGAGATCGTGGATCCGGACGATCAATAGATCAAGCCCGACATCAATGTCTTTCAAAAAGGGCTTTCATATAGATTGTTAATGTGTTAACATAGCACCATGTTGTTTTCAATTCATTTGATGGCATCCATGAGATTTCCTTATGAGGAGGAGGAACTGACATGAGAGGCATTTTATGAAAGGTATGATTCGTTATGGAGAACAATGGTAAGACACGGAGTAAGCGTTCCGCTATTATCATCATGGGCCTCGCCCTGTTTGCTACACAGTTTGGAGCAGGAAACCTGATCTTCCCTCCGTTCCTGGGAAGAGACACCGGCTCCCACTGGTTCATCGGATTTATCGGATTCTTCCTGATGGACGTAGGACTTGCTGTTGCCGCTATTATTTCTGTAGTGGCCAACAAAAAAGGAACTATGGACGGCGTCACCGACAGGATGGGAAAGATCCCAGGCAAGATAATGGTCAGTGCGATCATCATCTGCCTCGGACCGCTGATCGCCATCCCGCGTACGGCCGCAACAACATACGAGATGGGGATAAAAGCACTTTTACCTTCGATCCCGCTCTGGCTCTTCGGGCTGATCTTCTATGGGATCACTCTCCTGCTTGTGATCAGGCCTACCAAGGTAGTCGACATCATCGGCAACTACCTCACACCTATTCTTCTCGCAGTCATGGTGCTGCTGATCGTTGCGGGAATAATCCACCCTATTGACACTGCCACTCTGGTACACGGCGCAAAGCCTCTGAATGCCGGTATCGTCAATGGATATCAGACACTGGACGGCATCGGTGGGGTTCCTCAGGCTCTGATGATGATCACCGCGGCCACAGCATACGGTTATACGAAGAAAGAAGACATCCGCGACACAGTTGCCGGATCGGCTCTGATCTCGGGAACTCTCCTGGCGCTCGTGTACGGCGGACTAACATATCTGGGCTCCACAGTTTCCGGCGTTGCCGCAGCACAGGGCCTGGATCAGGCACCTCTTCTCATGTTCATCACAGGAAAGCTCCTGGGCAACTTCGGTGCCATCGCCCTCACTATCATCGTACTGATGGCATGCCTGACGACATCCATCGGACTCTCATCAGTAGTGGGCGACTATTTCGAGACACTTTCCAACGGAAAGCTGCAGTATAAGAAGACAGTTGTCACTGTCATCATCATCAGCTACGCGCTTTCCAACTTCGGACTGACTAACATCATCAAGCTTGCAGGACCTATCCTGGGCATCCTGTACCCGCCGATGATCGTGCTGGTCATCTTCGCCCTCCTGGACAGAGTCGTAAAGAACGACCACATTGCAGGACTGGGAGCATATTTCGCTCTTGCTGCAAGCCTGATGGGCAACCTGCCTATGGGACCTCTTTCCGACTTTATCGCAAAGATGCCATTCGCATCTGACGGCCTGGGATGGATCGTTCCGGCCCTGATCGGATGCATCATCGGAGCGTTCATCAAGATGCCTGAAAAGGCTGAGATAGCCGAAAAGATCGGCGATAGCATGGACGACATTGATCTCGACCTGAACAACTGATCCGGAAAAAAATTGAATACTATCGTCAGGGTCACTGCGCTTCTCATTTTTCCACAGTTTCCCTGAATGAAAAGGCTGCAGAGCAGGGCAATGCCGTTCCGCAGTCTTTTTTATTTACCAGATCCAATACAAGGTGATACTTACACAGATTTTTGTGCATGAGCTTCATATTCCCGCGATTGACGGCGGGAGAAACGGGTCCTAAAATGGTACCCGAAAAAGGGACTGGAGGTGTTTCGTATGTTTGGACTTGGAAAAGCATATCCGTATATCGACGGAGGTGCGATCGGCGACTCGAGGTCCGACCGGAAAACCGCCGTTAAGATCGGCGACTCGCAGTTTGGCGACGAGGCGTTCTATTTTTACAAGGACGGCACGCTCTTTTATATTCCATACTCTGCCGTCACATCAGTCGCCTCTCTTATGATGCCGGAACACCATTCCTGCTGCTCCGGCGGCAGCACCATCGACGTTCCAACAGTCATGGTCCACTGCGGCAGCGAGAGCGTTAAGCTCTCATATACCAGCACAGAATCAGGCGACAGAGCGGAAAAGATCATACAGGAAAAGATGTCCCGCTGAGCTCAGGTCCGTGCGTCAGATCAGTATCCCCTCCAGGTGGTCAATCTCATGCTGGCAGATCTGGGCGGGCCACCCGCTGAGCTTCAGCTGCTGCTTTTTCCACTTCATGTTGTAGAACTCCACCTGGATGTTTTCATACCGGGTGGTTTTTCTGGTTCCAGCAAGCGACAGGCACCCCTCCTCTGCCTCATAAGGAGTGTCCTTGCTCAGGATGACCGGATCGAACATCACCACGTCTGCCATCCCGATATTCACGATTATCCCCCGCTTCTTTATCCCTATCATGTTCGCGGCCATGCCCACGCACCGGTCGCGGTTCGCCGCCAGGGTATCCCGCAGGTCGGTCCCGACCTGGAGATCCTCCCGCGTGGCCGGCTCCGACTTCTGGCTGAGGAACAGCACGTCTTTCATTATTGGTCTGATCACGTTCTTCTCCCTTCACGTTCGCATTTGGTGTATATTATTATTATCCGTTTATTTATGTTGCGCAAACTCACAATAATATCCAGGAGGCATTTCTCATGATAAAGATATATGGCATGGAGACCTGTCCTGACTGCACTTTTGTCGAAGAGCAGATCGAGGGCAAATCTGAATTCCAGGTGATCGACATCGGCGAGCACGTTAAGAACATGAAGGAATTCATAAGTATCCGCGACGTGGATCCGGCATTCGACGAGATAAGGGGCACAGGATCGCTGGGGATCCCATGCTTCGTGCGGGAAGACGGAAGCGTGACTCTCGCGCCGGAGGACGTGGGTCTGAAGAGCAGAGAGAAGAGCGCGTGCCGCATAGACGGCAGGGGATGCTAAACTTTTTTCAGGAGGAACACACGGCAAAGATGAATATCGACGAATCAGCATACATCGCCCCGGGAGTGAAGCTCTCCGGGGATGACATAACCATCGGCAAAAACAGCAGCGTGTGGCACAACGCCGTGCTCCGCTGCAGCGGCGACAAACACATCCGCATCGGCGACGACACAAACATACAGGATCTGTCCATGGTGCACGTGTCCACGACCTGCTCCACGGATGTCGGCGACGGTGTGACCGTCGGGCACATGTGTATCATCCACGGCTGCACCATCGGCGACAACACCCTGATCGGCATGGGGTCCACCATAATGGACGGCGCGAAGATCGGCAGGAACTGCATCATCGGCGCCGGTTCTCTGGTGACTAAGGGAAAAGATATACCCGAGGGGTCCATGGCTTTCGGCCGTCCCGCGAAAGTGATCCGCCAGCTCACAGACGAGGAGATCCGGGGCATCAGGTCGTCTGCCGAGGAGTACATCGAGGAATCTAGGCTCCAGATGGAGCATCTTTAACAGCCATGACGAACACTGCATACGAAAAGATCGTG
>ERZ791922.1138-NODE-1138-length-11017-cov-6.258073_pt1 | contig 11017 bp, 8 predicted proteins | sample MGYA00510134_ERZ791922 | MGnify/ENA primary metagenome ERZ791922 (study PRJEB30046, sample SAMN00792101) | human gut metagenome | study: EMG produced TPA metagenomics assembly of the A metagenome-wide association study of gut microbiota in type 2...
CCTTCCCGCGGAACGGGGCGACCATCGGGTCGCCGATGACGCTGACGAAGTGAATGGAGATCAGCCCGGCGGCGGCGCACTGTTCGGCCCAGTAGCCGATGCGTCCGACGTGATGCGCATTGCGCAGGGCGATAGCCGCCATACCGTGCTGCTTCGCCTTTTCAATGCCTAACTGCATCGCCTCGTGGGCGACCACCTGGCCGAAGCCGGCGTTGCCGTCGAGGGTGACCACGGCGCCGGCGTCTTTGGTCACCGTGGCGTGGCGGTTGAGCTGCAGAAAACCACCGGCGTGGGATTTGACGTAGCTGGGGATCATCCCGACGCCGTGGGAGTCATGCCCGGCAAGATTGGCGGCGATCAGATGGTCCGCGACGAGGGTGGCTTCCCCTGGGGTACTGCCGAGATGGGTAAACAGTGAGACGACAAACTGATGCAGATCCGTCGCCAGAAAGCGGTGTCCTGTAGGCACTGATTCTCTCCTGTAGTCTGTTGTTATTTTGTTATGTTTGCCGTTTTATGCTGCGCCGCCCGGCGCAGAAGGTCAAGGGCGGCGTCTCCCGGCGACATGCCGCTGCGCCAGCGCCTGCGCATACGACAGACGATAAAAAACCGGGCCGGGATCGCGTTTTAATTAACGCCATAAACACCACATTTTTAAATTCTGCCAGTGTCACAAAAGCCAGAAAAAAGCCATCCCCGTCGTTGCAAGGGGAGCTGATACCACTATATGTTAAATTTGTGTTTATTAATTGATGATTAAAGGTTGGTATCATGTATAAGAAAATAAGTGGTTTAGTGGTTTCACTGACGGCCGTTTTCGCCTGTGCCGCCTGGGCGGAGGTGCCTGCGGGCTATCCCGCGGATTATCAAAAAACGATTGATGCCGCCGTAAAAGAGGGCAAGGTGGTGATCTATTCCACGACCGACACCAAAGCGGCCGGGCCGTTAATTAAGGGATTTGAAGCGCAATACCCGGGTGTAAAAGTCGAATATAACGACATGAACAGTACTGAGCTGTATAACCGCTATATCAGCGAACAGGCCGCCGGGGGCGGCAGCGGGGATGTGGTGTGGAGCTCATCGATGGATACCGCGCTGAAATTAGCCACCGAATACGCCGAACAATATGCCTCGCCGGAGGTGAAGCAATTACCCGACTGGGCGGTCTGGCAGCAAAAAGCCTATGGCACTACCTATGAGCCGGTGGTGTTTATCTATAACAAACGGCTGATCCCGCAGAATGAGGTACCGGATTCGCATACCGCGCTGGCAAAACTTATCGCCAGCCAGGCCGATAAATTTAAAGGCAAAGTCACCACCTACGATATCGAAAAATCGGGCCTCGGCTTTATGCTGGCGGTACAGGACAGCCAGGCCGACGCGAACTATTTTGCCGACCTGGCGAATATCGCCAAAGGCGGCCTGACGGTGCAGTCTTCCACCGGCACAATGATGGAGCGCGTCTCCTCCGGCGAAAACCTGATCGGCTATAACATTCTTGGCTCTTATGCCGAAGCGCGGGCGAAAAACGATCCCTCTTTAGGTATTGCCTATCCGAAAGATTACGTGCTGGTGCTCTCCCGCGTCTCGTTTATTAGCCAGGAGAGCGAACATCCCAATGCGGCGAAATTGTGGCTCGACTATGTCTTGTCGGAAAAAGGCCAGCAGATCCTCGCCAGCCAGGCGGATATTCCCTCTATTCGTCGCGATATTGCAGGTAAAAATGATATCGACGGCATGACCGCGCTGCTGGGCAAAGCGTTAAAACCGATCCCGGTCAACGAAACGCTGCTCGATTATTTACAGCCGCAAAAACGTCTGCAGTTTATTAAACAATGGCGCAGCGCCGCCGCGAAATAATCCTCCCCTGGGGCATCGCCGATGCCCCTATTCACACCCGGCGGGTTTATTCACCTGACCGAAGGGATGAACCATGAACGTATTACGCAGAAAGTGGCAGGGGCTGCCGCGCGGCGTGGTGGTGTGCATCACGGCGCTGGTGATTTATGTCCCGCTGTTATTTATTGTGGTGCAGAGTTTTCTTTCGGCACCGTTCTTTTCCCGCTCCAAATCGTGGAGTCTGGAAGCCTTCGCCTTTATTTTTACCGACCCGGATTTTTATCTGGCATTAAGGTCAGGTTTTATTCTGGCCTTTGGCCTGGTGATTATCGCCATTCCGCTGGGCGGTATTTTGGCGTTTCTGATGGTGCGCACCGATTTACCCGGCCGGCGGATCATTGAGCCGCTGATCCTGGTGCCGATCTTCGTCTCGCCGATGGTGCTGGGCTTTGGCTACGTGGTGGCCGCCGGGCCGGTAGGCTTCTTTTCCCAGTGGGCGCAGCAGCTGATCGGCTTTGTGCCGTGGAATATCTACTCGATGTTCAGCATTGTGGTCATCGCCGGCTTAACTCACGTTCCGCATGCCTATCTCTATATCTCTTCGGCGCTGCGCAGCGTCGGCTCCGACGTGGAAGAGGCGGCGCGCACCGTCGGCGCCACGCCGCTGCAGGTGATGACCTCGGTGAGTCTGCCGATGGTGCGGCCATCCATTCTTTACGCCTGCGTGTTGCTCTTTTTCCTCGGTCTGGAAGTCTTCGGTCTGATGCTGGTGCTGGGCGACCCCGAGGGCAACATGGTGCTGGCGACCTATCTCTACAAGCTGACTAACAAGCTCGGCACCCCCTCCTACCATCTGATGGCGGCGGTGGCGGTGGTGCTGATCTGCATCACCATCCCGCTGGTGATGCTCCAGCGGCGGCTGATGCGCACCGCCAACCGCTTTGTCACCATGAAGGGCAAGGCGTCCCAGGCGCGGGCGCTGCCGCTGGGCAAATGGCGCTGGGTGGCCGGGGCGGTGGTAGTGGCCTGGCTGACGGTGACCATCGGCGTACCGCTGCTCGGCGTGGCGCTGCGCGCTTTTATCTCCAACTGGGGCGTCGGCGTGTCGCTGAGGGATGAGCTGTCGCTGGCGACGTTCCACAATATCTGGCAGCAGCCCAACCTGCTGCGGGCGATCGTCAACTCCATGGCTATCGGCATCATCGGCGGCGCGCTGGCGGTGATCTGCTATCTGTTTGTCGGCATCGCCATGCACCGCAAAGCGGACAACGTCACCCGCTTTCTCGACTACAGCGTGCTGGTCCCGCGCGCGGTACCGGGGCTGCTGGCCGGCCTGGCATTCCTGTGGGTATTCCTGTTTGTGCCGATGTGGCTCGATCAGTCGCTGAAGCACGGCTGGCTCTCGGCGCTGCCGGTGGCCGACTGGCTGCGGGAGCACCTTATCGTGCAGCTGCGCGCCCTGCGCAACACCATCTTCAGCGTCTGGCTGGCCTACACCGTGGTGTGGATGGCCTACGGCCTGCGGCTCATCTCCTCGACGCTGCTGCAGGTGGGTCCGGAGCTGGAGGAGGCGGCGCGTAGCACCGGCGCCTCGCGGGGGCAGATCACCCGCCACGTGACCGTTCCGCTGTCGCGCTATGGGCTGATTGGCTCCTGGCTGCTGATGTTCCTGATCTTTGAGCGCGAGTATTCCACCGGCGTCTATCTGCTGTCGCCGGGTACCGAAACCATCGGCTCGATGCTGGTGTCGCTGTGGGCGGCGGGGGCCATCGATATCGTCGCGGCGCTCTCCTTTATCAATATTCTGCTGGTGGTGATTGGCCTGGGTATCGCCCTGCGCTTTGGAGTGAAATTACATGATTGAGTTATCGGTAGAAAATCTGCATCTCACCTATGGCGATAACCCGGTGTTGAAGGGGGTGTCCATGACGCTCGGCCGGGGGGAGGTAGTATCGCTGCTGGGGCCTTCGGGAAGTGGGAAAACCACGCTGCTGCGGGCGGTGGCCGGGCTGGAAAAACCGACGAGCGGACGGATCGCCATCGGCAACCGCACGGTGTACGACGGCACGCCGCGCAGCGAGATCCCGGCCGAAGAGCGTAACCTCGGCCTGGTGTTCCAGTCCTATGCCCTGTGGCCGCACAAAACGGTGTTCGACAATGTGGCCTATCCGCTGAAGCTGCGTAAAGTGGCCGCCGGGGAGATAAAAGAGCGGGTGCAGCGTGTGCTGGATCAGCTGGGGCTGGGGCACCTTGGCAACCGCCATCCGCACCAGCTCTCCGGTGGCCAGCAGCAGCGGGTGGCCATCGGTCGGGCGCTGGTTTACAACCCGCCGGTGATCCTGCTGGATGAACCGCTCTCCAACCTTGACGCCAAGCTGCGCGAAGAGGCGCGGGTGTTTCTGCGCGAGCTGATCATTAAGCTGGGCCTGTCGGCGCTGATGGTCACCCACGATCAGAATGAAGCAATGGCCATCTCCGATCGTATTCTGCTGCTGAACAATGGCGTCATTGAGCAGCAGGGGACGCCGCAGGAGATGTACGGCAGCCCGGCGACGCTGTTCGCCGCTGAGTTTATGGGCAGCAATAACCGCCTGCACGGCAAAGTGATGGCGCTGGAGAACGGCAGGGCGCGGATCGAAGGCGCCAGCTGGAGCCTGTGGGGGCGAGCGGGCGAGGGGGTTAGCGTTGGCGAGCCGGCGACGGCGGTGATCCGCGTCGAGCGCCTGCGACTTGACGGCGCAGCGCAGGATAACAGCCTCCAGCTACCGCTGCTGACCAGCATGTACCTCGGCGACCGCTGGGAGTACCTGTTCCGTACCGAAGGCGACGACTTTCCGCTGCGCGCCTACGGAACGGCGCTGCGCGATGCCGAACACTGCCATCTGACGCTCCCGGCGGAGGATGTGTGGATTTTTCCGCAGCGGTAACTTCGCGAAGCCACGGAAGGCAAGCGCCAGGATGACGCGCTACGTTCTGGGGATGACAAAAGCGTTTTACCCCCGGCTGCGGGCCGGGCAGGCCAGTAGGGTAGACCGGTCAAGGTCAGCAGCAAATCGACGGTGGTGATATGGTGACATACTTTTTCGTTTGATGAATGTTGATGCTGATGCGGAAACCCTGCGGAGTGCAATTGTTGTAAATCTGGCGTTTTAATACGCCGCTAAACACAATATGCTGGTGTCTTCCCCACATGCGTGGGGGTGTTTCTGTTAAGCATGGTTTTGTCAGAGTATATGGGCTGTCTTCCCCACCTGTGTGGGGGTGTGTCTAAAAAAGAAAATTCTCCGGTTCCCTGTTCGGGTCTTCACCACACGTGTGGGGCCTGTTTTCGTTTGATAAGGAAATTAAAATGAAAAGTGCCGAATTAGACGTTGTGGTTTTAAGTGAGGATTTGCCGAATGAAGGGCTGGAAAAGGAACGCTTGGTACTATTGTTATGGTTTTTAATTCGCCAACAACTGGCTATCTGGTCGAGTTTTGCGACGAGAAAGGAAAAACAATCGCAATGCCAGTTTTATTCCCCGCCCAGCTAAAGCGCTATTTCACGATTCGTAACCTGAAGTCGCTGATGGTTGAAGGTAATTATCCCGTAGCCGACCCTGTAGACCCAGACGTCATGGCAGATTTAATGCACAAAGTCGCGCCTGTTGAATGGGAGGACAAGAAAAGAAGGGTCTATGAGGATATTCAACGACTATTGATTAGTCGGCCGGACTACGCTGATATGTTCAATATTATGGATGGGGGTGAGTACAATGGCATGACATTGTACAGCCTGGTGCAGGCAGAGAACGGTGAACCTGCATGGTCGAATATCTTTGTTCGAAACTTTGATACGCGTATTAACGAAATCTATGTCGATCCGAACCTCATCGGCAAAGTAGTCATTGGTGAAGAGGGCATGTCCGTGATTGTCTACAGCTTCACAGATGACCGTTTCGAAATCCGCGATAAAGTCTCCTCGGATTATGTCATTGAGTCACATACCCACTTCAACGGACTGTTGTCCGCCCTCATTGAGCCGGTCAGCTGAATCCGACACATCCATACCTTCAGCGTTTCCCACGGACGTGGGAATTTTTTTCCACTCAGCTTACCCCGCCAGATGGCACACGGCTTCAATATTGTGCCCGTCTGGCGCAATCACAAACGCGGCGTAGTAACTGGCGTGGTAGTTTAGCCGTAGCCCCGGCGCGCCGTTGTCCTTTCCTCCGGCGGCCAGCGCCGCCTGCCAGAAGGCATCGACCTGCTCGCGGCTGTCGGCGCGAAAGGCAATGTGCAGCGGCGCCGGTTTTTCCGCACTTTGATAGAGGCATAGAGAAGCATCGCCGCTGCCGGCCAGCTCTGCGCCGTAGCTCGGTTCGCCTTCGCCGACCAGCGTTACGCCAAGCGGGGCCAGGGCCTGCAAAAAGAACGCTTTGCTGGCGGCATAGTCGCTAACGCCGAATTTCACATGATCGAACATATCTTCTCTTCTCCTGTGGATGGTATATCACCAGCTGAAGGCGCTAGCCGGACAATAGATACAAGATAGTTAACAACGGTTATTAACTTTTTTAACAGCTCAAAATGTTTAATTATTCCTAATACGAGTATTTACAGACGTTTAATCTGCCATGTACCATAAACAAAAAATAACATTTGTGATACAAGTCACTCTTTTTTGGCGCATGGGTAAGCTCAGCGCGGTGTGAATGCCGCTGGTTTACCGCCTCAAGGTTATGGCAGCACTCTTCTCACGATGACAGACCGGTGAATTTCTCTCCGATTTCCCGCGTTTCGTTGAGAATCGTCTACTATCCAAACGATAACCCTATAAATGATATCGCCTCTGGCGATGTTTTATCCGACTTGCCGGGCCGGGCCAGACGCTAAGCGGTTTAAAAGCGCAATGGTATCGGTTCCAGCACGACATTCACTGGTTTTGTCAGCGACAAAAACAGTAATTTTCAATGACAGGAATGTGATGATGTCGAGCGAGAAAACCAACAATTCCAGGCGTGATTTCCTGGTGAAATCGATGGCGCTGATCCCGACGGTGGTGATCGGCGGCGCGGGAGCAGGGGCTATTGGCGTGGCCACCAGCGCGACCGCGCAGGCGGCCCCCGCTTCAGAGCCAGCCTCCGGGAACACCGCGGCGGCCAGCGACTGGAAGCCGCAGTTCTTCAACGATCGTGAGTGGGCGTTTATCAACGCCGCCGTCGCTCGCTTAATCCCGGCGGATGAACTCGGTCCCGGCGCCAAAGAGGCCGGCGTGCCCGAGTTTATCGACCGCCAGCTCAATACCCCTTACGCCACCGGCTCCATCTGGTATATGCAGGGGCCCTTCAATCCCGACGTGCCGAAAGAGATGGGTTATCAGCTGCCGTTGGTGCCCAAACAGATCTATAACCTCGGGATCGCCGACGCCGAGGCGTGGTGTCAGGACAAATATCATAAAACCTTCGCTGAACTGAGCAGCGAGCAGCAGGACGAGGCGCTCGGCCTGTGGGAATCGGGTAAAGCCGAGTTCAAACAGCTGCCGGCCTCGCTGTTCTTCACCTATCTGCTGCAAAACACCCGCGAAGGGTTCTTCAGCGACCCGATCCATGGCGGCAATAAAGGCATGGTCGGCTGGACGCTGATTAATTTTCCCGGCGCGCGCGCCGACTTTATGGACTGGGTTGAACGGGGCGAACGCTACCCCTTCCCGCCGGTATCAATTAATGGGGAGAGGGCGTAATCATGGCCACCGTATTGAAAAAAACCGATGTCGCGATCGTCGGCTTCGGCTGGGTTGGGGCGATCATGGCCAAAGAGCTGACCGAAGCGGGGCTCAACGTCGTCGCGCTGGAGCGCGGCCCGATGCGCGACACCTGGCCGGACGGCGCCTATCCGCAGGTTATTGATGAGCTGACCTACAACATCCGCCGCAAGCTGTTCCAGGATCTGTCGAAAAGCACCGTCACCATCCGGCATAACACCAGCCAACAGGCGGTGCCCTATCGCCAGCTGGCGGCCTTCCTGCCGGGTACCGGCGTGGGCGGCGCCGGGCTGCACTGGTCCGGCGTCCATTTCCGCGTCGATCCCATTGAGCTGCGGATGCGCAGCCACTATGAAGAACGCTACGGCAAAAACTTCATCCCCCAGGATATGATCATCCAGGATTTCGGCGTCACCTACGACGAGCTGGAACCGTTCTTCGATAAAGCGGAAAAAGTATTCGGTACTTCCGGGACCGCCTGGTCGATCAAAGGCAAGGTCGTCGGCAAAGGCCGCGGCGGCAACGCCTTCGCCCCGGACCGCTCAGACGACTTCCCGCTGCCGGCGCAGAAAAACACCTGGTCGGCGCAACTGTTTGAAAAAGCGGCGCTGGAAGTGGGGTATCACCCCTATAACCTGCCGTCGGCCAACACCTCCGACTCCTATACCAACCCCTACGGCGCGCAGATGGGCCCGTGCAACTTCTGCGGTTTCTGCAGCGGCTACGCCTGCTACATGTACTCTAAAGCCTCGCCGAACGTGAACATTCTGCCGGCGCTGCGCCAGGAAAAACGCTTTGAGCTGCGGACTAACGCCAACGTGCTGAAGGTCAACCTGACCGACGACAAATCCCGCGCCACCGGCGTGACCTACGTCGACGGCCAGGGGCGCGAAATGGAACAGCCGGCAGACCTGGTGATTATCGGCGCCTTCCAGTTCCACAACGTGCACCTGATGCTGCTCTCCGGGATCGGCAAACCGTACAATCCGGAGACCGGCGAAGGGGTGGTAGGGCGTAACTTCGCCTACCAGAACATGACCACCATCAAGGCCATTTTCGACAAAGACACCTATACCAATCCGTTTATCGGCGCGGGCGGCAACGGCGTCGGCGTCGACGACTTTAACGCCGACAACTTCGACCACGGCGCGGCGGGCTTTGTCGGCGGTTCGCCGTTCTGGGTCAACCAGGCCGGGACCAAGCCCATCTCCGGTTTCCCGGTACCGCCGGGCACCCCGGCGTGGGGCAGCAAGTGGAAAGCGGCGGTGGCCGACACCTACACCCATCACCTGTCGATGGATGCCCACGGCGCGCACCAGTCCTATCGGCAGAACTACCTCGATCTTGATCCGAACTACAAAAACGTCTTCGGCCAGCCGCTGCTGCGCATGACCTTCGACTGGCAGGAAAACGACATCAAGATGGCGCAGTTTATGTTCGATAAGATGGCGCCGATCGCCAAAGCGATGAAGCCGAAATATATCCTCGGCAGCCCGAAAAACGCCAACAGCCACTTTGATACCACCACCTACCAGACCACCCATATGAACGGTGGGGCGGTGATGGGGGAAGATCCGAAAACCAGCGCCGTGAACCGTTATCTGCAAAGCTGGGACGTGCATAACGTCTTCGTCATCGGCGCCTCCGCGTTCCCGCAGGGGCTGGGCTACAACCCAACCGGCACGGTGGCCGCGCTGGCCTACTGGTCAGCGAAGGCGATCCGTGAGCAGTATCTGAAAAATCCGGGTCCCCTGGTGCAGGCATAAAGGAAGGCAGATGATGAAAATGCAATGGTTATCGGCCCTGGTGCTTGGGGCATTGAGCTGCGCGGCCTTCGCCGAAGAGGCGCCTGCGGACAGCAATCTGATTAAGCAGGGGGAGTATCTGGCGCGGGCGGGGGACTGTGTCGCCTGCCACACCAACGGCAAAGCGGGCAAACCTTTCGCCGGCGGTTTGCCGATGGAGACGCCGATCGGCACCATCTACTCCACCAATATCACGCCGGATAAAGAACACGGCATTGGCGGGTACACCTTCGAAGAGTTCGACGACGCGGTGCGCAAGGGCGTGCGGAAAGACGGTTCCACGCTCTATCCGGCGATGCCGTATCCCTCGTTCGCGCGGATCAGCGAAGCGGACATGCGCGCCATGTACGCCTACTTTATGCACGGCGTGGAGCCGGTGAATGTCGCCAACAAGGACACCGACATCCCATGGCCGCTGTCGATGCGCTGGCCGCTGGCGTTCTGGCGCGGCATCTTCGCCCCGACGCCGAGCGACTTTGTCGCCAACCCGCAGGTTGACCCGGTGCTGGAGCGCGGCCGCTATCTGGTGGAAGGCCTGGGCCACTGCGGCGCCTGTCATACCCCGCGTAGCCTGACGATGCAGGAAAAAGCGCTCAGCGAAAGCGAAGGCGATGATTACCTGGCGGGCAGCAATGCGCCGATTGACGGCTGGGTCGCCTCCAGCCTGCGCGGCGAAAACCGCGACGGTCTGGGGACCTGGAGCGAAGCCGAGCTGGCCGAGTTCCTCAAAACCGGACGCAACGATAAATCGGTGGTCTTCGGTGGCATGAGCGATGTGGTGGAGCATAGTCTGCAGTATCTCTCTGATGACGACATCACCGCCATCGCCCGCTACCTGAAATCGCTCCCGCCGCGCGGCGGCAAACAGACCCCAGCCCCGGTGGAAGACAGCGTGGCGAAAGATCTGTGGAAGGGTAACGACAGCAAAACCGGCGCCGCGCTGTACGTCGATAACTGCGCCGCCTGCCACCGTACCGACGGCGCGGGCTATAAACGCGCCTTCCCGTCGCTGAAGGGCAACCCGGTGGTACAGACGGAAGATGCCACTTCGCTTATCCACATCGTTCTGACCGGGAGCACCACGCCGGCTGTGAAAGATGCGGTCTCCAACCTGACCATGCCGTCGTTCGGCTGGCGCCTGGACGACCAGCAGGTGGCGGATGTGGTCAATTTCATCCGCACCAGCTGGGGCAACAACGCGCCGGCGGTCAGCGCCAGCGATGTGGCGAAGGTGCGTAAGGAGACCGCGGCGCACGATGAGAAGGCGTTAGGCAACGCCGATATCTCGAAGCTGCCGGGGGCCGGACAGTAATCGTCAGGGTTGCGTCGCCCGCGCGGCGCAACCCATACTTAGCGACGACGTAAAATACTGTCTGAATCAAGGAGTTTGCCTTCATGCTGCATGCAGAGCGACTGACCTGCATCGTTGACGATCGACCGCTGTTTGCGGCGCTGACGCTGTCCCTCGCTGCCGGCGAGCTGCTGCAGGTCGCCGGTGATAACGGCGCGGGGAAAACCTCGCTGCTGCGGATCCTTTGCGGCCTGGCGCGCCCGGAAAGCGGGGTGGTGAGCTGGCAGGGCCAGCCGCTGGCGAAGGTCCGGGAGGCATTTCACCGTCAGCTGCTGTGGCT
>ERZ791922.1141-NODE-1141-length-10972-cov-3.477787_pt1 | contig 10972 bp, 10 predicted proteins | sample MGYA00510134_ERZ791922 | MGnify/ENA primary metagenome ERZ791922 (study PRJEB30046, sample SAMN00792101) | human gut metagenome | study: EMG produced TPA metagenomics assembly of the A metagenome-wide association study of gut microbiota in type 2...
CGTGATAACGCAGCTCAAGGATCATGGAAAACGCCTTGCAGCACTGGATGTCCGTATCGCCGCGCTTGAAGCCGCGGAGAACAAACGCGCCGGGGGGCTGTCCGTCCTTGCTGGCGTGGCTGCTGCGGCCGGCAGCCTCGGCGCGCTCATCATGAAGTTCTTCACGCTGTAGATTTTTCGGAGTTATCAAAATGGATCTGACTGTTGAAATGTGGCCTGTGGAGCGTCTGGTTCCCTACGCCCGGAACCCGCGCAAGAATGACGAACAGGTCGAGAAGATGGCGGCGAGCATCCGGGAATTCGGGTTTCGCATCCCCGTTGTCGCCAAGTCCGACGGCAGCGTCATTGACGGGCATTTGCGGTTGAAAGCGGCCCTCATGCTCGGCTTGTCCGAGGTGCCCGTTGCCCTCGCGGGCGACTTGACGGACGCGCAGGTGAAGGCGTTTCGCATCATGGCCAACAAGTCGGCGGAGTGGGCGGCATGGGATGACGGCTTGCTCCGGCTCGAACTCGAAGACCTCAAGGAACTGGACTACGATCTGCTGCTGACCGGGCATGAGCTTTTGGAACTCGACGATATCCTGAAGGACGCCGCCGAGCCCGAGCCGCCCGCCGTTCCCGAGTCGTTCCCCGAGTTCGACGAGGGCATCAAGACCACCCACCAGTGCCCGAAGTGCGGCTATGAGTGGTAGCAAGCCCCCGTACCGCGTCCCCCTGATGCGGGAGATTGAGGAGGTGCCCGGCAACGGGCTCTCCGTCGTCTCGACCTTTTCCGGAGGTGGGGGAAGTTGCCTCGGCTATCGGATGGCGGGGTATCGCGTCCTGTACGCCTCGGAGTTCATCCCGGAAGCGCAGAAGACCTATCGGCTCAACCATCCCGGCGTCTATCTGGACACGCGGGACATCCGGCAGGTCACGCCGGAGAGCATCCTTGAAATCGTCGGCAAGCGGCCCGGAGAGATAGACCTGTTCGACGGTTCCCCGCCGTGCTGCGCGTTCTCTCTTTGTGGGAAGCGGGAAAAGGGATGGGGCAAGCCCCACGCCTACAGCGACAAGGCGCAGCGCGTGGACGATCTCTTTTTCGAGTACACGCGGCTGCTCAAGGGGCTCCGGCCCAAGGTATTCGTTGCGGAGAACGTCAAGGGGCTCACCATCGGGACGGCCAAGGGGTACTTCAAGCTCATTCTGCGCGCCCTTAAGGAATGCGGCTACCGCGTGAAGGCCGCGGTACTTAACGCGCAGCACCTCGGCGTCCCGCAGAGCCGGGAGCGGCTGATCTTCATCGGCGTACGCGAGGACCTGAACCGGGAACCCGTTTACCCGAAACCTCTCCCCTATGTGTACACGCTGCGGGATGCGTTCGAGGGCTTGGAGAACGGCCCGCAGGAGGTCGCCCGTTTGCTTGAGGACGGAAGCCGCTACAAGTGGGGGAAGGTGCTTTCCCTGCTCCCGCGTGACCCGCGCAAGCCTTTGACGGGTGCCTCAGTAATGAACGGTTCCTACTTCAACCTGCGCCGGGAGAGCCTGTACGCCCCCTGCGGGACGGTTTGCCAGATGAACGGGAACCCTTCCGCCTGCGGGAACAGCCACCCGCTCGAAGACCGGAAGTTCACCATCCTGGAATTGCGGCGGATCATGTCCATCCCCGACGACTTCATCCTGACGGGGACGTATGCGCAGCAGTGGGAACGCCTCGGGCGCATGGTCCCGCCCGTGATGATGGGCCATATCGCCAAAACGATTGAGAGGGAAATCCTATGCCGCCTGTAGAGAAGAAAGCCCCACGGGGAAGGCCACAAAAGGCATACAGCCCCAAGGAAGCCGGGGTGGTGCAGTCCATGTCGCAGTACGGCGTCCCCCACGAGGACATTGCCGCGACCATCGGCATGTGTGTGGAGACGATGCAGCGCCTGTACAGCCATGAATTGGCGCAGGGCAGGGCGGTCGCCAACGCCAAGATCGGCAAGCGGCTTTTCGATAAGGCGATATCCGGCGACACCACCGCCCTCATCTTTTGGGCCAAGGTCCGTATGGGCTGGAAGGAAACGCAGAAGGTGGAGCCTTCATTGGGAGAGGGCGGACCGGACGCACAGCGGGACTTTGAAGCTGTCATGGCGGTCTATCGCGGTGAAAAGTAGGCCGATCCTCCTTCCCTATCAGACGCGCTGGCTTGAGGACGATTCCCGTTTCAAGATCGGCATGTTTTCCCGGCAGTCCGGCAAGACGTTCGTAGCGACGCTTGAAATCGTGCTCGACATGATCCGGGCGGAAATGGAAGGGCGCCGCACGCGCTGGCTCATCCTGTCTCGCGGCGAGCGTCAGGCGCGGGAGGCCATCGAGGAGGGCGTCGGGCTTCATCTCCGTGCGCTGGACGCCGCTTTCCGTGGCCTCCCTTCGGGGTTCAGGCTTGGCGAACGCACGGAATGCAAGGCTATGGAAGTCGCCTTCCGGGGCGGCTCCCGCGTGACGGCGCTCCCCGCGAACCCGGATACCGCGCGCGGCTTTTCCGCCAATCTGCTTCTCGACGAGTTCGCTTTCCATCGGGACAGCAAGAAAATCTGGAAGGCCCTTTTTCCCGTCGTCTCGAAAAACGGTTTGAAACTCCGCATCGTTTCCACGCCGAACGGCAAAGGGAACCGATTCTATGAGCTTATGAGCGGGAAAGAGGATGATGACGACAACGTATGGTCCCGGCATGTCGTGGATATTTACCAAGCCGTTTCGCAGGGGCTGGATCGCAATCTTGAACTCCTCCGCAAAGGCTGCGGCGACCCGGACGCATGGGCGCAGGAATATGAACTCCAATGGCTGGACGAGTCCACGGCATGGCTTCCTTTTTCGCTCATCACCGATGCCGAGGACGATGAGGCGGGGAACCCTTCCCATTCCTGCGGCGGGCCGTGCTTCATTGGGGTGGACATCGGCCGGCGGCGCGACCTGTTCGTCATCTGGGTTCTGGAAAAGGTGGGCGACGTGCTCTGGACTCGGGAAATCGTCGAACGCCGTGGGGCGACCTTCGCCGAACAGGACGCGCTGCTTGATGATGTCTTCGCCCGGTACAACGTGGCCCGCTGCTGCATGGACCAGACGGGCATGGGCGAGAAGCCGCTTGAAGACGCGCAGCGGCGCCACGGCGCATCTTGCGTCGAGGGCGTGCTGTTCACGGCGGCGAACAAGCTGGCCTTGGCGACGCTCGGCAAGGCGGCTTTCGAGGAGCGCAAGATACGCATCCCCATGGGCGTACAGGCGCTCCGGGCCGACCTCCACAAGCTGAGGAAGGTGAGCGGGCCGACGGGAACGCCCCGGTTCGTCGCTGACTCGGATTCGGACGGGCACGCCGACCGGACATGGGCCTGTTTCCTTGCCGTCTCCGCGTCGAGTTCCCCCGGATTCGAGTATGGCTATACCCCGGCGGGCAATGCGCGGGACGACTTTTATGGGATGGACGATGACGACGATGCAAGAGGAGCATGGTAATGCCGACGCTGTATGATGCCGACGGGAACCCGATAGACAAAACGAGGCTTGTGGAAGAGGTCGCCGCACCGACCGTAACAGGGGTCCGGCAAATCTTGTCCGGGCATCCGGCACAGAACCTTTCTCCGCGCCGTCTCGCCGCGCTGCTGCTTGCCGCCGAGCAGGGCGACGCCGTGGCCTATCTTGAGCTTGCCGAGGAGATGGAAGAGAAGGATCTCCACTACCGTTCGGTCCTTTCCACGCGCAAGCTGCAGGTGTCGGGCCTCCCCGTGACGGTGGAGGCCGCGTCCGATGCCGCCGAGGACGTGAAGGCGGCCGACCTTGTGCGCGACTTCCTGAGCACGGGCGTCCTCGCCAACGCCATGCAGGATATCCTCGACGCCGTGGGCAAAGGTTTTTCCGCCTGTGAAATCCTGTGGGATACGGAAGGGAAGGCGTGGTATCCCTCCTCGATCCTCTGGCGCGATCCCCGGTGGTTCGAGTTCGACCGTCTGGACGGCGTGACGCTCCGGCTCAAGGGCGAAAACGGCCTCCCCGAGCCCCTCGCGCCCGCGAAGTTCATCACCCACGTCCACAAGAGCAAGAGCGGGCTCCCCATCCGGGGAGGGCTCGCCCGGCCCGTGGCGTGGTACTATCTCTTCAAGAATTTCGGCATCAAGTCGTGGGTGCAGTTCGCGCAGGTCTTCGGCTTCCCGCTGCGGCTCGGGCGGTATGATGCCCACGCCACGCCGGACGAGAAGGAAAAGCTCCTCCGCGCCGTCCGCAACATCGCGCAGGACGCGGCGGCGATCATCCCCGCGAACATGCAGATCGAATTCCAGTCCACGGACGTGCGCGGGAATGTGACCGTGTTCGAGGGCATGGCGTCCTATTTCGACAAGCAGATTTCCAAGGTCGTGTTGGGCCAGACGGGGACCACGGACGTCGGCCAGCACGTCGGCACGGCGAACGCCCACGAGAAGGTCAGGGAAGACATCGAGGCGTCGGACGCCGCGCAGCTTTCCGCGACGCTCAACCGCGATTTGGTGCGGCCCCTCGTCGATCTGAACCTTGGCCCCCGCAAGCGGTATCCCTACCTCAAGGTCGCCCGCGAGGAAAAAGAGGACGTGAGCGCGCTGGTGGACAACATCGTGAAGCTCGCCGCCGTCGCCCCGAACTTGGTTGAGGTGTCCGTCATCCGTGACAGGCTCGGCGTCCCCGAACCCGCAAAGGGCGCCGAGGTTATCGGGATGAAGCCGTCCTTGCCGTCCTCGCCTGAACTCCCGGAGGGTATGCCGCCCGTTCCTCCTGCGCCGTACAAGGCCGCGCAAGCCGTCCAGCCTCCGCAGCCCGCCCCCGCGCTGGATCCGATCAGCCTTGCCGTGCAGGAAGAACTGGACGGATGGGAGCCGCTGGTATCGCCGTTGGTCAATCCAATCCTCGCGCTTGCCGGGCGGTGTTCGTCCTATGAGGATTTTCTTGCCGGGCTTCCCGGCGTCCTGAAGGAACAGGACGCGGCGCCGTTGGCCCGTTCCCTTTCCTTTGCCATGTTCGAGCAGCGCGTGAAGGGCGGCGGCAATGGAAGGGCGTAGTTTCCCTTCCATCCCGTTCGACGAGGCGGTCAGGGCGCTCAGGCGGCGCGGCACGAACCTCTTTCCCTCGGAGCATTGGGCGTCCGTCTGGCAGGAGCAGCATCAGGCCGGGTTTACCGTGGCCCGTTCCGCCGGGTTCGACATCGTAAAGGACATTCACACCGCGCTTGTGGACGCGATGGAACGCGGCAGGACGTTCGACGACTTCAAGCGCGGGCTCATCCCCGTGTTGCAGGAAAAAGGCTGGTGGGGCGACACTACCACCGTTGACCCGAAGACCGGGGAACGGCGCACCGTGCGGCTCGGCAGCGTCCGGCGGCTCGAAACCATATTCGACACGAACATGAGCGTGTCCTTTGCCGAGGGGCGTTGGGAGCAGCAGCAAGCGGTCAAGGACGCCTTCCCGTATTTGCGTTACACGGGGATCCTCGACAGCAGGATCAGGCTGCAGCACCGCCGCTGGCACGGGACTATTCTGCCGATCGACCATCCGTGGTGGAGGACGCACTACCCCCCGAACGGCTGGAAGTGCCGTTGCGACGCCATGAGCGTGTCTTTGGACGACATGCGGCGGTATGGCTGGAAGGTGAGCGATGCCCCGGAAGACGGGGGCACAGTGACGTGGATCAACCCGGCGACCGGGGATGTGGTTGAAGTCCCCGACGGCATCGATCCGGGGTGGGCCTACAATCCGGGGAACACCGACCGGGCGGCGCAGCTTGCCAAGCTCGCTATGGACAAGCTCGTCACGCTTCCTGCCGAGGTTGGCGCGGCGGCGGTGGCGGAACTGGCCTTTGCCTTCCCGCAGGTCGAGCGGGAACTTGGGGGCTGGCTCGAAGGCGTTGCGCGTGGAGTAACGGAGGATGCCGGATGGTATCCCCGAGGCGAACGGCGGGTCGTGGGGTGCCTTGACGGATATGTGATTGGCTGGCTTGCCGCCAATGCGAACCGTACGCCGGAAACGGCGGCGATCACCATTGCGGACGCCGAAATCATGCACCTTGTCCGCACGGCCAAGCGTGAGCGGGGCAATGCGCTTTCCGTTGATGATGTGCGGCGGCTTCCCTCGCTGTTGCGGGAGCCGGATGCCGTATATTGGGATAACGGCGGGCAGGGAGAGCAGAAGCGCGACGAAGGGCTTATCTACGTATGGCTGACGCCGGGGCGGGGTGCGGGCAAGCTCATTATACGCATCAATTTCAAGGACAAGATGGCTTCCCTGGAAGGAAAGGGCAGGGTACGCATTACGACGAACGCGATCCGGTCAGGGCGACTGGACATTGACCCGGAACGCGCTCTTGTCTCCGAAGCTGGATACCAAAAAATAAAGGGGAACCTATGAGTTCAAGGTGGTACGCCACTCTCCACGTAACATTCGGCCAGCAAAGGCGGAACGAACCGGACGTGCGAATTTCCCGGTTGTCATGAACTCACGGATTCCCGTTTGAAATAACTATACGACGCGAAAAGTGAGAAGACAAGGATAAGCCCTCAACTGTGAGGGGTGGGGAACTTTTTATACCTTGTGTATGGAGCTTCCTCAGGCTTCATAAAAAAGTTGTCCGGGAAAATCTTTTGGAATAAGGTGGTTGGAAAGAGGCTCCGAAAGCGAAGGGTTTGATAGGGATGTTGATGCAACACGCTGAAAAGAAAGGAGAGACTATCAAAAATCTCTGGTTATCCGCCGTGTAGGTGGCTTAGAAGTCGTACCGGTGAAAAGGTGTTCGTTCCCGCGCGTTATCCGCCGTGTAGGTGGCTTAGAAGCCGGCGTGAAAATCGCCGCCGTATGTCCGGACGTTATCCGCCGTGTAGGTGGCTTAGAAGCCGGCGTGAAAATCGCCGCCGTATGTCCGGACGTTATCCGCCGTGTAGGTGGCTTAGAAGATAACGCTTCTGATTTCGTCGCTAAACATGGGGTTATCCGCCGTGTAGGTGGCTTAGAAGATGTTGCCCGAGCCGGGGAGGTGTCTCTCCCCGTTATCCGCCGTGTAGGTGGCTTAGAAGGTGACAAGGCAAGAAAGGCCAGCGTGCGCGAGGTTATCCGCCGTGTAGGCGGCTTAGAAGTGAAAGCGCGTGAGCCGCGTCTGCTCGTGTTCGTTATCCGCCGTGTAGGCGGTTAGATGGTTTGCTAGTTTTCCCTTGGAAAAGCCCTCTTCCTGCATGGTTGGGGGCTTTCTTTACGTCAGCCTTGACTTTCCCGGTCCCGTATGGTGTGGGGAGGGTAGGAGGATTAGATTATGCGAAAACTGATTTTAGCGTTGGTACTGGTCACAACGTGTGTGGGGATGGCATTCGGGGAAGAGAATTTTGATTTCAGAAATGTTAATTGGAATGCAGGTATCAATGAGGTAAGAGAGAAAGAAAGTTTAAAGTGCATTAGCACTCAATCTAAAGAAAATTCAACAATGTTGGTTTATCAAGCAGAAATTCTAGAAACACCTTGCTATATTCATTATGTTTTTCAAGATGATAAATTAATACAAGGTATATATGTTTTTAATGAAGAAGGAGATATATCGAGAGTAGTACTTTTTAGAAAAATCAGAGAAATGGTTTCAAATAAATATGATGAACAAAATAAAGATATGAATAAACTTATGTATGGACATGTCGAGGTGTATGTAAATAAAACTACTGAAATAACCATAGTGAATAAGGATAAAAAAATTTTTGTTACATATGAACCAATAAAAAATACTGATAATTCATCGTCAAGGGGAGAAAATCCTTTTTAACTTGACAGCCGAGCCGTTTTCATGATTTGTTGTCCGTAACGGTGCTTGAAAACACCCAACGGCGGACGACGCCACTCGACAGCTTGGCGCTTTTTTGTGCCCTTTTCCCAAAGTCAAGAGTTCTCTTGGCTGTGTTTTGGGCTATAATTGCATCCATTGATGCCGGGTGTCCCCGATATGTCCAAGGCTTCGGCCCAAAGGCGGGGAGCAGCTCCGTTGGCTGTTTTCAACACCCGGCATTTTCTATTGTGGAAAATGCCTTGTGAACCTTGAAAAGTTCCAACGGAGGCATCATGACCACTTTTCTTTGCTTCAACGATTTCACTTTCTCCCCCGTCACCCGTGATAATCAGCCTTGGTTCAAGTCCTCTGAAATTGCCCGCGCTCTTGGTTACAAGCGTGAAGACTTTCTCAGCAAGCTGTATCGAAAGAATGCTGATGAATTTACGCCTGACATGACGCAAGTTGTTGAAAACCGCGCAGAACGACGAAACGGCGTTCCCGGAAATTTGAGCGATGGCCGAGTTCGCATCTTCTCCCTGCGCGGCTGCCACCTCCTCGCGATGTTCGCTCGTACACCCGTTGCCAAGGCGTTCCGCAAGTGGTGCCTCGATGTCATCGAGCAGTACGGCGACCGTGTGCCCGTTGCCGAGCCTGTGACGCTCAACGACGAGCTAATCAGCGCGGCGGAACGCGCGGAACTCAAGCTGATTGTGGACGCCAAGCTCTCCACCTACCCGGCGTCGGTGCAGGGCAAGGCCCGCGCCGAGATATGGGCGAAGTTCAACCGTCACTTCAGGATTGCCGAATACAAGCAGCTTCCCACCCGGCTCATGCCAGACGCCCGCGAGTTCCTGCTTTCCGTCAGTGTCCGTGCCATCAACGCCATCCCCACGGCTGAGGCCGCGATTCCCCCGACGCCGCCCCGCTTTGACGAGACGCCTTTTCTCAGGCTGGCGGAGGACATCCGCCGCTTTCAACAAACCTACCGCCGTAGCTATCAGCTTTTCTTCGGTCGGCTCTACCAGCTTGGTACCCCTGTTCTTGTCCAGCTTGAACAGCGGGCCACACTGGGGCAGGGAACGGCGCCCTTCTCGGACATGACCATCCGTGGGCAATTTGACAGATTCCTTTCGGAACGCCTGATCGAAAGCCTCTCCTCGCTTGCCGAATCGCTTCCCGATAGGCACAACCCTGCAATGCTCCTGCTGGCCTGCGCCCGCTCCATGAGCGCACGGTAGGGGGCGGACATGCTCACTACCCTCGACGCAGCCAAGGGAATGCAGCGCAAGCACTCCAAGCTCATGCGGGACATAGACCGGGTTCGGTCAATCCTCCCGCCGGAATTCGCGGAAACAGCCTTCACCCCGGACGCGCAGATCAGCCCCGCCGGGAAGCGGCAACGGTTCTTCCACCTCACCCGCGACGCCTTGCCCTTCCTCTTCATGGGACAGGCTACGAAACATGAAATCCTGTGGATGATGGACGCTATCAAGGTGTTGTAACGAAACAGCCCCCAACCGTGAGGAAGGGGGCTGTTTATAACTCGTCAAGAATTTTTAGAAACACAGAAAAATCTGTAGCTGAGCACCTATGCTGTCGTGGAGTATTGTCCCACTGAGACAGCCTACTGTTCACCATATGAAAAGCTTTTGGAACTCAAGAGCTAAAAAGTTGTCGCCCTGAGTCAAAAGTTTGGGAGGTTAATTGCTCTATGAAGCAAGATTGCAACAGGCATCCAAATTTTCACAAACAGTGTACATATCTAATGTACACGCACCCCATACACAAATCATAATGGAAGCTATTAATTGCAGAATTCCATTCCAGTTGATTGTTTTTTTGGGCATATGCTTCACCTCCTTACAGCAAGAAGCTTTTTCGGAGTGGATACCTGTTGAATAGTCCTTGCTCAGGCAAACCTGCTTCATAGAACAATCTAGGTATAATTATCCATAAATCGTGTCATGTCAATAGAAGAGAGTTATGCACTGGGAGCATAAACCGGATGTGGTGTTCAAGGCGGAAGGACTTTACTACCTAAGGTGCCTTGAGCTTTGAACGTGTAAGAATTGTGGGAATGTGAAACAGTGGAAATGGAGAACAGGGTTCGGGAGCATTTTGAAACATTAAAGCCCGTTGATACACAGCCCCCGTTTCCGGGGGCTTTTCTTTTATCTATTGGAAAACGTTCAGGGTGTGTTCGTTTTTATTCTTTTCGTACAGTCCATCCATGAGCAGCCCTTTTCTGAAATCCGTTTTTTCCGTCGCGCTTCCCGCTTCCCAAGCCGGGGACGTGCCGGATTGGATGCAGCTTTTCCCGGTCGGAACGTTTTCAGGGCGGGACGGGCGCGGCCCGTACTCCTGCGATCCGGTTTCTGTGGTTGCGCAGACACGGGCGCACAACGGCCCTCTCGACATCCCCGTGGATTACGACCACCAGCTTGAATTTTCCGCTGTGAACGGCCAGCCCGCTCCGGCGGCGGGGTGGATTACCGCGCTTGAGGCTCGGGACGACGGCGTATGGGGGCGCGTCGAGTGGACGGAAAAGGGCAGGGCCCACGTCGCCGCCCGTGAGTACCGCTACGTGTCCCCCGTCTATTACCACGACCAGAGCGGCGTCATCCAGTCGATCGAGTCCGTGGCCCTCACCAACGTTCCCAATCTGACCGGGTTAAAGGCCCTCGCTTCCCGAGAACCTTCCGGCCAGCAATCTTTTACCGGAGAAAGCCCCATGTCTTTCCTCAAGACCATTGCCTCCGTCCTTGGCGTGACCGACGCCGAACCGACCGAGGCCACCGTCGAGGCAGCCGCCCAAATGGTGGTGCAGGACGCGCAGTCCATGAAAGAGGCCATGTCCACTATGGCCCAGACCGTGAAGGCTGACGGCGTGACACCCGCCGGGCTCGTCAAGGCCGTGCAGTCCGTCGCTGCCCGTGCCGAGCACCCGGACGTGAACCGTTTCGTTCCTGTGGAAACCTTTACCGCCGTGAATGCGGAGCTTGCCCAGATGAAGGCCGCGCAATCCGTGGCCCTTGTCGAGCAGGGCAAGGCCGACGGCAAGATCAGCCCGGCGATGGAAACGTGGGCGAAGGAATCCGCCTCCCGCGACCCCGAGGGGTTCAAGAAATTCCTTGAGGCGGCTCCCGACCTGCGGCCCGGCGGCAAGGCCGCGCAGTCCGTGAAGAC
>ERZ791922.1146-NODE-1146-length-10893-cov-6.270806_pt1 | contig 10893 bp, 9 predicted proteins | sample MGYA00510134_ERZ791922 | MGnify/ENA primary metagenome ERZ791922 (study PRJEB30046, sample SAMN00792101) | human gut metagenome | study: EMG produced TPA metagenomics assembly of the A metagenome-wide association study of gut microbiota in type 2...
CAGGTCCTGCGCCCGGTAGCCCGCAGCCGGGAGAGCCTGCGCCTCGGTCAGCTGTTTGACTATCTGCACCAGCATCTTGCCGCCAGCCATACCGTCGCTTCCCTCGCGCAGCGCGCCGGCATGGGGACGCGCACCTTTTTGCGCCGCTTTGAGGAGGCCACCGGTAAAACGCCCGCCCGCTGGCTGCTGGAGGAACGACTGCTGCGCGCCCGCCAGCACCTGACGGAGAGCACGATGGGCATCGATCAGATCGCTGAGCGCTGCGGGTTTGCCAGCGCCGGCACCCTGCGCCACCATTTTCGCCAGCACTTCGCGCTCAGCCCGCTGCAGTACCGTAAACAGTTTACGCCTTCTCCGATTGCAAAATCGTCGCAGCCACGGACAATAGACGGCCACAGTAAACCGGTCGCCAGGAGGGTCGATGATGAAGAAAGAGTGTCGGGTAGTGATCTATAAAGAGGGGCTGCTGGGCAGTCTGTTTTTTGGCGAAGCCAAGGCCGACCCTGACAAAATGAGCCAGTTTCTCAGCAGCTATACCCGTGAGGGATGGGAAGTGAAAACCATGTCGGTGGAGCGCCGCCGTACCGCCCTGTTCTGGTCGCGGGAAGCGTATCTTTTCGTGCTCGAACGCCCCCTCTGACAGCCTGCGCCTGGTTTACACGTTTAAGCCAGGCGTTTCTCAGCGTCAGCTTTCAGGGCTGACGGATATAGCCCTGCTCCTGCATTTTCTGTATGCCTTCCTCGCTGGCGCAGACCATGCCGGTAGTCAACATGGCAAAGCCAAAGCGCTGATAAAACGTAATTTTATCGGCCACCGCATAGATAAATATTTTGCCAAAGGGCAGGAGTTGCTCCCGGATGGCCAGCATCAGCTGTTGCCCGTAGCCCTGTCCCTGACGAGCGGGGACGATCGCCACATCCGCCAGATAGCTGCTCCAGGTGCAGTCGCTGATGGCTCGCGCCACGGCAATCAGCTGACCGTTCTCATAGCCAAACCAGCAGAAGGTGCTCTGGCGGAACGCCTGCTCCAGTTGCTGAACATCACGCTCATTCAGCCCGGCCTCGGCGATGATCGTTCGCACTCGCTGCCAGTCCACCCGCGCGATCGCCTCTTTACCCTCAATCACCATCATGACCTTGTCTCCCGTCGTCTCCCGGAAGCAAGATCTAGCATGCCGCGGCAGGATATGCCAGATGGAAAGCCGGACTGAAGCAGTCGGTACAGGGCGGAAGGGGCAAAAAAAAACCGCCATATGACTGGCGGTAAATCAATGCTTGCATGGATAGATTGTGTTTTGCATTTTTCGCAGACAGATAAGCTTTACCTCTCTACGTTTGCTGCCGAAGTTAGCATGCTCAACTTCAATAAAGCCTCAACGACCAGCAGCTAAAGCTTCTCCACCAGCGCTTTCAGCTGCGCCAGAGTCTGCTGCCGGTCCTCCGCGGCGGCGACAGGCCAGGCCGACTGGCGCACGATGAGCCGGGTCGGCAGCAGCTCGCGGATCCGCAGCTGCGGGGCCGCCATCAGGGCAATCAGCCGCTCCACCGCCCTTTTGCCCAACAGATCGAAGTCCTGTGCCACCGTGGTGAGCGGCGGCTGGAAGTAAAGGCTGTCGGCGGTGTCATCGTAGCCGGTCACCGATACTGCCCGGCTGCCGCTGCGATTGAGCTGGGCCAGCGCGCTGAGCACGCCGAGCGCCATCTGATCGTTTGCCACCACTATGGCGCTGATCCGCGGCTGCAGATGGAGGAGCTCGAAAGTTTTCTGCCAACCGCTGGCGGCGCTCCAGTCGCCAAATACCGTAGTAGAGCGGGCAATATTCAGACTGTGCAACGCCTCGCGCCAACTGGCGAGACGCAGACGGGCGGAAACCGAACTTTCCGGTCCCGCCAGCAGACCAAATTCGCGATGCCCCAGCTCCCACAGGTGGCGCACGCAGGCCCCGCAGCCGTCGCGGTGGTCGAAGCGCACGCAGCAGACATCGGCCTCCGGGGAGACATCGAGAAACAGGCAGGCCATATCCGGATTGTCTTGCACCAGCCGCTCGGCAGTGGCGCTCTCCAGCGGCAGACTGACGATCACCCCGCGAATATGCTGGGCGCGCAGCTCGTCCAGCCGGGCCTGCAGCGCGACAAAATCGGCCTGCGCCGGCATCGCTATCGCCACTTCCAGCTGATGCAGGCTGGCATGGCTCTTTATCGCGGCGGCGATCTGTGAGGGGGCGTGCAGCGTCAGCGAGGCGGTAATCAGCCCGATGGAGGGCGCCGCTTTGCCGGCAAGCAGCTGCGCCGAGCGGTTAGGCACATAGTGCAGCGCCTGCATCGCGCGGATCACCTGCTCACGGGTGCGGGCTGACACCACCTCAGGACGGTTCAGCACCCGGGAGACCGTCTGCTGGGACACGCCCGCGGCGCGGGCGACATCCTCCAGGGTTGCGGTACGACGCGGCATCTTTTCTCCTCAGTAATAACAATGTCGTGCGCTAACATTTTATGTTTAACGCGCGACAAAAAACAGCGCTTCGCCCCCGCTTTCGTGATCGTCTGTTAATTTCGATTCCCCCGAGATTGCTGGACAAAACAAATTACCCGATAACGTTAATCATCCTGTTTAGCGAACGACAATTTCTGACTTACCGGGGTTTAATATGCAAATTAGCGATACCGGCCGCAGCCACACTCCTGACTTTCACGCCGTCCTCGCCCGTGAAGACTGGCAGAACCAGACCATTACCCACCTTAACCGCCTGCCAGCGCATCCCGTTTTCGCCAGCTGGCGCGATGAGCTTGCCGCCCGCGATAACCTACCTTCATCCCGCCGCCGTCAACTGGACGGCGAGTGGCAGTTCTCTTACGCCCGTAGCCCGTTTGCCGTCGATGCGCAGTGGTTGACGCAGGATCTACCGGACTGCCGCGGCACGCCTGTGCCTTCCAACTGGCAGATGGAGGGCTATGACGCGCCGATCTACACCAACGTCCGCTATCCCATCGACACCACCCCACCGCGGGTGCCGGAGGATAACCCGACCGGCTGCTACTCCCTGCACTTTACGGTTGAGGACACATGGCGCGAGAACGGGCAAACGCAGATTATTTTCGATGGCGTCAACTCGGCGTTTCATCTGTGGTGCAATGGCGTGTGGGTCGGCTATTCGCAGGACTGTCGCCTGCCGGCGGCGTTCGATCTCAGCCCCTTCCTGCGTCCGGGCGACAACCGCCTGTGCGTGATGGTCATGCGCTGGAGCGCCGGCAGCTGGCTGGAAGACCAGGATATGTGGCGGATGAGCGGCATTTTCCGCTCGGTATGGCTGCTGAATAAGCCGCAGCAACGGCTATGCGACGTGCAGTTGACGCCAGCCCTTGACGCCCTCTATCGCGACGGCACTCTGCAGGTCCAGGCGACCATCGAAGCGACTGAGGCGGCGCTTGCCGGGCTCAGCGTCGGGGTTAGCCTGTGGCGCGGCGAGGAGCAGATCGCCGCCGGGCGGCAGCCGTTAGGTACCCCGACGGTGGATGAGCGCGGCCACTACGCGGAACGGGTCGATTTCTCCCTGGCGGTGGCGACGCCGGCGCACTGGAGCGCGGAAACCCCGAACTGTTATCGCGCCGTGGTCACCCTGTGGCGCGGCGACGAACTGCTGGAGGCCGAAGCGTGGGACATCGGTTTTCGCCGCATCGAGATTGCCGATGGCCTGCTGCGTCTCAACGGTAAACCGCTGCTGATCCGCGGCGTTAACCGCCATGAGCATCATCATTTGCGCGGGCAGGTGGTCACCGAGGCGGATATGGTGCAGGACATTCTGTTGATGAAGCAGAACAACTTTAACGCCGTGCGCTGCTCGCACTATCCCAACGCGCCGCGCTGGTATGAACTCTGCAACCGCTACGGTCTGTACGTGGTCGATGAAGCCAATATTGAAACCCACGGGATGGTGCCGATGAATCGGCTGTCCGACGATCCGGCGTGGCTGCCAGCCTTCAGCGCCCGCGTCACCCGGATGGTACAGAGCAACCGCAACCATCCGTGCATTATCATCTGGTCGCTGGGCAACGAGTCCGGCGGCGGCGGCAACCACGAAGCGCTGTACCACTGGCTGAAACGCAACGATCCGAGCCGTCCGGTGCAGTACGAGGGCGGCGGCGCGGATACCACCGCCACCGATATTATCTGTCCGATGTACGCCCGCGTCGAACGCGACCAGCCGATCCCGGCGGTCCCCAAATGGGGGATCAAAAAATGGATCAGCCTGCCCGGTGAGCAGCGGCCGCTGATCCTTTGCGAGTACGCCCACGCGATGGGCAACAGCCTCGGCAACTTCGCCGATTACTGGCAGGCCTTTCGCGAGTATCCGCGGCTGCAGGGCGGGTTTATCTGGGACTGGGCCGACCAGGCGATCCGCAAAACCTTTGCCGACGGCAGCGTCGGCTGGGCCTATGGCGGCGACTTTGGTGATAAGCCTAACGATCGCCAGTTCTGTATGAACGGTCTGGTGTTTCCCGATCGCACGCCGCATCCGTCGCTGGTGGAGGCGAAGCACGCCCAGCAGTATTTTCAGTTCACGCTGCTGTCGACCTCGCCGCTGCGGGTGCGCATCATCAGCGAATACCTGTTCCGCCCAACCGATAACGAAGTGCTGCGCTGGCAGGTGCAGGCGGCCGGTGAACCCCTGTATCACGGCGACCTGACCCTGGCGCTGCCCCCTGAGGGCAGCGACGAGATAACGCTGCTCGATAGCCTGATCCTGCCTGAAGGCGCCCGCGCGGTGTGGCTGACGCTGGAGGTGACCCAGCCCCAGGCGACCGCCTGGTCAGAAGCGGAGCACCGCGTCGCCTGGCAACAGTTTCCCCTGCCCGCCCCGCTGGCGCTGCCGGCGCCCACCGTGTCTGCCGGCGCTCCGGATCTTATCGTCAGCGATGAGGTCTGGCAGATCCGCGCCGGTTCGCAATGCTGGACCATCGATCGCCGGACGGGTCTGCTGAGCCGCTGGTCGGTTGGCGGTCAGGAGCAGCTGTTGACTCCCCTGCGTGACCAGTTTATTCGCGCGCCGCTCGACAACGACATCGGGGTCAGCGAAGTAGAGCGTATCGACCCCAACGCCTGGGTGGAGCGCTGGAAAAGCGCCGGCCTGTACGATCTTGAGGCGCACTGCGTCCAGTGCGATGCGCAGCGCCTGGCAAATGAAACCCTCGTCGACTGCCGCTGGCACTACCTGCGCGGCGAAGAGGTAGTGATTGTCAGCCACTGGCGCATGCACTTCACTGCTGACGGAACCCTGCGGTTGGCGGTGGACGGCGAACGGGCGGAAACCCTGCCGCCGCTGCCGCGGGTCGGGCTGCACTTCCAGGTGGCGGATCAGCAGGCGCCGGTGAGCTGGCTGGGTCTGGGGCCGCATGAGAACTACCCCGACCGGCGGAGCAGCGCCTGCTTCGCCCGCTGGGAGCAGCCGCTGGCGGCGATGACCACCCCCTATATCTTCCCGACGGAAAACGGCCTGCGCTGTGATACCCAGGCGCTGGACTGGGGGCGCTGGCACATCAGCGGTCATTTCCACTTCTCCGTTCAGCCATGGAGCACCCGTCAGCTGATGGAGACCGACCACTGGCACAAGATGCAGGCCGAAGACGGCGTGTGGATCACCCTCGACGGCCTGCATATGGGGGTGGGAGGCGATGACTCCTGGACCCCCAGCGTGCTGCCGCAGTGGCTCCTGAGCCAAACGCGCTGGCAGTACGAGGTCTCATTGCGTTGCTTTTAATCCGTGGGGGCGACAGCCCCCACCCCACAAACAGAATAACAAGGGATCATGGTGATGAAATTCTCAGAACTGGCGCCACGAGAACGGCATAATTTCGTCTATTTCCTGCTGTTCTTTTTCTTTTACTATTTCATTATGTCGGCCTACTTCCCGTTTTTTCCGGTGTGGCTGGCGGACGTTAACCATTTAACTAAAACGGAAACCGGGATCGTTTTCTCGTCTATCTCGTTATTCGCCATTATTTTTCAGCCGGTGTTCGGCCTGATGTCGGATAAGCTCGGCCTGCGCAAACATCTGCTGTGGACCATTACGGTATTGTTAATTCTGTTCGCGCCATTCTTTATTTTCGTTTTCTCTCCGCTGCTGCAGATGAATATTATCGCTGGTTCGCTGGTAGGCGGGATCTACCTGGGGATTGTTTTCTCCAGCGGCTCCGGGGCGGTGGAAGCTTATATCGAACGCGTCAGCCGGGCCAACCGCTTTGAATATGGCAAAGTGCGGGTCGCAGGCTGCGTCGGCTGGGCGCTATGCGCCTCGATAACCGGCGTGCTGTTCGGCATCGATCCCAATATCACCTTCTGGATCGCCTCCGGCTTTGCGCTGGTGCTCGGTCTGCTGCTCTGGCTGTCGCGGCCGGAAAGCAGCAACAGCGCCCAGGTTATCGAGGCGCTGGGCGCCAATCGCCAGGCCTTTTCGCTGCGTACGGCGGCAGAGCTGCTGCGTATGCCGCGCTTCTGGGGCTTTATCGTCTATGTGGTGGGTGTCGCCAGCGTCTACGACGTGTTTGACCAGCAGTTCGCCAACTTTTTCAAAAGCTTTTTCGCCAGTCCGCAGCGCGGTACCGAAGTGTTTGGCTTCGTCACCACCGGCGGCGAGTTGCTCAACGCGCTGATCATGTTCTGCGCGCCGGCCATCGTTAACCGCATCGGCGCCAAAAACGCCCTGCTGACCGCGGGGATGATCATGTCGGTGCGTATTCTCGGGTCGTCCTTCGCCTCATCGGCAGTCGAGGTGGTGATCCTCAAGATGCTGCATATGTTTGAGATCCCCTTCCTGCTGGTGGGAACTTTTAAATATATCTCTTCCGCCTTTAACCCGCGCCTCTCGGCCACCCTGTTCCTGATCGGTTTTAATCTGTCAAAACAGTTGTCCGGGGTGGTGCTTTCCGCCTGGGTGGGCCGGATGTACGACACCGTCGGCTTCCATCAGGCCTATCTGATCCTCGGCTGCATGACCCTGAGCTTCACCCTGCTCTCGTTCGTCACCCTACGCGGCGGCAACCGTCTGCTGCCGACCGCAGAGACGCAGAGCCCCGCCTGACTCCAGCGCCCCCGTCAGGGATGACGGGCTTCACTCGACAATCCGCGTCTCCCCGCCGCGATTCTCCAGCGCATAGCGCTGACAAGGCGCCCCGGCGGCGATAAGCTCCGCCAGCTCCGCCGAGTGGCTGGTCAGCCAGATCTGGCTGTAGCGCGAGGCCTCGATAATCAGCCGGGCCAGCGCGGGCAACATGTCGCGATGCAGGCTGTTCTCCGGTTCATTGATCGCCAGAAACGCCGGCGGGCGTGGACTGAGCAGCGCGACGGCGAGGCACAAAAAGCGCAGCGTACCGTCGGACATCTCCGCCGCCAGCAGCGGGCGGCGGATCCCTTCGCGACGCATTTTCAGAGCGAAACGCGAGTGCTCGTTTTCACAATAAAACTGGCAGCCGGGAAAGGCGTCGGCAAGGATTTCATGCAAAATCTCCTCCGCGCCGATCTCGACAATGGTCTGAAAGGCGGCGGCGAGATTCTGGCCATCGCTGTCGAGGACTGGCGAACGGTAACCCACGGCCGGCTGACGCAGCGGCGAATGACGGCCAATCGCGAATTCATGATAAAACCGCCAACGGCGCAAGGTCTCCCGCACTCGCGATACTTCGGGGAAACGGTGCGGCTCGCCAAGCTGACCGAACACCGACTCATTTTCATAAATACTCTCGGTGAAAGTACTTTTCTCCCCGGTGACATCGACGAGAAACGCCGCCTGATTCTTGCGCTGCAGTACGCGGGAGGAAGGCCGGCGGGAGTAGCCGGCCAGCCAGATATTCTCTTCTTTAACGATAGGATCGAGCATGAATTGCGTCGGATAGGGCAATTTTTCAGGGAAGCCTATCTGCAGCTCATAATCGAAGCTGTCGGTCCGGCAGGCAATTTGCAGCCGGCGGGGGTGACGATCGAGGGGCGAACGCTCCCCGGACCACATCATATTCTCCAGACCGCCCTCTTCGCTGATAAACCCCGAAAGCCTGCCCTCAGCGGCAGCGGTCAGCAGGTGGATGGCGTTATAAATATTGGATTTACCGCAGCCGTTAGGGCCGAAGACAATGTTCAGCGGCCCGAGCTCCAGCGCGATATCCTTCACTGAGCGAAAATTTTGAATACGAATGTACTGAATCATTATGCGTCCGGCCCTGGAAATAGAAGGCTGCCACAGTAGCACAGCGGCGCCCGGCATACCCTCTTACGCTCCCTTTCGGGCAGGGTTTAACAGAACATTTTTTTCATTCCACGGGTCAGGGCGACCCGCGTCAGCTTATCGCTATCCTGATGGGCGTCGCTGAAAACGCCAAAAAAATAGCGTTCATCGTCAATGGTTTGGCTAACAATTCGGTAGCTCAACGGTTGCCCGGATAGCGCACCGTACTGCGCAGGCGTCACCGAGACCTCGGTCGCGTCATCGGCGACGCTGACCAACAGCCCGTCCGCCTTACCGCCCACCAGCATGACCTTAATTAGCGGGTGCACCAGTTCCTCCCGGGATGGCATATAGCGTTGGCGAACCGCAGGGACCGGCGGGCGTGGTGATCGGCAAACAGCGACGCCCGACAGAGTGCGGTATTTAGTACTTTCTTATAGTTCATCACGGCCTTGAGTCAAAAAATAGCGTGCTTAGGCAGGGCTAGATATTGATTATTCGAAATAAAAGATGACAAATGATGAAGGAAAAAAGAGAAATTGTGAATCAGCAAAACGCCGGGTTATTCTTATTTGTCGCTTCTTTACTCGCCTTTATCGGCCCTCACTCAAGGATGTATTGTGGTTATGCGTTATATTCGCCTGTGTATTATCTCCCTGTTAGCCACCCTGCCGCTGGCGGTACACGCCAGCCCGCAGCCGCTTGAGCAAATTAAACAAAGCGAAAGCCAGCTGTCGGGCCGCGTAGGCATGATAGAAATGGATCTGGCCAGCGGCCGCACGCTGACCGCCTGGCGCGCCGATGAACGCTTTCCCATGATGAGCACCTTTAAAGTAGTGCTCTGCGGCGCAGTGCTGGCGCGGGTGGATGCCGGTGACGAACAGCTGGAGCGAAAGATCCACTATCGCCAGCAGGATCTGGTGGACTACTCGCCGGTCAGCGAAAAACACCTTGCCGACGGCATGACGGTCGGTGAACTCTGCGCTGCCGCCATTACCATGAGCGATAACAGCGCCGCCAATCTGCTGCTGGCCACCGTCGGCGGCCCCGCAGGATTGACTGCCTTTTTGCGCCAGATCGGCGACAACGTCACCCGCCTTGACCGCTGGGAAACGGAACTGAATGAGGCGCTTCCCGGCGACGCCCGCGACACCACTACCCCGGCCAGCATGGCCGCGACCCTGCGCAAGCTGCTGACCAGCCTGCGTCTGAGCGCCCGTTCGCAACGGCAGCTGCTGCAGTGGATGGTGGACGATCGGGTCGCCGGACCGTTGATCCGCTCCGTGCTGCCGGCGGGCTGGGTTATCGCCGATAAGACCGGAGCTGGCGAGCGGGGTGCGCGCGGGATTGTCGCCCTGCTTGGCCCGAATAACAAAGCAGAGCGCATTGTGGTGATTTATCTGCGGGATACGCCGGCGAGCATGGCCGAGCGAAATCAGCAAATCGCCGGGATCGGCGCGGCGCTGATCGAGCACTGGCAACGCTAACCCGGCGGTGGCCGCACGCGTTATCCGGCCCGCAGCACCTCGCAGGCGTGCCGGGCGATATGACTGGCGGCGGCATCGGAGAGATGCCGGTCGGTAATGATGGTGGTGAACCGGGTCAGAGGTAACGCCATAAACGTGGCCACCTGATTGTATTTCGAACTGTCGCACAGCAGGATGCTTCTCGCGCTGACCTGGCTGACGGTCTCCTTGACGGTAACCTTGTTCTCATCAGGGGTGAATATCCCGCGACTGTCCCAGCCGCTGGCGGAGATAAAGGCCGTATCGATAGCCAGGTGGCGTAACGTACGCGCCGCCGATTCGCCCACGCAGGAGCGGTTCTCCCGGCACAGAGTGCCGCCGGTGTGGATCACGCCGCACTGGCTGGCATCGATCAGCAGCTGGGTTATCTCAAAATCATTGGTCACCACCTGGAGATCGTTCCGGTCGAGGATCGCCCGCGCCAGCGCCAGGGTGGTAGTCCCGGCATCCAGATAGATGCAACTGTTTTTAGCGATATGACTCGCCGCCAGCGCGCCGATCGCCTGTTTCTCCTCACTCTGCAGCGTGCTTTTCACCAGATGACTGGGTTCCGCGGCCAGCCGGCTGACGGCGCGTACGCCGCCCGAGACGCTGACCAGCAGCCCCTGCTCCTCCAGTTTACTGACGTCTCGACGGATGGTCATATGGGACACGCCGAGGATCTCCGTCAGCTCGTTAATGCTTACCGCCCCACGCTGCTCCACCAGGGCTAAAATACGCTGATGTCGTTCTATTGGAATCACCGCTCTCCCCTTACCATTTTTTCACACCAGGCGTCACCACCCAGGCTACGGCCCTGGCGACACCCCGTGTTGTTATCGCGCTTTGCCGCTGTTTTTACGCTATTTTAGGGCAAGAATCGCCGTTGTGCAGCCTCTTTCCGCCTGTGAATTTTTTATATTCATGTGGGTTATTCGTGATAACTCTCACATAAATTCACACTGTAACGCTTTATTCTATCATTAAATCACATTAATTAACTAATGTTCACAAGGAGACCAGCATGGCTGCACACACTAACGTCTGCGTGATTGGACTGGGTTCAATGGGCATGGGCGCCGCCCGCGCCTGCCTGCAGGCGGGCCTGAACACCTGGGGCGTTGACATCAATCCCGACAACTGTCGCGCACTGCTGGCGGCGGGCGCCAAAGGCG
>ERZ791922.1151-NODE-1151-length-10862-cov-4.668826_pt1 | contig 10862 bp, 10 predicted proteins | sample MGYA00510134_ERZ791922 | MGnify/ENA primary metagenome ERZ791922 (study PRJEB30046, sample SAMN00792101) | human gut metagenome | study: EMG produced TPA metagenomics assembly of the A metagenome-wide association study of gut microbiota in type 2...
GCGCCGCATAACTCGGGATTTTCGCAAAAACAGCGAAAACACCTCGCGGAATACAACCTGGCTGAACTGTTACTCTCCAGCCGTCAAGTCATAAAGGACATGAAGGAAGTTTGCCGCTGCATAGACCGGCAGCAGAAAATAAAAGAGACCCCCAAAAGGGCAATCACCTGCTCCCCGGGGGGTTCTTTCTCTGTATGCCGTTATTTCACTGTATGCCACCGCTGAACTATACTCTGCGGCTGCACTGTACTCCGCGGCTGCATTGTACTCCGCTGCCAAACTGTGCTCCGCTGCCGAACTGTACTCCTCTACTGCACCCAAAGCCCGTCACGGCTGCACCCGAAGTAAAACTTTCCGCCGCGCATTCCCGGGAATCTTGCCTCACCGCTCTGCTCCGGATAAAGACGTATCAGATGGACACTGTTATAATTGACATAAGCTATAAAATTCAGGTAATGTCCTTTCTCCATCTTATGTGTGAAGGTGATGTAGTACTCGCCGTCCATCTCCTCCACATTCAGCCTGTGTTCCCCCTCCGCCCTTTTCGGCGTCTGCGGCATCAGCTTCCTTCCGCAGCAGGAAACCTCGGCGTCCCCTGTGGCCGTCAGAATATTGCCGCAGTCAGGGCAGATATAAAATTTAATCCGTTTCATATTTCCTCCGTCTTCACTGTTAGGTTCCAGTTCCCCCTCCAGTATCTTTTCAATATTTACACCGAGGACCGAGGAGAGTGCGCCGAGAAGCGACACATCGGGGCAGCCCAGGCCGCATTCCCATTTTGATACGGCTTTATCGCTGACATGAAGGGCCTCCGCCAGCTGTCTCTGTGTATATCCTTTTTCTTTTCTCAGCGACGATATAAGCGCCCCTGATTTATCATTGTCCATTCCGGCTTACCTCCTGTGATTCTAAGTACAGCTTCAGTATAAACAGTAACGGCAGATGATTCAATCAACGCTTCGTAGAGTTGACAATCAGCATCATCGGACGGCGCATCTCATCCTTCATGCCGGGGACACTGTCAATCATATGGGCTGGCGGCTGCGGCTCCACAATATTCTTTATTTCAAATCCGTTCGTAAGCAGGCCGTCCAGATATGTTGTCAGCGTTTTATGGTATTTCACCACTTCCTCACCGAGAAAGTTCGCTGTCCTCTTACCCTCGTAATAATAGTTGTCCACCGGAAAATGCAGAATCTCCCCATCCCCGCCGTAATACCAGTCCTGGGTCCCATAGGCCGTAAAAACGGGATGCTCCACTGAAAACAGGAAACTGCCCCCCGGCTTTAAAAAGGTATTCACTTTTTTTGCAATCTTATCAAAGGATTCAATATAATGAAATGCCAGGGAGCTGAGGGCAATGTCGAAGCTCTCCTTCGGAAACTCCATATCCTCCATGGCGGTGCACCGGTACTCCACCTGCGGATAAGGAGTCTTTTCCCTGGCCACCTCAAGCATTTTGCGGGATATGTCAATCCCTACAGCAGAAGCAGCTCCATGCTCCATCGCATAGATACAGTGCCAGCCGTATCCGCATCCCAGATCCAGCATCCGCTTTCCGGTAAAATCGGGAAGCAGCTCTTTTAATGTCTCCCACTCTCCGGCTCCGGCCAGTCCCTCTTTGGAACGGTCCATCTGGCTGTATTTTTCAAAAAACACTTCATCGTCGTATTTATTTTCTTTCATATCCGGTTCCGTTCTCCTTCTGATTTTTAAATTGAGACTCCGGCTTGCGCAGAACCGGAGCCGTCAGATCATAGCTCTCTCCTATCATTCTTTTCACTTCCTCTTCGGGGATTGTACCGTCCAGAATGATCGAGTTCCAGTGCGTCTTATTGAGATGATATGCCGGTATCACCGCCGGATACACCTGCCGCCAGAAATCACGCCATTCCGGACTGCATTTTACATTCACCCACGTGCGGCCTTCCCGCTCAAAAATCCAGGCGAAAACCTTCCGGCTCCCCCGGTGTCGGATTACGGTCCAGTTCGGATCATGGAACGGCTGATCCGGATAGGTGTCTTTGAATGTCAGGCAGTAACTGATAAGCTCTTCTCTGTTTTTCATTTTTCCCCCTGTAAATACTCTTTAAAAAAATGCCTGATACCAAAATGTAAATCCGGCATCAGACATCCTGTTTTAACTTCAGTTGGTATTATTATTCCGGCTGGCAATGAGGCTTACGTTGCTATTCACGGCCTGGTTCGCAAAACTGCGTTTTTCAGCAGGGCCGTGAATCGTAACACGCTTACGCCCATCCTGCCTTAGTTTTCTCCCATCTTGGCAAGCTTCGCCGCCTGGTCGGCTGCAATCAGGCTGTCAATCAGCTCATTCAGCTCCCCGTTCATGACAGAATCAATCTTATAAAGCGTCAGTTTAATCCTATGCTCCGTCACACGGCCCTGAGGGAAGTTATACGTACGAATTTTTTCGGACCGGTCGCCGGTGCCAATCTGGCTGCGGCGCTCCTCCGCTTCCTGGTTCTGCCTTTTTTCCAGCTCCATATCGTAGAGCTTTGAACGGAGCAGACGGAACGCCTTCTCTTTGTTCTGAAGCTGCGACTTCTCCGTCTGGCTGTAAATTACGATTCCGGTCGGCATATGGGTCAGACGCACGGCCGAGTCGGTAGTATTGACGCACTGTCCGCCGTTGCCGGACGCACGCATAACGTCGATACGGATATCCTTGTCGTCAATTACAACGTCAAATTCCTCCGCTTCCGGCATAACCGCCACAGACGCGGTGGATGTATGGATCCTGCCGCCGGATTCCGTCTCAGGCACACGCTGCACCCGGTGGACGCCGCTCTCATACTTCATCTTGGAATATGCGCCCTGGCCTGTCACCATGAACACAACCTCCTTGAAACCTCCGATTCCGTTCTCATTGACGCTGACAAGCTCCGTCTTCCAGCGGTTGCTCTCCGCAAAATGCACATACATTCTGTAAAGCTCCGAGGCAAAAAGGGCTGCTTCGTCGCCGCCGGCGCCGGCACGGATTTCCACCATGACGTTCTTGTCATCATTAGGATCTTTGGGAAGCAGGAGAATCTTCAGCTGCTGCTCCATTTCCTCAATTCTTTTTTTCGCATCGGCCAGTTCTTCCTTGGCCATATCACGCATCTCCTCGTCAGACTCTTCCTCGAGCAGGGCCAGGCTGTCTTCCACATCCTGGTTCGCCTTCTTATACTCCTTATATGCATCCACAAGGGGAGTCAAATCCGCCTGCTCCTTCATCAGTTTCCGGAATCTGTTCTGATCCATCGCAACATCAGGGCTGTTCAGTTCTTCCAGCAGCTCTTCATATCGGATCAGCAAATCATCCAATCTGTCAAACATGGTAACCTCCTGTATTTGTCTGCAGAATTAAATCCGGACAGCAGCACTGTATCCACTATCTGTTCCGGCGCGCCCTGACCACGCGGTCAAGTCCCGGTTCATCTTTAATTGTTTCTATTTCGCCAAAGCCGGCAGCCGTCAAAAGCTTTCCCACCGCCTCCGCCTGATCACAGCCGATTTCAAAATAAATGAAACCGCCTTCCTTCAGATATCTGCCGCTCTGCTGCGCCAGAATCCGGTAAAAATACAGTCCGTCCTCTGCGCCGTCCAGCGCCATTCTCGGTTCATGGTCCTTTACCTCCGGCTCCAGGCCGTCTATCACCGCTGACGGGATATAGGGAGGATTAGACACGATGATGTCAAATTTTTCGTCCTGTTCCAAATTTAAGAACAAATCACTTTCCAGAAGGACAAACTCCTTCTTCCGTACTCCCGGTATCCTGGCAATCCCCGGGGAATACCCGTTATCTGAAACGCTTTCTCCCGCTGTTTCCTGTTCCTGTGCATCCCCGCCCTGGTAGACATACGTACACATCTTAAGTTTCCAGGGTGTGTCCGATATAAGTGTGGACTCTGAGCGGGCGGTTCCCTTCTGTACGAGAAAATGGCGCCGTACATTCTTTTTGGCCACCTTCAGCGCCGCCTTCGAAATATCGGCCGCCGTCACCTTATCGTAACCGCCCAGCACAGCCAGACTGACAGCAATGCACCCGGAACCGGTACACATGTCAAGGACAGAAAGCGCCTGATCCTTATGGTCCCTTAAGACCGTCTCCACCAGCTTTTCCGTATCCTGTCTGGGTATCAGGACATTCTCATCCACGGTAAATTCCAGTCCCATAAACTCCTGATTACCGAGAATATGCTGAATCGGAATACGTGATGCCCTTTTTTCAAGATAGTCCCTGTAAACCGGATACGATTTCTCAAGACGCTGCCGGTTCACCCTTCGGGTCCTGTCCATCAGGAAATGAACCTGGTCAATGCCAAAGGACGCTTCCAGCAGATACCACGCATCCAGCCCCGACTCCGTTACACCGGCGTCTGAAAGACAGGTTTTCCCTTCCTCCAGTAGCTGCTGCCAGGTGGGGCCCTCCTCTTCTCTCAGAAATGTACTCATAGCTTTGTCTCCGGAAAATTCTCCTTCAAATATTCTTTCCAGTCAAATACTGCTTCCGTCGCTGCGATGGCAACTTCGATCATGCTGTCATCCGGTTCCGTAGTCGTCAGTCCCTGCATCCACATTCCCGGACGGCTGACAAGATCCATAAATTTGGAATTACTTCTGCCTGCGAGCTGGAGTATCTCATAGGAAACTCCTGCAATCACCGGAATCAGAATGATACGGCTCAGCATCCTGAGACCGATATTATCAATCCTTATTACCATAAAAAACAGGATGCTGATTATCATGACAATCAGGATAAAGCTGGTTCCGCACCTTTTATGTTCTTTGGAACTTGCCCGGACGTTCTCCACGGTAAGAGGATGTCCGTGTTCCACACAGTTAATACATTTATGCTCCGCTCCGTGGTACATGAAGGTTCTTCTGATATCCTCCATTCTTGAAACGAGCTTGATATATGCTATAAATATCGCGATTCTGATTACACCCTCCAGGACAGCCATCACATGCTCCGATGTGATAAATGACTTGAAAAAGTTGGCTATTACAAGTGGGAGTATCATAAAGATCCCGATTGCCAGAATAAAAGAAAGTACCATAACAATTGACATAATAACGCTTTCCAGTTTTTCTCCGAAAACGCGGTCCAGAAACTTTTCAAATCTACCCGGTTCTTCTTCCTCATCATCTTCAAAAAAGCTGGCGGAATACGTCAGAGTCTTCATTCCCAGTATCATGGAATCCGCAAACCGGAATACGCCTCTGATAAAGGGCAGGGACAGGATCTTCGCTTTAGTGGTAATACTCTCATACTTATCTTTCTTTATCTCAATCTCACCGTCTGGCCTGCGGACTGCCACCGCATAGTCATTCCGGTTCATCATCATAATGCCCTCAATGACGGCCTGACCGCCAATTCCTGAATATTTCATTCTTTATACTCCGTTTAAAAGCGGGTAAAACCTCGCTTTGTGGTCTTTCACCACTAAATAACGATAACCTGCACGCTCTGCGCACAGGTCACCACCTTCAATAAAAGGTTGAGTTTAATGTCGCCACTAAAACTCAACCCTTACGTTGTTCAAACTTAATTGTCTGCATTCATGCCGTACTTACGGTTGAACTTATCAATACGTCCACGGGCTGCAGCAGCTTTCTGCTGACCTGTGTAGAATGAATGGCATTTGGAACAAACCTCTACGTGGATGTCCTTCTTTGTAGAACCTGTTACGAATTCGTTGCCACAGTTGCAAACAACTTTTGCCTGATAATAGGCTGGATGGATTCCTTCTTTCATGATTTTCACCTCTCTGATTTTTCTTGTGCGATTTCCGACCGCTGTTTTATTGCTATGTTAAAGCCTTGCACATCCATGTCCTGCTGGTCCATCATTATAGCAGAGCATCAATCGTAAGGACGACTCACGCAGATGTCAAAACTACCGTCTAATTGTACAGCCTAAACAGTATATCATATGAAGCAAGGGATTGCAAGGTTTTTTTAGAAGAAACGCCTCTTCCGGGTAATATCCACAAACTCCTGATTATTTCTTGTTTTTGCAAACAAATCAAGGATTCTCTCCACCGATTCCTCCGGTTTCTGGGTGTTGGTCGCCTTGTGGATGATATCGACCGCCTCGGACTCTTCCTGGGTAAGCAGCAGATCATCTCTTCTCGTTCCGGATTTAAGAATATCGATGGCAGGGAAAATCCGCTTCTCCGAAAGCTTGCGGTCCAGAACAATCTCCATGTTTCCGGTTCCCTTAAACTCCTCGTAGATAACATCGTCCATACGGCTTCCCGTATCAATCAGAGCCGTAGCCAGTATCGTCAGGCTGCCGTTCTCCCTCATATTTCTCGCCGCTCCGAAGAAACGTTTCGGCATATGGAGGGCCGCCGGATCAAGACCGCCGGAAAGCGTTCGGCCGCTGGGCGGCACTACAAGGTTATAAGCTCTGGCAAGACGGGTGATGCTGTCCAACAGGATCATAACATCCCTTCCATGTTCCACCAGTCGTTTCGCTCTCTCGATGACCATCTCGGATACACGTTTGTGGCGATCCGGAAGCTCATCAAAGGTGGAATAGATAACTTCCACATTCGGTCCTGTAATGGCCTCCCTGATATCGGTAACCTCCTCCGGCCGCTCATCAATCAGAAGGATAATCAGGTGCATCTCCGGATGGTTCGCCGTAACTGCCCTGGCAACCTGCTTTAACAAGGTGGTTTTACCGGCCTTTGGCGGTGAAACAATCATGCCTCGCTGTCCCTTTCCGATTGGAGAGAGCAGATCCATGACACGCATGGCCGTTGTGTTCCTTGTTCCCGGCATCTCCAGATGGAGACGGCTGTTGGGGAAAATCGGTGTCAGGTTCTCAAAGTTCGGTCTGCGCTCCACCACGTTGGTAGGATAGCCGTTAACCGTATTGATATATAATAAAGCCGCAAATTTTTCCGTGGCTGTCTTTACTCTTCTGCTTCCCCGGACGATATCGCCTGTCTTTAAGTTAAACCGTCTGATTTGCGACGGAGCCACATAGACATCATTCTCACCGGGAAGGAAATTTTCACACCGGATAAATCCAAAGCCGTCCGGCATAACCTCCAGAATTCCATCCGCTTCGATACCGCTGTCAAGCTCCTGGAAATCCGTCTTTCCCTCTTCATTTCTGGACTGATACTCACCCCTCGTCTGATTCTCGGCTCTCTGCTGGTAATCACCTCTGGACTGGCTCTCGCCGCGCTGCTGGTAGTCTCCCCTGGACTGGCTCTCGCCGCGCTGCTGGTAGTCTCCCCTGGACTGGTTATCACCGCGCTGCTGGTAGTCTCCCCTGGACTGGTTATCGCCGCGCTGCTGGTAGTCACTCCTGGACTGGTTATCGCTGCGCTGCTGGTAGTCGCCTCTCGGCTGATAATCACGTTTACGGCTGTCGTCCCTGTAACGGTTCGTATCACGTCTCGGCGCTTCTTCTCTCTTTTCTTCCCTGGTATTTTTTTTCAAAATACGCGGTTCTTTATCGATCGTCTCCGAAGGCTTCTCGTCTGTTTTTTTCTCTTCCGCCGCCGCCAAAGGCTCCGACGGAATAATATTGTGTACGCCGCCTCCTTCTGCCCCGGCTGCATCCATGCCGGCCAAATCTTTGTCTGCTGCTTTTCCACCGGCTATTTCACACAGCCTGTCTATAATTTCTGCTTTTTTAAGGGTGGTTACACCTTTAAGCCCCTGTGCCTTTGCCAGTTCCCGAAGCTGTGTCAAAGGAAGGGTCTGCAATTTTTCTCTCATACAACTCTCCTTACTTTGTTTAGTTTTAATTTTGTATTGGGGATTATTAAGAAATAAGAAACGTCAGGAAATACTTTTCTTGTCTTCTTAATTATATACTATTTTATAGAAAATGCAATTTTTTTTTAAATAAGACATATTAAATCCAGGATTTTCGTGCAAAACGCGCACGAAAACACCTTGCGGAATACAACCTGGGCACCCGTGTCATGATGTTAGGGTCAAAAGGTCCTTTGACCCCTTTGATACCGGATTGCGCCGCGCCTGCCTGATTACATCTCTCCCTTTAAAAACCGGAGCCACTCACCGATTTTCTTCTCATAGCCGTTATCCGACGGTCTGTAAAAAGAGGAACCCTCCAATCCGTCGGGAAGATACTGCTGTTTTACATAGTGGTTCGGATAATCATGGGCGTACTTGTAATCCAGACCGCGTCCCAGCTTCTCCGCTCCTTTGTAATGCCTGTCCTGGAGATGAACCGGAACCTGGGCCACCGCCTTGCTCCGGACTGCCGACTCCGCTTCGTCAATTGCCATACAGGCGGCATTGCTCTTGGGAGCGCTCGCAACATAAGTCACAGCCTGGGAAAGTACGATCCTGGCCTCCGGCATGCCGAGACGCTCAACCGCCAAAGCGGCATTTACAGCTACTGAAAGCGCCTGGGGATCCGCATTCCCCACATCCTCCGAAGCGCAGATCATGATTCTTCTGGCAATAAATTTAATATCCTCACCTGCATAAAGCATCCTGGCAAGATAATAAACGGCTGCATCCGGATCAGAGCCTCTCATGCTTTTAATAAATGCGGAAATCGTATCATAATGGTTATCACCGCCCTTATCATACCGCACCGCCCGTTTCTGAATACACTCCTGGGCCACATCCAGCGTAATATGAATCAGACCGTCCTCGGACCGCTCCGTTGTCAGGATTCCAAGTTCCACCGCATTCAGGGCCGCCCTGGCATCACCGCCTGCCATATCTGCAAGAAAGTCAACCGCCTCCCCAGAGATATCGGCCTTGTAGCTGCCCATCCCCTTCTCCTTATCATAGACGGCGCGTCTCAGCAATTCTGCGACATCTTCCTTTGCAAGCGGTTTCAGTTCAAAAATCCGGGAACGCGAAATAAGAGCGCCGTTGACCTCAAAATAAGGATTCTCCGTCGTCGCTCCAATCAGAAGCAGAGTCCCATCCTCCACAAAGGGCAGCAGATAGTCCTGCTGGCTCTTATTGAACCGGTGAATCTCATCTACAAAAAGAATAGTCTTCTGGCCGTACATCCCCAGGGCATCTTTTGCCTCCTGCACAACCTCCTCCATATCCTTCTTTCCCGCAACCGTTGCATTCAGCTGCTTGAATCTGGCGCTTGTCGTACCTGCTATGACTTTGGCCAGCGTCGTCTTGCCTGTCCCCGGTGGGCCGTAAAATATAATAGAGCCCAGCTTATCCGCCTTGATAGCCCGGTAAAGCAGCTTGTCCTTTCCGATAATATGCTTCTGCCCCACCACCTCGTCCAGCGTGGCTGGCCGGAGCCTGGAGGCCAGCGGAGCCTCCTTCTCCATCGTATTGCTTCTCATATAGTCAAATAAATCCATAACATCCCTCTGTCTCTAATCTATCAGCAATTCATCTACTGTAACAAAAGTATAGCCCTGCTTTGTCAAAGTGTCAATGGCCGCCAGCGCCGCGTCCACAGAAGTTCCAAACACATCGTGCAGCAGTATCACATCATGCTTTCCCACATTCTTGTATATATGCTTCACAACCTTCTGTGGGTTCTGGCTTTTCCAGTCCAGTGTATCAATATCCCAGAAAACCGGGGTCATTCTCAGGCATTCTTCCAGGTCGTCATTCCATATTCCATAGGGAGGCCTGATATACTCAGGCGTCTGGCCCGTAATGTTTCTTATCAGCTCATTCGTCTTGCGGATGGCATTACAGGCATCTTCCGTGGTTCCCTTTGTCAGGTCCACATGGCTGTAGCAATGGGTTCCAATCAGATGCCCGTCTTCCGACATCTGTTTTACCAGCTCCTCATTTCCCGGGATATTCTCCCCTACCAGAAAAAAGGAGGCTTTCACTCCCCTCTCCCTGAGTCCCTCCAGCAGCCGTTTCGTATAGACCGCATGCGGCCCGTCGTCAAACGTCAGCGCCAGCAGTTTTTCTCCATCACCGGATTTTTCTTCTTTTCCTGACTTTTTACCATCTATATCTGTCTTTCGCTTCTCTTTCCGGGCCGATTCTCCCTGACCGGCAGAATCAGGCTCATCCGGTTCGGCAGACACCGCCAGGCCGGTCCATGTTCCGGCCGCCGCGCTGTGGTCCCTGACTGCCGCTAAACAGAAACACGCCAGAAATACATCCATCACTGTTATCACCATCAAAAGAAACATTTTTCTTTTCACATGCTTCCCCTTCCTCTGTATCCGCGCCGCTGTCCCCCGCAGATTGTTCCCAGGCCAAACATGGTTACTGTTCACACCTTGCAAAAAAGCGGCATGCTGTAAACAATAACGCGCTTCTCAGGACACATCATTGCAGATCCGTTACTAATAATCAATATATGCAGCAGCTCCCAACGGCAGAATTATAAACATGCAAAAGAAAAAGCACGGATATAAAACAGGCCGCCGAAACGGGTCAAAAGCCTGTTTTATATCCGTGAAATCGTAAATTATGCCACCAGTGCGGAAATCCCAAAATAAGATAACACAATGATTCCCAGCACAATTCTGTAATAACCAAAGAACTTGAAATCGTGTTTCCGGATGTAGCCCATCAGGAATTTAATAGAATATACCGACACGGCAAAAGCAACCGCCATGCCCAAAAGCAGGTAAAACACCTCATACCCTTTGAATGCTCCGCCTTCAATAAAAAATTTGATAATTTTAAGAAGACTTGCTCCAAACATAACGGGTATTCCCAGGAAAAATGAGAATTCCGCAGCAGCGCCCCTGGAACAGCCTATCAGCATGGCTCCCAGAATCGTGGCTCCGGACCGGGAGGTTCCCGGTATCAGTGCAAGAACCTGAAAACAGCCGATTACAGCCGCGGTCTGGAAGGAAATCTGCGTCACCCGCTCAATCGGAAATTTGGAATTCCGGTTCCGGTT
>ERZ791922.1152-NODE-1152-length-10860-cov-2.113466_pt1 | contig 10860 bp, 6 predicted proteins | sample MGYA00510134_ERZ791922 | MGnify/ENA primary metagenome ERZ791922 (study PRJEB30046, sample SAMN00792101) | human gut metagenome | study: EMG produced TPA metagenomics assembly of the A metagenome-wide association study of gut microbiota in type 2...
GGAAACATGGAGTACGTCATGGCACTGGATACCACATTTTCCATGTCCGCCGATTCGTCGAGCTGTAAAACGTTGAGGTCCCTGTACTCGGTAGTCACGTACTTATTGATCACCGCGTTTATAGCCCAGCGGATGAGCAGATTTTCCCTTCCGTAGAAGAAAAACACGCTCCCCGTCCTTCCGCTCCTGAAGTCCTCTGCAAAATCCTTATATGACAATTCTCATTCCCCTATCATGCTGTGGACGGCGATCCCTCCCGGCCTGAGCCTGATCCCCACGGCCCCGTTCACGTCCGTCCTGTATACCTTTATTTTTCTTTTTTCCAGCCTCTCCAGGACCTCACGGTGAGGATGTCCGTAAAGGTTATTCCTCCCCACCTGGATCACCGCTATCTCCGGATCCACCGCCTCGAGAAAAGCCTCCGAGGAGCTGCTCCTGCTCCCGTGATGGCCCACCTTGAGCACGTGGCACTTAAGCTTGTCCGACTGGCCGTAGTATTCTACCATGGCGGTTTCATCTTCCTCAAGGAGGTCCCCCGTGATCATCACCTTCTTATTGTTTATGTGAAAGATCATCACCATGTTCATCTCGTTATCATTGGACGAGGCCTTGACGTCATCCTCGCCTTCCATTCCGTTTCCAGTCCCATCAAGCGGCCAGACGACCTCCATCCAGGCATCCCTGCCAAGACCCACCCTGTCTCCCTGAGAAAGCCGGAACACCCGGCCCGTGCCGGTTATGTTTTTCAGGTCTCCAATTCCATATCTCTCCGAGACCGCCACCGTTCTCACCGGAAATACCTCCCTCAGCTCCTCTGCTCCGAGGGCGTGGTCCTGGTGCAGATGTGTGAGAAAAGAAATATCGATGCTGGAGCAGCCGTTTTTGAGCAGATAAGGCCTTAGTGTGTCCTTTCCGATGTCATATCTGTCCGACCCTCCGCCGTCCACAAGGAAATTTCCGGCACCCGTCCTGATGTGGATGCCGTCTCCCTGCCCCACGTCGAGGAATATCAGGTCGTCCTGTAAAAAATGGCTTCCCGCCGCGTACCCGGCGGCCCCTGCGGGGATGGCGAGAATGCACAAGACGGTAAGAAGCCTCTTCCACTCTTTTCTTATTATCCGTACCGTGGCGAACTCGGATGACATGTAGAACATCCCAAGATACAGCAAGGCCAGCGTCCATGCCGGTATCGATACGATCCCGAAGTCGGCCGCACCAGTCGCGAGAATGCTGTTTGACCTCACGATCATATGGCTCAGACCTTCCAGCGCAATTCTGGCAGGAGAAGGACATGTTCCCGTGACGGTCATCACACAAAGGGATGATATGGCAACGGGACCGAAAATGGACGCCAGGAATATCATCGGTATGTTTATGAAGAGGCTGAATGGATTCATGCTGTTGAAAGAAAATGCCGTAAAAGGTGTCATGGCACCCTGCACTCCTGCGGCCGTACCGAGTCCTCTTCCCAGGAAATGCTCCAGCGGCCCGGAAAGGAATGCCATGCCCATCATCGCCAGTCCGGACATCAGGAAGCCTGTATTAAGAATGAGGTACGGCTGGATAGCCAGCATCGCCATTACCGCAGCGCTGAGGGCAGACAGCAGGTCAAAAGGCCGCCTCACATGGGTGGCGAAGGCCGAGACGGTCACCATGATGCAGGCCCTCACAGTCGACGGGCTCCACAGAGACATCTCTCCATATATGAAAAGCATGGATATTATCACTATTGAGACGGCGAGTGTCCTTCTTGATCTCGTCAGAGACTTCAGTGCCCCATATATGATCCCCAGATGGAGACCGCTGACGGTGAGTATGTGAGCCGTATTGTTCAGGGCGAATTCGTCATATGTCTCTTCGTCCAGGCCCGATTTGTCCCCGAAGACCGCTCCCTTAATGAATTCCCGCGTGAGCCTGTCTTCTCGGAAAGCATTCTGAAAATCGATGCGCTTTCTGAGAAGGATCCTTCGTGCTCCCCAAATGATGTCCTGCATATCCTTTTCGAATAGTTCGAGGTCACCATTTCGTGTGTAAGCAGCATGATGACCTCCGCTCAGCGAGATCTCACAGGGCTCTGCCACGGCTGCGATGCCTCTGCTCTTCAGATAATTTCCGTAGTCGAACATGCCGGGGTTCCTGGCTCCGTCCGCTCTTTCCCATATTCCGCGCACACTGACGAAACGTCCGACGAGGAGGAGAGGCTCTTTTTCCAGTATCTCAGGATGCCCCTTCACATCTACCGGCAGCAGGAATCTCCTTCCGCGGCCGTCACTGACCGTGAGCCTGAGCTTGTCCCTCTGCCCATCTTCGTTTTTATATTCTCTCGCGTCTACGATCCTGCCAGATATAAATTCAGCGGAATTCGTCCTGGACAGAGAATCGTAATTCTCTTCAAGCCGCGCGCCGTACCAGGCGATCAGTGAAAGTCCGATACCGGCCCAAATGAGAAGGCACGCGAGATCACCTGTCCCCATCTCCCCGTTTCCTGCAAGTACGACCACAGCAAATATCCCGGAAAGAATGACCAGCAGTCCCTCAAGCATCATCCCCCTGTCCATCAATATATATCCGGCGAAAACGCCCCACATCATCGACACGGTATACGCGAAAAGCCTACGCCTGATCATCGCTCCGTCTCCCTGCCCGCCTCCGGCACTCGCTGAAAACCCTTTTTCCAGACCATACCCCCGCAGGATCACAGAATCAACGGGGTCTGAACAATTGTGCATTTAAATGACGTTTAAATGTATTTTTCTGTAAAAAGTGCCAATCAGACAACAGATCGTGCCAGAGTTCTGCCTTCTAATATAAAGATTTTCTGAAAATTTCTGGGAAACCGTCAGTTATGTTTCATTTGAATTGTGAAAAATGTTAAAATGAAACGATTATTGAAAGGACTACTATGGCAGAAAACAAGAAACCAAACTCAAATAACATAAACGGCAAGAGACCTGCTTCTTCCACCCCTGCCAGCGACGACGCGCGCAAACAGAAGGAGATGCAGGCTCTGGCAAGAGCAATGGCGAGAAAGCGTCTCCGCGAACAGCAGGAGGCGGCTGCCAGGAAAACTTCTGCTGCGACATCATCCGACCATTCTCAGGGAAGCAAAAGGAGCCAGGCAGGCCCGGGCACCACTGAGGAAATTTCCAGGGAAATAGCGCAGGCTCAGAAGTCCCAGGCTCAAAAGCAGCAGGAGATGCGCGAACTGGCCCAGGCCATGGCCCGCATGAAGCTGAAACAGGACAGGGAACAGGCCGGTGTCAGTCCTGCCGCTCAGGCCGGCAGCGATCACGCCGCACATACCGGGATCTCAGAGAGCGCCCATGCTGCCCGGACCACTGCTGCAAGCAAGTCCGCTGCAACTCAGCAACCACATCACCAGTCCAGAGTGGAAAGGCACATGGCCGAGAGCGCTGCACGTCATAATGCAGCAAGGCCACAGTCGCGGGTCCAGGCACCACAGTTCGCAGAACCATCCCTTCCGCTTTCTGACAGCCCTGATGACGATGATTTCCTGAAGCGTATCGATGCTCAGCTCAGCGGTCAGGATCCTGAAGAAAAAGGACACAGGATAAAGCGGCACCTTCACCACAGATCTGAGGAGGCCACAGGTACTAAGGCAGCGGCTGAGAAGCATCCTAAACTAGAGGCTGCAAAGGAAAAACTGAAGCATCCGAAGGAGACCCTGATAGAGCTGTTCACCAGGGAGAACCCTGCCTACGACCCGGACGGTGGAGATACCGTCACACTGAACGGCAAGAGCGTCAAGAACCGCCCTCGCCTCTTCAGCGTGAAGAAGACTGTTCGAAATGCCTTCGCTGTGGTCGGAGCAATGATAGTGATCTTTATCTTCTCCGCTGTGCTGATCATTGCCACCGCCCCGAAGATCGATCCGTCAAATATATATGACCAGATCTCACAGTCCTCAGTGATCTACGATCAGGACGGTAACGAGATCGATACCGTGAGCTACGGCCAGGACAGGACCATCATCAAATACAGTGACCTTAACAAGCAGACGGTCGACGCATTCGTGGCGCTGGAAGATAAGACGTTCTGGACGCATCACGGCTTCAACTGGACCAGAATGGCAGGAGCTGTTCTCCAGTCCTTCACCGGAGGCGGGATCAGCGGGACCAGCACGATCACCCAGCAGCTGGCGAGGAACGTCTACCTCCCAGAGATCAAGAGCCAGCGAAGCCTCAAGCGTAAGATCATCGAGATGTACTATGCTCACGAGATAGAAAAGACTCTTTCCAAGAAAGAGATAGTTACCGCGTACCTGAACAGCATCTACTTCGGTTTCGGAAACTACGGCATAGAAGACGCCTCGGAGACCTATTTTTCCAAGCACGCAAAGGATCTCACCCTCGAGGAGAGCGCAGCGCTCGCCGCCCTCCCTCAGTCACCGGATTCCTATGCTTTCCTGGTGCCTCAGGACACGGCGACCGTCGACGGCACTGTGATAACCGTAAATGGAAACAACTACGTGGTGAACGATATATCCAAGTCGAGGCGCGACATCTGCCTCGATCTGATGAAGGATCAGGGGTACATCACCAAGAGCGAGCATGATGAAGCATATGGAAAGGATCTTTCCTCCTTTATCAACCCGACGATCGCGGAGTCAGACGACAACGCTTCGTACTTCACGGACTTCGTCATAAGCCAGGTGATCTCCGACCTTCAGGACGAATACAACATGAGCTACAAGCGGGCTCAGGACCTGGTCTATGCAGGCGGACTGAAGATACACACCACCATGGACAAGACGGCACAGGATGTCATCGAGAAGGAGTTCGAGGATAATTCGAACTTCCCTGGACTCACCAACCTGCAGAAGGATGGAAACAACAACATCGTTTCCGATTCGGGCTCCATCATCCTCTACGATTATGCAAACATGATCACTGACGGAAAGTTCGTGTTCCAGGACGGCGAGTACAAGAAGAAGAGCGACGGCTCCCTGGTGGTTTACAAGAACAAGAGGCTGAATATATACAAGACCAGCACCTCCAGCGGTACTGACTACAGTCTGGAGTTCAAGTCCTCCTACGTCACCGAGGACGGGACGATCTACATATATCCGGGCGGATACATAAACATCCCTGCTCAGTACAAGTCGCTGGACAAGAATGGCAATCTGGTGATCTCCGCTGAGTATATCAATAAGAACAGCGACATGTTCACCGATGTGGACGGTCACCCGGCGTTTACGGAAAAGGCATATACCATGCAGGCGAAGGTCGTGCAGCCTCAGGCGGCGATGGTCATCACCGAGGTCGGCACCGGAGAATTGAAGGCAATGGTCGGCGGAAGAGGTGTGACAGGTTCAAACCTGTACAACAGAGCCACCAACACGAGGCAGCCTGGTTCCTCCATCAAGCCGATAGGCGTCTACAGCACGGCACTTCAGATGAGCAAGGAGGCCGAGAGCCAGGGCAAGACCTTCGATTTCAAGGACCCTGGTAACGACACGCAGGGTGCCGACGGGTACGGCGATTATCTGACGGCTTCGTCCATCATCAAGGATGAGCCGCTGACCTTCGACGGAAAGATATGGCCTAAGAACTCCTACAACGGATTCAAGGGTAACGTCACCATGAGATACGCCCTCCAGCAGTCCATCAACACCGTAGCCGTAAAGCTCTACGAGCAGGAGGGATACAAGAACGTCGCCAACACGATCAAGAAATTCGGCATTTCATCGCTGGATCTCGATGAATCAACAGGAAACAAGGACGCAGGTCCTGCTTCTCTGGCTCTGGGAGGTCTCTCTAACGGAGTTTCTCCTTACGAGATGGCAGAAGCGTATGCTACCTTCCCTAACAACGGTGTGAGAAAGGATACCATCTGCTATACCACCGTCGAGGACAGCAGCGGAGTTCTTCTTAAGTCAAAGTCAAAGTCACACACGGTTCTGGACAAAGGCGTAGCATGGATAATGACAGATATGCTGAAGTCGGTCGTATCCGACGGTATCGGAAGCAACGCCGCCATCAGCGGTGTACAGGCCGGTGGTAAGACGGGAACCACAGAGAATAACTATGATATCTGGTTCTGCGGATTCACTCCTAACTACTCCGCCGCGCTGTGGATAGGAACAGACGTGAACATCCAGCTCACATCTGCATCCGGAATGGCTGCAAGACTCTGGGGACGCATAATGAACCAGATCCCTGCCGCAAAGCAGGGCAAGTACAAGAGCATGCCGAGCAACGTGGTCAAATACCACGGCGAGTACTACACGAAGGGTACTGAGCCTACCAAATCACAACTGCAGACTATCGAGGAGACCCAGGAAGAAGAGACTACGCCTCAGGAGGTCCCTAAGAACGAGGAGAACAACTCCAGTGGCGAGAACACAGGTGATAACACCGGTGGTAATACTGGTGGTAACACTGGAGGCAATACCGGCGGAAACACCGGTGGCAACACTGGTGGTAACACCGGCGGCAATACCGGCGGAAACACCGGTGGCAACACTGGTGGTAACACCGGCGGTAATACCGGTGGTGATAATACCAACACTACCGGATAATATTCACCAGGGTGGCAGCACGCCCCCCCGGTAAAGCTTCGAAAGGAGCTTCGAATACTTCAGACACACGAAAAGACGAGGCGATGACACGAACGGTGTCAAAGCCTCGTCTTTTTATGTGCGATCACATGCACCACTGGCGGATCCGTATCACAATAACAGACCTGCCATGTCTATATCTGGTCTATATCTGCATCTGACCTTTTATCTCTCTGATGGCCATGGCTCTGTCCTCAGCCTTGAACACTGCGGAGCCAGCCACCAGGATATCAGCACCGGCCTCCTCGAGCTTCCTGGCGTTGTTCCCATTAACTCCGCCATCGACCTCTATTTCGTAGCCGAATCCGCCGCTTTTCCGAAGCTGATCTAGCCTTCTGACCTTTTCGAAGGAATTCTCTATGAACTTCTGACCGCCGAACCCGGGGTTTACAGACATCACCAGGACCAGATCCGCATAGGGAAGCACGTATTCCAGGACCGATTCAGGAGTGGCAGGATTAAGAGCCATGCCTGCCTTTACGCCCAGGCTGTGGATGTGCTGAATAGTCCTGTTCAAGTGGAGGCATGCCTCAGAATGGACCGTTATGAATTTCGTCCTGTCGGTGACGAAATCTTCCAGGTACCTGTCCGGATCCCGGATCATCAGGTGCACATCGTATGGCACACTGGATATCCTGTTCAGGCTCTTCATGACTGGAGCCCCGAAGCTGATGTTCGGAACGAACATCCCGTCCATCACGTCGACGTGTATATAGTCCGCCCCAAAATCACAAACCTGGGCAACGTCTCTGCCCAGGTCTGCAAAATCGGCTGATAAAATCGAAGGCGCTATCTTCGCCATTCTGATACCTCTTTCATTATCTGCAAATAAGATCCATATCGGCTTTGGGAGATCTCTCCCCTTTCCAGCCCTTCCTTCACGGCACACTCAGGCTCGTTTCTGTGGACACAGTCCAGATACCTGCACATGCCGTCGTATCTCCTGAACTCCGGAAAAAAATCCCTCACGTTTTTTTTGTTCAGCTCCGGCGCATCCAGGGAAGTGAATCCCGGAGTGTCGTAGAGGAATGTGTCACCCTCAAGGCAGAAGATCTCAACATGTCTTGTGGTGTGCTTTCCACGCCCGGTCTTTTCGCTGATACTTCCGGTCTCCGCTGCACCATTACCAGCAAGGTGATTGACCATGGTGGATTTACCGACGCCGGACTGTCCGGCAAAGGCCGCACTCTTTCCCCTTATCGCCTCAAGGATCTCATCAACGCCTTCTCCAGTCATTCCGTCGACCGTAAATACCGGATATATATCTTTGTATATGTCGACCAGCTCCTGAAGCCTCCCGGCCGTCACCTTGTCTCTCTTGGTTATCGCTATGATGACCTCAAGCCCCAGCGCCTCGGCTCCCACACACAGCTTGTCCGCCGTGATGAGGCTCGGCTCCGGCTCTGCGGCCGCAAACGTGACGATAAGAGTGTCCAGGTTTGAAACGGGCGGTCGGGAAAGAATATTTATGCGTTTCTCCACACCGGTAATAACTGAATCTCCGGTGTCCGAAAGGTGATATTCCACGTGATCACCCACATACAGGATGTTCTTTCCCCGCTTGAACTTCCCCAGAGCCTTTCCCATGTGGACCTGTCCGGTCTCATCATCCCTGACGAAGTAGAACCCGCCTATGCCTTTTACAACTCGTCCTCTCATATCCTCCCGTCATTCTAACCGGCTCGATCTCTAGCCTGTTGTCGTAGAATCACCCGTGTCGCCGCTGTCGCCACCGTTATCCGTCTGAGGCTTGCCCTTGCTGACCTCGATGTCGATGGTAGTACCCTTGTCCAGCTGTGTATTAGCCGCGTACTGCTGCCACATAACGTAACCATTGCCGTAGACATTGGACTCGTCATATGTGATGTTTCCTACTGTGAATCCGGCGTTTGCAATAGCTGCCTTGGCCTGAGCGAGACTCATTCCCGTTACAGACGGTACTGTAGCCTTCTCCTTGCCCTTTCCATCGGAGATCACGATGTTGACTCTGGATCCCTTGCTGGCATCTGCTCCGCCCTCAGGATCCTGTGACAGGATGGTTCCTGCGGCCTGTGTGGAAGTCTGTTCTTTTACCACGCCCAGCTTGTATCCGTATTTCTTGAGGTACTTCTCCACCTCATCGTAGTTCATTCCCACGACATTAGGTACGGTCCCGTCCTTGGAGCCCTTGCTCAGGTTGACCGTGATCGTACGGCCCCTCTTTGCCTCGGTCCCGGCATCCGGATCCTGATCTGCGACGTGATTCTTAGTCACGGAGTCGGAATACACGGAAGAGCCCTTCTCGATCTTGAATCCGGCATCTTCTGCTGCGGCCTTGGCCTCGGCATAAGTCATATTTGACAGATCTGGTACCGTCGTCTTCGCAGTGGTCAGGGCCTTCACTCCCAGCACCAGGAGTGGTATCAGACAGATAGCCGCAACAATTGCGATTATGCGTCTCTTTTTCTTCTGCTCAGGCGTGAGATGTCTCTTCTTTTTCTTTTTCTTCTTCTTGCCGGAGTCCTCTTCTTCCTCTTCCTGATCCTTGGTCTCCATCGCCTTGTTCAGGGCGCTCTCTCCGACCATCTTGGTCACGAACTCGATGTTGTCCAGCTCCTCGATGAGCTCATCGGCGCTTGAGTACCTGTTGGTCTGGAACTTGTCGGTACATTTCATTATGCACCGCTCAAGAGCAGGAGGAATACCGCTGACAAACTCGCTCGGCGGGATGACGTCCTCGTTTATGTGTTTGAGAGCGACCGTCACCGGGTTGTCTCCGTCAAAAGGCACCCTGCCGGTGATCATCTCATACATCACGATACCCAGGGAATAGATATCGGATCTCTCGTCCACGTAATTTCCCCTTGCCTGCTCAGGCGAGAAATAGTGAATGGATCCTATCACCTTGCTTCCCGTGGAGAGGGTGGCGTCGTTCACGGCCTTTGCGATACCGAAATCCGCCAGCTTGGCCACACCGTCCTTGGTCATGAGAATGTTGTGAGGCTTTACATCTCTGTGGATTATCTTGTTCTTGTGGGCCACGCTCAGCGCGGATGCCACCTGACGGGCGATGTTGATCACCGTCCTGTAGTCCATAGGAGCCTCCTCTGCGATGATATCGCTGAGAGGACGACCGTCCACGAGCTCCATTACGATATAGTTGATGTTACCTTCTTTTCCTACATCATAGACACCTACGATGTTAGGATGAGAAAGCTTTGCCGCGGCCTGGGATTCTCTCTTGAAATTCTCGACGAATACCTCGTCCTTCGTGAATTCCGGCCGCAGTATCTTGATCGCGATATATCTGTTCAGTAGCTTGTCCTTGGCCTTGTACACAACCGCCATGCCGCCATCGCCTATCTTCTGGATAAGCTCATACCTGCCGGCCAAAAGTCTGCTGCTCATCTTACTCCTCCATCATGTCTATGCAAATCACGGAAATGTTGTCGCTTCCACCTCTTTCGTTGGCCATATCCACGAGAGTCTTTGCGCAGTCCTGCATGCTCTCCGCAGACTGAAACGTCTCCATGATATCCTTTTCGCTGACCTCGTCATACAATCCGTCGCTGCAGATGAGGATCTTATCATCAGGCTCTATGAAAATGTTGAAGCAGTCGGGGCTGTTGTAAGCGTTTGCTCCTATAGCCCTGGTTATCACATTTTTCTTCTCGTGCACGGCAGCCTCAGCCTTTGTGATGGCTCCCATCTTGAGAAGATCGTTTACATAAGTGTGATCTTCTGTGATCTGATGGATCTCGTTGTTGTGAATGAAATACACCCTGCTGTCGCCGACGTTGGCGATATACAGGATCTTGCCGTCTACGTAAGCGAACACCAGCGTAGTGGCCATTCCATTGTATTCGGGCTTCTCCTGAGACATCTCCCGAATGTATTCGTTAACGTAATTCACCGCATTCTCGAAATACCTGAACATGGCTTCCCTGCCGGCCACGCCGCTGAGGGGATTCTGTTCAACGTAATCCTGCAATGCATCCAGCGCACCCTGGCTGGCCACCTCTCCAGACTTGTTTCCTCCTACACCGTCGGCCAGCATGAAAAACTTCTTGTCCTCCAGGACACGCAATGCATCTTCATTTTTCGTGCGACGTCTTCCAGGATCTGTAAAGTATCCTATATTCATTAAACCACCTTTATAAATATTGATCGATTCCCGGTCTTCACTGTCTCTGAGCACTCTTCCTCAGAATACACCAATAAAAACCTGTCGTAATATTATATGGTAACAACAGGCATTTTTCAACACACTCAAGGTCATCTCCGCTATTTTCGGCGGCATT
>ERZ791922.1156-NODE-1156-length-10815-cov-1.909201_pt1 | contig 10815 bp, 8 predicted proteins | sample MGYA00510134_ERZ791922 | MGnify/ENA primary metagenome ERZ791922 (study PRJEB30046, sample SAMN00792101) | human gut metagenome | study: EMG produced TPA metagenomics assembly of the A metagenome-wide association study of gut microbiota in type 2...
ATATCGTTATTTTCGGCTCGGGCGGCGTGGGATGACAGCGCTGCCCGGTTTTGAGATGCCTTTTTTAACAACAGCAGGAAGGAACGATAACGAATAACATGAGCACAGCTTCAGAAGGCAAGAGAAAATATATTTTTGAGTCAGCGCCGGTGTCAAAGGCCGTGTGGTCCATGGCGATCCCCACGGTGGTCACCCAGCTCATCAACATTATCTACAACTACGCGGACACCTGGTACGTAGGCAGGACCGCCAACGCAGCAATGGTTGCAGCGCTGGGAGTCTCGTTCCCGATGTTCGTGATCATGGCAGCGATAGCCAATCTTTTCGGGATCGGTGGGGCCAGCGTGATATCAAGGGCCCTGGGTGAGGGGAACAGGAAGAAGGCAAGGGAGACCTTCGCCACCTGTTTCTGGTTCGGGCTCCTGGGGGCCGTGGTCTACATGGCAGTCATCAACCTGTTCAGGAGCAGGATCATCTACCTCGTGGGAGGAGACGAGAACGACTTTCAGTACGTGTCCAGCTACATGTTCTGGACCATGATAATAGGCGCAATTCCATCTGTGGGCAACGTGCTTTGCGGCCACCTCGTCCGCTCCATCGGTGCGTCGAAGGAGGCTGGCATCGGCATGTCCATGGGCGGCATCCTGAACATCATCCTGGATCCGATCTTCATGTTCGTCATTTTGCCCGACGGCATGGAGGTCACCGGTGCCGCCATGGCCACACTCATATCAAACACCGCGGCGTTCATCTATTTCCTTATATATATGAAAAGGCGTGATATCCGGTCGTCAGCCGGCGGCGGTGCAGCGACATCCGGGGTGCGCGGGTCAGACGCCGGAAGCGCGGAGCGCACAGAAAGTGGAAAGAATGCAGAGCACGCAGCCGGCGGCAGGATCTCAGACACCGCTGGCGCCGGTTCTGAAGCCGGCGATGCAGAGCAGAGCCGTGCCCAGTACCCGGGCATAATAAACCTGAAGCTCCCCGAGGCGGGCGCCATCTGGCCTGCCCTCTCACCGGTCCTCCTCATCGGATTCCCGGCGGCACTCCAGACCACCCTTGCCATGGTGTCCAACATTTTCGCCAACGTGTTGATCCGCCCATATGGCAGTAGTGCCGTCGCCGGAATGGGGGTGGCAAAAAAGATCAACATGATCGCCTTCAACACATGTATGGGCATGACCATGGGAGTGCTTCCGCTCCTGGGATACTCATTCGGCGCAAAAAATTTCAACCGCATGAGGCGCATTATACGCTATACTGGTACGGTAGTGGTCCTCTTTGGCAGCGCATGCACGGCGGTGTTCGTCATCGGCGCGCCTGAGATGATACGCTTTTTCATAGACGAGTCCGGCTCCGTCGAATACGGCACGGAGTTCCTCCGGATCATCGGCTTCGCCGCACCTATGGCCGCGCTCTCCTACCTGGCATATACTGTATTCCAGTCCGCCGGCATGGAGAAGTCAGCCTTCATCCTTTCCATTTTGAGAAAAGGTGTCCTGGACATCCCCGGGATGTTCATACTTCGCGCGTTCATGGAAGCGAGGGGCGTGTGCCTGGCCACACCGGTGGCGGAGATCCTTTCGGTATTCATAGGGCTGTTCCTGTATGCGTCCTTCCGCAGGAAGATCGATGCCATGGACGTGGAGACCGGGGAAGGCAGCCTGAGCGCATAGAATAGCAAGAAGGCAGAATAAGAAGGTAAAGGGTAATAAGGGGAGAGATCATGGGAAAAAACAGCGTTGACGGCGGTAAAAACAGGAGAAGCCTCGGGCGCAGGATCCACGACTTCGTGGGAGCGTATCGGCTGGAGATAAGAGCGAATAAGCGGACTTTTACCGTATACACCGTGCTGAGAGCACTGGTGGTCCTCTGCATCGTAAGGCAGTTCATGCTGGGTAATTATGAGGCGGTTTTCACTGCTGTTCTCACACTGGTGCTTCTGACGATCCCGGCCAGTCTGGAGCTCAGGCTCAAGGTGGATATCCCCCAGACCCTGGAGATAATAATCCTCATCTTCATATACTCTGCGGAGATCATGGGAGAGGTGAATCAGTACTACGCACGCATACCATTCTGGGATACCATACTCCATACCTTAAACGGGTTCCTGGCGGCGGCCGTGGGCTTCTCTCTGGTGCTGGTACTGAACAAGCGCGAAGATGTCATCTTCGACGTTTCGCCGTTTTTCGTGGCACTGGTGGCGTTCTGCTTTTCCATGACAACAGGCGTCTGCTGGGAGTTCATCGAATTTTCGCTGGACCATCTCCTGGGACTGGACATGCAGAAGGACACCGTGATACACACCATTTCCAGCGGCCTCCTGAGCCCGGACGGACAGACACCTGTCAAGATACACCACATCCACAATGTGGTGGTGAACGGGCAGGACCTGGGCGTGGGCGGCTACATCGACATCGGCCTCATAGATACCATGGAGGACCTGTTCGTAAACTTCATTGGTGCCCTCACATTTTCGATCATCGGCTATTACGGCTTGAAGGGCAACCGGATGCTCAGACATATAACAGGCATGTTCACCCTGCATAGAAAAACAGGATCCACGGATTACCTGGCCCAGGAAGAGGACCAGGATGCCGTGGACGATGCACTGCGCGAGATGGAGAAGAGATCAGAGGAAGAGAGCTAAGTGTTCTGATTTATTTATGTTTATTTATGGGGCTTTCTCATGTGGAGGGTCTCCTGGATAGAGCAGATCTTATCTGCTATGCAGATGGCGAGGGCCTCGTTTGAAGAAGGCGGGTCTTTGATGTTCAGGGGCCACATGTGGGTTTCGATGCTCTTCAGCTCCTTCTGTGTGAGGTGGAAATCCCGGGCGGCGTTGTACGCAGCGATATATGGATGGTGGTAGCCGTGGAGGTGATCACCGTGGCCGTGCCAGTCGTAGAGATAATAGTCGTGGAGGATGGCAGACCTGACCAGGGATTCTTCGTCCACCTTCAGGTGAAGGCGACGTGCTACCCTGATGCTCTCCCGGGCGACGCGGAAAACGTGATCGTATGAGGTCACGTTCCCGTGCTGTATGAATTTTTTCATCTGGAGCACCCGCGGATCGGAGGCCATCTGCTCCATCAGGACGCGTATGCGCTCTTCTTCTGCGGGATCCTCCGGCATTTCCCAGGCGGTCCCCGCCTTATCATTTTTGCCTGCCTTATCTGCGTTATTTGTCTTGTTTGTTTTATTTGTAGTCTTGTTGCTTTTCATTGTCGCTCGTATCGTCTTTGTCACCTGCTGTGATCACAGGTGAACTGTCTGTTTTTTCTGTTTCTTTTACATCCTTATGGTCTATGTGGTCCTTGAGGGCGGTGAAGATCTCAGGATAGTCCCGGTGCTCCATATCCGGAAAAGCTCTCAGGAGACGGCCGATGCCTGCGACTTTGTGGTGGTTGACCTTTTCCACGAGGTAGTCACGCAGCTCCTGCTGCCTCTTTTCCAGCTCCTGATAGCGCTGGAACGCCTCGTTCTCGTGCTTTTCCGCCCGTTCTTCAATGTTTTCCTTCAGCTCCGCTCCCGCGAGAGCGCCCTGTATCCTGGCTTCGTCGACGTGCTGGGCCGTGTAAATTCCGCCCTCTGCAAGTTTTTCGGTCAGGCCGTCACTGAACCGGCGCATTTCCTTCCTCACGTTGTCCAGCTCGGCTATCTTCTTGTTGAGCCCCGCCATTATGGAAACTGAAACGATGAAGTCCGCCAGGAGCAGCGCGTAGAAAATGCCCATGATGATCCAGCCCGGCTTATGCGGGATGCCTGCATGGGTCATGGTGGCGACCTGAGGCTGGAGTATCCTCACCACCATCAGTATGGCCAGACCCCACAGGATGCTGAACTCCGGGCAGATGTACCCGTGGAAGTTGAATGGCTTGTTGCTGTAGTCCCACCACCTGGCGTGGAAGATCCTGTCCAGCAGAAAGCCGCCGACAAGCTCCATGAGTGTGGAGAGGATCATGCCTCCAAGAAATATGTAAAAAGCGTTCACGCTGGTCATGTCATCCGCCAGCTGACCGCTCTCAGAGGAGCCGATGAAATGGACCATGGCGAAAATGCAGATCATGGTCACTCCGTATATGGGGCAGACGGGGCCGTTGAGGAATCCTCTGTTCACCACTATCCCCTTGGATACTGCATGATATACTACCTCCAGGCACCAGCCAAGAAATGAGTAGATCATGAAGTACATGAGAAAATCGTATATCTCTATTCCGAAAATCACCATTTGCTTCCTCCCGTTCACCTGGCGGAGGGCCAGGCTGGAACCTTTCTCCAAAAGAAAAACGATATGGACCGATTATACAGCAGCAGGGCCGTGGTGCAAACTGCAGACTGCATGAAAAAAAGGATCCTATATGTAGGACCCTTCGAAGTACGGCTGCGGCAGGTCTGCCAGCTGGCCGATGGTTATAGATGAAAAATACTCCTCTGTGAGATGGCCCCATTCCTTCCACATGGTGACGGTAGGGCACTGATCCGCTCTGGGACACGGCTGTGAGTCCGGCTCGAGACAGGCAACGGGGGCCAGGTCGTCGGCCTCCAGGATGGATATCACATCCCAGACGGTGTAAGCGTAGGGATCGCGGCTGAGCTTGTACCCTCCGTTCTTTCCCCTTTTTCCTATCAAAAGCCCGTTGCGGACCAGGACCTTGGTTATGGCTTCAAGATATTTCTCTGAGATCCCTTGCCTTGTGGCGATCTCCTGAAGAGGAATGTAATTCTCATTACCGTCATGCTGAGCCAGGTCGACCATCTCACGGATAGCGTATCTTCCTTTTGTTGAGATCTTCATGAGTTCATCCTCCTTCTTTTCATTCTTCAATAGGATTGTAAATGATTATTGGAATAAAAACAAGAAAAACCTATTGACAAAGTGGGTAATTCAATTTATCATACCAATAACATATCAAACGGGTGGGTAATTAAGAAACGCCACAAACAATTCATAGGAGATTTGTGGAAAATCTGAATATCCGTACCGGGGTATATGGGATAAGAGATCATTATCGGATTTGTTTAAGGAAGGAGACAAGATCATGCAAGTGATATTCACGAAACTGCTTAGATCGAATTACAGGTTTGGGCGAATGTTAAGCTCTCGTGCAGATCAGACGGCGAGGGTGGAAAGTTCTTCCTGTCCTTCCTGTTGCAGGTTTTAGTCGTCGTCCTGATCTGTCCGGGAGAGACTCGCTGCTGACAGCTAATGAAGCGTCAGCGGAAAAGGGCCCAGAATAGAAATCAGAAAACCATTCAGACAATATCATTAAAAACGAACAGATCAAATAAAGGAGAAATTAAAATGAGCAACAACAATTACAGATTCGAGACACTGCAGCTTCACGTAGGCCAGGAGCAGGCCGATCCGGCAACAGATTCCAGAGCAGTTCCTATTTATCAGACGACATCCTACGTTTTCCACAACGCTCAGCACGCCGCTGACAGATTCGGACTGAGAGACGCAGGAAACATCTACGGAAGGCTGACGAACTCCACGGTGGACGTCCTGGAAAAGAGGATCGCCGCTCTGGAGGGAGGCGTTGCAGGCCTGGCTCTTTCATCGGGAGCAGCTGCTGTTACATATGCGATCACAGCGCTGGCAAAGGCCGGAGATCACGTAGTAGCACAGAAGACCATCTACGGCGGTTCCTACAACCTGCTGAAGCACACGCTGGCAGAGTTCGGCATCGAGACCACATTCGTAGACGCCCATAACCTCAGCGAGGTAGAGGGAGCCATCCAGGACAACACCAAGCTGGTATACCTTGAGACCCTCGGAAATCCTAACAGCGACATTCCAAATGTGGACAAGATCTCCGAGATCGCAAAGGCTCACGGACTCCCGGTAGTAGTGGACAACACATTCGGAACTCCATACTTCTTCAGACCTCTGGAGCACGGAGCAAACGTAGTAGTTCACTCCGCCACGAAGTTCATCGGTGGACATGGAACAACGCTGGGCGGCATCATCGTAGACGGAGGAAACTTCGACTGGGCGGCAAGCGGCAGATATCCGCAGCTCTCCGCACCTAACGAGAGCTATCACGGGGTGTCTTTCGTAGAGGCGGCAGGCCCTGCAGCGCTGGCGACATACATCAGAGCTATCCTCCTGAGAGACGAGGGAGCTACGCTTTCTCCGTTCAACGCATTCCTCCTCATCCAGGGAGTCGAGACACTTTCCCTGAGGCTGGAGAGACACGCAGAGAACACTAAGAAGGTCATCGATTACCTGAAGACAGAGCCTCTGGTAGCTCACATCAACCACCCGTCTCTGCCTGAGCACCCTGACCACCAGCTCTATGAAGAGTACTTTCCGAACGGCGGAGCTTCCATCTTCACCTTCGAGATCAAGGGCGGGCAGAAGGAGGCCTTCGCATTCATCGACGGCCTTGAGCTGTTCTCACTTCTGGCAAACGTTGCCGATGTAAAGAGCTTGGTGATCCACCCATACACCACGACTCATGCGGAGCTGTCCCCTGAGGAACTGGCAGATCAGGGCATCAAGGAGAACACCATCCGTCTCTCCATCGGAACCGAGAACGCCGAGGACATCATCGCAGACCTGAAGAAGGGCTTCGACGCAGTAAGAGCGCTGGAAAAGTAGTTCTTCGCAGTATCTGCATCAAACCATTTTCATAGACAACTGACTTAACTCCATACCGAGCTCAGGGCACCATCAGGTGCCCTGCCGAAAGCCCGGTCCTGTGGAGAAGCCTGGAAAACAACATTTTTTCCAGAAGATAGCATATAATACACATACAGAAGGCTGAAACAAGCCGCCCCACGGGGCATGAAGAAGGAAGGAAGTAACAGAAATGAGCAAGATTTACACATCTGCAGATCAGCTGATCGGAGGAACTCCGCTGCTGGAGCTCAAGAATATCGAAGAGGAGCTTGGACTTAAGGCAAAGATCCTGGCAAAGCTGGAGTATCTGAACCCTACCGGTTCCGTAAAGGATCGTATCGCAAAAAGTATGCTGGACGACGCCGAGAAGAGCGGAAAGCTGAAGCCGGGCTCCACCATCATCGAGCCGACCAGCGGAAACACGGGCATCGGTCTGGCATCCGTTGCGGCAGCAAGGGGATACAGGATCATCATCGTGATGCCTGAGACCATGAGCGTTGAGAGAAGACAGCTCATGAAGGCTTATGGCGCGGAGCTGGTGCTCACCGAGGGCGCAAAGGGCATGAAGGGTGCCATCGCCAAGGCCGACGAGCTGGCAGCCGAGATCGAAAATTCATTCATCCCTGGTCAGTTCGTGAACCCTGCAAACCCTGAGTATCACAAGGCTACGACAGGTCCTGAGATCTGGCAGGATACAGACGGAAATGTGGACTATTTCATCGCGGGCGTCGGCACAGGCGGAACGATCACAGGAACAGGTGAGTACCTGAAGTCCCAGAACTCTGACGTCAAGGTCATCGCCGTAGAGCCAAAGGATTCCCCGGTGCTGTCCGAGGGAAAGTCCGGCCCTCACAAGATCCAGGGCATCGGTGCAGGATTCGTTCCTGACACTCTGGACACGAATGTATACGACGAGGTCATCACCATCTCCAACGAGGATTCCTTCGAGGGCGGCAGACTCATCGCTAAGAAAGCAGGCGTGCTGGTAGGCATCTCCTCTGGTGCGGCCCTCGAGGCAGCTATCGAGGTAGCAAAGAGACCAGAGGCCGAAGGTAAGACCATCGTTGTCCTCCTTCCGGACTCCGGAGACAGATACCTGTCCACACCGCTTTTCGAGCAGTAAACGATAGTCAGCAAGGTTATAGAAAGCGATACGCGGTCGCGATAGACATAGACTGCAGAATTGCGAATCTGCAGTGTCATCTGGTCAACTCCTTAAGATTTCAAATACATCACACTTCAAAAAAACACGGTTTTTTTTCCCGGCCCCCATCGCCCATGGGAGCCGGTTTTTTCTGTTGCTGGGCATGAATTGCGACACATTGCGCCGGAGGGCAGCGCGCCGGATCGCGGCATTGGGATGGACCGTACTGGGCAGCGCTGGACCGGGCCGGATCGCGAAGCATCGCACCGGGACGTACTGGGCAGCGCCGGATCGGATCGCGAAGCATCCAACCGGGCAGGACTGGATAGTGCGCTGCCAGCGCATGAGAACGGCGATCCGCGCCGTGGTGCGTATGAAACCAATACGTGTTAAATGGCTTTGCGCACCACTGCGGTTTCAAGGCACCTCGATGTAGTGTGAAATCTTCTCGAAAAAGTGGCAATCCTTTTTTTATTGTTATAGAATACACCAGTATACGACAGACGGCCGCGCGGCGGCACGTACAGGAGGTATAATGAATTCGACCAAGTTTACAAGAAAAATCACTGCGGTGCTGTGCGCCGCTCTCATGATCACGGCCACGGCGGCCGCCGCGAGCGTCCCGACGTACGCGGGTATTTTTACAGGAGACAAGCCTTATCTGTCTCTCGGCGCGGATCTGACCGCCTCTGAAAAGCAGACCGTCTACAGCCTGCTCGGCGTTGACTCGAGTGACCTTAGCGACTACGGCCAGGAGACTGTGACCAATGCCGAGGAGCATGAATACCTGGACGATTACATTCCTTCGTCCCAGATAGGGACACGGGCGCTTTCTTCAGTCCTGATAGAGAAGGGCGACAGCGGAAGCGGCATCCAGGTGGAGACAAAAAACATCGCATACTGCACTGAGGGCATGTACCAGAACGCCCTGGCCACCGTGGGCGCCAAGGACATCAAGGTGACCGTTGTCGGACCGACTGAGATCTCCGGGACCGCGGCTCTGGTGGGAGCCATTAAGGCCTATTCCGGGATGACAGGAAAACACGTCAGCGACAGCCAGATCGATGGCGCCGTCGATGAGCTCACCACCACAGGTGACCTGGAGCAGAACACTGACGCCGACCCTGCGGCCGTGGAGGGCATGGTCGCGGATCTCAAGGAACAGGTGGCCTCCGGAGACGTGGACAACAGCGAGATCCCTCAGGCCATTGAGGAAACCGCCTCAAAATACGGCGTCACCCTCACCGACGCCCAGAAGCAGCAGCTCCAGAGCCTGCTGGAAAAGCTGTCCGGCCTCGACCTAAACCTCAGCGCCCTGAAGAGCCAGGCATCGCAGCTCATGGACAAGCTCGGCGACATGGGGATAAACGTGGAAAACGGCAAGAACCTCTGGCAGCGTTTCGTGTCCTGGATCCAGAGCGTGATGTAGGACATCTGCACCAGAGGGATGGATGAGGATTTTTCCAGTGAAAAGGGACGTTTTCGGCGTTTCCCCTGGAAAAATCCTCCTTATATCTCCACAAAAAAGTACAATCGACTTATCTTGTACTAAAAAAACATTTAGTGCATAGGATTTCCTATTATGAGTCATAAAAATGAGTCACAAATGGATTCAGATAATTAATATGAGACCAGAATTTGAGACCTGATTGCCTTTTTTTGATCTTTCTGAATAATAATCAATGGAGCAAGAATTTTGCTGAGAAATTTTCCAGGGGAAACGCCGAGTTTTGGGCATGTGGAGTGGAATCAAATTTTTTCATATTTATGAATTCCTAGCGGTACGAACTGTACTTGTGGTTTTGATGATTTTTGCTTAAATCTGTATATTGACAGAAGCATGAAGATCTGATCCGATAGCATCTCAGCATCTGCCACTGCTTATCTCTATTTTTTCCTGATCTGTTTCTTCGATCTCAATCATCTCGAAACATGAAACCTGGTTTGCTTTTTAAACATATCTTCACTTGGTGACCAGCCTGCTCGTACTGGTATACCCTGGTACCACAGTTGCTATCCGAATGGTGTACACAGTTTCTTTGGGCAGACTGCTTGTGCAAAAAAATCACTTTAATCTACAAGTTTGTATCCAATTGTTCAAGGTGCATTGCGGCGCTATATGATTGGATGATATAAACTGAATGACCAGAATTTGCACCAGGCCACGCGGTTCGGTAGACCCGGTAGCCAGACAGTCTGGCAACTCAGCAACTCGACGACCCATTAAAGAGGGAAGGGCAGGATAAGTGTATGTCACTGGATCTGTTTAACAATGTTTCTCAAGTTATTTCCATATTGAACGGGAGACTCGAATTTCTGGAACAGCTGATAGATGAAAAGTCGGATGCAATCACTGCCGCTCCGGATGGACTCCTGACGATCATCGAAAGAAGTGAGCGTGACAGAGTGGAGTACTACTGGCGGATGAATAGCAGTGACAAGAGAGGAAAGTATCTGAGCAAAAAATGCGATGATCAGATCAGGCAACTTGCACAAAAGAAATATGACAGACTCACTCTTGAAGAGGCAATATCAGAAAAGGTTGAAATAGAAAGGCTGCTGAAAACATATTGCAGAGGTACAGTAGAATCCACACACAGCAGAATGAACAAGAGGTTTCAAAGTCTTTCGGAGCCGTTCATGGAAAGCGATGATGAGTTCCTCGAGAACTGGCTGAACCAGGAATTCGAACCCAACCCGTATCATCCTGAGGAAAAAATATACAGGGTCACGGACGATCTCATGGTGCGTTCGAAGGGTGAGCAGGATATCGCGATCATGCTGCTGATATATGGCATACCTTTTTTCTATGAAAAGCCGTTGACGCTTTTTGTGGATGACCGTGACGTCACCATTTACCCGGATTTCACCATCCTGGATGTGGCAAACAGGAGGGAGATCTACTGGGAGCACATGGGGATGATGGACATCCCGAGGTATCGAGAGTCGTCTCTATGGAAAATCAAGTGGTTTCAGTTGAATGGTTATGCTCAAGGAGAAAGTCTGATCGTTACTATGGAGGACGAGCGTGAAAAGCTTGATA
>ERZ791922.1159-NODE-1159-length-10799-cov-6.682893_pt1 | contig 10799 bp, 7 predicted proteins | sample MGYA00510134_ERZ791922 | MGnify/ENA primary metagenome ERZ791922 (study PRJEB30046, sample SAMN00792101) | human gut metagenome | study: EMG produced TPA metagenomics assembly of the A metagenome-wide association study of gut microbiota in type 2...
GGCGTGCAGCGCCGCGTTCAGCTCTGCCGGCAGTTTGTCGGCGAATTCGCTCAGCAGGCGCATCACGCGCTGGCGATGCTGGTCGACGGTCAAGCGGAAGCCGAGCCCGAATTCGGCGTTATCCTCAAACAGCGAGTTGGCCCACGCCGGGCCGCGGCCGTTGGCGTCGGTAGTGTACGGTGTCGAGGGCAGGTTGCCGCCGTAAATGGAGGAGCAGCCGGTGGCATTGGCAATCAGCATTCGGTCGCCGTAGAGCTGGGTCAGCAGTTTGATATACGGCGTTTCGCCACAGCCCGAGCAGGCGCCGGAGTATTCAAACAGCGGGCTGATCAGCTGCGAGGTGCGAATATCAATGCGCTCAAGTTTGCTGCGGTCGATTTCCTGCAGGTTGAGGAAGTACTCGTAATTGACCTTCTCCTCTTCCACATGCTCCAGGCGGGACATCATATTGATGGCCTTGATCTCCGGGTTCTGGCGGTCTTTTGCCGGGCACACTTCGACGCACAGGTTGCAGCCGGTGCAGTCTTCCGGGGCGACCTGCAGAACGTATTTCTGCCCGCGCATATCGCGGGATTTCACATCCAGCGAATGCAGGCTGGCAGGGGCGTTCTCCATCTCTTCCGGGGCGACCACTTTGGCGCGGATCGCCGAGTGCGGGCAGGCGGCGACGCAGTGGTTGCACTGAGTACACAGCGCTTCCTTCCAGATGGGGATCTCTTCGGCGATGTTGCGTTTCTCCCAGCGGGTGGTGCCCATGGGCCAGGTGCCGTCCGGCGGCAGGGCAGAGACCGGCAGCGCATCGCCGAGCCCGGCCAGCATCGCGGCGGTGACCGTTTTGACGAAATCCGGCGCGGCGTCGGAGACCACCGGCGGGCGGTTCGGACTGCTGGCGTTCACCGGCTGGAGCGGTACTTCCGCCAGTGATTCACGGGCCAGGGCCAGCGCCTGCCAGTTGCGCTCCACCAGCTCCTGACCTTTACTGCTGTAGCTTTTGGCGATGGCTGCCTGCAGTTCCGCCAGCGCGCTATCACCCGGCAGGATCTGGGTTAAATGGAAAAAGGCCATCTGCATCACGGTATTAATGCGCGCCCCGAGGCTGCATTCGCGGGCGATCTTTGCCGCGTTGACCACGTAAAAACGCGCTTTTTTCTGATTCAGGGTGGCCTGGACTTCCTGGGGCAGGCGGGACCAGACCTCATCGGCGCTGTACGGCGTGTTGAGCAGGAAAATGCCGCCGGGCTTCAGCCGCTCGGCCATCTGGTATTTATCGATAAACTGCAGCTGGTGGCAGCCGACGAAATCAGCCTGCGAAATCAGATACGATGAACGAATCGGTTTTTCGCTGACCCGCAGATGCGAGACGGTGAGGCCGCCCGCTTTCTTCGAGTCATAGACAAAATAGCCCTGGGAGAACCATGGGGTCGAGTTGCCGATGATTTTGATGTTGTTTTTGGTGGCTGACACGCTGCCGTCGCTGCCGAGGCCGTAGAACAGGGCCTCGAGCTTGGCCTCTGCCGGCAGGGTATTTTCGCCCAACGGCAGCGACAGGTTGGTCACGTCATCATAGATCCCGACGGTAAAGCGCGGCTTCGGCTGGGCGGCCTGCAGTTCACTGAATATCGCCAGCACGCATTCCGGACCAAACTCCTTGGAGGAGAGACCGTAGCGGCCGCCGATAGTGCGCGGTAGCGTCTCGCGCTCGCCGCGGTTAAAGGCTTCCGCCAGGGCGGTCATCACGTCGAGGTAAAGCGGTTCGGCAAGCGCGCCGGGTTCTTTGGTGCGATCCAGTACGGCAACCGCGCGGGCGCTTTCCGGCAGCGCCGCCAGCAGGTGGGCGGCGGAGAACGGGCGATAGAGGCGGACTTTTAGCACGCCGACTTTCTCGCCGCGACTCAGCAACTCATCGACCACCTCTTCGCAGGTGCCGATGGCCGAGCCCATAATGACGATCACGCGCTCTGCCTGCGGGTGGCCGTAAAACTCAAACGGTTTGTACTGACGGCCGGTGGCGGCAGCGAAGTCGTCCATCGCTTTCTCGACATGGTCATACACCGCGTCGTACCACGGATTGGTGGCCTCCCGGGACTGGAAGTAAGTGTCGGGGTTGGCCGAGGTTCCGCGGATCACCGGATGTTCCGGATTGAGCGCGCGCTGGCGATGCTCAGCGATCTTATCCTGCGGCAGCAGGGCGCGAATAGTGTCATCCGCCAGCGGGGCGATTTTGTTGATTTCGTGCGAAGTACGGAAACCATCAAAGAAATGAATAAACGGCACCCGGCTTTGCAGGGTGGCGATATGCGAGATTAGCGCGAAATCCTGCGCTTCCTGAACGCTGCTGGCGCACAGCATGGCGCACCCGGTCTGGCGGACGGCCATGACATCGGAATGGTCGCCGAAGATCGACAACGCATGGGTAGCGACAGTGCGGGCGGCGACGTGCAGCACAAACGGCATCAGCTGGCCGGCCAGTTTGTACAGCGTGGGGATCATCAGCAGCAGGCCCTGCGATGAGGTAAAGGAGGTGGAGAGGGCGCCGGTTTGCAGCGCGCCATGTACGGCGCCAATGGCGCCCGCCTCCGACTGCATTTCGACCACGCGGGGAACATCGCCCCAGACGTTTTTCAGCCCATTGCCGGCCCAGGCGTCAGCCTGTTCCGCCATCGTTGAACTGGGCGTGATCGGGTAGATGGCGATAACTTCACTGGTGCGAAACGCGACGGAAGCGACCGCGCCATTACCATCAATCGTAATCATATGAAGACACCCTTACATTGCGCAAAAGAATGGACGCGTGAAACCGCGACGCGCCCTGTAATTATATAAGGGGTAGTTTAGCAAACCGCTGACCCCGCCATTTTTGCATTTGTGTCCTCAATGCGCCGGGTACCCGTGACCAGATCAATATTTTGCGTGGTTCGCGGAGAAAATGGCTGCCTGCCGGGAGAGGAACCACCTGCGCCGGGCGACATGGCCGAGGCAGATCAAGCTTTAGGCGAAAATTTGCTAGAAAATGTTAATGAGGCGCATAAATACGTACTTCCCCTCTCGACGCCGCCCGCCACGCTGCCTATTATTCTGGGGTTTGCTTTTTTAAGACGTTTCCTAGGGGAGAGAGAATGCGAGCTGCGATGTTAGTAGGATGTGCGGCGCTGTTGCTGTCCGCGTGCAGTAGTGAACCCGTTCAGCAGGCCACGGCGGCGCACGTCACGCCGGGAATGCGGGCGGCGATGAGCGACGCCGGTCAGGCCAACTGCGCCATGATAGGCGGCTCGTTATCGGTGGCTCGTCAGCTCGATGGTTCGGCGATTGGCATGTGCGCGCTGCCGAACGGCAAACGCTGCAGCGAGCAGGCGCTGGCGGGCGGCAGCTGCGGCTACTAACAGCGGCCCCGTCGCGGGGCAGCGTCAGCGGCACCTCAACGCCGGCTAGTGCATCAGGTCGGCGAGCTTATAGACCAGCGTCTGGTCGGCGGTCGCCAGCGTCAACTGGTTTTCCGTCAGATCGACCTGCGCACCCTCGCGCAGCATCTTGTCGATCGTCGCATCCAGGGTATTGAGCTGGGCATCGTGGCACAGCATCCGGGTCATCGCCAGCGATTTGACCTTCAGCTCGCCGTCCGACACTTTACCTTCCCCGCTAAAGCCGTTGCACATATTGCCGGATACATACATCTTGCCGGTAATAGCCATCTTCTCACCGAAGCTCAGCTCCAGCGGCCGGTCGCTGGCGTTGACCGCCTGGCCGTTGACGCTGGTCAGCACGAAACGATGATGCTGCAGCTGTTCCGCACCGGTGGACACTTTACTGTTATAGACACAGCCGGACAGCAGCATACCTGCCGCCAGAAGCGCCGCAAATTTGTTCATTTTCACTCCAAAACATTCACATAACTAATAAAACCAAGCCAGTGTAACGGTATCGCAGCGGGGATCTGTGGGGATTATCTGAATGTGCTCCCCCCGGGAGAGGAGCACAAAAGGGAAAGGCATTAGACGATGGCGTTCGGACAGGTTTCGCCGTTGGCGACCTGCTGCAGGTTACCCAGAGTGGTCTCCGAAATGCTGATCAGCGCCTCGGCGGTGAGGAACGCCTGGTGGCCGGTAAACAGCACGTTATGGCAGGCGGAGAGGCGGCGGAAGACATCGTCCTGGATCACGTCGTTGGATTTGTCTTCAAAGAACAGATCGCGTTCGTTCTCATAAACGTCCAGCCCCAGCGCGCCAATTTTCTGGTGCTTCAGGGCGTCGATGGCCGCCTGAGAGTCGATCAGGGCGCCGCGGCTGGTGTTGATCACCATCACCCCGTCTTTCATCTGATCGAAGGCTTCGCGATTGAGCAGGTGGTAGTTTTCTTCGGTCAGCGGACAGTGCAGGGAGATCACGTCCGATTCCTTGTACAGCGTGGCGAGGTCAACATATTCCACCCCCAGCTCCAGCGCGGCGGCGCTTGGGTACGGGTCGAACGCCAGCAGGCGCATGCCGAAGCCTTTGAGGATCCGCAACATCGCTACGCCAATTTTCCCGGTGCCGATCACCCCGGCGGTTTTGCCGTACATGGTGAAGCCGGTGAGGCCTTCGAGGGAGAAATTGGCATCGCGGGTACGCTGGTAAGCGCGGTGGATGCGGCGGTTGAGCGACATCATCATACCGATCGCATGCTCAGCGACCGCTTCCGGAGAGTAAGCTGGAACGCGCACGACGCGCAGGCCAAGCTCCTTTGCCGCCTCAAGGTCGACGTTGTTAAACCCGGCGCAGCGCAGGGCGATATATTTCACCCCGTGGGCCTTCAGCTCTTCCAGCACCGGGCGGCTGCCGTCGTCATTGACGAAGATACATACCGCTTCGCAACCGTTGGCGGTTTTGGCAGTCTTCGCTGTCAGCAGGAAATCGAAGAATTCCAGTTCAAAGCCGTATGCATCATTAACGTGCTGCAGGTACTTTTTATCGTACTGCTTCGTACTATAAACCGCGATTTTCATAAGACTTTTCTCCAGTGATTATACCGTCACGGTAGCATATTTAAAATAATCGTACAATTATTAAAAAATAGTTTAATGAGAGGGTGCTAATCCTAATTCTAGAGCATATCGCGGACTTGCGGAATCTCTTTGAAAGACAAAGTTTTTTCACCACAAACTGAGGCTGAAAGCGCCGGGGGCGAGCAGCAGAAGCGGCCACAGCAGACCGGAGCTGACGTTAGCCAGCTGAAACGACCACAGCGGCAGACTGCTGGCGCCGCTAACGAAGGGCAGCGTAGCCCTCAGGGGAGAGAGAAAGCGGCTGAAAAAGATAGCCCACGGGCCATAGCGCTGAAAGAAGAGGCGGCTGCGGGCCAGACGCTCGGCGGTCAGCCAGCGTAGATGGGTGAGGCGATGACGGTAGCGAATGCCCAGCCGCCACGATAGCCAGAATCCGCCGATGGCGCCGAGGCTGGCGCTGGACCACATTAACAGGAAATGTCCGAGGCTGGCGGAAGCGAATGTCCCCAGCAGCAGCAGGCCGGAGGTGCCGGGGATTGCCAGCGAGACCAATGCGCAGGATTTAGTGAAGGTAAGCAGAAAAACAATCAGCAATACCCATGGATAGTGGTCCTGTGCGCTCTCTATGAGCGAGATAATTAACGACACCGCCTCTCCCGCAAGCTATTCCCGTCTGGCTGGAGTGTGGCAGGGGCGACTTAAACAACAGTTAAATGATAATGGCCGAACGTCGCGCCGCGAGTCCGGCTGGCAACTATGCTTTAACAGGCCGTAAACTTTCACTCACTGGTCGAACGTGTCACAATGGACGCCTTTCGGCTTTTACTTATGTTGAATCAGGATATTAACTGCCCATGAAGGGTAAATATAAAGCCGCCATCGCGCTGGTGTTAGTTCTGGTGTTATTGCCGCTAACCCACTGGGTGCCGACGCTGGCGGGCATCTGGCTGCCCGTGGGCACGCGTATCTCTTTGCAGGAGAGCCCGCGCCTGACGCGGTCGGCCCTGCTGATCCCCGATCTGCGTTATCTGGTGGGCGACTGTGAAATCGCCCGGGTGACCGATGCCCGTCTCTCGCGTCCCAGCCGCTGGCGGCTGCATATTGGCCAGCTGGAGATCAACAGCGCCTGCCTGAGCAAACTGCCGGCCAGCGATCCCTCTCCCGGTTCACCGCGCACGCTTGCCGAATGGCAATCGATGTTGCCCTATAGCTGGTTAACCATTGACAATCTGCGGCTGTCGCCGTGGGAGAAATGGCAGGGGCGGCTGGTAATGTCATTAACGCCTGCGCAGCAGGATATCGGCTTTGCCGGGAAGGAACTGAGTCTGCAGGCGCGCCTGCGCGGCCAGGCGCTCACCGTCAGCCAGTTCAGCGCCCGGCTGACTGACGATCAGCCGCCGGTGAAGCTGGTGGGGACCTTCCATCTGCCGCTGGTGCCGGATGGTCTGCCGGTCGACGGCCAGATGCAGGGCACCTTCGAATTCCCGCAGACTGCGGAATGGATCGATGCTGAGCTCGAGTGGCAGCACAATCGCGGCCAGCTGCTGGTCACCCCGCGGGGTGAGGTAGAGCCTATTCTGGACCTGCCGTGGGAGATCACCCCGGAGCGGATCACCATCAGCGACGGCCGTTGGCGCACCCGTTACGAGGCGTATCCGCTGCGCGGGCGGGTGGCGCTGTCGGTGGGTAACTGGCAGCAGGGCACCGAACAGATGATCGTCAGCGGTCGCCTGAATGTTCTCACCGAGGGGCATGCCGGGAAGGGCAATGCGGTACTGAATATTGGTCCGGGCAAGCTGAGCATGGATAACAGCGATCTGCCGCTGCGGCTCACCGGTGAGGCCAAGCTGGGGGAGATGATACTATACGCGGCGCTGCCGGCTCAGCTCAGCGGGCCGCTGATCAGCCCGCAGCTGGCTTTTCACCCCGGTGCGTTGCTGCGCTCGCGCGGGCGGGTGATCGACGCGCTGAATATTGACGAAATCCGCTGGCCGCTGGCCGGGGTTAAGGTCACTCAGCAGGGCGTCGATGGCCGCCTGCAGGCGATCCTTCGCGCCCATGAGCAGCAGATGGGCGACTTTACGCTGCATCTGGACGGTCAGGCGAGCGATTTTCTGCCCGACAGCGGCCGCTGGCAGTGGCGCTACTGGGGCGAGGGACATTTTACCCCGATGCAGGCGCGCTGGGATGTGAAGGGCAGCGGGGAGTGGCGCGACAATGCTATTACCCTGAGCAGCCTTTCCACCGGCTTCGATAAGCTTGAGTACGGCACAATGCGGGTCAGCACCCCGCGTCTGACCCTCGAGCAGCCGATCCGCTGGCTGCGCGATGCTGAGCATCCGCGGTTGACCGGCGCGCTGTCGCTGGACGCCGCCAAAACCACCTTCTCCGGCGGCAGCTATCTCCCGGCCTCAACGCTGAAATTCGCCCTCGACGGTCGGGACCCGACGTGGTTCCAGTTCACCGGCGCCCTGCATGCCGAGGCTATCGGTCCGGTGCGTCTGTCCGGGCGCTGGGATGGCGAACGGCTGCGCGGCCAGGCGTGGTGGCCAAAACAGTCGCTAACGGTGTTCCAGCCGCTGGTGCCGCCGGACTGGAAGATGAACCTGCGCGAAGGCAGTCTCTACGCGCAGGTGGCCTTCTCGGCGGCAGCCGGGCAGGGATTTGAGGCGGGCGGCCATGGCGTCCTGAAGGGCGGCAGCGCCTGGATGCCGGATAACCAGATCAACGGCGTCGATTTCGTCCTGCCGTTCCGCTTCAGCGACGGTCACTGGCAGCTGGGCATCCGCCGCCCGGTCTCCCTGCGCATTGGCGAAATCGTCAACCAGGTCACCGCGCGTAATCTGACGGCGGACCTGCAGGGCACCTGGCCGTGGAGCGAGGCCAATCCGCTGCAGCTCAGCGACGTCAGCGTCGATCTGTTAGGCGGGAAACTGACGCTGCTGCAGCTGCGTATGCCGCAGCGCGACCCGGCGTTGATCCGCCTGCAGCATATCTCCAGCAGCGAACTGACCAGCGCCGTCAAGGTGAAACAGTTCGCCATGTCCGGCGCGGTGAGCGGCGCGCTGCCGCTGTGGCTGGAGAATAATCAATGGATCATCCACGACGGCTGGCTGCGCAATGACGGACCGATGACCCTGCGGCTGGATAAAGACACCGCCGATGCGCTGGTGGCGGATAACGTCTCCGCCGGGGCGGCGATTAACTGGCTGCGCTATATGGAAATCTCCCGCTCGTGGACGCAGATTAACCTCGATAATCTGGGCGTGTTGACGCTTAAGGCCAGCATCAACGGCACCAGCCGGGTGGACGGGAAAAGCAGTACCGTGCATTTAAACTACGCTCATGAAGAGAATATTTTCGACCTGTGGCGCAGTTTGCGCTTCGGCGACAATTTACAGGCGTGGCTCGAGCAGAATGCTACGCTGCCCGTACGGCGCTGTGCGGACGGTAAGACATGTAAGGAACCTAAATGAAGAAGCTGTTACTGGCCATGGCGGCGTCGATGCTGCTCGCCGGCTGTACGCCGCGCATCGAAATCGCGGCGTCGAAAGAGCCCATCACCATCAATATGAATGTCAAAATTGAGCATGAGATCCATATCAAGGTCGATAAGGATGTGGAAAACCTGCTCAAATCCCGCAGCGATTTGTTCTGAGGCGACGATGAGAAAACGACTGTTAACCGCGGCGCTGACGCTGGCTTTACTCAGCGCGCCCGCGCTGGCGTTGACCCTGAGCGAAGCGCGCCAGCAGGGACGAGTGGGGGAGACGCTGAACGGCTATCTCGCGCCGCTGCGTCAGGATAAAGAGACGCTGGCGCTGGTAAAGCAGATTAACGCCGCGCGCAGCGAAAGCTACCAGCAGCTGGCGGATGACAACAATCTGCCGGTGGATGAAGTGGCGAAAATGGCTGGGCAGAAGCTGGTGGCCCGCGCGCAGCCCGGGGAGTACGTCCAGGGATTGAACGGCCAGTGGCTGCGCAAATAATTAGCGACAGCGCTTGCGGTATTCCCCCGGGGTGACGCCAAAGCGCTGCTTAAAGGCGGTGGAGAAATGACTGTGGTCGCTGAAGCCCCAGCGGTAGCCGATCCCCGCCAGCTTTTCATCGTCATGGACGTTCTGTAACGCCTGGGCACACAGATCCAACCGCCGGTTCTTAATATACTGCGCCACCACCAGCCCCTGGTCGGCAAACAGCCGGTACAGGCTGCGTACCGACATGCCCGTCTCGCTGGCCAGCCACTCCGGACGCAGATGCTCCGACTGAATGGACGCATCGATTAACGCAATAATCTTCTGAAACTGCTTTTCCCGCCGGGAAGGGGCAGGATCGCGCTGATGCAGCACCGGGCGCAACAGGCAGGCGATCGCCTCCAGCGCGGCTTCGCTCTCGCTGGCGGAGAGCGTCGTGCCGCCCATGCTTTCCAGCAGCAGTCGCTGGCTGAGCTGGACCATTGGCAGAGATTTGTCCAGCCGGCAGGCGGTAGTGATGTCCCCTGTGGGCGCCACCCGCTGGCGCGGCAGCAGCAGCGAGGCCTGACGCGAGGTCTGCTGCCAGACGATGGAGCATGGGCGGGCGGCGTCGATTAACGTGATATCGCCTGCCGCCAGCGTCACCTGGCGATCGTCCTGTTCGATGATGGCTTCGCCGGCGAGCTGAAACACGGTATAGAACCAGGCGTCGTTATCGCGTTTTATCTCATTGCGCGTGCGGTAGAGATTGACGCCGGCGGCGGTGACGGTACTGACCTTGAGGCTGCCGGCGTAGCGGGCGTCAATCTCGCCGTGGAAACTCTCCTCCAACGGCCGGGCGGCGAAATGGCCGCAGACCTGATTGATCGTCGCCAGCCAGCGCTGATACGCCAGCCCTCCCTCTGCCGTGGTCATCATTCGCCCTTCTCCTGTAATAACAATGTTTCCGCATTGTTGCATTTGTGTCGCCTCAGGCAAGGGCGCGATGGCGGGTATATGAAAGAACTATTACCCGCGGCACATTTCTGCGAGGGCAGACGACGGAATTGCGGCGACTGTCACAGCGGCGCAAACGAATGTCACAGAGAAAAAAGCGCCAACCGCCAACCAGACATAGACTGAAAGCACTATCCGCGATGAATAAGGAAAGGGTATGTCCACCTCACAGATAGCGCTGCTTGCCAGCGTCCAGCAGTTTTTAGACCGTCAGCATGGCCTGTATATCGACGGCGCCCCCTGCGCCGCGCAGAGCGAAAACCGGTTAACCGTCTGGGATCCGGCCACCGGGCAGGCGATTGCCACCACCGCCGACGCCAGCCCGGCGGATGTCGACCGGGCGGTGATGTCCGCCTGGCGCGCTTTTGTCGATCGCCGCTGGGCCGGGCGCACCCCGGCTGACCGTGAACGCATCCTGCTGCGTTTTGCCGATCTGGTGGAGCAGCACGGCGAAGAGCTGGCGCAACTGGAAACCCTCGAGCAGGGGAAATCCATTGCCATCTCCCGCGCCTTTGAGGTCGGCTGCACCCTGAACTGGATGCGCTACACCGCGGGGCTGACCACCAAGATCAGCGGCCGGACGCTGGACGTTTCGATCCCGTTCCCGCAAGGGGCGCGTTACCGGGCGTGGACCAAAAAAGAGCCGGTCGGGGTGGTGGCGGGCATCGTCCCGTGGAATTTCCCGCTGATGATCGGCATGTGGAAGGTCATGCCGGCCCTGGCGGCGGGCTGTTCGATCGTCATCAAACCCTCGGAAACCACCCCGCTGACCCTGCTGCGGGTGGCGGAGCTGGCGACCCAGGCGGGCGTTCCTGACGGGGTGTTCAACGTGGTCACCGGCAGCGGCGCCG
>ERZ791922.1164-NODE-1164-length-10766-cov-3.068248_pt1 | contig 10766 bp, 10 predicted proteins | sample MGYA00510134_ERZ791922 | MGnify/ENA primary metagenome ERZ791922 (study PRJEB30046, sample SAMN00792101) | human gut metagenome | study: EMG produced TPA metagenomics assembly of the A metagenome-wide association study of gut microbiota in type 2...
GCATATTTCCCGCCATTCTCATTGATGGTAGCGTCATCGTTCATGATGTTGATCTCCGGAAGGTTATGACGCTTGCCAACTTCGAAGTCATTCGGGTCATGTGCAGGTGTAATCTTCACTGCTCCTGTACCGAATTCTTTATCCACATAGTAGTCTGCCACGATCGGGATCTCCCGTCCCACCAGCGGCAGGATTACATTCTTTCCTACAATATCCTGATATCTCTCGTCATCCGGGTGCACCGCGATAGCCGTATCCCCGAGCATAGTCTCCGGACGTGTGGTCGCGATCTCAAGGAAACGGTCTGTCCCTGCGATCGGATACTTAATATGCCAGAAATGACCTTCCTGATCCTCATGCTCTACTTCTGCGTCAGAAAGTGAAGTGTTACATTTCGGGCACCAGTTGATGATCCTGGATCCCTTGTAAATGTATCCCTTCTTATATAGATTGATAAATACTTCCTCCACGGCTTTTGAACAGCCCTCGTCCATAGTAAAACGTTCTCTGTCCCAGTCACAGGAGATACCCAGCTTTTTGAGCTGGTTCTCGATCGTACCCGCGTACTCTTCCTTCCACTGCCATGTCCTTTTCAGGAAACCTTCACGCCCTAACTCCTTCTTGTCAATGCCCTCTTCTTTGAGCTGGTTGGTCACCTTCACCTCTGTAGAGATCGCAGCATGGTCTGTCCCCGGAATCCACAGGGCATTATACCCTTCCATCCTCTTGTAACGGATCAGGATATCCTGGAGCGTATTGTCCAGAGCATGTCCCATATGCAGCTTTCCCGTAATATTCGGAGGCGGCATCACTGTTGTAAAGGGCTTCCTGCTCCTGTCCGCCTCGGCATGGAAATATTTGTTCTCACACCATTTTTCATACAGCTTTTCTTCGATCGCTTTCGGATCATATGTCTTTGCCAGTTCTTTTCCCATAGTCGTTCCTCTCCTTGCTCTCCCTCATAATTTTTACATGTCAGTCTGTTCATATACAGTCCGCGCCAGAAGTATTTAATGGCGGGGCATGTTCACGGAATTTTCACACTTACATAAAGAAACGCCCTTTACGCAATGTAAAGGGCGAAGTTTCCGCGGTACCACCTTATTTCATATATTCACTTTCCGGCATATCTGTCTGCCGGAAAACATGAAATATATCTCTTGAGTCCTGTAACGTGGACCAATCCGGGATAACCTACCCGCGCCCGCGCCTTATTCCTGCCGCGGAAAACGCTCTTCAGCTGTCCGGTTCAAAAGCTACCTTCCATCACGCTGTGCCGAGACCGTCTTTCAGCCGTGCCGGCGCCCTGTTTATACAAAGCAGCCAGCTCCGGACAGTCCTCTCTGCCGGAAGCAGTGATGTACTCCTCTTCCTCTACACCTTTTACTTTCTGACCGGAACAGAGCCCCGGGCTGACAATGCAACCTCAGCTCTCCTCCAAAGTTTTACAAAGTTGTTAACTGGAAATTAACTATCAATTACTATATCCGCAAGACAGTAATTTGTCAAGATATTTAGAGAATCTTAAGAAAGCCGGGGAACACGCGGTTTTCCCGGCTGATCAAAGGGCTTCCCGACATCTGCGGCAGTTCGCTCACATCATATCTTTTATCATATTTACGATATCATATCCGTAGTTATCACCTGTCGCCCAGCCAAGTCCCTCCGGATTTTCCTGCTGCCCCAGCCATTCCACATATGGCGCGGCACCTTTTTTTACATATTCATACCTGTCATCCACACATTCCCGGTTCAGAGGATCAGACGTGGCATATGCTTTCAGATGCTGGATCTGGGCGCGTATCCCTGTCCGTACGTCCGGATATGAATTTCCCGGCACTCCTCCGCCTGTCGTCCCGAGCCCTGCGAAATTAAACTGCTCAATATGGGCATCTCCCCCATACTGTAAAAATCCTGTCTCCTTCATCGTCTGCGCAAAGGCAACCTCCGGGCGCACGCCCTCCGCCGATGCCTCATCATAATACATCTGGCAGAATGTTTCTATGGAGTCCGCTCCCCCCTTGGATAGCTGCTCCGCAGGATATTCTTTTCCCGAGGAATTAAAATAGTCCACCATCTCCTGAACTGTCACCGGACTCTCTCCCATGATCGGATACTGCCCGTCTGCGATTGTTTCTTCCGCGGCCGTCTGTTTTTTTCCGTCCGCCGCCTGCTCGGAGACTGCTTTTATCCGTTCCTTCTCCCTGCCGCTGTCGTCCGCAGAGGCAGACAGGATCCCCGAAGCGCCTGCAAGCGCCAGGGTCAGCACAAGCAGCAAAGCAAGTCCCGCTTCTATATATAGTTTGATCCTCTTACTCTGCCAATCCATATGCCCTGTCCTCCTGAAACATTATATTCCTGGTCCACAACATATATACCCCTGCTAAAATAGTATATCCTTATCTCATCTAAAAGCAAGTCCTGCTAAAAAGGCACTTCGCGCACGGTTATATCCGGCGGGAAGCGCCTCTTCTTTTGCATCGTTTCCTCTTTTTTCTCAATCCAGATGGAATACCTCTTGCAGATCTACGGAAACAGGGCTGTTATCCGGATTTGTCTCCATAATATCAGCCATGAAATCCCACCACTTGCGGTTGACAGCCGTATCCGCGCTCTCATCCCATTTTGCCGGATCCTCCACCTCAATATACCCGTAGAGCACCAGTGTCTCCCTGTCGAGGAAGATCGTATAATTTTTGCCGCCATATTCATGGATCATATCCTGCATTTCCGGCCACAGTTCATTGTGTCGTTTCTCATATTCTGCCTCCATGCCCGGGTATAGTTTCATTTTAAATCCTTTTCTTACCATTGCTGCTGCCTCCTGTCATAAAATGTCCGATCGTCCTGAGGGCATGCGCTTCTGCCGAAGCCCCGCTTCAAATACGACCTGCCTGTTATTTATCATAGCACGTTCACAAAGAAAAAAACATGTAAAGAACAGACTAAAAGACCTTATCACGCATTTTACTTTTTTAAGACTTGTGCTATAATCGAAAAGAAAATCACAAACCAGCTGCCGGCTGCGCGGCGCCGTGACGAATGAAAAGAGGGAAAATACTATGAGTTCACAGAATCTCACTCTGCTGACTGATCTCTACGAACTGACCATGATGCAGGGTTATTTTGAGACACAGGAAAATGAAACCGTTATCTTTGACATGTTTTTCAGAGAAAACCCGAACAAGGGCGGCTATTCCATCATGGCAGGACTGGAGCAGGTCATAGAGTATATTAAGAATCTGAACTTTTCTTATGAAGATGTAGACTATCTGAGAGGTCTCGGGATCTTCAGCGAAGATTTTCTCCATTACCTGAGCGGATTCCACTTCAGCGGGGACATCTATGCGATCCCTGAAGGAAGCGTCATCTTCCCGCGGGAACCATTGATCAAAGTAATAGCGCCGATCATGGAAGCGCAGCTTGTGGAGACTGCGATCCTGACGATCATCAACCACCAGTGTCTGATCGCCACAAAGGCCTCCCGCGTCGTTCATGCGGCGCAGGGAAACGGCGTCATGGAATTTGGGCTCCGCCGCGCCCAGGGACCGGATGCGGGACTGTACGGCGCGCGCGCGGCGATGATCGGCGGATGCGTGGGCACGTCCAACGTGCTGGCAGGCGAGCTTTTTGACGTACCTGTGCTGGGGACACACGCTCACAGCTGGATCATGAGTTTTAAGGACGAATATACCGCATTTAAAGAATACGCCCGCCTGTATCCGGACGCGTGCACTCTTCTTGTAGACACATACGACACATTGAAATCTGGTGTTCCGAATGCGATACGCGTCTTTAAAGAAATGCGCGATGCCGGCATCCATCCAAAGAGTTACGGTATCCGCCTGGATTCCGGAGATTTGGCGTATCTCTCTAAAAAAGCAAGAAAAATGCTGGATGACGCAGGCTTCACAGACGCAGTCATCGCGGCCTCCAATGATCTGGATGAATTTCTCATCAATGACCTGAAGATCCAGGGCGCGCAGATCACTTCCTGGGGTGTGGGCACAAACCTCATCACCTCCAAAGACTGCCCCTCCTTCGGCGGCGTTTATAAACTGGCAGCGATCCAGGATGAAAACGGCGAATTTATACCAAAGATCAAAATTTCCGAAAATATTGAAAAGATCACAAATCCCGGAAACAAAACAATCTACCGCATCTATGACAAAGAGACAGGAAAGATGCGGGCGGACCTGATCTGCTTCGCGGGCGAGGAGTATGATACTTCTGAGGACCTGCTCCTCTTTGACCCGAATGCGACCTGGAAGAAAACAAGACTTGCGGGCGGGACATATACAATGAAGGAAATACTGAAGCCGATCTTTATCAGAGGGGAATGCAAATATCAGTCCCCCACGGTAAAAGAGATCGCTGAATTCTGCAGACAGGAAAAGGATACGCTGTGGGACGAGACAAAACGTCTCTTCAACCCTCACAAAGTGTATGTAGATCTGTCTCAAAAGCTGTACAACACAAAAGCAGATCTGCTCAACAGCGTCAACGCATGACCTGAGCGCCTGACACCGCGGCGTAAAATTTAAGTGAACTAAAATAGAATTAAGGAGTATAAATCATTATGAAAATCATCGTACTTGCAGGCGGATTAAGCACAGAGAGGGACGTCTCCCTTGCGTCTGCCGCAGGAATATGCAGAACTTTGATAGAAAAAGGACATGACGCTTTTCTTCTGGATGTTTTCCTCGGACTGGAAAACGCGCCGGAAAATCTTGAAGACGTATTCACGCTTCCCGGTCATGGACTGGAAATTGCCGGTAATATCGGGACAGCCGAACCGGATCTGGCGGCAGTGAAAGCTTCCCGTCCGGACCAGTCTGACTGCTTCTTAGGACCGAATGTCATTGAACTCTGCCGCCTGGCTGACATTACATTTCTCGGTCTGCACGGAGGTGAAGGCGAAAACGGAAAACTCCAGGCAACTTTCGATCTGCTGGGTATCCGTTACACGGGTCCTGACTCGCTTGGCTGCGCGGTTGCAATGGACAAAGGCTTTACCAAACAGGTATTCCTCCAGTCCGGCATTGACACTCCGGCAGGTGCATGCCTGCACAAAAACGCGCCGGATCACTCTGTCAAATCTCTGGGGCTTGACTTCCCGGTTGTCGTGAAACCATGCTCCGGCGGGTCCAGCATCGGCGTTTATATCGTAAATACAGAAGCCGAATACGCGGAAGCTCTTGATAAATCCTTCCGCTATGAGGACGAAGTGGTCATCGAGGAGTATATCAGAGGAAGAGAATTCGCCTGCGGAGTCATTGACGGAGAGGCGCTTCCTCCGATTGAGATCATCCCCAAGACAGGTTTCTTTGATTACGCGAACAAATACCAGGCAGACGCGACTCTGGAAGTATGCCCCGCAGACATTCCGGAAGAGATCGACCGTCGGATGCGCGATCTGACTGTCCGTGCGTTCCATGCACTGAAACTCAATGTATACAGCCGTGCGGATTTTCTTCTCGATGAAAAGGGAAATCTGTACTGTCTGGAGATGAACACCCTCCCGGGAATGACCGCAGCAAGCCTTCTTCCAAAAGAGGCAAAAGCAATGGGAATTGAATACGGGGATCTGTGCGAACTCATTATCAAAAAATCACTGGAGGCAAGATATTCATGAAACATATGTCATTACAGGAAATCGCCGCTGCCTGCGGCGGCACATACCATGGCAGCCCCGAACTCGCTTCCCGTGAAGTCAGCAGCGTAGTCATTGACAGCAGAAAAGTAGAAAAAGACAGTCTTTTTATCGCAATAAAAGGCGCGCGGGTGGACGGCCATTCTTTTATTCCCCAGGTTATGGAAAACGGAGCTCTCTGCTCCGTGTCTGAGCTGGATTTAGGCAATGTGCCTTACCCGTACATCCGGGTCTCCTCCTGTGCACAGGCATTAAAAGACATTGCCGAACACTACCGCCGTTCCCTGGACATCAAAGTAGTCGGTGTCTCCGGGAGCGTCGGCAAGACAAGCACAAAAGAGATGATCGCGTCAGTACTCAGCCAGAAATACAATGTCCTTAAAACAGAAGGGAACTTTAATAATGAGATCGGTCTCCCGCTGACGGTATTCAATCTCAGGGATGAGCATGAAGTCGCGGTACTGGAAATGGGGATCAGCGGTTTCGGGGAAATGACCCGCCTTGCAAAGATAGCGCGCCCGGACATCTGCGTCCTTACCAATATCGGCGTGGCTCATCTGGAAAATCTCGGCTCACGCGACGGTATCCTGAAAGCAAAAACTGAGATGTTTGACTATATGAACCCCAATGGCACTATCATACTAAACGGAGATGATGACAAACTTCGGAGCTTTACGCCGGGAAATGGGATCACCCCTGTATATTTCGGCCTGGATCCCTCCTGTCCTTTCCATGCGGACCAGATTGTAAGCCGGGGGCTGAAAGGAACAGATGCCGAGTTCATTACTCCTGATTCCCGTTTCCATGCGCATATCAATATCCCCGGCAGCCATATGGTGTCCAATGCGCTTGCCGGAATTGCGGCAGGATATGCGCTGGGCATGACAGACGGGCAGATTGCCCGGGGCATCGAAGCGAATGTACCTATCCGGGGACGCAGCAACCTGATCGAAACCGGGAAATACACAGTGATCGACGACTGCTACAATGCCAATCCCGCCTCTGTAAAGGCATCTCTCGACGTGCTGTCCTGTGCAGATACCAGGACTGTGGCTGTCCTGGGAGACATGTTCGAGCTTGGTGAACATTCCGGAAAAATGCACTATGACACAGGCGTCCATGCTGCCCAGACAGGCATAGATGTCCTTGTATGCATCGGCAGCCTCTCCGCAGACACCGCGCGGGGAGCACAGGAAGCTGCGCGGGAAAAAGGACAGACCATTAAGGTCGTTCATTATACTTCAAAAGAGGAGTTTTTCGAACAGGCGGACAGCCTGCTGAAAGAAAATGATACGATTCTGGTGAAAGCATCGCATGGAATGGAATTTTCCAAGATTGTAGATTGGCTCCAGAATTAGCAGGAAAGGATCAATTCCCATGAAATATCAGGTTCTCGTACTGGATTTGGACGGTACGCTCACCAATTCAAGAAAAGAGATCACAGAGCCGACTAAAAAAGCTCTGATCGAGATCCAGGAGGCCGGCAGGACCGTTGTCCTTGCCAGCGGCCGCCCGATCAACGGAGTCGCCCCGCTGGCGGAGGCGCTCCAGATGGACCGCTTCGGCGGATATATGCTCTCCTTTAACGGGGCGCGGATCACAAAGTGTTCGACCGGAGAAATCATTTATAACCGGACAGTACCTCAGGAGATCATCCGGCCGGTATATGAATATGTAAAGACATTTCCGGGACTGGACATCATCTCCTACACCGACACACAGATCATCTCCGGGATCTGCCCGAATAAATACGTGGAGATCGAGTCCGGCATTAACAGCATGGAAATCATATCTGCGGATGATTTTCCGGCTTTCTTAAACTTTCCGGTAAATAAGCTTCTTGTTGCCGGCGAGCCCGAGATTCTGGAGACACTGATGGAACCGCTCCGTGACAAATATCACGGGCTGTTAAACATCTACCGCTCCGAGCCCTTTTTCCTGGAGATCATGCCAAGAAATATCGACAAGGCGCAGTCTCTTCAGAAGCTTCTCAACAGCATCGGACTGACCGCAGATTCCATGATCTGCTGCGGAGACGGATACAATGACCTGTCCATGATCGAATATGCAGGACTTGGAGTGGCAATGGAAAATGCCCAGCCGGTCATCAAAGAATCTGCCGACTTTATTACCCGTTCTAACGATGACGATGGCATCCTGCATGTAGTCAATCTGTTTATGCGGGACTGAGCATGCCGTTCCGGTCACGGCCCGAACATAATGCCGGCGCAGTGATCTGACAGATTAAACAAACTTCACATAAATGGAAAATGCGGGATCTCAGTAAGACAGATACTGCATTTTTCTTTTATTCGGAATGTTTTAAAATACAGCTCTTCCTTTGGGATCCATTCGCTGATAAACCGGGGCAGCATCTCCGGGCCATTTCTGGTTAAGATCCGCTTCTGCTGCTCTGCCGGATCCACATCCATAAATACCCTGATATCATAGATATCCCCAAAATACGGATGACAGCTGTAAGCCCCCTCTATGACAATGAGGGGGCTCTTTACGATATGCACGGTTTCTCCAAGTTCCTGCCTTGAACAGTCATACCGCTGATATTCAAATCGGCTCTGTCCTTCCCGGATCGGAAGGATGACTTCCTGCCTTGTACCGATGTGCGATCATTCCCGCAAGAGTTGTCTTTCCGCTCCCGCACCGTCCGTCTATCGCCAGGATAACCGGCAGTTTTTTACCTCCCGGACTGCCGGAAACATGCTTTTGCAGCTCTTCTTCAACAAGTCCGAATATGTCCGTTGTTCTCACTTGCAATGTTTTCACTTCCGATACTTTTGTACAGGCTTATTTCACCAGATCAAGGAGAGCATTCTTCGGAACTGCCCCAATCTGTTTTCCCGCGATTTCTCCATTCTTAAATGCAATAAATGTAGGAATGCTCATCACGCCGAATCTCTGCGCAAGTCCCATTTCCTCGTCAATATTGATCTTGCAGACCTTGATCCCCGCTTCTTCTCCCGCGATCTCCTCCACAACTGGTCCCATCATCTTGCACGGTCCGCACCAGTCTGCATAAAAATCAACCAGAACCGGCTGATCAGCCTGCATTACTTCCTGCTCAAAATTTGCTCCTGTCAACTTTACTACTGCCATGTTTATATCCTCCTTTAAAATTCATTTTTATTGTTATGTCCTTATTTTATCACATTTTTATCCTTTTTCAGTGACAAAATCACCGTTTGTCATCTGACGGGCTCTGCCCTGTTATCCCGCGTCCAAAACCGCATGACGCCTGCCCCTCAGATTTTACCCAGCCCCGGGGCGTCCAGCACTTCGATCTTTCCTCTCGTCAGCTTCACAAGACCGTCATTCTGGAACTGTTTTAAAATACGCGTCACTACTTCTCTTGCAGTGCCCGCGTCTCTCGCCAGCACATCATGGGTTATGTTCAGAACATCTCCCCCGGTAATCCCCCGATGCTCCAAAAGAGCCCCTGCGACCCGAGACGCCACATTGGAAAACACAAACTGGTTAAAAAGCCACATAATATCCGAAAACTTCTCCGATATCATTTCCATCGTATATTCTTTCACCGCGCTGCTCTCATCATACAGCTTCCGGTAAATCTTTTTCGGTATCGTGTATATTACGCATTCTGTCTCCATCTCCATATCCAGCTCAATATCCATGCCGTTCATCATACATGCCGCGCTGAGGATACTCACATCTCCTTCCAGCAGCCGGAACAGGGTAATATCCCCGCCTCCCGGAGAAGTGATAAAGACACGGGCTCTTCCCTGAGCAATGATCTGGACTCCCGCGCACTCTCCTCCTCCGAAATGAAGCCTTGTTTTTTTATGGCACAGATTTCTTACTGTATTTGTCTGAACATTCCTCCTCTGCTCCTCCGTAAGGTCAGTCCAGAAAGGAAAAGCCTTTTTTAACATCTCTTCTAAATATCTGTCCATCATATTCTCCCTTATTCAACAGTAAAACAAGTATATCATATTCTGCAAGTAAATACTGAACTATTTTTCCTTTCTATGCATCAGATCCCATACTTTATACTTTTATTATGAAACCATAATATTTCAAACACATCTTCTTCACAATTTTGCAATAAACTAATCAATGTTGTTGAAGGGAGTATGATACAGATGACAAAAGAACAATACTACGAGCTGATCCATCCGTATTCCGATGCTGTCAGCCTGATCCTCGCCCGGCTGGAAGTCCTGAACCATCAGGCCAGCGAGCAGGAAGAAGTGCGTCCCATTCACGGGATCAGCAGCCGTATCAAAGATAAAACCAGTATCGAACAGAAGCTGAAAAAGAAACGTGCGGGTACAAGCCCGGATGATGCAAAAACAACCCTGCATGATATAGCGGGCGTCCGCATGATCTGCTTTTTTGAACGTGATATACGGCACCTTGTCTGCTGTCTGAAAAAGCAGTCCGATCTGATAGTCATTAAAGAAAAAGATTACATAAATACTCCGAAGCCCAACGGCTACCGCAGCTATCACCTCATCCTCGGCGTCCCGATCTACTACATGGAAGGGATGGAGTATTATCCCGTGGAAATCCAGTTCCGTACCATATCCATGGATTTCTGGGCAGCAATGGAACACAGGATCTGCTATAAAAACCAGCCCTTTAATGAAATGGAAATGAGGAGCGCTTTCCGTCAGTATTCGGAAATACTTGAAAAAATGGAAAAATCCTTTGAAGTGTACAGTGAAAACGAGGGGTAAATCTGGCTTTGTGGGGGAGCCGCTGTCAAGGCAAAACGTCCGAAAACCGTCGATATGATCGGGGACGTTTTCGCGGCAACGAGGAGATTTTTCTCCACTGAGAGATCCGATGGACTTCCGGGAGAGGATTAGCCGTTCGATTTGGCTCAGCAAGCTTCGCCTCTCTACTACAATATATTGATGGTTAATCCCCCTTACAACCAGTAAGGAATTACCCATCTTGTTGCTTAAGCTGTTAGAATGATAAGAGCAATCGGTATAGCGGGTGCCTCTCTGGATTTTGCGTCCGTCAACCAGTCCGCTAACCAGCTCTTCATTCGCAGCGTTTTTTAAATGCTGCATTTGCTGGGGGACCTTCCGTCTTGAGCGAAACCAGAAAACAGCGGAGCGCCTTTTCG
>ERZ791922.1170-NODE-1170-length-10739-cov-8.265256_pt1 | contig 10739 bp, 10 predicted proteins | sample MGYA00510134_ERZ791922 | MGnify/ENA primary metagenome ERZ791922 (study PRJEB30046, sample SAMN00792101) | human gut metagenome | study: EMG produced TPA metagenomics assembly of the A metagenome-wide association study of gut microbiota in type 2...
GATAACGATCAGCGCGTTGGCGAAAATAAAGATCCCCACGGCCTCGGCGAGGGTCACCCCCTGCAGGCCGCTAACTAACAGCGCAGCGCCCGGCGTTGACCAGGCGGTGAGCACAGGAACTTTCCGCCAGGCGCTCAGCGCGAGAGTACTGATGCCCATGGCGAGGCCAAGAGCCGTCATCCAGCCGGCGATCTGCCCGGGGGTAGCGCCGGCCGCGGCGGCGGCCTGCCAGATGATGGCGGCGGAGCTGGCGTACCCCACCAACACGGCGACGAAGCCAGCGAACAGAGTGGGAAGCGGAAGACTAAACGAGCGCATAGATGATTCTCATGTGCGTTATAACATCCATTCAATGTATCATTGTGCGTTATAACGTACAAGCGGTGGTTCGCGCAGCTACCCTGGGAGAAAAACTCGCCGCCAGTGGCGTACGATGCCGTTAAACGTCCTGAAAAAATCAGACAAATGGCGGTATACTTTGCGCAGTAAAAACAGGAGGAAGGATGAATATTGCGCAACATCTGGCGGCAACGCTTAAAACCCTGCGCCAGCAGCGAGGCTGGAGCCTGTCGCGACTGGCGGAAGAGACCGGGGTGTCGAAAGCCATGCTCGGGCAGATTGAGCGGAATGAATCAAGTCCAACGGTGGCGACGCTGTGGAAGATTGCCACCGGGCTGAACGTACCGTTTTCGGCGTTCATCGTCCCGGACGCCAGCGCCGCGCCCTCCGCGTTTGATCCGCAGCAGCAGGCGATGGTGGTGACGCCAGTATTCCCGTGGGATCCCGAGCTGCGCTTTGACCATTTTTCGATAACCCTTGCCCCCGGCGCGCTGAGCGAATCAACGCCGCATGAGAAAGGGGTGATTGAGCATGTGGTAGTGATAAGTGGTACGCTGGATTTGTGCTTACAAGGGGAGTGGCACTCGCTGCAGGCGGGTGAGGGTAGGCGTTTCGCCGGCGACGCGACGCATGCGTATCGTAACCGCGGCGCCCAGGCGGCCCATTTCCATTCTCTTATCCATTATCCAAAAGAAAAAACCGCGAGCGAACCCGCGGCCAGACAAGATGACTGATGATAACCACTCACAACGTGACGAGGAAAATCCGGAATACGTGATGACAGTACTCTTCGCCGTGATTTGAGGGAAATATCTTTTCCGTCAATACTTTGTTGAAAAGTGAAAATTCGTCGTCCAGCGACGGCGGAAAAGGTTTTCGTCTGCGCCCGGTTCTGACTACAATAGCCGCCATTTCGACCCCCTTATACTGGATAACAACACGCGTATGCGCCTGCACAATCATCGTCTTGAACTTCTTAGTCCTGCCCGCGACGCCGGTATCGCTCGCGAAGCGATCCTTCACGGCGCCGATGCCGTTTACATCGGTGGACCTGGCTTTGGCGCCCGCCACAACGCCAGCAACAGTCTGAGCGATATCGCCGGGCTGGTGCCTTTCGCTCATCGCTTTGGCGCAAAGGTATTTGTGACGCTGAACACCATTCTGCATGACGATGAACTGGAGCCGGCGCAGCGGCTGATTACCGATCTTTACGACGCAGGCGTCGATGCGCTGATCGTGCAGGATATGGGGATCATGGAGCTGGATCTGCCGCCGATTGAGCTGCATGCCAGCACCCAGTGCGATATTCGCAGTGTGGAAAAAGCGAAGTTTCTCTCCGACGCCGGCTTCAGTCAGATCGTACTGGCGCGCGAACTGAACCTCAGTCAAATCAAAGCCATTTACGACCACACTGACGCCACTATCGAATTCTTTATCCATGGCGCGCTGTGCGTGGCCTATTCCGGGCAGTGTTACATTTCGCACGCCCAGACCGGACGCAGCGCCAACCGCGGCGACTGCTCGCAGGCTTGCCGCTTGCCGTATACCCTGAAGGACGATCAGGGGCGGGTGGTGGCCTATGAGAAACATCTCCTGTCGATGAAGGATAACGATCAGACCGCCAACCTGGCGGCGCTGATCGACGCTGGCGTACGCTCCTTCAAAATTGAAGGCCGTTACAAAGACATGAGTTATGTGAAAAACATCACTGCGCACTACCGTCAAATGCTGGATGCCATTATCGAAGATCGCGGCGACCTGGCGCGCGCCTCGGCTGGACGCACCGAGCATTTCTTTATCCCGTCCACGGATAAAACCTTCCACCGCGGCAGCACTGACTACTTTGTTAATGCCCGCAAAGGCGATATCGGCGCCTTTGATTCGCCGAAATTTATCGGCCTGCCGGTGGGTGAAGTTCTGAAGGTAGGCAAAGACCATCTCGACGTTGAAGTCAGTGAACCGTTAACCAACGGCGATGGTCTCAACGTGATGATTAAGCGCGAAGTGGTGGGCTTCCGTGCTAATACCGTGGAAAAAACCGGCGAAAACCGTTATCGGGTATGGCCGAACGAGATGCCAGCGGATCTGCATAAAGTGCGCCCCCATCAGCCGCTCAACCGCAACCTCGATCATAACTGGCAACAGGCGCTGCTAAAGACCTCCAGCGAACGCCGCATCGCGGTAGATGTGACGTTGAGCGGCTGGCAGGAGCAGCTGGTTCTCACCATGATCTGTGAAGATGGCGTCAGCGTGACCCACACCCTTGACGGGGAGTTCGCCGAAGCTAACCAGGCGGAGAAAGCGCTGGCCAACCTGCGTGACGGTGTCACAAAACTGGGGCAAACCATCTACTATGCGCGCGAAGTGCAGGTTAATCTGCCGCCGCTGTTTGTGCCCAACAGCCTGCTCAACCAGCTGCGTCGGGAAACTGCGGAGATGCTTGATGAAGCGCGCCTCAACGCCTGGCAGCGCGGCACCCGCAAGCCGGTCTCCGTACCGCCGCCGGTCTACCCGGAGACCCATCTCTCCTTCCTCGCCAACGTCTATAACCACAAGGCGCGGGCGTTCTACCAGCGCTATGGCGTACAGCTGATCGACGCCGCCTATGAAGCGCACGAAGAGAAGGGCGATGTGCCGGTGATGATCACTAAGCATTGTCTGCGGTTCGCCTTCAACCTCTGCCCGAAGCAGGCGAAAGGCTCCATTAAGAGCTGGAAAGCCACGCCGATGCAGCTGATCCATGGCGATGAGGTCCTGACCCTGAAGTTTGACTGCCGTCCGTGCGAAATGCACGTGGTCGGCAAGATCAAAAACCATATCCTCAAAATGCCGCACCCGGGCAGCATTGTGGCCTCCGTCAGCCCGGACGATCTGATGAAGACGCTGCCGAAGCGCAAAGGGGCCTGATTCGAGTCGATGCTATTGGCAGGATGCCCGCGGTTTACGGTCGTCCTGCCAGCGGTGATGTTCGCGCAGGTCTGCGGCGGCCTCCTCGTGCTGGCTGCGAAGCTCATCGCTATCCGCTTCGTGCAGCAGCTGCTGTTCGAGACTTTGCACCGGAAAGTACTCGTGTCCCTGACGATGTGCCAACAGATGCCCGGAAAATAATGCGCACAGCAACAGCAGGGCGCTTATGCTTCTCTTTAACATACCTTTTCTCGACGGAACAATGGCGTGGACATACTATGTCAGGCGCAATGCAGGCTTTTTTTCGGGCATCTCAAAGAACGGCAAGAGTTTGTCAACGATGGCTGACGAAGGATGAAAAAAGGCCTGACGCGGAAGCCAGGCCAGAGTGTTACGCTTTCGGCGGCAGCGGTTTCCCGCTGTGCTCGCTCCCTTTTGGCGGCTGCTTGCCGTTGTGCGGCGGCTGTTTACCGTCGTGCTGCGGCTGTTTGCCGTCTCGTTGTGACTGTTTGCCGTCTCGTTGTGGCTGTTTGCTGTTGTATTGCGCTTGCTTGCCATCGTGTTGGCCGTTTTTCACCGGCGGTTTACCCTGATGCTGCGCGCCTTTTTCCGGCGGCAGCGGCGGGTTGTCGGCAGCGAAAGCCCATGACGACATTCCCAGCGTCATTATGGCGGAGAGTAAAGCTAACTTCTTCATAGCAATATCCTTTCTTCAGATGTAGCGCCGTATTTCATCAGGCAAAAGTGAAGATAAGATGTAGAAGTCCCTTTTCGGACTTCTCTGCATCCCACTCAGACTTTTAGCCCTGCGGCGGTCATCAGCAGGCGAAACAGCAGGCTTATGGCGGCCAGCGTCAGTACGCTGCCTCCCCAGAGCGCGATCAGCCACAGCAGACGTTTAGGCCAGGCAGTATGCATCAGTGATATCCCTCCCCGGGCTGAACTTTGCCGCGGAACACGTAATAGCTCCAGCAGGTGTAGCCAAGAATGACCGGAATAATCAGCAGGGCGCCCACCAGCATAAAGCCCTGGCTTTGCGGGGGAGCGGCAGCCTGCCACAGCGTGATGGCCGGCGGGATAATATGCGGCCAGATGCTGATCCCCAGTCCGCTGAAGCCGAGAAAGACCAGGCCCAGCGTCAGCGTGAAGGGCGAAACATGGCGGTCGCGCTGATGCAGCGTGCGCCACAGCCAGCCGCTAACGAGGATCACCAGCAGCGGTACCGGCAGCAGGAAATAGAGATTCGGCAGGCTGAACCAGCGGGCAGCAATCGCCGGGTGCGCCAGCGGAGTCCACAGGCTGATGACGGCAAACACCGCCAGCAGGGCACCCAGCAACTGCCGCGATGCGCTGCGCATTCTCTGCTGCAGCGCACCTTCACTTTTCATCACCAGCCAGGTGGCGCCGAGCAGCGCATAGGCCACGCACAGTCCGAGTCCGCAGAACAGGCTGAACGGGGTCAGCCAGTCAAACATGCCGCCACTGAAGGCGCGACCGCTGACGGTGAAACCGTTGATCACCGCCCCGACCACCACGCCCTGGCTGAAGGTTGCCAGTAGGGAGCCGCCAAAAAAGGCGCGATCCCAGAATGGCCGGTGCGACGGCGTGGCCTGGAAGCGAAACTCAAAGGCGACGCCGCGAAAAATCAGGCCGATCAGCATCAGGGTCAGGGGGATCGACAGGGCGTCGATGATCACCGCGTAGGCGAGGGGAAAGGCGCCAAACAGGCCGGCGCCGCCGAGCACCAGCCAGGTTTCATTGCCATCCCATACCGGCGCGACGCTGTTGACCATTACGTCGCGATCCCCGCCGCCCCGCACCGTGCTGAACAGCAGGCCGATGCCCAGATCAAAGCCATCCATGACGATGTACATCAGCGTGGCAAAGACGATAATCACGAACCAGATCACCGATAATTCGATACCCATTAGCGGGACTCCTTCTGCAGATAACCTTCAGTGGCGGCGGACAGCGGGCGGGCGGGCGTACCGGTTGTCGCCGGGAGCATCTCCTGCGGCCCCTTGCGAATCAGGCGCAGCATATAGCTGTAGCCGACGCCGAAGACGGCGCTGTACACTACGATAAAGGTCAATAAACTGACCGACATATGCAGATCGCCATGAGCGGAAACGGCATCGGCGGTGCGCTGAACGCCATACACCACCCAGGGTTGGCGGCCCACCTCGGTGGTCACCCAGCCGGCGAGAATAGCGATCAGGCCGGATGGCCCCATCCACAGGGCAAAACGCAGAAACGGCCGCGAGTGGTATAGCCGGTCGCCGCGACGCAGCCACAGGGCCAGCACGCCCAGCAGCAGCATCAACATGCCCAGCCCGGCCATCAGGCGAAATGACCAGAACACCACAGTAGAATTCGGGCGCTCCTCAGGAGCGAACTCTTTCAACGCCGGCACCTGTTTATCAAGACTGTGGGTGAGGATCAGACTGCCCAGGGCCGGTATCTCAAGCCCGTAGCGGGTGCGCTGCTGGTCCATATCGGGCCAGCCAAACAGCAGCAACGGCGTTGGCTCACCCGGCGGATTTTCCCAGTGCCCCTCAATGGCGGCGATTTTCGCCGGCTGGTGCTTCAGGGTATTCAGGCCATGCATATCGCCGATCAGCGCCTGGACGGGGGCGACCAGCAGCGTCATCCATAGCGCCATCGAGAACATCTTACGGATCGCCGGCGACTGATTGCCGCGCAGCAGATGCCAGGCCGCCGAGGCGCCGACAAACAGCGCGCTACTGAGAAATGCCGCTACTGTCATATGCAATAATCGGTAGGGGAACGACGGATTAAAGATCACCGCCAGCCAGTCGACGGGCACGACCTGGCCATCAACGATCTCAAACCCCTGCGGGGTCTGCATCCAGCTGTTAGAGGCGAGGATCCAGAAGGTGGAGATGATAGTACCCAGCGCCACCATGCAGGTGGCGAAAAAGTGCAGCCCCGGCCCCACGCGGTTCCAGCCGAAAAGCATCACCCCGAGGAAGCCCGCTTCCAGAAAGAACGCCGTCAGGACTTCATAGGTCAGCAGAGGGCCGGTTATGCTGCCTGCAAACTGTGAGAAACCGCTCCAGTTGGTGCCGAACTGGTAGGCCATCACCAGCCCGGAAACGACCCCCATACCGAAGTTGACGGCGAAAATCTTCGACCAGAAATGGTACAGCGAGCGCCAGACGGGATTTTTTGTTTTTAGCCATAAGCCTTCGAGCACCGCCAGATAGCTGGCCAGTCCGATGGTAATGGCGGGGAAGATAATATGAAATGAGACCGTAAAAGCGAATTGAACTCGCGCCAGATGGAATGCATCAAGACCGAACATGCAGGACTCCACAACAAAATTGATTCAGCGCAATTTTAGGTGGGGTGACGACTGAGGGGCAGAGGCAGTCACGCCATTTTTTATCATAACAGTTGGCCGCTGTTATGATTTTTCAGCTGTTGCCAGGGCGAGAAAATATCCTTGCGCAACCTTGATTAATCCCTGCGGAAGGTGATTAGGCGTCTATTCCGCTGTCTGTCATATTATTGCTAACGGCTGGCTACGCGGCCCTGCCGCCGGTATGGCGTAGTCACCTGGTCGGCATAATATATCCTTACCACCCGCCGTAGCTCATATTTTGGCTTACGAAATCCGCCACGGATTTTTACTCTGATTTATTGTCACTCATTAGTATGAGAATAAGTAAAAACGCTGAGCCGGTTAATCGTAAATTAAATAATAATAAATTGTCGGCTCCGCGGCTAATTTGTACTGTATGAGCTCGGGAATAAATAAAAGGGAATGCCAATGTCTGAAAAAGGATTACAGAGTCTGTGCATTACGCTTGGCGTAATGATTATCTTCTGGTTTGTTTTAATCTCGCTATTCTGGGTGGTGATATTTTAAACCCATCCCGTGCTATCACGGCGACGCGGCCGCCGCTGCAGATATAACAGTTACAGGAAACTATGATTTTTTTATAACTGATATATGATAATGGGACGTTATCGTACGGGGACGGCCGCAATGAAAAAGTATCAACAGTTGGCGCAGCAACTGACCGAGCAGATCGCCCTTGGCGTCTGGTTGCCTGGCGATCGGCTGCCGTCGCTGCGCGAGCAGGTGATCAGCAGCGGCATGAGCTTTATGACCGTCAGCCATGCCTATCAGCTGCTGGAAAGCCAGGGGCGCATCGTCGCCCGTCCGCAGTCGGGTTATTATGTTGCTCCCCAGCCGGTGAAGCTCCGCCAGCCGGTGCCGCCTGCCCAGGTCACTCGCGATGAAGCCGTCGATATCAATACCTATATCTTTGAGGTGCTCCAGGCCAGCCGCCAGGCGTCGATGCTGCCCTTTGCCTCGGCCTTTCCGGACCCGCGTCTCTTCCCGCTGCAGCAGCTCAACCGCTCGCTGGCGCAGGTGAGTAAAACCGCCACCGCCATGAGCGTCATTGAGAATCTGCCGCCGGGCAATGCAGAACTTCGGCATGCCATTGCCCGTCGCTATGCCCTGCAGGGGATGAACGTCTCGCCGGACGAGATCGTCATCACCGCCGGGGCGCTGGAGGCGCTTAACCTCAGCCTGCAGGCGGTGACCGAGCCGGGAGACTGGGTGGTGGTGGAAAACCCCTGCTTCTACGGCGCCCTGCAGGCGCTGGAGAGGCTGCGTTTGAAAGCATTGTCGGTGGCCACTGACGTCAGGGAAGGCATTGATCTGACGGCGCTGGAGGCGGCCCTGCAAAACTATCCGGTGAAGGCCTGCTGGCTGATGACCAACGGCCAGAATCCGCTCGGCTTCACCCTCAGCGCTGAAAAAAAAGCGGCGCTGGTGGCGCTGCTGACGCGCTATAACGTGATGTTGATCGAAGATGATGTCTACAGCGAGCTCTATTTTGGCCGCGAAAAGCCGTTACCGGCGAAGTTCTGGGATCGCCAGGAGATGACGCTGCACTGCAGCTCGTTCTCAAAATGTCTGGTACCCGGATTTCGTATCGGCTGGGTGGCGGCCGGCAAACAGGCGCGGCGGATCCAGCAGCTCCAGCTGATGAGTACGCTTTCCACAAGTTCGCCGATGCAGTTAGCCTTGGTGGATTACCTGTCCACCAAGCGCTATGACGCCCACCTGCGCCGTCTACGTCGTCAGCTGGCGGAGCGTAAACAGCAGGCCTGGCAGGCGCTGCTGCGCCATCTGCCGCCGGAGGTCATCGTCCACCACAGCGACAGCGGCTACTTTCTGTGGATCGAACTACCGGAAGGGGCCGACGCTAGCGCACTTAGCGCCCGGGCGCTGGCGTCGCACATCAGCATTGCCCCAGGGAAAATGTTCTCCACCTCCGACAGCTGGACCTCGTTTTTCCGTTTTAATACCGCCTGGGGCTGGGGGGAACGCGAAGAGCAGGGGGTGAAGCGCTTGGGGGAGCTTATTCGCGAACAGCTTGCCTGACCCTGTCGTTTATTTTTCTCATCATAAACATTCTGCGAAAATAAGCGAAAGAGGATTTTTATCGAGGCCGGTCATTATTTTACCGGCGCTCACCATAGGAAATATGCATACCCCTCCTCATTCCCTAACTCGTTGTCTATAATCCATAAAGTCCTGCTTGTGTTGGCGATTTTTACGTAATGCGTCCCGGGTCACAACCTGAATAAATTCCCCTGGGGGCGTTAATCCGCTGACTACCCTTATTTCAGGAGATATTTTTACGGCACGGCTGCCGCTAATTCCTTTGTGACAGGAGTAACACCTGATGAGCAAAAAAATTGCCCGTTGCAGCCTTTATGTGCTGGGTATGGCTTGTTTGACCGTTCAGGCGGCAGAGCCGCTCACCTCGCTGGATAAACCGGAAGGGCGGCTCGATATTATTGCCTGGCCGGGATATATCGAACGCGGTCAGACCGACAAACAGTACGACTGGGTGAGTCAGTTCGAAAAGGACACCGGTTGCCAGGTTAATGTCAAAACCGCTGCCACCTCTGACGAGATGGTCAGTCTGATGGCCAAAGGCGGCTACGATCTGGTCACCGCCTCGGGTGATGCTTCGCTGCGCCTGATCATGGGCAAACGCGTGCAGCCGATCAACACGGCGCTGATTGCCGGCTGGGGCTCCCTTGATCCGCGTATTGCGAAGGGGGCGTGGTTTAACGTCGGCGGTAAAGTCTATGGCACGCCGTATCAGTGGGGGCCGAACCTGCTGATGTACAACACCCGCGTATTCCCGACGCCGCCGGACAGCTGGCGCGTGGTGTTCGTCAAGCAGGATCTACCGGATGGTAAAACCAACCAGGGGCGGGTGCAGGCCTATGATGGCCCGATCTATATCGCCGACGCCGCGCTGTTTGTCAAAGCCACCCAGCCGCAGCTGGGGATCGAAGACCCCTATCAACTGACCGAAACCCAGTACAACGCGGTGCTGAAAGTCCTGCGCGACCAGCAACCGCTGATCCATCGCTACTGGCATGACGCCACCGTACAGATGAACGACTTCAAAAACGAAGGGGTAGCAGCCTCCAGTTCGTGGCCCTATCAAGCCAACGGCCTGAAGGCGGAAGGCCAGCCGGTCGCCACCGTGTTCCCGAAGGAGGGGGTAACCGGCTGGGCGGATACCACCATGCTGCACAGCGAGGCGAAGCACCCGGTCTGCGCCTATAAATGGATGAACTGGTCGCTCACGCCGAAGGTGCAGGGCGATGTGGCGGCCTGGTTCGGTTCGCTGCCGGTGGTGCCTGAGGGATGTAAAGCCAGCGCGCTGCTCGGTGATAAAGGCTGTGAGACCAACGGCTATGAGCAGTTTAACCGCATTCACTTCTGGAAAACGCCGGTTGCGGAAGGCGGGAAATACGTGCCCTATAGCCGCTGGACTCAGGACTATATTGCGATAATGGGCGGCCGCTAAGGATCGGAGGCAAACAATGACGTACGCGGTCGAGTTCCAGAATGTATCGCGCCTGTATGGCGATGTGCGGGCGGTGGATGGGGTTAGCATTGGCATACGCGATGGAGAGTTTTTCTCGATGCTGGGTCCGTCCGGCTCGGGTAAAACCACCTGCCTGCGGCTGATTGCCGGTTTTGAGCAGCTCTCCGGCGGAACCATCCATATCTTTGGCCAGCCGGCCAGCGAACTGCCGCCCTGGCAGCGGGATGTGAATACCGTGTTCCAGGACTACGCGCTATTTCCCCACATGTCGATCCTTGACAACGTCGCCTACGGCCTGATGGTCAAAGGCATGGCGAAGAAAGCGCGCCATGCCCGCGCCCAGGAGGCGCTGGAGAAGGTGGCCCTTGGCTTTGCTCATCATCGCAAGCCCTCCCAGCTCTCCGGCGGCCAGCGGCAGCGGGTCGCGATTGCCCGGGCGCTGGTGAACCAGCCGCGGGTGCTGCTGCTCGATGAGCCGCTGGGCGCCCTGGATTTGAAACTACGCGAGCAGATGCAGGTGGAGCTGAAAAAGCTGCAGCAGTCGCTGGGGATCACCTTCATCTTCGTGACCCATGACCAGAGCGAAGCGCTGTCGAT
>ERZ791922.1172-NODE-1172-length-10706-cov-2.181579_pt1 | contig 10706 bp, 10 predicted proteins | sample MGYA00510134_ERZ791922 | MGnify/ENA primary metagenome ERZ791922 (study PRJEB30046, sample SAMN00792101) | human gut metagenome | study: EMG produced TPA metagenomics assembly of the A metagenome-wide association study of gut microbiota in type 2...
CGTCAGGAGGTACTGCTAATAGAAATAGAATGATAAGATGTAGAAACACAAAATTAGAACGTTGTTCTAAAATAGAACTTAGCATATTTCCTTCATGTTGTAAACCGTGACAGCTTGTTAAATAAACATCAATAGGGTCCGGGGCACCTCTCGTGGTTGACGGGATATATGTGCAATGGTATAATCCCGTTAAAACAGAACAACGTTCTATTATGCGGAACAGATTAGCGGAACTTTAACCATACGAAGAGAGGAGATCTGGATCCGCCGTGTTTCTATCAGTACTACAGTAAAGCGCATGGATCATCGGTCCATGCAGGTTGTTGAGAAAGGACGATATCCTATGGAAAAGATCAGACTGGATACTCAGCGCTGCAAGGGATGTTATCTCTGCATAGCCAACTGCAAGCCCGGTGCTCTTTCTCTGTCCGGCGAGACGAACGGCAAGGGTGTTATCACTGTCAAGGTGGATCAGGAGAAATGTATCGGCTGCGGATGCTGCTATGCTATGTGTCCGGACCTTGTATTCGAGATCCTGTAGTCAATAAGGAGAAGTAATATGGAGAAGAGAATAATGAAGGGCAACGAGGCCCTGGCAGAGGGAGCAGTGAGAGGCGGATGTCGCTTCTATGCCGGATATCCCATCACGCCTCAGTCGGAGATCCTGGAGTGGATGTCCTGGAGGCAGAAGGAAGTAGGTGGAGTTTTCATTCAGGGAGAGTCTGAGATAGCCAGCGTTAACATGACATTCGCTGCACGCTCTCTAGGAGCAAGAGCTCTCACGTCTACATCCGGCCCTGGATTTTCCCTGTATCAGGAGGGCATTGCTTACTGGGTGTCCGCAGGAGTGCCGGCGGTAGTGGCCTGTGTGCAGCGTTTCGGCATCGGCGACGGGTTCATTTCCGCCGGACAGGACAACTACTGGCAGGCAGTAAAAGGCGGCGGAAACGGAGACTACCACCTTATCACCCTGGCGCCTAACAGCGTCCAGGAGAACGTGGACATGGCCTATGAATCGTTCGCCCTTGCGGAAAAGTGGATGCACCCTGTGCTCATCCTCTCCGACGGCACGATCGGCCAGATGATGGAGCCGTGCGTGCTCCCTCCTATGGTGGACTACGACATGGATCAGCCTTGGGCTGTCAAAGGCTGCAAGGACGGAGAGAAGAACAAGGTCATCACAGACATCACCTACTTCCAGGACATCGACGAATGGAACGCGGGATACCTGAAGAAGATGAGAGAGATAAGCGAAACAGAACAGAGGTGGGAGAGCTTCTGCGTCGAGGACGCCGACATAGTTCTGGTGGCCTATGGCATCTCCTCCAGAGTAGCAGAGAGCGCCGTCCATCAGGCCCGCGAAGAGGGATTCAAACTAGGACTCATCAGGCCTATAACGCTGTGGCCATATCCTCGCAAGGCCTTCAAGGAGATCCCTGACACCTGCAGGGGCGTGATCACGGTCGAGGTAAACATGATGGGCCAGATGAGGGACGACGTGATCATCACAGTAAAAGGAAAGTTCCCGACCTTCGCCCTCACCACGAACCAGAGGATCGCCAAGGTGGATCAGGTCGTGCAGTATGCGAAGGACGTTTACGACGGAAAGATCCGGGAAGAGGAGGTATACTGATGCCAGCTAGAAAAGCACCTGATTTGATGTATGCGGAAAACAGATTCTGCGCCGGATGCGGACACGGGATCTTCGACAGGATCCTGGGAGAGGTCCTGACAGAGATGGGGATAGTGCAGGACACCATCATCTGCTCCGACATCGGATGCAATCACCAGTTCCAGTTCTGCATGAGAGTGGACGCAATAGTGCCGCCTCACGGAAAGATGGGAGCTGCGCTCACCGCTCAGAAGCACGTCCGTCCTGATAAGTACGCGCTCACGATCTGCGGAGACGGTGGAGCCTATGCCATCGGTCTCGGAGAGACCATGGCCGCAGCCACAAGGAACGAAAATGTGACCTTTTTCGTGATGAACAACACGGTATACGGAATGACCGGCGGACAGCTGGCTCCTACCACCATGATGGGGCAGAAGACGGCTTCCTCCAAGGCCGGCAGGACCTATGAGGAATACGGCGAGAACTTCGACGTCTTCAAGGTGATGCAGGGACTGGATATTGCATACCTGGCGCGCACCTCCGTTACGAACCCGGGCAACATTGCGAAGACCAAGAAGTTCGTGCGCAAGGCGCTGGAGAAACAAAGAGACGGCAAGGGCTTCTCACTGGTGGAGGTCCTCGTTCCGTGCCCTACAAACTGGGGCATGACTCCTGTGAAGTCCATGGAGTATATTGACCAGGTCGTTTCGACCCAGTATCAGCTGGGCGAGCTCATAGACAAGTAGGAGGGAGGCAGCGATGATAAGGAGAGTAATTTGCGCAGGCCTTGGAGGCCAGGGAGTTCTCACGGCAGGAAAGCTCCTCATGTATGCGGCCTATGACAAGGAGCTGTCAGTTACCTGGTTCCCTTCATATGGTAATGAAATGAGAGGCGGAAACGCCAATTGCAACGTCATCATCAGCGACAAGAAGATCGCGACGCCGTATGCCGACCATCCGGACATCCTCATCGCAATGAGCACGTCTGCGGTTGACATCTACGAGGGATCCATGGCACCTGGCGGGACTCTGTACGTTAACAGCTCCATGGTCGACCCTGACAGGGAATACAGGGACGACATCAAGGTGGTGAAGGTGCCTGCAACGGATCTTGCCATCGAGCTGAAGAGCGAGAGGAACGCGAACCTCTGCATGCTCGGAAGCGTGATAAAGGATTCTGATCTCTTCTCTCTGAAGGAGTTCGAGGATTCCATGTGCTCCTACTTCGAAAAGCAGGGAAAGGGCAGGTTCAACGAAGGAAACTGCAAGTGCGTAGAGGCAGGATACGGTCTTTGATCCGCCCAAGACGGCACTGATAAATGGCAGATAAAAGGTAAAAAAGGGGCTGCTCCGTCAGGGGCAGCTCTTTCTCATCTAGTTTATGAACAGATCCTTCGTGATCTGCTTGCTCAGCTCTTTCATGTATTCTATCTTTTCCTCCCGGTGGTCGTCCCTCGTCCTGGTCACCGGACCGGAGAGACTGAAGGCAGCGACCGCCGCGCCGTCTCTGAGGATCGGGACGCCTATACAGTACAGGCCTTTTTCCCTTTCCTCGTTGTCTATGGCGTATCCCTGCTCCCTCACTTTCTCGAGCTCTCTGCGGAGACCGTCCACCGTGGTTATGGTGTTTTCGGTGAACTTTTCCATCTTCGAGTTTTCGTACACGGAAAGATCTATATTGTCGGAAAAGGCCAGCAGGCACTTTCCCAGTGAAGCGCAGTAGCACTCGCTCATGGAGCCGACCTCGATCTTCGCACCCAGGGACAGGCGGCTTGCGCACTCTCCCACGATCATGATGTGGTACATACCGTCGCTGCTTCTGGAAAGCTGTCCCAGATTCACCGCATCCCAGAATCTGGCGTTCAGCTTGTCGAGATAAGGGTGGATCAGCTCGGGAAGCCCGCTGGATCCGTAGCGGGACGGGGAAAATGCGAAGGTCTTAGGCCCCAGCATGTAGAGCTCGCTCTTCGGATCCTGTATCACGTATCCCCTGCTCTGGAGCGTGGCCAGCGACCGGAACACGGTGCTCTTGTAGAGATCCAGATCTTTGCTGATCTGGGATACCGCCACCCCCTGTCCGGCCGTGTAGAGATATTCCAGGATGTCCAGCGTACGGCTCACAGAGTTGATGATGACTGAAGACTTGTCGGTGCTTTTTTCTGCCATTTTTCTTTTCCTCTCGCCTGTCCCGGGGGCGCGGGTATATGCCTTGCCTGAGCAGGACGATATTCCTTTAGCTTCATGTATTGCATACATGTTAAAACAAAAAAAATCGCCGTTCAAGATGTATTAGTTTCAACACAAACGGCGGAAAATCAAATTTTTTTTGCCTCACGGGACGGTCGTTCAGCGGCGGACCCGGCGGTGAAATAAATGACAAGAAGGGCCGCTGATGATATAGTTAGTACTGTACCGTCGGCAGACCGCCGGCGTGAAACTCAGAGATGTTTTTTCGGGAGGGAAGCCATGTCCCAGGTCTTGAGACTGAAGAAGTCGAATTGTCAGAACTGCTATAAATGCATACGCCATTGCCCTGTGAAGGCCATACGGTTCTCGGGCGGTCAGGCCCACATCATCGACGAGGAGTGCATCCTCTGCGGCACGTGTTTTGTTGTCTGTCCTCAGAACGCCAAGGAGATCGTGGACGACAGGGAAGCCATAAAGGTGATGCTCCAGGACGACGCTCCCGTTTACGTGAGCATGGCACCGTCATTTGTAGCCAACTACAACGTGGGCATCGAGTCCATAGATGAGGCGGTGAGAAAGCTGGGGTTCGCCGGAGCGGAGGAGACCGCCATCGGAGCCACGATAGTAAAGAGAGAATACGACAAGATGGTGGATGCGGGAGACGAGGAGTGCATGATCTCCTCCTGCTGCCACGCCGTGAACCTGTTGATCCAGAAGCACTATCCGGACCTTCTGAACAGGCTCATAGACATTGCCAGTCCTATGCAGGCCCATGCTCTCGACATCAAGAGGAGACATCCTGACGCAAAGGTGGTGTTCATAGGACCGTGCGTGGCAAAGAAGGACGAAGCCCTTCAGTATGACGACATAGTAGACGGGACCCTCACCTTCGAGGACCTGAGCCGGTGGCTGGAGGACGAGGGGATAGAGCTCACCCGGTCCATGAAATTCAGAAACGACTCAAAGACCAGGATCTTTCCTACATCAGGAGGAATCCTCAAGTCGATGGAGAAGAGGAACCCGGATGTGAAATACCTGGTGGTGGACGGCGTAGAGAACTGCATGGCCGCCCTGGAGGACATAAGAAAGGGCGGAGACGGAAAGCTCTTCATAGAGATGTCCGCCTGTGCCGGGAGCTGCATGAACGGCCCGGTCATGGAGAAGTACAACTCCCATCCTGTGGCGGAGTACATGGCCATAGCCCAGTATGCCGGGATGGAGGACTTCCCGGTGGAGCAGCCCGATCTGAACCAGATCAGGAAGGGCTTCGAGGTGATAAAGATGGACAGCATCAAGCCGCCGGAAAGGGAGATCCAGGCCACCCTGAGGCGCATGGGCAAGTACACACCGGCGGACGAGCTGAACTGCGGCACCTGCGGATACGAGACCTGCAGGGACAAGGCCATCGCCGTCATACAGGGCAAGGCCGAGATCGGCATGTGCCTGCCGTACATGAGAAACAAGGCCGAGGACATGTCCAACATCATGTTCGACAGCACTCCTAACGGCATCATAGTCGTGAACGAGAGGATGGAGATACAGCAGATAAACCCTGCAGCATGCAAGATCCTGAACGTGAGGATGCCTTCGGACGTAAAGGGTGAGCAGGTGGTGACTCTGCTCGAGCCGAAGCCTTTCATCGACGCCATGGAGGGCGGGCGGCAGATTTTCCTGTGCCTGTATCTCGCGGAGTACGACAGGTACGTGGAGGAGACCGTCTTATACGATAAAAAATACGGCATGCTCTTCTGCCTCCTGAGAGACGTGAGCGACGAGGCCAGGGAGAGGGCGAGGAAAGAAGAGATCCGCCTCCAGACCACGGACATCGCGGACAAGGTGGTGGACAAGCAGATGAGGATCGTCCAGGAGATCGCCTCCCTGCTCGGAGAGACGGCGGCGGAGACGAAGATAGCCCTGACCAAACTTAAGGAGTCGATATCAGATGAATGATCTCAGCGTTGACATCGGATACAGAAGCATAAACCACGTGGACGAGCAGCTCTGCGGCGATCACGTGGACGTGGTGGAGCAGGGGCCGAACTCAAAGGTGGTGGTCCTTGCCGACGGGCTTGGGAGCGGAGTGAAGGCAAGCATCCTGTCCACGCTCACGTCAAAGATCATATCCACCATGATGGCGGAGGGGCTGGGCCTCGAGGAGTGCGTGAGGACCATCATAGCCACACTTCCGCTCAACAAGGACCACGGTGTGGCTTACTCAACATTCACCATCATCCACATAATCGAGAACGAGACCGCAGAGGTCATCCAGTTCGAGAACCCTGAAGTCATCATGATCAGGGACAACAAGATCTATGAGTACGAGACCATCGAGACCGTGATAGACGGCAACAAGGTCCTCAGGTCCGCGATACCTCTTCAGGAGGGGGATATTTTCGTGGCCATGAGCGACGGGTGCCCACACGCCAACGCCGAACGGACCTACAATATGAACTGGAAGGTCTCCGACATAGCTGATTTCATGGCCACCATCTCCCACGTGGGATACACCGCCAAGACTCTGGCCGCGATCCTGATCGAGGAGTGCAACAAGCTGTATGACGGCAAGCCGCTGGACGACGCCACGGCGTGCATAGTAAAGGTGATAAAGAGGCAGCAGGTGAATCTCCTCTTCGGGCCGCCTGCGGACCCCGACGACTGCGACCGCATGATGTCCATCTTCTTTTCCAAGAAGGGAAAAAAGATCATCTGCGGAGGCACCACCGCCAAGATCGCGGCGGACTACCTGGGGAAGCCGATAACATACACGTCAAAGATCGTGAGCCGGGATGTGCCGCCCACGTCTGAGATCGAGGGCGTGGACCTGGTCACAGAGGGCATCGTGACCATGGACAAAGTCCTCAAATACGCAAAGGAATATCTCGACAGAGATGAAGGATACATGCAGTGGGGATTCCAGCACGACGCGGCGGCGGAGATAAGCAGGATCCTTTTTGAAGAGGCCACGGACATAAACTTCATGGTGGGCAAGGCCATCAACCCGGCTCACCACGGCAGCAACACCAGCATCAGCTTCAATGTCAAGGTGAACCTGATCGGCGAGCTCACCAGCTGTCTGGAGGCCATGGGTAAAAACGTGAAAGTGAGCTTGTTCTGATGGAACAGATGTCATTCACCGACGAACAGATCAATACGGGAGACGACAGGCTCCAGCCGCTTGCCGCCAGGATGCGGCCGGTGAGCCTGGACGAGTTCGTGGGGCAGGATCACCTGCTTGGGCCGGGGAAGGTGCTCACCAGGGTGATCCAGCAGGACCAGGTGACCTCCATGATCTTCTGGGGCCCTCCTGGAGTCGGCAAGACCACCCTCGCCCGGATAATCGCCCACGAAACGAAAGCGCGTTTCATCGATTTTTCTGCGGTCACCAGCGGCATCAAAGAGATACGCCAGGTGATGGAGGACGCAGAGAAAAACAGGCGGTTCGGCCAGAGGACGATCCTCTTCGTGGATGAGATCCACAGGTTCAACAAGGCACAGCAGGACGCTTTTCTGCCCTTCGTGGAAAAGGGAAGCATCATCCTCATCGGCGCCACGACCGAGAATCCGTCCTTCGAGGTGAACGGCGCTCTCCTGTCCAGATGCCGGGTGTTCGTGCTGAAGCAGCTTGAAAAAAAGGATATCGAGACTCTGCTGAGGCGTGCGGTCACCGACCCCAGGGGGTTCGGCAGGAGCGACGTGGACATAAGCGATGACAAGATCGCGGCGATCGCCGCCTTTTCCAACGGGGATGCAAGAAACGCCCTTTCCACCCTGGAGATAGTCGTCCTGAACGGCGACATAGACAGCAATGGCACCATACACGTGACGGAACAGGTGATGGAGCAGTGCCTTTCCAGGAAGTCTTTGCTGTATGACAAGAACGGAGAGGAACACTACAACCTGATCTCGGCCCTCCACAAGAGCATGAGAAACTCAGACCCCGACGCGGCGGTATACTGGCTCGCCAGGATGCTGGAGGCGGGAGAGGAGCCGCTGTACATCGCCAGGAGAATAATAAGATTTTCCTCGGAAGACGTGGGCATGGCTGACCCGAGAGCCTTGGAGCTCGCCGTCGCGGCGTACCAGGCCTGCCACTACATCGGGATGCCGGAGTGCAGCGTCAACCTCACCCAGGCGGTGGTGTACATGGCTCTGGCGCCGAAGTCCAACGCCATGGAGACCGCCTACCTGGATGCGAAGAAGGACGCCATGAAGCAGCTGGCGGAGCCGGTGCCGATGAACATCCGGAACGCTCCGACACGCCTCATGAAGGACCAGGGCTACGGAGAGGGATACAAGTACGCCCACGATTATGAAGGACACATTACGGACATGGAGTGTCTGCCGGACTCCCTGAAGGGAAAGACCTATTACCACCCTTCGGACCAGGGGCTTGAGGTAAGATACGGACAGCGTCTGGAGCAGATAAAAAAATGGAAGGAAGAGCAGAGAAAGAAGAGGTGACGAGAAATGAAAGAAAACCAGAAGACTATGAAAGCACAGAAGAGGATAGCTCTCATAGCCCACGACCACAAGAAGGACACCATGGTGGACTGGTGCAAGAGCAACAAGGAGATACTGGGAAGGCACTTTCTGTGCGGAACGGGGACGACGGCAAAGCTGATCTCGGCAAACACGGGACTCCCTGTGGAGGCTCTTAAGAGCGGCCCTCTTGGTGGAGACCAGGAGGTGGGCGCCAGGATAGCGGAAGGCCAGATCGACATGGTGATCTTTTTCAGCGATCCCCTGGAGGCACAGCCCCACGATCCCGACATCAAGGCGCTGCTCCGCATCGCCAACGTCTACAACATTCCCTACGCTTCCAACAGGGCCACTGCTGATTTCATGATCACCAGCAAGTTCTTCGACAGCGAGTACTCCGGCACCGAGGAGGACTACACGGAGCTGAACAGCAGGCGTGAAAAAGACATCCAGGCGGAGATAAACGCCAGAAGATAGGAGAAGGGGCCGCCGGCTTTCAGCCCTTGCGCTGTACGGCTTGGGGCCTCTTTTTGTGTGGAAAAGAATACACCCCTATGTTATACTTTGTTTTGTTGAGACAATATTAAGAAATTTTACCCGTAGGAAGGAATCAATCTATGAAAGATATCGAGATCAGAGAGTTGTTTCGGAACAGTGAGAAGTATGCCGATCAGGAGATCGTGGTGAGAGGCTGGATCAGGAACAATCGAAATTCAAAGAAATTCGGCTTCATCGAGCTGAACGATGGCACCTTCTTCAAGCCGGTGCAGGTGGTCTACGAGGCCGAAGATCTCGAGAACTACGATGAGATAGCCAAGGCTCATCTGGCCTCCGGCCTCATGGTCAGGGGCATGTTCCGCCTTACTCCGGAGGCCAAACAGCCTTTTGAGATCAAGGCCCTGGAGATAGTGGTGGAGGCGGGATCGGACGCCGACTACCCGCTCCAGAACAAGCGCCACTCCATGGAGTTCCTCAGGGAGATCGCACATCTGCGCCCGAGGAGCAACACCTTTTCCGCGGTGTTCAGGGTGCGCAGCCTGGTGGCCTACGCCATACATAAATTTTTCCAGGAGAGGAACTTCGTATACGTCCACGCTCCTCTGATCACGGGAAGCGACGCAGAGGGAGCAGGAGAGATGTTCCAGGTGACCACTCTCGACCTGGACAACATCCCGAGGAACGAAGACGGCTCCATAGACTATTCCCAGGACTTCTTCGGCAAGGAGACGAACCTGACCGTATCCGGACAGCTGGAGGCGGAGGCATTTGCACTGGCCTTCAGGAACGTCTACACGTTCGGGCCTACATTCAGGGCCGAGAACTCCAACACCGCCCGCCACGCCTCCGAGTTCTGGATGATCGAGCCTGAGATCGCATTCGCTGACCTTCAGGACGACATGGATCTGGCGGAGGACATGGTGAAGTACATCATCAGCTACGTTCTGGAGAACGCTCCAGAGGAGATGGAGTTCTTCAATAAGTTCATCGACAAGGGCCTTCTGGACAGGCTGAACCACATAGTGAACTCGGAATTCCGCAGGGTGACCTACACCGAGGCCGTGGACATCCTCAAGAAGGCGGACAGGAAGTTCGAGTACCCTGTAGAGTGGGGCATCGACCTGCAGACCGAGCACGAGAGATACCTCACGGAGGAGGTGTTCAAGAAGCCTATTTTCGTGACGGATTATCCTAAGGACATCAAGGCCTTCTACATGAGGCTCAACGACGACGGGAAGACCGTGGCCGCATGCGACATGCTTGTGCCAGGAGTCGGGGAGATCATCGGCGGAAGCCAGAGGGAAGAGCGCTTCGACGTGCTGTCAAGAAGGATGGAGGAACTGGGCATCGGCGGCTCCAGTTACGACTGGTACATGGATCTCCGGAAGTACGGCGGCGTGAAACACGCCGGGTACGGTCTCGGATTCGAGAGGATCATCATGTACATCACGGGGATGAGCAACATCAGAGACGTGCTGCCGTTCCCTCGCACGCCTAAGAACGCGGAGTTCTAGGCGCGCATGAAGATAGATATTTGACCGCCGGGGAATTGTAGTACCGCTGTCGGTTTGATATAATCTTAACGCAGGTTATGCATAAATCTGCAAAAATAAACAAAAATGATTGGAGGATCGAAGATGAAGGGATATTCCAGCGACAAGGTAAGAAACGTTGTTCTTCTCGGACACGGAGGCTGCGGCAAGACTACTTTTATTGAAGCTGCACTGCTGGCTACCGGCGTTACCAAGAGACTCGGAAGAGTCGAGGACGGAAACACTGTATCCGACTATGACAAGATGGAAATAGAGAAGAAATTTTCCATCAACACCACACTGGTTCCCGTTGAATACAAAGGGTACAAGTACAACTTCCTCGATACTCCAGGATTTTTCGACTTTGAGGGAGAGGTCATCTCGGCTCTCAGCACGGC
>ERZ791922.1174-NODE-1174-length-10698-cov-2.030724_pt1 | contig 10698 bp, 11 predicted proteins | sample MGYA00510134_ERZ791922 | MGnify/ENA primary metagenome ERZ791922 (study PRJEB30046, sample SAMN00792101) | human gut metagenome | study: EMG produced TPA metagenomics assembly of the A metagenome-wide association study of gut microbiota in type 2...
CAAATTCCCGTTGTAGTCCGGGATAGTTAGAAAAGGAAAACCTGTATAACATATACATCTGTACACTTCTAAATCCGATAAAACTGAGCAAACAAAGTACACAGATTCGATGACAGCGGGAATCAAGATATGGCCTTACCACGGGATCTTCAAGAACTGTTATACAGTCGTAGAAAACCAATGGTTTTTTGATCGGCCTACAACGGAAAAACGATGGTTTCAGATTCCGGGGTAAATTTAAGATAATTGGTCTCATCTGCTCAACGTTACATTCATTCAGGCTGATATCGCCGGTACAAAATAGCAGAACCCCGGCTTTGATTCGCTGCCTTTGTCTTTTCCAGGCATTTAAATGCGATCACTCGGTTTCGCGAAAAAAAAATTTCCAAACCCCTTGACAAATTCAGTTGCGCGCAATAGAATACGGACAAATAAATCAATTGCGCACAATCAAACACGACAACCAGAAACGGAGGTCAGAATATGTCAATATATGATTACAGCATTCCAACACCAGACGGCGGCCAGTTCGACCTGGCAGACAACAAGGGCAAGGTGATGATCATCGTGAACACAGCTACAGGCTGCGGATTCACACCTCACTACGCACCTCTCGAGGAGATGTTCGAGAAGTACCACGACAAGGGGCTGGAGATCGTCGACATCCCGTGCAACCAGTTCATGAACCAGGCACCGGAGAGCGACGAGGAGATCCACCAGTTCTGCACACTGCACTACAACACGAAGTTCCCGCAGATGAAGAAGTCCGACGTCAACGGCGAGAACGCTCTTCCAGTATACGGATACCTCAAGAGCCAGCAGGGATTCAAAGGCTTTGGTGACGGCGAGATCGCCGGAAAGATGGATGGCCTTCTCAAGTCCATCGACCCTGACTACGAGAGCAACCCTGACATCAAGTGGAACTTCACGAAGTTCGTCGTAGACAGAAACGGCAATGTGGTCGCCAGGTTTGAGCCGACAGAGGACATGGGCAAGCTGGATGAGCTCGTGGCATCCCTGCTGTAGAACCAGGAAAAATTTGAAAAAAGTGATCCGGTGGTGCGCCGGCGGGCGGTTCATCGGCATCATATGACACCATAGCAGCGTGAGAAAAATACCCTTTTAACTCATTAACTTATTCACTCACTCATTTAACTCACTAACTCAACTAACTTAGACACATTTGATCTAGCATTCACACATTTGAAACCGACACTCAAGTTCACCTTTTTGCCCGGCCCAGGAGGGGCCGGGTTTTTCGTGCGGAATGTGTCACTTGGAACATCCCGCTGCAGTCTGGCGCCTTTCGCTTGCGCCCGCACAGCTCGCCATATGCCGCCAGCCCGCATCTCCTTTTTTCGGAACTTTTTCCATCAGGACCGCGAAAATGTTCGCAAACGCTAATTGTCAAAAAAATACTTTTTTCTCATAAATTATGCACGATTGTACGAAAAACTGTACAAACCCCAGTATTTTCAAGGCTTTCAGGTGCATTGATTTTAGTTTGACAAACAAATATTTTAAAAATTCTTTGTTGACATCGATAAAAACACGCTTTATCATCTACTCATGTACCGATGGACCGGTTGAAAAACCGGCGGAATTTTTTTTATTTACAGATCCGGGCGGTGAAATTCACCGGGTGCCTGGCGCCGGATTGGGAGCATAGAGAGATCGTAGAGATAGGATGAATATTATTCACGGTACGAGGGTATAGTTTAATGGGTTGTCATAACGCCGGGCACAAAACGCATTGGAGGTAGCTAATGGAAAGATTTACTGCGATTCTTGAGGTGATCGACGGCTATGTGTGGGGCGTGCCGCTGATCGTACTTATCATGGGCACAGGAATTCTTTTGTCAGTCAGAATGGGATTCCTGCAGTTCAGAAAGCTTGGCAAGGCGCTCAAGTACATGGTCCACAACGAGGAGGACGGTGAGGGAGAAGTTACGAGCTTCGGAGCCCTCACGACAGCGCTTGCCGCGACTGTAGGAACAGGAAATATCGTGGGCGTCGCCACGGCGGTGGTAACAGGAGGTCCGGGAGCCCTCTTCTGGATGATCGTGGCCGCCTGCTTCGGAATGGCCACCAAGTACGCAGAGGGCCTCCTGGCTATTAAATACAGGGTCATCGACAAGGACGGCCACGCACTGGGCGGACCTTTCTACTACATCGAGAACGGAATGGGAGAGAAGTGGAAGTGGCTGGCCAAGATGTTCGCCTTCTTCGGATTCACCGCCGGCGTAATGGGCATAGGTACCATCACCCAGGTGAACTCCATCACCTCTGCGATCAACACCGTTTTCGACCCGAACAACGAGCACATCGCATTCAGCATCGGTGCCAACTCATATTCATGGGCTACTCTGATCGCTGCCATCCTTGTAACGCTGTGCGTTGCACTGGTAATAATCGGCGGCATCAAGAGGATCGCCAACGTGGCTTCCTTCGTGGTACCTGCAATGATGATCACTTATGTTGTCATCGGAGTTGCGATCATCCTCTGGAACATCACTGACGTTCCTCACGCCATCGTAATCATCGTAGAAGAGGCCTTCGGGGCAAAAGCCGTGGCCGGCGGCGCGCTCGGCGCCATGATGGTGGCAATGCAGAAGGGCGTTGCAAGAGGCATCTTCTCCAACGAGTCCGGACTCGGATCCGCTCCTATCGCAGCGGCCGCAGCACAGACCAAGGAGCCTGTAAGACAGGGCCTGGTATCCATGACCGGAACATTCCTGGACACCATCGTGATATGCAACATCACCGGACTGAGCATCGTCCTCACCGGATCCGACAAGGCAGGACTGGAAGGCGTTGCCGTGACCATGAGAGCATTCGGCAAGGGGCTGCCTTGGCCTGATGCCATCGGAGGAGTAGTCCTCATGGTATGCCTTGCCATATTCGCCTACACGACCATCCTCGGATGGGACTACTACGGCGAGCGCTGCCTGGAGTACTTCAGCAACAGGAACCAGAAGGCCGTAAAGGTCTACAGGTGGGTATACATACTGGCCGTTCTCATCGGACCTTTCCTGACGCTGGACTTCGTATGGACATTCGCCGACATCTTCAACGGACTCATGGCCCTGCCGAACCTCATCGGATTGGTGGCCCTCAACGGAGTGGTGGTTGCCGAGACCAGGAGCTACTTCAAGAGGCTCAACGCCGGCGAGATCGACGAGGGTTCCAAGTTCAAGAAGGTCGAAAGGGCGTCAGCAGACGCGGAAGCTTAGAAACGCTAGAGATACACTTACTATACTTCTTACTACTTCTTTTGAGAAAGGCTGCTTCACCAGGTGAGGCAGCCTTTTTCCGCGGCCGCGTCACGTATTGTCCTTTTTCTCGAACACCGGGCCGCGGTTTGGTGATAATACAAAAATGTGTTACCATTAGGCGAGCAACAGAAGCGTGACCACACCTGTCCCCATACGGGGACAGCTTTTGTATATTCAGAAATTCCACTTCACACATCATCAACGGGAGATCAGAATACATGAGTGAAAACATCACAGAAAACAGAAAAACAGAAAACCCCATGGGCTACGAGCCCGTGCAGGGACTGCTGCTCAAGATGTCGGCGCCCCTCATGGTATCCATGCTGGTGCAGTCGCTGTACAACATCGTGGACAGCATTTTCGTTGCGCACCTGAACGAGGACGCGCTGACGGCGGTGTCCCTTTCATTCCCTATACAGAACCTTATCATGGCTGTGTCCATAGGAACGGCGGTGGGCATGAGTGCCCTGCTGTCAAGATACCTTGGGGCCAAAGAGATGGAAAAGGTGGACAGGGTAGCCCACAACGGCATATTCCTGGCCTTCGTCGGATACTCCATATTCCTGGTGTTCAGCTTTTTCGCCGGGGACTTCATAGCCAGCCAGACATCCGATGCCAGGATAGTTGAGTACGGCACCCAGTACCTTTCCATAGTGTGCCGCCTGTCGATCATGGTGACCATGCAGGTGACCATGGAGAGGATCCTCCAGGGCACGGGGAAAACAAAATACATCTTTTTCATTCAGGTGTCCGGAGCCGTCGTAAACGTTATCATGGATCCGATCCTGATCTTCGGCCTACTGGGGGCACCGAAGCTGGGAGTTGCCGGGGCAGCGATCGCCACCGTGTTCGGCCAGACCGTGGGCACCTGCCTTGGGCTCTTTTTCAACGTGACAAAGAACAAAGAAGTTGATCTGAACATGAAGGGCTTCCACCCGGATCCCCTCATGATAAAGGAGATATACTCTATCGGCGTACCGTCCATAATCATGCAGGCCGTGGGATCGATCATGGTCTTCGGGATGAACCTGATCCTGGTGAGCTTCTCCACCACGGCGGTGGCCACCTTCGGGGCGTACTTCAAGCTCCAGAGCTTCGTGTTCATGCCGATATTCGGGATGAACAACGGCGTGGTCCCAATCATCGCCTACAACTACGGGGCGCAGAAGCCGGGGCGCATCCGCCAGTGCATGAAGATAAGCGTGAACTACGCGGTAGCCTTCATGGGAGCGGGTACGCTGATATTCTGGCTGATCCCCGGAGTTCTCATGTCCCTCTTCGATCCGTCTCCGGTGATGATGGCACTGGGTATGAGGGCGCTCAGGACGATATCACTGTGCTTTCCCTTTGCCGGATATGCTATTATGAGAGGAAGCGTTTTCCAGGCCCTGGGCAAGAGCGTCTACAGCATGAACATCTCCCTGATCCGCCAGCTTGGAATACTGCTGCCGGCGGCTTGGATCCTGGGCAGGATCGCCGGAGTAAACGCGGTGTGGTTCGCCTTCCCGATAGCGGAGATAATGGGAACTACGCTCTCCGCACTGTACACCAGGAAGATAAGAAGGGATATAATAAATAGGATACCGGACGCGGAGCAGCAGACCGCAGGAGCCAGTGCGTAGCGGCCTGAATGCTTCGAAGAGAGAGCGGGGAGACCCGAATACATGGGAGTATTTATGGAAAAGGATCTCAAAAAAGAAAAGAAGGTCCAGCGAAGGGAGGCGGCAGACCGGCTCAAGGGGCTTTCCACGGAGTATGTGGACTCCGCCAGCAAGTCCATAGCCAGGGCACTGATCGACACCCCGGAATATCGAGATGCCGGCACGATCTTTTGTTACATGAACTTCGGCAAAGAGGTGGTCACTGACATGATCATCGCCGATGCCCTGAGCAGTGGCAAGAGGGTCTGCATCCCGCTGTGCAGGGGAGCCGGGATCATGGACGCCCGGCTGTATACCAGTGAAACGCAGCTGGTGCCTGGTGCCTTTGGGATCATGGAACCTTCGGCAGACGAGCCGGTGATCTCTCCTGAGGAGATCGACCTTGCCGTGGTGCCGTGCGTCACCTGCGACCGGGAGCTCCGGCGGCTGGGACATGGCGCTGGATATTACGACAGGTTTTTCCAGGAGTTCAAAGGTCCGAAGATCGCCCTGTGCCTGGAGGAGATGCTCCTGGACGAGGTGGTCACGGAGGAACACGACGTGAGGATGGACATGGTCATTTCAGAGGAAAAGATCTACGACAAAGACTCCTTTGGGGAGCACAGGCGATGGCGGCCCTAGAGAGCTGGAGGCAGACAGCGACCCGTGCCCCGGAGAGCCGCACGGCTTTCCGCAGAAAACGACAAGTGGAACTGAAACGCATCTGAAGATTTGACTAAGGAGAAAAATCATGAGTGGAAAAATAATGCTCACAGGCGACAGACCTACCGGAAGACTTCACATCGGACACTACGTTGGATCGCTCAAGCAGAGGCTGGAGCTACAGGACGACCCCGAATTCGACAAGGTGTTCGTCATGCTGGCGGACATCCAGGCCCTGACGGACAACTTCGACGACCCTGAGAAGGTGAGAGACAGCGTTTTCCAGTGCGCGCTGGACTACCTGTCGGTAGGCATCGACCCAAAGAAGACGACCATCCTCATCCAGTCTGAGATCCCTGAGCTCCACGAGCTGACCATGTTTTTCATGAACATGGTGACGGTAGCCAGAGTCCAGAGGAACCCTACCGTCAAGAACGAAATAAAACTGAGAGGCTTCGAGGCCAACGTGCCTGTGGGCTTCTTCACGTATCCTATCAGCCAGGCTTCCGACATCACCGGCTTCAACGCCACAACGGTGCCTGTCGGGGAGGATCAGGAGCCTATGCTGGAGCAGTGCCGCGAGATAGTGAGAAAGTTCAACGCCACATACGGCGCGGAGCTGAACGAGCCGGAGATTTACCTGCCGAAGAACAAGTCGGCCCTCAGGCTGCCGGGAACTGACGGACAGGCCAAGATGTCCAAGTCCCTCGGGAACACCATCTACCTTTCAGATCCTGAGGACGTCCTCCAGAAGAAGGTCATGAGCATGTATACAGACCCTCAGCACCTGAAGGTCAGCGATCCGGGCCATGTGGAGGGCAACACGGTGTTCACGTATCTCGACGTGTTCTGCAAGGACGAGGACTTTCAGAAGTTCATGCCTGAGTACAAGAACCTCGATGAGCTGAAGGACCACTACAGGAGAGGCGGCCTGGGAGATGTGAAGATCAAGAAGTTCCTCTTCCAGGTGATGAACCAGTTCCTGACGCCGATCAGAGAGAAGAGGGCCTACTACGAGGCACGTCCTGAGCTGGTGGTACAGGTCCTTGAGGAGGGTACCGCAGAGGCGAGAGCCGAGGTGCAGAAGGTCCTCCAGTACTGCAAGCACTGCATGAAGATAGACTACTTCGAAGCGTGGGACGAAAAGTACGGCAGGAAATAGAAGATTTTCGGGGCATTCTTTTCATTCTTTCTTCACCGATCTTTCTTATAGAAATGGCGTCAGGTGGTAAAATTCCATTTGAAGTCACGTGGAGGCGCGGTGCGCCATCCGGGAGAAAGAGAAGTATTTGAGGAGAGATGGAAGAAAAATGATCAGGAATGTGGTTGGGATGTTCTTCAGCCCCTCTGGAGAGACGGCTAAGATCACCAGGAAGATCACAACTGAATTATCTGAGAGACTGGACGAGCTCTGTATCGACCCTATCGGGCGCAGCTTCGTGGATCTGCTGAAGGATCCCATTAAGGAAGACCGCACGCTGGACAGCGAGACCATCGTGGTCATGGGCATGCCGGTCCTGTCCGGCAGGATCCCGGAGGTTTGCACCGAGATGCTGAAGAAGCTCCACGGGAACGACACCCTGGCCATAGTCCTGGTGTCATATGGAAACAACACCTACGGAGACGCACTCAAGGAGCTGTACTGTACGGTGTGTGACCAGAATTTCGGAGTGGTGAGCGCCGGAGCCTTTATCGCAAGGAATCCGATGTTCGGGACCATCGCCGAGGACAGGCCGGACGCCTACGACCTGCAGCAGATAATAGAATTTTCCAGGGTCTCCGCCAACAAGATACGGAGGTTCTGCGGGACGGAGATACAGGGGATGAAGGCCAGGCTGGCGCCCCTGAACGTCAAGGGCGATCTGCCTTCGAGAAAGCCTTCCAGGTTCCCGATACATCCCGTCGCCGGTTCCGCCTGCACGAATTGCGGCAGGTGCAGGGATATCTGCCCGGTCGGGGCCATCAACATGGACGACCCAAGGAAGGTAGATGGAAAAAAGTGCATCTCCTGCTCAGCCTGCATCGCGGCTTGCCCCGAGGGAGCCATGAGCTACGCAGGACCGCTGTATGCGGCTTCCAGGGTGGCCCTCGAGCGGCTGTACAACAAAAGGCAGGATCCGGAATGGTTCATCTGATCAGTTGAAACAAGTGTCCCTCCCCGCTATCATCAGGAGAGGGACTTTTTTAATTTCAAGGAGAAATATCAAATGTCGAGAAACAAGGAAGAGCTGGAGGGCCTTACCCTCCTGGGCAACAAGGGGACGAAGTATGACGCGGACTACGATCCCGGGCTGCTGGAGGCCTTCGTGAACAAGCATCAGGACAGGGACTACATGGTCACCTTCAAGTGCCCCGAGTTCACAAGCCTGTGCCCGATGACGGGCCAGCCGGACTTCGGCACCATATACATAAACTACGTGCCGGACGTGAAGATGGTGGAGAGCAAGTCGCTGAAGCTGTATCTCTTCAGCTTCAGGAACCACGGGGATTTCCACGAGGACTGCGTTAACATCATCATGAACGATCTCAAGGAGCTCATGGATCCGAAGTACATTGAGGTGCGCGGTGATTTCAACCCGCGGGGAGGGATCAGCATTTTTCCTTTTGCCGCCTGGGGCAGACCGGGCACCAGGTATGAGGAGATAGCACAGAACAGGATCTTTGCTCAGCTGGACAGAAGGGAGAACTGGTAATGGAAAAGGCACTGGTCCTCAGCAGCGGCGGCGTGGACAGCACGACATGCGTCGCCATGGCCGTTGAACGCTTCGGGGAAAAGAACGTGTCCACGGTGTCGGTCTTTTACGGCCAGAAGCACTCGAAGGAGCTCCAGTGCGCCAGGGCGGTGGCTGAATACTACCACCTGAATCACTACGAGCTGGACCTTTCACCCGTAATGGAATACAGCGACTGCTCCCTCCTGGAGCACAGCACGAAGGACATAATCCACGAGAGCTACGGAGAGCAGCTGGAGAAAAAGGGCGGCAGCGGCATCGTTGAGACCTACGTTCCCTTCAGGAACGGACTCATGATGTCCTCAGCGGCGGCGCTTGCCATGTCCATCTACCCGGACGACACCACCCACATATACCTGGGAGCCCACGCCGACGACGCGGCGGGGAACGCCTATCCCGACTGCAGCCGGGAGTTTTCCGAGACCATGGGGAAGGCCATAACGCTTGGCACCGGCGGGCAGGTCCTTGTGGAGGCGCCTCTCGTGAACTGGAACAAGGCCGGAGTGGTAAAGGAAGGGCTCAGGCTCAAGGTCCCTTACGAGCTCACCTGGAGCTGCTACGAGGGAGGAGAAAAAGCCTGCGGCACCTGCGCAACCTGCATCGACAGGCTTGCGGCCTTCCGGGCCAACGGCGTGGAGGATCCGATAGAGTACCAGTAAAAGAAGTGTAAGGAAGCGCCGGAGACGGCGGGGAGACATAGAAATGTACCGAGTTAAGAAGAGGATCGAGGTGAGCGCCGCCCACAGCCTCACCCTGGATTATGAGAGCAAGTGCACACAGCTCCACGGGCACAACTGGATCATCGACATCTACCTGGAGTCGGAGACCCTGGATCAGAACGGCATGGTGATGGACTTTACGAAGATAAAGGAGCGCGTCAAGGATCAGCTGGACCACAAGAACCTGAACCAGGTGCTGCCATTCAATCCCACCGCGGAGAACATCGCCTGCTGGGTATGCAGTCAGTTCGACTGCTGCTACCGTGTGGACGTGCAGGAGAGCGAGAATAACGTGGCCAGTTACATAAAGGACTGAAGGGACACAGGCGGACGATAGAATGATAGTGAATGAGATCTTTTACAGCATCGATGGTGAAGGCCTGAGGGCGGGAGAACTGGCGGTGTTCATAAGGCTGGCCGGCTGCGACCTGAGGTGCAGCTACTGCGACACCGGATACGCCCTGGACGGTAACGCCGGAACAGAGATGGACATCCGGGAGATCGTGGAAGAGGTCAAAGGATACGGATGCAGAAATGTCACACTCACCGGCGGCGAGCCCCTGATACACGAGGGCGCGCAGGAGCTGGTGGAGACACTTACGCAGAACGGTTTCCAGGTGAACATCGAGACCAACGGCGCATCGCCGATAGGGCAGTTCCTTTTCCCGGAGACAATAATAACCATGGACTACAAATGTCCCTCCAGCGGCTGCGAGGAGAGCATGCTTCTGGAGAACCTGGGCTTTCTCAGGCAGCAGGACGCCTTGAAATTCGTGGTGGGTACCGCGCAAGACCTGGAGAGGGCGCAGGAGATACTGGAAAAATACCGGCCGAAGGCCATGGCATACCTGAGTCCGGTCTTTGGAAGGATCGAGCCGGCGTCTATCGTGGACTTCATGAAGGAGCATCACATGGAGAGGTGCAGGCTCCAGCTGCAGCTCCACAAGTACATCTGGGACCCGGAGGCCAGAGGGGTCTGATAAGACAGGAGAGGTCAGATGAAGGAAATAGACGGAGAGAGAATTGAAAAAGCCGTGAGGGAGATCATCCTCGCTCTCGGGGATGACCCGGAGCGCGAGGGCCTGGTGGAGACCCCGGCCAGAGTGGCCAACATGTACAATGAGGTCTTCCAGGGCATGTGCTACTCCAACGAGGAGATCGCCCGCATGTTCGACAAGTGCTTCACCGAGGACACCAACGACCTCGTGCTCATCAAGGATATAGAATGCTTCAGCCACTGCGAGCATCACCTCGCTCTGATGTACAACATGACCGTGTCTGTAGCATACATCCCGGACGGGAAGGTCATCGGACTGTCCAAGGTGGCAAGGATAGCCGACATGGTGTGCAAGAGGCTGCAGCTCCAGGAGAGGATCGGCAACGACATCGCGGACATACTCACCATGATCCTCGGGACGGAGGACGTGGCGGTGTTCGTGAAGGCGGAGCACTCCTGCATGACTGCAAGGGGCATCAGAGCGAGAGGCGCCAGGACCGTGACCCACACCCTGAGGGGGATATTCCAGACGGACAAGGAGCTCAGGGGAGAGATCTTCACCATGCTGGACGACTAGATTTGCAGAAATTGCATACAATATTAAAAATAAGTACAAAAAGAGCAGAATACAGTGCCCGAAACACAGTATTCTCTTGAAAAAGGTTTTTGCCT
>ERZ791922.1175-NODE-1175-length-10697-cov-3.344672_pt1 | contig 10697 bp, 10 predicted proteins | sample MGYA00510134_ERZ791922 | MGnify/ENA primary metagenome ERZ791922 (study PRJEB30046, sample SAMN00792101) | human gut metagenome | study: EMG produced TPA metagenomics assembly of the A metagenome-wide association study of gut microbiota in type 2...
TCGACCATAACCACATCTAATTTGGCAAGAATTTTTTGAATCCCGTTTTCCATATGTTCATGTATCAAAGTCTCTTCTAATGTTGCCGTGGATGCAGGGTTCATCATGAAAGTGTCCTGGCAAGGTCTCATTTCTTCCTGAATGAGTTTACCGCATTTACAACTGATGCCGCCGCAGTTACTGTTGATGCTGTTGCGGTATCCTGCTGTAAACGTCTGATTTCTTCCTGAATCGCCAATTGATCCTGTTGGAATTGATGTGTTTCTAACAAGTTGTATGCTTCTTTCAGGCTGTCAGCACGTCCGTCATTGATAAAATTCCAAAGATGGTAAATGTCATAATAATTATAAAATTTTGCCGGAAAATCTTTTACTCCGTTTTGATAGGCAGGATTGCTTTTTGCCTGCTCCAATGCGCTAAGTGCTTCTGCGAGTTTATGGTCTGCGGGTTTTACATAGCGGTTCTGTTTCATGTAAAGCAGAACAGCGAGAAGTGCTCCAAAGAGGAGGGAACCACCAAGCCCTCCAATTTGTGGTGAACCATTGTGGTCAAGATAAAATAAATTTGTATCACGCGCAATGAGTAACCCACAAATAAACCAAAATGCAAAACAAACTCCCAATACAATGATTCCAGCTTTCCATTTTTTTGTAGCCTTTTCATAATTCCGCTCGGCTTTATTAGCGTTATCTTCTGCTATTGCAACGGGGGCGGTTATTCTTTTCTTTTCTGCTAAATAGTTTAAAATTTCTTGCTTATTCATATCCTAACTCCTATGTGTTTTAAATATTTTTATCTTAGGGTAAAATTTAAAGTGTTAATTGCCGTTATCATCTCCTTTCAAAATTCCGAGATATAGGTTCTTATCTTTTATCATCCTTTCCCGGATATGTCCCCACGATGTCACAGGTTCCGTCCAGTATCTTCCAAACCAATTGCGCCTGTTCCGCCTCCGTCAGGTCGTCTGACTGGGTACAGGAATAAAGCAGGTCAACAGCTTTCTGGAATTTCCCGTCAAACAGCCATTCCCGGGCTAAGCTGGTGACAAATTCCCCTTCCATCGAAAAGGTCAATGCTTTCTGTCCCATATTTCCTCCTTAGGGAGGACAGGGAAATCCCCGCCCTCCCGAATCTTGTCCTATGCAGGCTTTGTGGCGCCGCAGGAACAATAGTAATAATCTGTATAGGTCTCATTCCAGCCCTGGTCTTCACTACGACTATGAGAACATGGATAGGAATAATAACCGTAATATACTCCATCATGTGCTTTTAAATGTTCTGCTACATGGACATTGACGCTTCCCTCGTCGTAAAACATTGCATGACAATCTTTACACTCATAGTCACCTGCATGGTCGTATACCGTCACCCAATTCTCGTGCCAGCGTGTTGCAGTATGGGGCGTCCAGCTACAAACATGAGGCGGTGTAGTCGAACCTCCGCCGCCGGAAGAACCACCGGATGAACCACCGGATGAACCTCCAGATGAACCGCCAGAACCACCGGATGAACCACCAGAAGAGGAACCAGAGCTGCCTGAGGAACCTCCACTGGATGAACCAGAGCCGCCAGAAGCGGAACCACCGGATGAAGAACCGGTCTCTTCCGTCTTCCCATCATCGGTCCCTTTGTCCCCGTCGGTCTTCCCGTCATCGGTCTCTTTCTCATCGTCCGCCGGCTTTACGTTGTCTTTGATCACGTCATCCCCGAGGTCTTTCTCCTCGTCTTTGTCCACGACTTCCACATCTGTCGGGATATCCACGGAACCTACGTCAGAACCGCTGCCTTTGTCATCGGAAGTGTCCGTTTTGTCATCGGAAGTGCCTGTCCCGTTATCGGAACCGCTGTCTTTGTTATCGGAACCATCCGTTTTGCCATCGGAACCCTCTGTCCCGCTATCCGGTGCATCCGTTTTGTCATCGGAAGTGTCCGGCGTCTCCACTTTGACAGGCTCTTTGAAGGTCACTTCATAGGTCACCTCATAATGCCCCGGTTTTCCGAAGTCCACGTTGTCCTCTTTGACGGTGACGGACTTGATGTTGCTGTCCTCTCCGGCTTCCTGCTGGATATTGGACGCATAGACGTCGAAATCATACTCTTTCAAGTCCTGAGACAGTTTCAGGTTCTTTGTCAGGTCAGCCACCTCAGACACGGCTTCCGGCACGACCGTCACCGGGACAACCGCCTCGGCGGTGCCTTTCGTGCCCTTGCTGTTTTCCAAGTCAAAGGTGATCGCCAGGTCTTTGGCTTTGTCCGTCACTTCCGAGAATGTGAGGGAGACATTCGGCACGTTCTTCCCGCTCATGAGTGTTGTCGCGCCCTCTGTCTTTGCTACGGTGAACGTGTCACCTTTTCCCGGTTCCGGCAGTTCCCCGTCCGTGTCGATCGCGACCGATGTTTTATCGTAGTCAAGGGTCACGGTCTTTACGGAATACCCGGTGTCCGGCTCTACCTCTGAAAGGAAGTCAGACAACGGTGCCGCTTTGTTCTGAATCACAGTCATGGATTGTTCCGTAGTCATGTCCGCTATTGCTTCTGACATCTCTGAGGATTCTGAATCTTCATTGTTTCCACATCCCCCAATCATTGAGACCGTCATTAGCGCGGTAAGCGCGAATGCAATCATTTTTCTTTTCAATGTACATTCCTCCTATTCCCTTTTAGAAATAATACCATCTCACAAAACTAATTGCCTAATAAAGGCATTTTTTATCGTGAGTACATACAATAATCCAAGAATCATTATACCGATTCTAATCGGTATATTCAAGCATATTTTTAGCCCTTAGAATAGAGGCAGAGAAAGGCGGAGCGATATGGTCTCTTATGAACCACTGTGGAACACAATGAAAGAAAAGGGCATTACAACATATGCATTGATTGAAAAACATCATGTACAATCCAAGACAGTCTATAATTTAAAGCACAACAAACATATTACTACCGCGACATTGGAAAGATTGTGCGAGATACTAGAATGTACGCCGAACGATGTCATAGAATTTATAAAAGTTCAAGAGTAAACAAGGGGATAATTCCAAAAAACTGGCATTATCCCCTTGAATTATTATATCTCCTATTTCCCTGTCAATCCTCATTTGCTACGCAAGTGCCTACGGTAAAAGGTTGACAGGTCTTTAAATATTACATGAAATTATCTTAAGCAACCTTAAGTGCATATGTTCAGATTCTCCTTTCCTTTTCCGGTCTATGTGGTCGCTTGTTTTATTAACCTTTTGCTACATTTATTTAAGTTTTACTTAAGTTTCTTAAAATCACACCTCGCAAAGCCCGTAAATGCGTTGTTCGTTGACCGTAGAGGCCGCAGGTTCGAATCCTGTCACTCCGATTTTTTTATTGCGGTACCGCAAAGCATGGATGCATATGCTTTGCGGTTTTTTGCTGCATGAAGTTCTCTTCTGTGCTGCTTCAAAATGTTTGAGAACCTGTCATAAAAAATTAACAATATTTAAAGAGAATTTACGCTTATATTAAGAAGTGCGCCCTATAATCAAGTGTATAAGAAAAGCGAGGAATGATTGACTGAGAATTTTTTACACAAAGAGGAGAGGAAAATGCGTAAGAAAAAGGCCGGATACAACTGGTATAAGCTTTTGCTTTGCGGTCTGGTGTTTTTTGTGATAGGGGGCACAGCGTTCTGCATGGTCGCTGAAAGTAAAGAAAGCGCAGAGAAACGGGCTGAGGCTGAAGCGGAGAGGAAGGCGGAAGAAGCAGCGGAAAGGAAGGCTGAGGAAGCCGCCAGAGCCCGAAAGGAGTCCCTTTCTCTGGTACCTGGCGTTCCGGCGGGGACTTTGGAACCGGACCAGGATGAGAAGATTGTGTATCTGACGTTTGATGATGGCCCATCTGAGAATACACAGAGAATACTTGATATACTCAAAGAATATGACGTAAAGGCGACTTTTTTTATTACAGGAGCAAAAGAAAATTGCAGGCCTCTGATCAAAAAAGCATACGAAGCGGGACATACGATAGGACTGCATACGTATTCTCACGATTACTCTGATGTTTATTCCTCTGAGGAGGCGTACTTTAAAGATCTTGAAAAAGTGGGAAAGGTTGCAGAGGAACAGATTGGCTTTGTGCCGTATTTGATAAGGTTTCCGGGCGGCTCTTCGAATGTTGTGTCGGCAAAATATTCCCAGGGGATCATGTCAAGGCTGGCAGAAAAAGTCCAGGAAAAAGGGTATCAGTATTATGACTGGAATGTGGACAGCGGAGACGGAGGGGGAGCCGGCATCGACGAGATCAAAACCAGATCGGTTACGGAACAGTACAGCCATGTGGTGATACTGTTCCATGATTCGCAGACAAAGGACGGGACAGTTGACGCTTTGCCTGCGGTCATAGATTACTATAAAGAACATGGATATGAGTTCCGTGCCATTGACAGGGAAAGTTTTGTCTCTCACCATGCAGTACAGAACTGAATAATAAGAACAGCTGCTCAAAACAGAAAAATAAATCCCATTTATACCTCTTCCTGTGCTATGATTATGATTGTGTGATCATAGAACAGAAAGGGGTATTTTCATGGAAAATGCGTCTGAAAATAAAAATACAGTACCATTAAATAAAACTTTAAAGCATATCTGCCTGGGAATTCTTGCTCATGTAGACGCAGGAAAGACCACGCTGTCAGAGGGAATGCTTTATCTGAGCGGCCGGATCCGCAGTATGGGGCGTGTGGACCATGGCGATGCATTCCTCGATACATATGAGCTTGAGCGGGAGCGGGGGATTACGATTTTTTCGAAGCAGGCAGTGTTCCGGTGGAAGGATATGGAGATTACGCTGCTTGACACGCCGGGGCATGTGGATTTTTCCGCAGAGATGGAGCGTGTGCTTCAAGTGCTGGACTGCGCGGTGCTCGTGGTCAGCGCGGCAGACGGTGTGCAGAGCCATACTATGACATTATGGAGGCTTTTAAGGCGATATGAGATCCCGGTATTTCTTTTTGTGAATAAGATGGACAGGGATGACGCGGACAGGGAAGGCCTTATGAGAGAACTGAGAGAAAGACTCAGCGAGGGATGCACAGACATTGAAAGCATTTATGCCGGCGATGAGGATAAAATAGAGAGCATGGCTGTTTGCGATGAGGTGATGCTGGAAGAATACCTGGAGAAGGGGCTTGTCGGAAAAGGGACGATCAGCAGGGCAGTGTCGGCGCGGAAGATCTTCCCATGCTGGTTCGGTTCTGCCCTGAGGGCAGAGGGGATTGCCGAACTTTTGGACGGGATTGCTGAGCTTTCGCCCTGTCCGGCGTATGGAAATGATTTGGGAGCGAAGGTGTATAAGATATCGCGCGACAGCCAGGGAAACCGGCTGACCTGGCTCAAGGTGACGGGAGGGCTTCTGAAGGTTAAAGAGGCGCTTCCGGATGTACCGGGAAAGATCAATCAGATTCGGATCTATTCGGGAGAGAAATATGAGCTGGTCCGGGAAGCACAGGCAGGTACTGTGTGCGCGGTGACCGGGCTGGAAGAGACGCACCCGGGACAGGGGATCGGCTGTGAAGAGGCGTCAGAGCTTCCGGTGCTGGAGCCGGTGCTCACTTACCGTATAGAGCTGCCTGACGGATGCGATGTGCACACAATGCTCAGAAACCTGCGTCAGATCGAGGAGGAAGAGCCGCAGCTTCATGTGGTATGGGAGGAGGATTCGGGCGAGATCCATATCCAGCTCATGGGAGAGGTGCAGACGGAAGTTCTCCAGCAGATGGTAAAAGACCGTTTTGGCGTTCTCATTGGCTTTGGGGAGGGAAATATCGTCTATAAAGAAACAATAAAAGCTCCGGTGGAAGGTATCGGGCATTTTGAACCGCTCAGGCATTATGCGGAAGTACATCTTCTTCTGGAACCGGGAGAGCGGGGGTCGGGGATGCAGTTTTTATCCGAGTGCGCGGAAGATGTCCTGGACCGGAACTGGCAGAGATTGATCCTGACACATCTGGAAGAAAAAGAGCACAAAGGTGTTTTGACCGGATCCGCTGTGACAGATATGAGGATTACCCTTCTGACCGGCAGGGCGCACCAGAAACACACTGAAGGAGGGGATTTCCGGCAGGCGACCTACCGGGCGGTCCGTCAGGGGCTGAGGAAGGCGGAAAGCGTCCTCCTGGAACCGTATTATGAATTCCGGATGGAGCTCCCTATGGAAAATGTAGGCAGGGCAATGTCTGACATCCAGAGAATGAGCGGCAGCTTTGACGGACCTGAGGCTGAGAATGGGCAGGCGGTGCTGACCGGGAGCGCCCCGGTGTCGGAAATGCGGGGTTACCAGAAAGAGTTTGCCGCATATACGGGCGGTTTTGGAAGAATGTTCTGTACGGTCAGAGGATATGACATCTGTCACAACAGTGAAGAGGTGGTCGGACGGCTGGCTTATGACCCTGATTCTGATGTGGAAAATACCGCGGATTCTGTTTTTTGCTCTCATGGAGCGGGTATTATCATACCCTGGTATGAGGTGGAAGAACAGATGCATGTGGAGAGCGGTGTGAAAGAAACTTCATCCGGGCAGGAACTGCCGCCTGTGACAGTCGTGAAGCCGGTAAGACATACTATCGAGCTGACACAGGAGGAACTGGATGCAATTTATGTGCGCACGCCGGACCCTGTGAAGAGAAAAGTAAACAGACGTCCGGTGACTGTGTCTGCAGATAGAACGGCTGTATCCGGGGGAAAAGAGAACACGGCAGGAATGTCCGGGAGGAAGAGAGGAGATTTGGAAGAGTATCTCCTTGTAGACGGATATAATATTATATTTGCATGGGATGACCTGAGAGAGCTGTCAGAAGCTGACCTTGCGGCGGCGAGAGGAAAACTGGCAGATATCCTGTGTGATTACCAGGGGTATCGGAAATGTACACTGATACTCGTTTTTGACGCATACAAGGTAGAAGGGAATCCGGGAGAAGTGACCCGGTATCACAATATTCATATTGTTTATACGAGAGAGGCAGAGACCGCGGATCAATATATTGAAAAGACTGTGAGGCGGATATCGAGGAAACACGAAGTAACGGTTGCCACTTCGGATGCATTGGAGCAGGTGATCATACTGGGGCAGGGTGCCCGCAGAATGTCAGCGGCGGGATTGAGAGAAGAAGTGGAGCGTGCAAGAAAGGAGCTGCGGGCGGAACATCTGGGAAGAGGAGATGCTCTCAGGCATTACCTGTTCGACCATCTGGGAGAAGATGAGGCGGAAGAGATGGAACGTTTGAGACTTGGAAAAGAAAGGTGATCTTTCTAAACAACAAACTGGCATGTACAAAAAACTCCCAACTGGACATTTTAATGCAACCAGTCTGGTGTTAATATACCTGTATCATACAGGAAAAGAGGATATGTACATGGAAAAGAGAAATGAGACGGTTGTAAAACTTGCGCAGACAGCGCTGATGGCTGCTCTCTGCTTTGTATCATTTACATTTTTGCAGATCAAGATACCGCTCCCCGGGGGAGACGCTACTTCATTCCACCTTGGCAATACATTCTGCGTGCTGGGGGCGCTCATACTGGGCGGCTGGTACGGCGGGCTGGCAGGAGCAGTCGGTATGACGATAGCGGATGTGCTTGACCCGGTCTATATCGTGGGGGCGCCAAAGACGTTCGTGCTGAAGTTATGCATCGGTCTGATCACCGGGCTTGTAGCGCACCGGATCGCGAAGATCAATGAGAGTACGGACAAAAAATATATACTGCGCTGGAGCACCATTGCATCAGTAGCAGGGCTGGGGTTTAATGTAATTGCAGATCCGCTGGCTGGCTATTTCTATAAGCAGTATATTCTCGGACAGCCGCAGCAGATGGCGGAGGTTTTGGCAAAGTGGAGCACAGCGACCACGTTTGTCAATGCTGTGATATCGATCCTGCTGGCTGGAGTGCTGTATAATGCCCTGCGGCCGGTACTGCTGAAGACGGGCATGATCCATATCACAGGACAGAAAACTTCACGCGAAATGGTCCGTTGAGCTTAAATATACTGCAAAAAGGCTCGAAAAATAAAAAAATTAACAATTTTCTGGTGACTTTTTACCTTGTTCAATGGTATTATTATTGAAACGGCATAATAATCTATAACAATCATGAGAGTGAGGTAGGTAAGATGAATTGTATTAAATGTTATCAGGAGATTCCGGAGGGATCGAAATTCTGTCCGTATTGCGGAGCAGAGCAGACGGCAATGCCTGATGCGGGGAATGTAAATGAGCAGCCGGAAAGTACGGTGCAGCCTGAAATGAACGCGCATGCGGCGGAACCGCAGCAGGAGGAAACAGTACAGACCAGTACCCCGGTTCAGCAGGAAACAAATACACGGCACCAGGACTCTTATAATACAGGAGACCAGGGCACGTACAACTATGGAAGCAGCAGCCAGAATGATACTTATCCGAATAATTACCAGAACAATACTTATCAGAATGGCTATCAGAACGGAGATTATCAGAATATGCCGTCTTATCAGCAGAATCAGGGTGATTCAGTGAACTGGGTTCCGTATCTGGTACTGTCGATCATATCCACCCTTTGCTGCTGTATCCCATTTGGTATCGTTGCTATCGTATTTTCTGCTAAGATCAACAGTGCTGTAACAGCGGGGAATATAGAAGAAGCAAAGAAAGCGGCGAAGACAGCGAAAATTTGGATTATCGCAGCGGTTGCAGCCGGTCTGCTCGCTTCAATTGCGTACCTGGTTATCTCGGCTCTGATCGGCACAGGTTCATACTACTACTATTATTAAAATATGTGGAAAGAACGATATGGAGATTTGGTCAGCAGGATGCGGAAGAGCTGGAAGTTTAGGCTGGGTCTGTCGGTTTGCGCGGCGGCTGCGGCGTGTGCGGGGGCGTTGTACCTGTATTTTATGGGACCGAAGAATATTCCGCTGCCATGTGTCTTTTATTCTGTGACAGGATTGTACTGTCCGGGGTGCGGCGCGGGACGTGCATGTTATTCGATCCTGCACGGTCAGTTTCTGAACGCGTTCTGCTATAATCCTCTGATGACGATCCTCCTTCCTCTGATCGGGCTGTACATCGCGGCTCGTATGGTGGATTGGATCATTACAGGAGGAAATCATATAGATAGGAAAATCAATGTAAAGTTCCTTACTTGGGTGCTGGTGATCGTAGTGGTGTACGGTGTGTTGAGAAACATCCCCGTATTTCCGTTTACGCTGATGGCGCCGGAAGGGCTTTGGCAGGTATTATAAAGGAGAAATTATGAAAACATGTCCGAAATGCAACAGGCAGTGCGATGACAATACTGCTTTCTGTCCGGAATGCGGGACACCGCTTCCGCAGCAAAATAATAATTCACAGCAACAGTATAATAATTCACAACAGTACAATAACGGAGGCGGCTATGGTCAGCCGGGAAATTACTCTTCTTCCAGATTCGGTATCACTCCGAGAAGTATTCCGTTATGTATCGTTTTCAGTCTTATTACATGTGGGATTTATGGAATCTACTGGATGATCAAACTGAATGACGAAGTGAACATCGTTTCCGGCGAGCCGCAGGCAACATCCGGCGGGATCGTATTCCTCTTAACGGTCGTTACATGCGGGATCTACGGACTGTACTGGCTCTATAAGATGGGAGAGCGCTGCGACAGGATCAAAGGAGTGAATGGAAGTTCAGGCATCCTTTATCTGATACTGGGACTTGTCGGGTTCAGCATTATCAGTTACTGCCTGATCCAGGATACGCTTAACAAAGCGGCATAAACAATATTATGAAAAAACTATTCCCCGGGGACAGGGAGGCTTGTCTATAAAAGGCTTCCTGCCCTGGGGTTTTTATGGTATAATGATTGCACATTCGTGCAATCTGAAGCGGCTTCTCCGCTTCGTCCCCCTGCGCGGCGCTTCCTTTCCTGCGCCTGCGGTATGATGGATGGAGCAAAAGAAGCCGGTAATTATCTGTAAAACGGAGGAAATGAAAATGATCAACAAATTAGTAGAGAAAATCAGGAAGACGGGCGCGCCCATTGTTGTCGGGCTGGATCCGATGCTCAGTTATATACCGCAGCACGTGCAGGACAAAGCCTTTGCGGAATATGGAGAGACTCTGGAAGGAGCTGCGGAAGCAATCTGGCAGTTTAACAAGGAAATCGTAGATAAGACTTATGACCAGATCCCGGCAGTAAAGCCTCAGATCGCGATGTATGAGCAGTTTGGTGTTCCGGGGCTTGCCGCGTTTAAGAAAACTGTAGATTATTGTAAGTCAAAGGATCTGGTCGTGATCGGAGATATCAAGAGAGGAGATATCGGCTCCACGTCAGCGGCATATGCTGTGGGGCATCTTGGCAAAGTCAGAGTGGGAAGCAAAGAATATGTTCCTTTTGATGAGGACTTTGCGACAGTAAATCCTTATCTCGGATCTGACGGCGTTAAACCGTTCGTCGAAGTGTGTAAAGAAGAGAAAAAAGGACTTTTTATCCTTGTTAAGACGTCCAATCCTTCCAGCGGAGAGTTCCAGGACCGTCTGATCGACGGGCGTCCGCTGTATGAACTGGTCGGTGAGAAAGTTGCCGAATGGGGCGCGGAGTGTATGGGAGATGAGTACAGCTATATTGGAGCCGTGGTTGGAGCAACGTATCCGGAAATGGGGAAAGTGCTCAGAAAGATCATGCCTAAATCCTATATCCTCGTGCCGGGATATGGC
>ERZ791922.1179-NODE-1179-length-10670-cov-4.338483_pt1 | contig 10670 bp, 8 predicted proteins | sample MGYA00510134_ERZ791922 | MGnify/ENA primary metagenome ERZ791922 (study PRJEB30046, sample SAMN00792101) | human gut metagenome | study: EMG produced TPA metagenomics assembly of the A metagenome-wide association study of gut microbiota in type 2...
ATATAATCATCAAGAGTGAATTGAGGATTAAATAAAATTGAATTATTTTTAGCTCATATTGTCTTAAATAGATAAAATTTAAAATGATATTTTTACGATTTTTTGCGTAATAATGTAAGCATTAACTTCTAAAAATAGGTTATTTTTTAATAAAAAAATAATAAAATGATAAAAAAGTAGCATTATTTATTGTTGATTTGTTATTTTTTTGATATAGTAGACTTATAATATTTCTATTTTACCTGCCCATGGCTTAGAAGCTTTTGGAAGAGAAAAATGCAGATTTGTCCGGGAAATTTGTCATAGTTTGTTTTTTAAATGCTTTAATATAAAGATGTCGGGGAAGCAGATAAAACGAAATATTAAAGTGGTACAATGGGGTAAGAAATCTGTTCAATATATTTTATATATGTAAAACTAGATTTTAGGTGTGCCATTTTATTTTAGAAAGCTAACTATATAGGAATTAATGTATCTTATTAAAGTTGGCTGATACTTATTAGAATTTGAAAAGTGAATGATATATATTGAAAACAACAGTTTCTGTTGCTTATATAAATGTTCATCTATATTATTTATTTTGTGTATATAGACGTTAACATTTATTAAAATTGCGATTGAGTGCAACTTAATCTGTATACATGTATTCAATGATATATAGATTCATGAAGATAGTGAGATTTTTGTTTTGACGATGCTGTTTGGGGAAATGTTGTATTGTCACAATTGATATGAACTTGAATTTATACGTGATGCTAGAATAAAAGTATTGTATATTATTAGTTTTATTTAATGTGGATGTAATCCTGGAGATAAAGAGAATAAAAAATTAAGATTTTTAATAAGTTTAATGGGCATATATTTTAAGGGTTATCACATTATTTATATTTAGTAATAGCAGTATTTCTAGAATCATCAAGATTTATAGTTAATTTTTTATTATTAAAAGAAGTAATATTTTTTAAGGTAAGCAACATTATCAAATTTTTCAATATAGTCATGTGAGATGTAGCGTATTTTGATTTGAACAAAAATTATATTTAAGGCAAAGAATATCTCTATGATGATTGAATGTTTCAAAACTAACTATGTATTGGTATTTTTAAAAGAATTGATTTAAAAAATGTTAAAGAAGTATTTTACATAGGAATTAGTGATCAATAATTGAATTTACTAACATTAATAGAAATAAGATCTATATAAAGCATATACTTTTGTATTTATGTAGATATAACGCTATAAGTAGCGTATCAAAAAAGTTTGAAAAATGTAAATTATTATCACTAAAATATCCAAAGTCAACAACAGTCTTTCTAAGTTAATCTTGCTATTGGAAGAGAAAATCAAAATATATATTCATTTTTATAATTCTAAGCAAAATTTAAACAGAAAGGAAAAGGTATGACATTTATAGATTATTTAACAGACATGAATGTTATGCCAGGGGAAGATGAATTTATGAAAAAAAATTCAGTTAAAAAGTTTTTGGTAAGTATTCTCGCTGTAACAACAATGTTTGGTACGTCGGTTTCGACAAGCGTAGCATTAAATGGTGAAAATACGGCGACTAATGGTGCTAATCTTTTAGATGAGCTTACTGCAGGGGAAACAATTTCTACTAAACAGTATGCACCGGATGAGATAGTAACAGTAGTTGTTGAATTAGATGGAAAAACTACTTTAGACGTAGATGAATATGTTACTAAGTTTAAAAATGATAGTATTGCTTATTCTACTGATGAGTCTGTAACTGCTTATCGAGCAGATATGGTAAGTCAACAGGATAAAATAAAAAAAGAAATTTCAGAGTTTGCTCCTGATACAGTATATAAATATCACTATACTAATTTACTTAATGGTTTTGCAGCACAAGTTGAGTATCAATATATAGAAAAAATCAAAAAGTTAGATGGAGTAAAATCTGTTTACATGACACAAACTTATAACTATGATGCCAACTGGCAAGAGGAAGAAAATGCAGAATACATATCTTTGGAAGATTATTATGAACTTACTGGATGTGATGCTATTGATGTAAGCAAGTCTGTTAAATCTGATGCTGGTTCTGCTAGCCAAATGGGGCTTGAAGCAGCTTGGGAAGCTGGTTATACTGGTGCGGGTAAAGTTGTTGGAGTTTTTGACAGCAGTATCCGTTACACACACAAATTATTTTCTTATATGGATCCTGAAGTAGAAAAAGCTGGTGAAGCTGGTTTACTTTCTAACTATAAAACAAAAGAAAATTTACTTGATGTTGTTAAAGCAAATCAAAGTACATTAAACTTATTTGTAGAAGGTTGGGGAAGTTGGTTCCATGGTTTTGATGAAACAGGTTTTTCAGAAGATGTACAACAAGACATTTTAAATGGAGATTTCTATTATAACTCTAAAGTTCCATTCTCTGTTGATTATGCTTGCGGTGATTTAGATGCATGGGATGGTGATTCTAGTAGTCACGGTACACATGTTAGCGGTATTGTTGCAGGTAATGGCGGTGAAGGTTATGAAGAAATTTCTGGTGTTAAAGGTGCTGCCTATGACGCTCAAATCATGTTCTTCAAAGTATTTGATGAAAATGATGATTTTGGTCAAGAGTCAGATGAAGCAGTATTTGCTGCTTTAGATGATGCCGTTACTTTGGGTGTCAATGCTTTTAACTTATCTCTTGGTATTCCTAATGGATTTACAACTATGAATACTTATGCTCAAGCTGGATATCAACAAGCTTATAACCGTGCACATGCTAGCGGTATTACTATCAATATTTCTGCAGGTAATGATGCTCGTGATAGCCATCCAGGAGCTTTAGTTAATGGATATACTACTTTATTACCTAATAATTCATCAGGTGGATTCTCAGGATCATTGTATGCACCTATGACTGTTGCTTCAGCACAAGGTATAGGATATTCTTATATTAACAATTATACAGAAACTACTGCTAATGCTGTAAATGCAAACGGTGAAACTGTAAATACTATTATGATTAATGATCTTTATAGTCCTGCACTAGGAGAAGTATTAAATGGTACTTATGAATTAGTTGATTGCGGTGATGGTTCTTCTATTACACAAGATTTAACTGGTAAAGTGGCTTTAGTAAAACGTGTTTATGGTTATGTTCCTTACGATGAAGCAGGTATCATGGCTGCTCAAGAAAATGCTTATAAAGCCGGTGCTGTGGCTGTGTATTTGACTTTTGATTATTACAGTGATTATTTTGGAACTAATGGTCTATGGACTGGTGAAAATGGTGAAAGCATTCCTGTTTTTGCTGGTACTCCTACTAACAGTAATGTTTATAACACATTAGCAGCAGCTATTGCTAATGGTACTGTAAATGTAACTTTCTCTTCAGAAGATAAATCTGAAACTATAACTCGTAATTATAATGATAACGGACCAGCTGGTTCTACTTCTTGGGGTGTAAGTGAATCTATGAATTTAAAACCAGATGTAATGGCTCCAGGAGGAAATATTTGGTCTGCAGGAGCATCATCAGATACTGCACTATCTTCAAAGAGTGGTACTTCTATGGCTTCACCAAATGCAGAAGGATTATTTATTCTTGCTCAACAGTATGTAGATGATAATCTTGATACTTTTGGAGTAAAAACTGGAACTCATGAATATGTTGAATTGATAAATCAGTTAGTAGCTTCTACTGCAATAGCTTATCAACCATTTGTAAGTTCAGAAGATTTGACACGTCAGAACTTGTATTTCTCTCCAAGACGTCAAGGTGCTGGTATGGCTAATATTGAAAATGTAATTAATAGCTTGGTTTTATTACGTAATGATACTGTATTTGATCCAATTACTGGAGATTCTCCTCGTACTAAAGTACAATTAGGTGATAAATTAGGTACAACTTTTGATATTACATTTAATATGGATAACTACGATTCTGTAGCAAAGACATTTGATGTACTTGCATGTCTTCAAACTGATAATACTACAGAATCAGATGGACGCACTATTATTGCTCCTGTTAATACTTATGGTTCAGATATTGATGCAATTGAAGATGGTGTAATGAAAGTTACTGCTGTTTCTAATGGTACTATTGTCAGTGAATCTAATAATATTAACCGTTATGGTAATGATGCATCTGCAACAAAAATTTCTGTTCCCGCTAATAGTTCAACTAAAATTACAGTTAGTGTAACTTTGAATGAAGAAACAATGAAAGCTTATGATGAAAAATATCCTAATGGTATGTTCTTAGAAGGATTTGTTTTCTTTGATAATGTAGATTCTGATTATGAAACTCTTAGCATTCCTTATTTAGGATTTAGAGGTGATTGGAATGCAGCTCCAATCTTTGATTTAGCAACTGCTTATGATGACATCAGTGAATTAGATACTACTGATGAAAAATATCCATTGTTCCATACAACAACTTTAAATTCTTTAGTTGATGGATATGATGTGGTTTTAGGTGCAAATCAATTTACAGGAACATCTTTACCAGATTATTTTGGAGGATCTTCTACAAGTTATTACAATACAATTCGTAGCTATTTAGATGATCTTCGTACAAATGGTGAATTAAATGGTTCTTATGTTACTATATCTCCAAATGAAGATGGTAAGGATGATATTGCTTATGCAGCGCTTTATTTATTACGTAATGCCAAAGCACTATGTGTAGTAATTAAAGATGAGAATGGGAATGTTGTTAATGTAATTGGTCCTGAATATGAATATTTTGAAGCAAAAGTTAATGACGGTAATAGAACTCAACAAGCTGCTTTAACTTATGGTACTAAATATAATCGTGAAATGTATTGGGATGGTACAGATTCTGATGGTAATCTTGTAAAAGAAGGTACTTATACTTTTGAAGTTCGTGCTATACAAGAATATGAATATCTAAACTCTGTAGACTATGGTGATAAAGATTCATGTTTAGATGTTTTAATGAATTCTGATAATGTTCAAACACAATCATTTGATGTAAATGTGGATGTAACTGCGCCAGAAGTTGATTTAGCTTTAACTAATGACAAAGTTCTTACTATTAATGCAAGCGATACATCTGGTATCCAAGCTTTAGCTGTTTATTATAAAGATGCTCGTGTTAGTGATATTATTCGTGTAAATAACACTGAAGCAGATTTAACTATTAATTTAAATGATTTGATTGAAAATATATCTGATGATTTTGATGTAAATGATTTAGAAGTTCAAGTTGTAGATTATGGTATGAATACTGCTGAAGCTTCTGCTACAACTGCTGATAAGACTGCTTTACAAATTGCAATAGATTTAGCTAATGCAATCACTGATGAAGATTTAGAAAATGTTGTACCAGCAGTAGTTGATGAATTTAAAGCTGCTAGAGATGAAGCTAATGCAGTTTATAATGATTTAACAGCTTCACAAGAAGAAGTAAATAATGCATTTGATCGACTTGCAAATTCTATGCATATGTTAGACTTTGAAAAAGGTGATAAAACAGCATTAAAAGCATTTATCGATAAAGTTAGTGGATTAGAAGCTGATAAATATACAGAAGCTACATGGACAGCATTTGAAACAGAGTTAACTGAAGCAGTAGCTGTATATAATGATGAAAATGCAATGCAAGAAGAAGTAAATAATGCATATAAAGAATTAGTAACATCATTCTTGAATTTAAGATTAATTCCAGATAAGAGTTTATTAGAAGAATTAATCAACAAAGCAGAAGGATTAAATTTAGCTAGCTATAGTAAAGCAACAGTTCAAATTGTAAATGATGCTTTAGAAAATGCTAAAAACGTATTAGCGAATAAAAATGCAACTCAAAGAGAAGTAGACAATGCTAAAGCTACATTAGAAAAAGCAATCAATAGCTTAGAAGCTAATGTAAATACACCAGCAGATAACACAGTAAGTACACCAGTAAATAATGGTGATACAACTACAAGTGTAAAAACTGGAGATGAAAGCTTAGTAGGAATGTTTACAAGTTTAGGATTATTGGCTTCATTAGGTGCAATTGCTTGTCTTAAAAAAAGAAAAAATAATTAATATACAATAAATATTTAAAACTACCGAGTTAATCACTTGGTAGTTTTTATATTGCTTTTTTATAATATTGTTTAGACTTAAAAATATGGTATTCAATTAAAGCATGGGCTCCGTTTGCTGAAGGAAGAAATAATATGTTTTCTAATCCAGAATTAAAAGCGATTGGTGAAAAATATGGAAAAACAGTTGCTCAAGTTATTTTAAGATGGTTAGTTCAAAGAAATATTGTTCCATTATCAAAATCTGTTAAAAAATCAAGAATGGAAGAAAACATTAATATTTTTGATTTTGAATTGAGTAAAGAAGATATGGATAAAATCAGTGAAATGGATAAAAAAGAAAGTTCATTCTTCTCACATTATGATCCTTCAATTGTAGAAATGATTGCAGGGTTACATCAATAGGAGAATTATTTTGTAAATGTAATTTTAATTAATGGAAGCCCCAATGCAAAAGGATGTACGTATACAGCACTTGAAGAAGTTGCTAAAACATTAGAAGTAGAAGGGATAGAAACTGAAATTATCCATGTAGGTAATAAGAATATTAGAGGATGCATTGGCTGTCGTAAGTGTAAAACAGATGGAAAATGTGTGTTTAATGATATTGTAAATGAAGTTAGTGATAAATTTGCTAAATGTGATGGAATTGTAATTGGCTCACCTGTTTATTATGCAAGTGCAAAAGGAACATTAATTTCATTTCTAGATCGTTTATTTTATAGTTTAGATGCTGCAAATATCCTTTTAACAAAAGAAGAAATTGCAAAAATAGATGCAATATTAGATAAAATACCAATGTCTAGTTTATATGGTAGAAAATAACAAAATATAATTATCAAAGACTTATAAATAAGGAGTGGTATAATGAATAGACCATACATTATATGTCATATGTTACAATCAATTGATGGAAGAATTTCAGGACAATTTTTTCACGATGAAAATACACAAAACTTATCAAGTATTTATAAAGAAATGAGCAATCAATTTACTGCTGATGGAATTATTTATGGAAGTGTAACAGCTAAAGAAATCTTTACCTATGGTAATCCTAAACAAATATATACTGATTCAAAACAAAATATAGAAAAAGAAGATTTTATTGTTGAAAATGAAAATAAAGAATGGATAGTAGTATTTGATCCTCAAGGCACATTAAATTGGAAAGAACAATCATTAAATAATCCTAGATTAATAGGTAAAAATGTTGTTGTAATACTTTTAAATAATGTTTCAATGGGTTATTTAGATCATTTAAAAGAACTTGGGATATCATATATTTTAGGTGGTGAAACAAAAGTTGATTTGCATTATGTAATGGATATTCTTTATACAAAATGTAAGATCAAAAAACTTTTATTACAAGGGGGCGGAATTTTAAATGGTTCTTTTGTAAATGAAAATCTAGTTGATGAAATCAGTTTAATTATTGCCCCAGATGTTAGTGCTTCAAATAAAGCAGTATTATGCTTTGAAACTAGTTCATATTCAAAACAAGATATTTTGTCACAATATATAATTACAGATACTAAAATACTCTCTTGTTCTGGAGTATGGCTACATTACAAAAAAAGAATTTAAGCTATTTAGGTATTGTTTATTTAAACAATATCTTTTTATCTTTAATCAAATAAAAAAATTATTTAAAATACATATATATGATATTTACATAAATTGTTTATTTAATATAATATTAGTAGATAACAATACAAAGCAAAGGAGATTAAGTATGGAAATATTAAAATTAGATCCAGCAATAAAAGATTATCTTTGGGGAGGTAGAAAATTAGTAGAAAAATTTAATAAGGTTAGCGATCTAGACAAAGTTGCTGAAACATGGGAAATGTCAAATCATAAAGATGGTAGCAGTATCGTTATAAATGGTGAATATAAAGGCTTATCTTTTAGTGAATATTTAGAAAAAAAAGGAAAAACTGTTTGGGGTAAAAACTGTGAAAAATACGATAATTTTCCTATCATGATTAAATTTATTGATGCAAAACAAGCATTAAGTATTCAAGTGCATCCTGATGATGAATATGCATTAAAAAATGAAGGTGAATTTGGTAAAAATGAATTTTGGTATGTTTTAGAAGCTGAACCAGATGCATTTTTATATTATGGTGTAAATCAAGAAATGACAAAAGAAGAATTTAGACAACACATCGAAGATGATACTGTTTGTGATTATTTAAAAAAAGTTCCAATAAAAAAAGGAGATTGTTTTTATATAAAAGCTGGAACAATTCATGCAATTGGAGCAGGATCAGTTATTGCTGAAATACAACAATGTTCAAATTCAACATATCGTGTATATGATTTTGGACGTTTAGGTGCAGATGGAAAACCAAGAGAATTACATATTGATAAAGCAGTTGATGTTTCTTGTCTTGTGCCTAGTGAAAAAAATGGTGATCCAGAAGGAACTATTGAAGAACTAGATGGTTATACTAAATTGTTACTTACTGATAATGATTACTTTACTTGTGAAAGATATGATGTAACTAAATCATATAATGGACAAGCTGGCCTTGATAGTTTTCAAGCTCTTACTATTTTAAATGGTGAAGGAACAATTACCTATGATGATAAAACTTTAGACATAAAAAAAGGTGATAGTGTATTTATTCCAGCACAAGAAGGAGCTTATCAAGTAAATGGAGAAGTAAGTTTTATTAAAACATTTGTACGATAAAAAGATTAATTATATTTAATGAAAATCAAGCTGTATCATAATTCTTAATTATGTATTACAGCTTTTATTATTTATAGATAATCGATTATATTGAACATATATATAAAGTGTACTAGAATATTATTAGTAAATAAGATTTAATCAATATGAGGTGCTATTTATGGAAATAAAACATAATAAATTAGATACTATTGCAGAAGTATTTTGTATGATTTTATTAATTGTGACAACTTTATACACGATTTATATGTATATTCAGTTACCTGAAAAAATACCAATTCATTATAATGCAGCAGGAGTTATTGATCGATATGGAAATAAACTTGAAATATTTATTTTATTAATAGTAACATGGGTTATGTATATTGGCTTATCATTAGTAACTAGAGTACCACAATTTTGGAATACAGGGGTGAGTGTAACTGCTGAAAATAAAGATAGAGTTTATCGTATATTAAAAAATATGTTAAAGATTATAAAAATGGAAATAATTGTAATATTTTGTTATCTAATTTATAATACGACAACATTGTATAACTTACCAAAATGGTTTGTTCCAGTATTTTTAGTATTGTTATTTTCAACAATGTTAATATCATTTATTGTTTTAATAAAAAAAGCAAAATAATATCAATGTATTTGATTATCGGTATTTAGAGATTACAGATGTAATCTCTTTTAATAATGATAAACTTGACATAGAATAAATATTTTATAAAATAATATTGACAAATTAATATTATAGGAGCAACTTTGGTGAGATTCCAGGACTGTCCCGCAACTGTAATCTATTTTATATAGTAGTCAGGTGTCCTTTTTGATAAAACTTTTCGATGTAAAGAGTTTTATTTTAAAGGAGCAGTATGCTCTTTTTTATTTATTATTTATTACTTATTAGGGGGTAACAATGTTTAAAAATAAGAAATTAGTTGGTTTATTAATATGTATTTGTTTATTATTTTGTTCAATTTTTGCAATTACATTAACATCTTCAAATAATCTTAATAGCTCTAAAAATATAAAAGAGACAAAAGTTCAACAAGAATCAAAAAAAACTTTTGTTTTAAAACAAAATGAAGAAGAAAACTTAGAGCTACAATCTAACCAAGAAACAAAATCAAAGCAATCAAATACAAATAAATCAACAAAAGTAGAAACTAACCAAGATAATAATACGCCTACATCAGATGATAATGTAGCTAATGGCAAGCGTTATATAACTTTATCTATAGACTGTAAAACTATTTTAAATAATTTAAATGAATTACCAGAACAATATCATTCTTTTGTACCTAGTAATGGTGTGATTTTAGCAGAGAAAAAAGTAAGTATCAATGAAGGTGATACTGTGTTTGATGTTATTGTTAAAGTTACTAAAATGCAAAAAATACAATTATCTTCGATAGGTGGATATATTCAATCTATTAATAACTTACCTGAAAAATTATTTAATGGCAGTGGTGGATGGATGTATGAAGTTAATGGGGTTTATGGTGATAAAGGAAGTAAAGAATATGTATTAAATAATAATGATAAGGTAAAATGGCGATATAGTTGTTATAATGGAGATTTATATTAGTGAAAAGTTTTAAAGAATATCATCCGTTAGTTATTTTTATATATTTTTTATCAGTAGTTTTAACAACGATGATTCAGTTACATCCTGTATTTTTAATTCTATCTTGTGTTTTATCATTTATATATCTTTTTGATATACGATTAGTAAATAAAAAATATATTATAGGTATAAGTATATTTTATTTTATTATTGCTTTAAGTAATCCTATTTTTGTCCATACTGGTGCGACTATTTTGTTTTATTTTGGATATATACCAATTACTTTAGAATCAATTATATATGGTTTTGTTTTTTCTACTGTAATTATTTCAATGATTAATTGGTTTAAAATATTAAATGAATGTTTAGATAGTGAAAAAATAATTTATGTGATGAA
>ERZ791922.1184-NODE-1184-length-10630-cov-2.974279_pt1 | contig 10630 bp, 10 predicted proteins | sample MGYA00510134_ERZ791922 | MGnify/ENA primary metagenome ERZ791922 (study PRJEB30046, sample SAMN00792101) | human gut metagenome | study: EMG produced TPA metagenomics assembly of the A metagenome-wide association study of gut microbiota in type 2...
TTTTAAATATATAAATATTTAAAACCTCATTAAGCTTTTTTCTTTAAATCTACCATGGAACTTTACAAGATCTAGGTCAATATAGCTATCAAATTTCTTTATATTCTTTTCATTAAAAAATAATGCACATAATTCACAAGCTGAAACAACATACTCTGGGACTTCGATATCTAGCTTGTTTCTAGCTATATCAATAAAATAGTCAAATCCATAAGTTCTAAGTAGATAAAGATAAGGGTTTCTTTTTAACTTGTCTAAAGTCGAGGTAACATCTAAGTCTTCATAATTACCAATTGATAATGCTGTACTAAAAACTGATGGTGAGCAACATGGTAAAATTGTACCGTCATAGGTTACTGAATAACCTCTTCCTTTTTTGCAGTAACAGCCAGCTGATTTTCTTGTCCGAAGATATTCCGTGTCATCAAAATTTATCGCTGCATTACCAACTTTTTGACAAGGAAAAATCATTATTTGTGCTTCTTTCGTGGCAGCCCCTAAAGAATCGATTGCCTCTCCTGCCAAATGACTTTTGCTGATTACTATATTAAGTCCAGCATTCAATTCCATATCATTTGCTGCCAACAATACATTACTAACATTTTCTGATTTAATGTAAGGAGAATGAAAGTAATCGTAACTTAACCCAATTGAACTTAGGCCACATTTTTTTAACTCGGTGAGCTTGTCATAGGCTTCAACATAGCTGGTAGCCCAATAAGCATTTGTCATTAAAGAAGCCTTTTTCCCAGTATTTTTTATCAAGGTAATTAGTTCTTTTACCTTATCGTACTCCAGAAATGGTTCTCCTCCAGAAATACCAATCGATTTAATGCTCTCACAATAAATAGATGAGCTTATGTAATCCTTAACCCTATCAATATCCAGACTCTCCTGGCAACTAGGTTTCGATTGAACACAACATAAATCGCAGCTTGCAGTACATTTTCTATGTAAAATGATTGTAAAATGATTATACATTCTAATCCCCCTGGTCTATTACTATTTAATAGGACCTAAGATTGGAGCCACCCCACCTTGTACCTCATTTAAATCCTCAGCAGATAAATTATCCGTAATATCCTTTTCTTGAATACTAGATACCTCTTTTAACTTTTTCTCCTTTTCTACTTTCCCCTGCTCTACCTTTTTCATACTATACCATCTCCCATTTTTTTACTATATTTATGTTATACATCGTACACGAATAAGAAACAATACATTTTCTGATTTGGGTAATTTCTATACATATTTGGAATTATTTATTACGAATTAGAACAATACCTTTCAGAATTTTATCTGCACATGCCCTCGCTTTCGCACAAAATTCTTCACTGGCTACGAGCAATTCTCCAGTATTAATATAATTATCGAACAAGCATCCAGTACATATTGTATTCGCAAAACATTCTTTGCATTTTCCATCCATTCTTCTGTCATGATTAAGATATTTCAAACGCATCTCTTCAATAGAGTCAAACAAAGCGTTTTCTTCATCGTAGATATTTCCAACATAATGCCCTTTCTTACCAATCATCGCTGAGCATGGATAGATATCTCCCTTAGTAGTCACACTGATTGAATCAAATCCGGCATTACAGAAATGATTGCATGTCTTTTTCCTTTTTAAAGGCGACATAAAGCGATCTACCATGGTAAGAGAAACTTCTTCTAGCCTATGTATCGTTTCTAATTCTTCCGTTACAGAATCCAATATATTTGTTACTCCAGTGTTTTTATAGTTCTCATCTGTACTCGCTACTTCTACAATATGTACCCATACTCCAGGAAATTGATTTCTAATTTCTTTGCTAATATCTTTTATACTGATGCCTTTATCCTGATGATATTTTGAATAAGTTACTTCGATACAGGAAGGTTCCTTTGATATTGCTCTAAGCTTTAATATATTTTTTTTGATAATTTCAAACGTACCTTTACCGTTTTTAAATTTTCTAAGTTCATCATGAACCTGTTCTCCATCAAGGCTAATTGTAATGCTTAATTCATTGTTACTTACTAATTTTATTAGATCTTCCGTTATAATTGTACCGTTACTAACCATTCCTACTTTTGTAATCTTTTTATTCTTTTTAATAAATTCGCAGGTTGCTACAACTGCTGCTTCATTTAGCATAGGTTCTCCACCAAATAATTGAATCAGCTCAATCTCCTGAAACTTACCATACATTGTCTCTAATATTTTTATCAGAGTCTTGGTTGACATCATATCAGCCTTTTCATGATAATTACCTCCGTTGGCATAGCAATAAGCGCAATCCATATTACAGTCATTGCTGATATTTAAAACCAAACGTTGCAGTCTTTTGTGATTTAAATTGAGCCCCACATCTAAACTAGTGTCCTCGTATAACGATCGTAGTTTATCATAATCATGTTGCGTTACTTCCCTATAATTCTCTCTCACAGCATCATATGTTTTGCCTTCCGATATCATTTTTGCTGTTTCTCCTATACTATTACTTGTGAGAAAAAGAGATAGATTTTTTGGGAAAAAAACGATACTTTTCTCATCATCAATTTCTGATACATATAAATTCATCTATACACCCCTTTAAAGCTTACTGCTTACACTATTCTAAGCATCTCATCAAAACCTGTTATTCGAAATAAATCCATGATATTGTCATTCACATTTTTTACAATAAGTTCCCCTTGAACATTCTCAGCTTTTTGAAGCGTTAACAAAAGTGCCCTCAAACCCATACTATTAATATAGTTCACCTCTCCGAAATCTAAAATAACTTTCTTCGTTCTTTGAAAGGTTTCAAGTAAATGATTTTGAAACTCTTTGCACGTGTTGTTTTCCACATTTCCACTGATGCTGATTTTAATACTGTCTCTAATTTCTTCCTCCATTATCTTCATTCTAATCCTCCATTCTGTTTCTATCCGGCGATTTTAGGATACAGCACCAATTCGAGTGTGAAAAATCATGGTTTTTCACACGAATACCCATGCATATTCCATCTGCAAGCCGATGGAATACTGCTTAAATAAAGCTCCATCTGTGTGCTTTATCACACGTACATATCAAGATATTTAAACTCGTTCTATGCAATTTGTCGCATTGATAGCTCATAAAACATACCCTTTAAACCAATTAATTCATCATAGGTACCACTTTCAATAATTTGTCCTTTGTCCATTACTATAATTCTGTCACAATTCATCACTGTTGAAAGTCTATGCGCAATTACAATTCGAGTCGACTTAAGTTTATCTAAGTTTTCTGCTATTAAAGCTTGATTAATATTGTCAAGTGCACTGGTAGCTTCATCAAAAAATATGATAGAAGGATTATAAAAGATAGCTCTGGCAATAAGAATCCTTTGTCTTTGACCACCAGAGATTGTTCCACCCTGTTCTGTAATAACAGTTTCTAACCCCATTGGCATTTGTTTGATATCTTCTTCCAATCCTACCATCTTAATCGTTTGATGTACTTTTTCCACTTCTTCTCTATATTGCTCCTTGTTAGTGGCGCTGCTTGCAATTACAACATTTTCATAAATACTTCCTGAAATTAACTGCCCTTCTTGTAACACTACACCTAAACGTTTTCTTAGTTCTCTTTTATCTAAGGTGTCCAAATCCATATCATCATAATATATCTTTCCACTTGTAGTACTTTCAAAGCCTAATAATAATTTTAGAAGAGTGGACTTTCCACATCCTGAACTTCCAACGATTCCAATGTATTCCCCTTTATTAATCGTTAACGATATATTAGAAATCACCATTGGTTCATTAGAATCATACCGAAAAGATACATTGCTTAATTCGATTTTTCCCTCTAAATTGCCTATAGAACGGCTCCCCTCCATTGACTCTGGAGTTTCTGCTAATAGTAAATTTGCTTTCTTGTAAAGAGGCTGAACTTGAAGAATCTTAGCAAAATTTTTTTCCAACTTTCTAACTGAAAAAAAAAGCAAATTAAAAGCGGAAATAAAAGCAAGCAATTCACCTACTGTAATATTTAATTGATTCATGAAAGCTATTTTATAAAACAGAATCGTACTTAAAATAGATAAAAATAAATGGATACAATGATCAGCAGTCGCTAATACTTCATACTTCATATCCAATTCTTTTGATTTTACTTTTTCCTTTATGTATTTATTCAAAATCCTATTCGTTGCAGACGAAATTTTAATCTTGCTGATTCCCATGATTGCTTGGTACATAATGGAGGATGCATTCGTATTAAACTCAATTATTTTTTTCTTATACTTTGTTTGAAGTAGCGAAATTAATATACTAAATATTAGACCTATTAATATTATTAGTAATCCAATCCAGGCTAACTTTTCTGAGTATTGATACATGCGTACCAAATATACAATACAAAAACAATGGATAAATGAGGATATAATAACTTCATCCAAAACAATCGTTCCAATGTCTGTAGTACTCAATGTTCTTCTTATTAAATCAGAAGTCTCATATCTACTATAGACATTGATTTTTAAATTAAATAATCGATCAAACATTGCGCTTTGTATCATCATTTCCATGCGATTGCTGTTTTTATAAAGAATTAGTCTAGAAAAGATATCAAACATTAATTCTCCCAAGGTAAATGCAATTGCCACCATACCAATCTGATATATCATTGATGTGTTATTATAATAAATATATTTATCATATATCACCTGTGTTAAATATGGTATCCAAAGTCCAATTACCATTATGATTAATGATAATAGCATAATAGATAACATGTCTTTACTTCTTAACCCTTTGCTACAATAACTGAATAACTCCCTTAATTCCAAATGCTTATTTGGAAAAGGTCTATAAATCATATAAGCAGTCTTAGCATAATACATTGAATTGATACTTGTTATTTTACTCGTTGTTCCTTCGACAACGTTATATTCTACATAGCCTTTATCGTCACAGGAAACGCATGCGATAGGGATCTCGAATTCATCAAGTTCTTTTTTATAAACTAGTATATTTCCATAATCCTTTTTGTACCAATCTGGCTCTAATCGTATCTCTCTAATCATAAAATGAGATACCCTTGCAAGGTCTTCTATTGTAAATCTTTTCCCACAAGACTCTACAACTGTATCATAGGAACAAAGATTTATATCCCCCTTCTTACAAAGAATAGAGACTGCATCGTACAAATTATGTTGCGCTTTACTTTGGCTTAAGTATCCCTCCTTGTGAAAGATGCTGGCTATCGATTGTAAGCCATCTTCGTACTCTTTTTCTAACTCCTGCTTGGTACGATAGATAAAGATTTCTTCAGCAACTAACTTTCTTTGTATCAATTCTAAAAGTTCATCACCAAAATAGGAAGCAGATTGTATTTCTAAGGAAATTTCCTCTGAAAATTGTTCAATTGCTAAATTATACGCTTCTTGTGACTCACTATGATGTTCTTCGATCACAACCTTTTTTTGAGCGGTAATTAAAAATACCCATGTTCCCTCATTTTCATCCAAAAACTTAAAACTAGGTATCAAGAATTTTCCCTGTTTTGCTTCTTTTAAAAAGTATCTTTTCCCTAACTCATCATTGTTTTTTAATAATGAGATATAAATTAATGCAGTCCCCTCAATAACCTCATACAAGTAATTTTCTTCTAAGGTTAGGAGTATTTGTCCACCGTTAAGAATTTTTCTTTCCATACAATTCTCCACCTTTACTCATTATCCAAACAATTCTTTATATACTCCTTCCTGCACAATTAGTTCCTCATGATTTCCTCTTTGTAGCACTTCTCCTCTATGTATAACTAGTATTTCTTCGCAGTCTCTAATCGCACTTAACCTATGTGCTATGATTACACAAGTACAACCACGTCGTTTTATGTTATCAATAATTGTTTTTTCCGTTAACGAATCCAGAGCACTGGTAGCCTCATCCATGATAAGAATACTTGGATTTAAAACTAACGCCCTTGCTATCTCAAGCCTTTGCTTTTGACCACCACTTAAATTTCTACCGCCTTCTTCCAGGTGGTATTCATATGCGCCTGGTTTTTGAGTAATAACATCATGGATCATCGCATCTTTTGCAGCTCGAATAATATCTTCATCGCGAATTGTTGTATTCCACATCGTTATATTTTCTTTAATCGTACCAGAGAATATCGAGATATCTTGGCTTACAGTTGCAACAGAGGTAGCAATAATCTCTCGTGGTATTTGTTCAATGTTGATATCATCAAATAATACTTCTCCATCCCATGGTCTATAAAGTCCACTCAGTAATTTTGCTATTGTGGACTTACCACTTCCTGAACCACCCACAAAAGCTATACTTCTGCCAGTTGGTAATTCAAAATGAAAATCAGTGATTAGTGGCGCTTCTAGACTAGAATATCCATAAGTGATTTTTTTTAACGTAATTTTACCAGCCAACTTTTGATTTAAAGGGAGTATCGGTAACCTAATCTTACTTTCCGTGGAGCCATATTTATAAATATCATCAACTCTCATTACATCTGCTTTCATTGTCTGTAAGCGCTCAACAAATCCAGTTATCTCACTGATTGGATCTAAAAATAGTGTTAGTAGGGTCTGATATGCTACTAATCCCCCTATTGTCATATTACCTTTTATCACCATAGTAGCACCAATAATCAATACAACAATACTACTAATCTGCCCTAATATATTAGGTATTACATTAAGGATTTTTTGTATTTTAGTGTTTTTTTGCTTACCTCTCATGTATTTGGAATAGTATCCCAAAACACGGCCTATGTATTTATTCTCCATTCCGGATGCTTTTAATGTTGATATTATACTTATCCCTGAATATAAAACCCCAATTAGTTTTCCTCTATCCTGTTGCACTTTTGTTATTGTTCTGCTAACAACTTTTGATGTTAACCTTATAATCATAAAGTTGATTATTGTAAAGAATGCACCTATCAGTGTTAATGGTACGCTATATTGAAATAATACGATGAAATAAAAAAATGCAATAACAATATTTAATATATTAGTAGCAAGTTCACCTGCCAGAAATTCATCAATACTATTACTGCTTTCTACTCGTTCTGTTAAATCGCCTGCAAACCTTTGATCAAAAAAGCTCATGGGATGCTGAAACATAAAATGCAAAAATGAGTATGCTGTTTTTAAGGTCATCTTTGTCTGAAGTCTTATTAAAATAATACTTCTATAAAATCTAAATCCCATCTGTACAGTAGCTAATATTAACATAATAGTTATGATAAGGGGAACAATTCCATAATTATTCGATAACACTACTTCATCAATTAAGAATTGAAACAACATAGGAATTAATGTTCCAGGAATAACAAGAAAAAGTCCTGAAAGAAATAGATATAGAATATTCTTTTCATTTCCTTTTAATCTGACCTTTATTATATCCAAGTGTGATTTATCTTTTTTCTTACTTACCTTCGTGCCATCTGGAGTAATCTTTAAAACTACACCAGTAAAGCTTTCATCCAGTTCTTCAATCGTTATCTTTCTCTTACCCTCTGCCGGATCAGATAAATAAACATACTTTCCTCTTCTACCTTCATAAACAAGAAAATGGTTAAAATTCCAATGGATGATACAAGGAGGTTTTGTATTCAAAAGAGCGTCAAGACTCATCTTATAGCCACTAGCTTTAAACCCATATTTTTTAGCTCCTTGAAGAATTTTATTCGCTTTACACCCATCTCTGCTCACTCCGGTATCTACACGGGTTTGTTCAAGCGGTATATAAATACCGTAATATTGTAAAACCATGGATAGGGAAGCTGCTCCACATTCAGTAACTTCCATTTGATATACGATTGGAACATTTGCTCGTCGATGTCTTTTCTCTTTCTTCTCCATAATACAATCCTTCTCGTTCCTACATTTTAAACTTTTCATTCTGTTGCAATCGTTTCACTAACAAAACATGCCTGCTCAGTAGTCAGGATTACTCAGTCAAAAATATCCGAGTGAAAATTGCTTTTTATTTTACACTAACTTCATGTTTAACGACAGCAAGAATGCCCCTTGATAACATTTACTAATTAAAAATACTTTCTGCGGGTGTTTTTTCTTGAATAATAATTCGTATATTCGTTAATAAGTTATCCATTAATTCAATTTTTTCTCCTGCATTCGTAGACCATTGAAATCCACTTTTTGTATTATTACTTGTATCAAGCTTAATAATAATTTCTAGTAAAGACCCACTATTATGATGACTCATAAAATAATTCACTAAATTCCAATCACCCAACCTTCTGTACATCTCATCACTTGATACACCATATAATCCTATTTTATGTATAGTTCCTGTCATATGGCCTGTTTGAGCCTCATTTACTATATTAGGGACAACATTTACCTTCATTCCTTCCTGTAATTTACGCCCATCCTGTAATCCTATATATGCGATTACAATCTTATCTTTATCATTTACTTCTCTTATTTCCGCAAGTAAATCACCTTTTTGTATAAGTTGACCATAATCTATGTATAATTCATTTACTATTCCATTGTAATCAGATATTATTTTTTCCTTTCCAATATAACCAATAATATCACCCTTACTAATCCTGTCTCCAACATCATAATAGATGCTCTTAACATAGTCCTGAGAATAGGAATAGATATTATTAATTTTTCCATCCCCAATATATATTCCATCCATCTTTATTTCGCTATATATTTTACCAGTGAATAAAAACATTAAGGCAGCAATCATTATGATTGCGACTCCTGACAAACAAAACCATGATGAAACCTTAGAAACGCCTATCATCTTATCTAATTGATCAACAGAAGATAACTTATCTAAGGATGATTTTCGAAAAATGTTATTCATACAAGATTCCTCTTTCTTACTTGATGCAGTAATAATATCTTGAGGATATTATTACTGCATCAAATAACAATTAAATTATGAAACTTAGTATGTATACATACCAGCTAAGGCTACCGCTCCGCCTTCTACACCTTCAATATCAGTTTCACTTAATTCACATTCTGCATTTTCAACCTTCTCTTCGCTTACTGGTTCTTGTTCTAAATTTTTCTCCATTTCTTCTGCAAGGTTTTGTTCTGACATAACTCATACCTTCCTTTCCTTTTTTAGTACATCAAATGCTGTACTGATATAAATATTATAGAGAAATATTTAATGGTTCAAGCTATTTGCTTATTTGGTTACATTTTTTTCCTATTCAGGAAAATCTAAATCACAATTCACATTCATGGAATAATTCTGGATACAGAGTTGTTGGATTCCCTGCTTGTACCATTTCTAATTCACTTTGATCCAAAAAATGATCCAACTCACTTATTTTATGTATTTTATCATACAATTCTCTAACTAATTTCCAATTATTTTTGCTTATATCAATATACATACCTTCATTTGTACCATTATCAACAATGGCATAATATCTTTGTAATGATATTATTTTTTTAATGTTAATCAGAAAACTTTGATGGCATTGAATAAAATACCGATTATCTAATCTGTATTTAAAAGAAGAAATCTTTTCTGCATAAAATAATGATTTTTCTTCAAAATCGATATCCTTATTTAACTCTAGCGATTTTGACAAGCGTTTTAATTCACCAATCTTATCAAAATAAATCTTAATTCCTCTTCTTGATACTTCTGCACATACAATATTGTTAATATCAATTCTATAGTTATTTGAATTCTTGTTTAAATAAATGTGTTTTCCGATAAAATTGCATTGATAATCATAATATAATAAATTTTTTATTACCTCTATATTGATTGGTTTGACCAGGTAATCTACAATTTTTATCTTACATCGATTGGTATCTGAGATATATTCATCGCCAATATATACAATGGAACTCTGTATCCCTATATTTCTTAAAAATGAAGCGAAAGATATTGCTATATTCTTAGGTTGTACTATATCAAGAAAAAATATATGTACCTTTTTCTTATGAACATAAACATAATTTGTAACATAATAAATATTATCAAAAGCACAAATGGAGTAATTTTTTATATGATACAAATTCATAATATCAGTTATTGCAGACTTTAACCCTTCAAGGAATTTTGTATCTTCACTATATAACAAAATTCTATAATCGATAATCACAGCCATCACCCATCTTATCTATATTTTTTATTAACCGTTATAATGTTGCATCCATCTTTATATTCGTACGATAAGTCTTCTGCATACGATTTCACTATATGTATTCCTAACCCACCCACTTTTCTTTCGGAAGCCATTCCAATTACGGAAGGTTCCTCTACTGTCAGTGGATTAAACGGTATCCCACCATCGATAAAAGAAAGATTAATTTCTTTCGATGACATATCAATTGTATAGGTTATGACTAATTTCCCCTCACCTTTCGGAAAAGAATAGTTCGAAATATTAGAAAATAATTCATCCGCTATAATGACAACCTTGTAATAAATATCTTTTGAACAGTTAATTAACTTTAACATATTATCAATAAAGTTCATTGCTTCCATAGAGTTTTCAATTTTGGCATCTAATGTTATTTTATCCGATATGAGTTTGATTTTATTTTTGCACATATCATTAACCAATGAATTCTCCCCTTTGATTTACATATTTTTACAGTTAAGAATAAGATTTTTCCTTTCTTACTATAGAAAATAC
>ERZ791922.1186-NODE-1186-length-10619-cov-1.961094_pt1 | contig 10619 bp, 10 predicted proteins | sample MGYA00510134_ERZ791922 | MGnify/ENA primary metagenome ERZ791922 (study PRJEB30046, sample SAMN00792101) | human gut metagenome | study: EMG produced TPA metagenomics assembly of the A metagenome-wide association study of gut microbiota in type 2...
CGGCCTATACGCTCTGGGTCATCCTTCTAAAATACAATCCGGTCAGCCGGGTTTCGATGTTCTCGTTCGTGACGCCGGCTGCCGGAGTTATCATTTCTTCGCTGCTGCTTGACGAGCGATCCGTGTTCAATATGTGGGCACTGAGCGCGCTCGCGCTGATCTGCGTGGGTATCATTGTCGTGTTCACAGGGAAGGAAGATAGCGGAGCAGTCACGACTTCAGACCGGCGGAAGAAAAATACTATTAGAGAATAGTTAAACTAGATCTGTGACAGCGCCTGCTTCGGACGGTGCTTTTTTACTTCTACAAGCGGCAGAAATTTTATACCGGGATTTTCCTGTTTGTCAGGGCGACTGATCAGTCCCAGATCCACCTGATGCATTCTCAGATTCTTCAGGATCTGCTGGATCCTCGGAAGAAGAGTCCGTACCGACTTTGTCAGTTCTGCGCCAAAATGATTCTTCGTAAAAAGCGTAAAACCCAGTTCCCTTTCCAGGGATCACATGTTCTGAGTAACTCTGGACTGAGTACACCCCGTTTTTTACATGTGTGGCAATGATGCTGATACTGCTTTTGGGTGCCATGAGTAATGTCAGCGTTTTTGCGGATGAGACTGCATCTGCCGGGAACACCACGGCAAACAATAATGCGGAAGCAGTTCAGACAGGAACGGACAGTACTGACAGTTTGGAGACGAAGGATCAGGGAAATACACAGGAAGCAACACAGGAAGCAGTATATCTCAACGGGAGATCCGGAAACGACAGTGCGGACGGGTCTTCAGCAGAGAATGCGGTGAAGACCTTTGCCAGGGCGAAGGAGATCGCTCAGGAAAATGAGAATGTTAAGACCATTTTTATTACTAATTCCGTGAGTATCAGTGGGGAGATCTCATTAGAAGGGACCAATGCCGTTGTGAAGAGAGATCCTTCTTATAGTGGTTATCTTATGGTCATCAATAGCTGCGACAGCGTTGTTTTGAAGAATATCACGATAGACGGCAACAGCAGCGAGGCCACCGGAACGACCAAATCGATGATCCGCGATATGGGGTCGTTGACTATCGAGGACGGTACCGTGCTGAAAAACAACGTGCTGCGGGATCTGGGCTATTTTTGTGCCTTAGGAGGAGCAATTGTTGCGGATGAAGGCACGATCACGATGACAGGAGGCACGATCGAAAACAATTCCGCGAACTTCGGAGGCGGTGTTTTTCTGGAGAATCATTCTGTGATGACCATGTCAGGCGGGGTCATTCAGAACAATACCGCGGTAGATGGCACGCAAAGCGGATTATACGGATATGCCGCAGGAGGCGGCATCGACCTGTAAAAAGCTCTTTATCTTTGGCAGCTCGGTCTCTCCCTCTCTGCGGCCGATTTGATAAACTCGTTCCAGTTCCTCCGGGTCGTTTTCAGTCCGGCGGATCTTCAGAGGTTCCGGCGGCCTGATCACAAGGGAAACACCTTTTTCCCCTCTCTCCGTTATCTCCTGCATCTGCCGGTTGTATATTACGTGTCTGTCAGCCATTGCGTCTGCCACAGCAGGGTATCTGCGCAGTAAGAACCTGATTGCGGGAGACGCCTTGCTCTTGCTTTTCCTGTATCCCTTGGGCTGAGTCAGGACGATCACGTTGTGATTATATCCCTGCTGCTCCATAAACCTGTACGGAACTGCGTCTACGATCCCTCCGTCAAGCAATGTGTAGCCGTCAACTTTTACGGGCTTTGAAACGATCGGCATTGAAGCGGAAGCCTGCATCCACTTCATGTCTCTGTCTTCGCCGTCGCAGCACTTGTGATAGATGCATTTTCCGGTGTGCACGTCCGTTGCACCGACGTAAAACTCCACAGGGTTTTTCCGAAAAGTCTCTCTGTCGAACGGATCGAGCACATCGGGAAGCTCCCGGTAACAGAAGTCCGCACCGTACAGATCGCCCGTTTTTATCAGTGATCGAATGCTGCAGTATCTCTGATCCCTGCAGTATTTCTTGTTGAACCGGATCACTCTGCCTATTTGTTTCGACTTGAAATTGCATCCGAATACGGCGCCTGCAGAGATCCCTGCGGCGCCGTCGAATGTGATGTTGTTTTCAAGGAGGACGTCCATTACGCCGCTTGTGAACATTCCGCGCATGGCTCCACCTTCCATGATCAATCCTGTCTTTATTGCATCCTTTTTCTGCTCATCTGTCTTATTGCTCACTCCGTCATCTCCTGAAATCCTGAATTGGCACAGCCAGAACGCCGATCGGTGCCCATCTTATCACAACTGAAAATTGAATCCATCTTCGTAAGTTGATATCCTGACGTCAGTGGGGAAGTGGCCGACATTTCCGGCCTGCCCTGCTTTTTTGATTTTTCACTCCATGCCTTGAGCACCAACAGATCTTTTTCATTCCGGGTGAACGGCATATTATCCTGAGTGATCACCTTATCTCTGCCTGTGTACGTATCCCCATGCGCACATAGCATTTAAAATCGGAATAAGCGTTCTGCCCTTCTCTGTCAGCGAATATTCCACTTTTGGTGGAACCTGTGAATATTCCTTCCTGTTGATCAGCCCGTCTTTTTCCAGTTCCTTAAGATTCAGGCTAAGCGTCTTGAATGATATGTCTGCGATGTAGCGCTGCATCTCATTCGTTCTGATCGTCCCGAACTCTGCGATCGTATAAAGAATCGTCATTTTGTATTTTCCGTTGATCAGGGACATAGTATAGTTGAAGCCGGTGTTTTTCACACACTCTCGTGCTGCACACAGGACTTTATCCCGTTCATCCCGTCCCATATCATCAAGGCTTTCATAAAATCTGGTCTGTTCCGCTGTAAGTTCCATGTTACCTCCATACTTACCTTTATTACAGTACTTGTTAAATGTACACTTATCAGTTATATTATGTCAAGCGCAAATGAATGAGGTGACATCTATGATTTTCTATTTTTCTTCAACCGGAAATGATAAATATGCAGCTGCCCGAATTGCTGAATCAACGAAGGATACTATATATTCAGTCTCTGGATGTATGCACGACGGTCATTTTTCCTATACTCTGAAGGAAGGAGAAAATTTTGGGCTCGTCATCCCGACTTACTTCGGCGGATTTCCGAATATCATAATTGATTTTCTCGAGAAGCTGGATATTCAGTGGCCTGACAGGAATTACGTATTCTTTGTCGGCACTTACGGGGCAAACTGTGGGAACATCGGTCAGGAAGCTTTTCGAAGGCTCGAGAAGCTGGGGAGGAAACCTGATGCGGCATTCACGATAAAAATGGTGGACAACTGGAACCCGTATTTCAATATGAACGACAAAGACTATATTTCAAAGGCAGAATCCGAAGCGGAATCCGCCATCGGAGACGTGGTACAAAAAATCTCCAATCATGTCAAAACAGATATTCCCGCAAAAAATATGCCCACTATTCTTCAAGCATTTTCTACGCGCTTGTACCACAGCTACTGTAAAACCAGAAAGTTTGCCGTCAGCAGTGCCTGCATCAGCTGCGGCCTGTGTGAGCGCCAGTGTCCGGTAAACGCCATCAAGCTCAAAGACAAAAAGCCTGTCTGGGTAAAGCCTGAATGTACGCTCTGTCTCGGCTGTGTACACCGCTGTCCTGTGAACGCCATCTCCTACACAAAGAAAACCGTCGGTCACGGACAGTATTTCAATCCGAATACAGAACCAGATATCAGATAAGGAGGTCCTTAAATGGTTGATAATACGATACACGATGCACTCACAAACAGAAGATCCGTTCGCAGATTCATAGACAGGGCCGTACCGGCCGATGTGATCCGTAAGATCGCGGAAGATGCACAGTGGACACCATCCTGGGCAAACGCGCAGCCTTGGAAGCTGTATGTCGCTACAGGGGATACGGCCCGTGAAATCAGGCGTGATTATCAAAGCGGCAGCCTGCCATCTGAAGCTGAACTGCCTTCTTTCCGGGACGAACACTGGGGTATTCGAGAGCAACGGAATATGGGGCACTGGGGACAGCAGCTTCGCGGATTATTAAGTTCTGACGCATATCAGTTCGGTGAAGGTCAGAAAAATCTTTTTAATGCACCGACAATAGCAGTGATAACCATATCAAAAGATGCTCCTGTCTGGGAAATACTGGATGCGGGAGCATTTGAACAGAGCCTGCTTCTGAGTGCATATAACCAGGGCGTAGACACCATTGTGGCAGTGGCATTTGTAGCTCATGCCAGCTATCTGCATAAAAAACTGAATATTCCAGACGACGAAGCGGTCGTCATGGGAATCGGGATGGGATACCGGGGTGACGATAAAATAAACAAGTTCAAAAGTGATCGCGTTCCGCTTGATGATATTCTTACGATCAAGGACTAATAAACATCAACATTTCTCAAATAGCGGTCCTGCCATCTCAGCCTCGGAATATGGTGTTCCCACAGTCACGACCGCGAAAGCGAAAAAAGCAGTCATCGGTTTATGGAAAATGTGCTGTACAATGACCTGATCCGAAGAGGCATGGATGTCGATGTCGGTGTTGTAGAATACAACACGATTCTTTCAGTAAAATCGTGGTTGTGAGGGATTAAATTGATCCATGGCAGGATGAAAATGGGATCATCTATCTGGGGATAGAACAGTTCCTGTTAGATGAGGATATTATAAAATAGTTGATCTCCTCATGTTACAATTGCTTCCTGATCATCGTGGCCGCCCTGGCGGTGGTATTCATGTCAGTGGGCACCGCACTGAGCAGCTATTAAAAGAAGTGCGGTAATTGCGCCGCAGGTTGGAAAAGTCTTCAAAATACAGCGAAGCCGAGCCGGAAGGCCTCAAGCTACTCGCTGACCTTCTTCCAGCCGAACTCTTTTTTCATGACCCACGCCGCGCACACCGCTGCCTGCATGTCGGCGATGATCATTGCGAACCAGATGGCGTCTCCGCCTATCCAGGTGGTTATGCCGCAGCCTATGAGGAGAAAAACAGTGGCTCGAAGGCCGGAGAGAACGATGCCCGGAAAAGGCTTTTCCAGCCCCGTCATGGTGATGGAGATCACCACCGTGAAGCCGTCGATCACCGCGAAGAGAAGGTAGAACCGCATCATGTGCGCGGTGTAGCCGATGAGGTCCGCGGCGCCGTCCTTCAGGAAGACAGTTGCGTAGTCTCTTGAGAAGATGCAGACCAGCACGTACACGATGAGCTCAAGGGAGATCCCTGTGATCAGCTGATACTTCAGGAGCCTGCGGATGGCGCTCCTGTTCCCGCGTCCGTTCTGGAAGCTGACGAGCGGCTGGGCGCCCTGGGCCACGCCGACGGACAGGATGATGAGTATGCCCGCCATGTATGCCATGGCGGAGAAGGTCACGAGGCCTTTTTCTCCGAGGTTGTATCTCACGAAATGGACCAGGATGAAAGTGATGAGTCCTGGTGAGACCTCCATGACGCCTGACGGAAGGCCGCGGTAGAGAGAGCCTCCGATGCTTTTCCAGCTCCAGGAAAAGCGGCGGAACTTGATGGTCCCTTTTGGCCCCAGGAAGTGAAAGAGATACACCACGGTCACGAGCAACTGGGAGACGCCGGTGGCCAGAGCCGCGCCGGTCACGCCCCAGTGGAGCACGAAGATGCAGAAGTAATCCAGGGCGAAATTGGCGATGACGCCGAGGGTCACGATCTTTGTGGCCTTTGCAGGGAAGCCGTCTGCGGCGATGAGGATCTCGAAAAGGTATGAATATATGAAGAAGACCGAGAACGGCGCGATCGCCCGAACGTAATGGATCACGTAGACTCTGGTATCAGGTGTGGCCCCGAGCACGTCGGCGATGGGGCCGGTGAAGGCCAGTGCCCCTATGGTTATGATGGCGGAGAGGGCGGAGGCGACTGCGAAGTTCAGGGAAAAGATGGACGACGCCTGCTCAGGGTGTCCTTCGCCGCGGAGGCGGGAGACCTGGGTGGAGGTGCCGACCGCAAGTGTTATGGAGATGGCAAAAAGCAGCGTGACGAACGGGCTGGAGATATTCACTCCGGCGAGAGCCTGGGCGTTCACGCCGCGGGCAACGAAGATGGCGTCCACCAGTGTGTAAAGAGTAAAGACCATCTGAGATGCGATGGACGGGATGATGTAGTGTATGAATTGCTTTTTCAGACCTCTGCTGCTTTCCATATCTGCCTGTCTCCTGAAATCCTGTTTATAGCGTCGGCAGATATTGTTTCATAAGTCGGGCGGTTTGTCCACCGCTCGTGGTGGCTCGTTCCGCTGGAGCACCGGGTGTGACCAAGCGGCACAGCGACAAACTGACACGCTAATCGGACAGCAGCTCCTCCAGCCCGGAAGCGTCAACAATTTTCACACATTTTGGAGAGTACAGGATGAGCCCCTGACTCTCCATTTTTTTCAGCTCCCTGTGAAGGGAAGGTCGCGATACGTTCATAAGTGTCGCCCACTTCGTCATCGAACCGGGCACAGGGATCTGGTCTCTCTCTGATTCTCTCTTTTTCATGAGCAACCAGAACGCTGCCCGCCGGCTGATCCCTGAGTATGAAAAAAGCTCGATGCGCTGCTGCAGCAGATATGCAGCAGTGGAGATCTGTGCGATGAAGTTGTTCAGGATCCGTATATCCTTCTGCATCAGTGCAAGGACATCCTCTTTGTTTATCATCATGATAGTGACGGGGCACAGTGCGGCGACATCACAGGGATAGCGGCCGTCTTTGGAAAAGGCGGCGGCGGGTCCTATGAGATCTCCGGGGTGGCGTATGGAAACGTTCACCATGCTCCCGTTCGGGAAAGTCTTTTCCGCCTCCACCCTGCCTTCGAGCATGAGTCCGATCTTCCGTGCCTCGTCCATCTGGCGAAAAACGATCTCACCTTTTTCATAGCACTGGATGTGATGGGGCGTTTTCTGGAGCACCTGCCGCAGCTCCTCCGCGGAAAGGCCCTGAAATATCGGGCTCTTTTCAAGAACTGAATAATCCACTTGCTCCTCCTTCTCCTCTCTGGATCGATTCCTGTAACATGTACTGATTGTACAACAAATAATAATATAAAGTGTATCTGTGGATACATCTTTTCCGTGTAAAACAATGTATCTTTGACGTGCAGGGCAAGAGGGGCAAAGCCCGGAAAGGCGGTTCGAAATGAACGAAAAAGTTGGCACAGTTTTTTCCATCGCGGAGGACGACCGGCCGGTGCCGGGCTGCACCATCTCTCGTGAGATCCACGGCGGAAAGAACTACATAGCGTATTATTCTCTCGCCAGGGGGACGGATATAAGTCCGGAGATATACCCGTATCACAAGCTGATAATGGTGGCGGACGGTGATGTGAGAGTCTACGGACCTGAACTGGAAGAGAAGGTTTTGAGAACTGGAGAATCTATAGTCGCCCCGGTGGGCACTCCCGTCGGGGTGAGTTCTCAGGAAGGCGGCGTTTACACGGAAACAGCCATAGGAGGAGAGGACATTATGAACGAAGTTATCAAGGCAGGAGAGGTATTCAAGCTGGCGGATCTGGTGCCATATCAGGAAGGAAAGATAGTGAACATGGACGTGGTCCACAACGACAAGATGAAGTTCGTCGTGATGGCGCTGGACAAGGGAACCGGGCTCTCCGAGCACAGCGCTCCCGGAGAGGCGCTGATCTTCGCCCTGGACGGGCAGGGTATCATCGGTTACGAGGGAGAAGAGCACGAGATCAAGGCCGGGGAGAACTTCCACTTCGCGAAGGGCGGCCTGCACTACGTGAAGGCGACCGAGAAGTTCAAAATGGGACTGCTGCTGACGCTGGAATAAATGGATCAAGGGAAGAATGCGGATAGAGACGGACGCGTCGGGTCTGAGACGTTGTTGAACACAGGAGGATGCTGATGAAAAAACACGTAAAAGGAAATGTAAGCTGGGTAGGGTATATCGACTGGGAACTGGAGAGCTTCCACGGAGACGATTACTCGATCATCAACGGATCGAGTCAGAACGCGTACCTGATCCAGGAAGAGAAGACCGTCCTGGTGGACACCGTGTGGCTGCCGCACAGGTTCGATTTCGTGGAGAACCTGAAGAAGGAGATCGACCTCAAGGACATCGACTTCATCGTCGCTAACCACGGTGAATGCGACCATTCCGGGTCGCTCACGGCCATCATGGACGAGATCCCGGATACGCCGATATACTGCACGGCCAATGCCGTGAAGAGCATCGAGGGCCAGTACGGGAAGCGGGGCTGGGACTTCCACGTGGTGAAGACCGGTGACAGCATCGACATCGGAAACGGCAAGAAGCTGATCTTCGTGGAGATGAAGATGCTCCACTGGCCGGACTCGATGGCCACCTTCATGACGGGAGACAACATCCTCTTTTCCAACGACGCCTTCGGCCAGCACTACGCCGTGGAGGAGCTTTTCAATGACAAGGCGGACCAGTGCATCCTGAACAGGGAAGCCATGAAGTACTTCGCCAACATCTTGAATCCTTTTGCGCCGCTCATCACGAAAAAGCTGTCCGAGATCGCCGGTTTCGGCCTCAACATCGAGATGATCGCTCCGTCCCACGGAGCCATCTGGAGAGAGGACCCGCTGCAGATCGTGAATAAATACAGCGCCTGGGCCGATGCGTACCAGGAGGATCAGGTGACCATCGCCTATGACACCATGTGGGAGGGCACGGCGAAGATCGCTCACAGGATCGCGGACGAGATCCACCGGCAGAGTCCGGACACCGTTGTAAAAGTCTTCAACATCGCCAGGTCGGACAAGAACGAGGTGATGACGGAGATCTTCAAGTCGAAGGCTATCGCCGTGGGTTCGCCAACAGTGGGCGGCAGCTACCTGTCCTCGGTGGCCGGCTGGCTGGAGTTCCTGAAGCAACTGAAGTTCAAGAACAAGAAAGCGGCTGCCTTCGGGTGCTATGGCTGGGGCGGCGGCAGTGTTAAGCACCTGAGGGAGGCCCTGGACCTGGCGGGGTTCCAGGTGATCGAGGAAAAGATCGAGTCCAACTGGAACCCGGAGGAGTCGGACTTCGAGGGGCTCGAGGCGCTCGTGAAGGACCTGCTGTAGGGCATCGATCGTGTCAGCTGAGGCTGTTGTATTATCTTTCGAAATGCAGCAGCCTGTTTCTTTGTCCACTGCTTTGTGGCACTTCAATAAAACAAATCACATCGTTTGTGATTGTACGCCAAAAAATAATTGACTCTGCTGTGACTGAATGGTTTAATTGAAGTCACAATACATGAAGATGATAGAGGTCGCGGTGAGCAAGAGTACGCAGACGAGAGAGGGCAAGGGAGCCCGATCTGCGGAAAGGGCGGACCGCCGAAGGAGCCGGCTTCCCGACGCCGGTGCCTGGGACGTCACAGAACATGTGACGGACTGTCGCTGCAGATGATGCATGCGGAGCGCTGTCTGAGAGAGTGAAATAAAACGGGGAATGCGAATGCAGCATTTCCGGGGATATTGCATGACATCACGGAGGGCGCGCTGCCCGCCGTGTTTTTTAGTTTCGGGGAAAAAACAGGCTGCAGGAAAGCGGAGAGATCGGAAAGGAATTGAGGAAGGGACATTGGAAGCGCTGATCGGGTCGATACAGAAATTCTCAACTGAAGACGGGCCGGGGATCAGGACGACTGTTTTCCTCAAGGGTTGCCCTCTGAACTGCAGGTGGTGCCACAATCCGGAGCTCATAGATCCGGAACAGGAGCTGATCAGAGTGCCCGGGCGGTGCATACACTGCGGATATTGCATGAAGATCTGCCCGGAAGATGCGGTATTCGTAGATGAAGAAAACAACATCGATATCCGCCGGGACCGCTGCACCAGGTGCATGAGATGCGCGGATGAGTGCTGGTCACAGGCCCTCAAACCTGTTGCAAAGAAGATGACCGTCCGTGAGGTATACGAAGAGGCTCTGCAGGACAGGAGCTTCTACCAGCACACGGGAGGCGGCATCACCATCAGCGGCGGTGAGCTCCTCTTGCACAGGGAATTCGTGGAGGAGCTCATAGATATGGGGGAAAAAGACGGTATCGACTTCTGCCTGGACACCAGCGGCTATGGCGACGGGGAGTTCCTTTTCCGGATGGCCTCGCGCAGCAATGTCTCAAATATCCTCTTCGACATCAAGGCTATGGACGACCGGAAACACCAGGAGCTGACAGGCGTCAGCAACGAGCCGATCCTGAAAAATCTCAGGAGACTTGCGGAGGATCCCGCCACGAGACGGAAGATCCTCCTGCGGATGCCTCTGATCGCCGGCCTGAACGACGGAGATGAGGACATTCAGGCCGTTGCCCTGGAGATAGAAAAACTGGGCATAACACAGGTGACGATCCTGCCTTATCACGATTTCGGCATCTCAAAAAAGAGAAACATCGGAGGAATGCAGGAACGGTTTTCCCCGCCCGCAGAAGCCAGGCTCGAGGAGATAAGGCGCGCGCTGGAAAAGACCGGCGCCGCGGTGAACATCTCCGGGACGCCCGGGAAATGACGAAAAACGACAAACTTTTTTTTCAGGAGCGGCGGAAGCGTCGCAAGAGAATATATCCAGAGAATATATATAAAGGAGAAAAAATGCTCTCACCAAGAATCAGCCGCATGAAGGAGCGGCACCTGAACACCATACCGTGCATCACGGCGGAGCGCCTTGTGCTCCA